>ERZ779626.117-NODE-117-length-54358-cov-32.287259_pt1 | contig 54358 bp, 51 predicted proteins | sample MGYA00514209_ERZ779626 | MGnify/ENA primary metagenome ERZ779626 (study PRJEB29562, sample SAMEA4376713) | mouse gut metagenome | isolation source: Cecum | study: EMG produced TPA metagenomics assembly of the A DSS colitis mouse model was used to assess the...
TGTGAAGTGTGCGGAATCGAAGAAACAGAGCGAAGTGAAGAAAACAAAGAAGTAATTGCCTGCGAAGTGTGCGTAGCTGAAAAAACAAATTGTAGCGAAACGTATCAGGCTGTCGATGAGCCGGACGAAGATAATGCCTGCGAGAGCGACCTTTTGCGGGCACTGCAGCGAAAGGTAGAACAATTAAAGAGTGATACTCCGAATCTGTGGAAAAGCGACGATGTTCCTCACGATGGATGGACATGTTCCGGGATAGAAGATCTGGGCGCACCGGTCGGGATCTGTGAAATGTGCGGCTATCAGATCATACGGTATGCACATCACATGGAGCACCCCCGATACCACAGCCTGACGGCAGGCTGTGTCTGCGCGGGAAGGATGGAAGGTGACATCGAGGCGGCAAAACGGCGCGAAGCAGACTACAAAAACAGGGAGTCGAGGCGTGCCAGTTTTTTCAAAAAGAAGTGGAAACACTCTAAAAAGGGAAATGAATACCTGAAAACGGACGGGCATGTGATCGTGCTCTGCCAGCTTGAACGGACGGGGAATCAGTGGAAGTATGCGATCGACAATACATTTTGCAAAACCTTATATCCAAACAGGGACACAGCGGCAGCTGCAGTTTTTGATGCGCTGGAGGAAATGAGGGGGAGCAGGGAAAATGAGAGGAAGGTAGATCGCGGAATATAAAGAATGCACGAAGCAGGGGGTGGGCGGGAATGATTTTTCAAACACGCTCTAGTACTCCATCCGGTCAGAAATTAGAATCGTGAACCGCCTGTTTCGCACCATTGTGTCGTTAAAATTTCTAGACGATGCCACCGCATCGCCGTCGAAATTTTGCCTAGCACTGGCACGAATCATGCAGCCCACAAATCTAATTTCTGTCTGGATGGAGCACTAGTTGAAAAAGGGAGAGATAAATGATAAATAAGGATAGAGTGCTCGAGACAGCGCGGTTACGGATGCGCAATTTCCGTGAAAGCGATATCGGTCCGTGCTGGGAGAGCTGGGGACAGGACGAATCCCTTGGAAGATTTATCGTGTCATATCCGATGGGGGATATCCGGCAGATGAGGGATCTGGTGCAGGGATTTCTCACGAATACGGATGCGTGGGTGATCGAGGATAAAGGTTCTGAAAAGATTGTTGGCTATGTCACGGTAGATATACCGTACAGGCAGCTGGGCGTGGGTGAGATCGGCTATGTAATCGAAGAAAAATATCAGCGGCAAGGGTACGCATTTGAAGCGATCCACAGTATTCTGACAGAATATCTGGTTCATGAGGGACTCTATATGATCGAGGCAAAGTGCAACGAGACGAACCATGCATCCTTACATCTTTTAGAGAAAACAGGATTCCAGGTCGACGCCAGGCTTAGGGGCAGGAGAATGGATCTGCTGACTGGCGGGAGGAGTGCCTTGGTCGTTATGTCGATCACGCAAAAGGAGTTCAAATAGCTTTTATGCCATACAGATATCCCTTGCCCTTGCTGGGATTACCCTGGTAGGGGAGCGGCGCCAACCCTTGCTCACAGTTGAGTGCGCATTGTATCAGTTTTTTGGTCAGGTCGGGGACGTCCTCCCGCGACAGTGCCTCCTCGATCTCGACCCAGAGCACTTCGCTGTTCTCGTCATGGTCCGAGGTAGGTTCGCCGCAGATGTAGTCCGCCTGGAATGCAATGTACCAGTCCTGGGCGTTAAAGCGGATGCCGATGATGTTTTTGGGCTCCACGACGATGTTGGTCTCCTCGAGATACTCCCGCTTCACGGCTTCCTGCGGGGTCTCGCCGTGTTCGACGTAACCGCCGGGGACGATCAGTTTGCCCTTTCCGGAACCGTAGGTGTGTCTTGCCAGCAGGACTTTGTTGTCCTTGATGACGATTCCGGTCACGGATTGGCACCAGTTTGTGTTATTGTTTTCCATTTGGATCCCTCCTGTGTTTTTCGATTGATTTGATGCGGTATGTCTCAGTCTCGCTCTTTTTGATATGCGATCCGCGGTGTCCCGTCTTCGACATAGATACAGCCGCATTTGGTAAAACCGTATTTGTCGAGCAGATGCTGCATGATCCTGTTGTCCTCGTGTGTGTCGATCCGGATATCCTTAATGCCGATTGTTTCGAGTTGATCCTCACAAAAGGATAAAGCGGCCGCAAAGATGCCGCATGTCCGCCCGTTTCCCGCGATCCTGTGAATGGTTCCGTAGGGTTTGTCATTCAGCCAGGCGCCGTCTTCGATCACCTGGTATGTCGCGTCTGCGCCGGTTATGAGGGCGAAGACACCACAGATGTGCCCGCTGCTGGATATCACATAGGATTGTTTTTGGCGGATGTCCTCCCGGATCGTTTCCAGGGAGGGTCTATCATTTCCCCACTGTTTTGGATTCCCGGCAAGAGCCATCTGTCTGCGCGCATAGCAATAGATATCGCATATTGCGGGAAGATCATTGTCCGTGGCATGTCGGATCGTCATAACTTGTCACCTGTTCCTGTACCTAAGGAACTGTAGAAAAATAACTGACGCATCTTGACTTGTCTATTTCTTCGATTATGCATATCAAAAAGCCTCGCCGTGGCCCGCTACGCCTACGTTTTTTGACAATTGCTTTAGCAATTTCACCTCGAAGAAATATCCTGCGCAAGTTGCATCGGTTATTTTCCTGCAGTTCCTAACTTGTCGAAAATGTTCCGTCTGCGATCATAACTGCGATCTTACAGAAAGACCTCACATCGTCCTCGGGTCCGTTGAGGATCCTTTTGTGCGCTTTGGAAATGGGATATATTTCGTTATTGTCTTTCTTCAAAGCCGGTGTTCCTTCCTTTAGATACCAGGCAAAGCCTTTTTCTTCCAGATGGGTTCTCAGCAGGGTTTCACCGAGATAGATCCCAAAATGAACAGCGATATTCCACAAAATGTCCGCACCGTCCTCGCCATCATAGCTGTCTAAGTTGTCATGATAGGATCCCAGGATTTCTTCCACTTTTTCGATACTTTGTTCTGAGTAGTCGAGTATGATATTTTTTTGTTTTGCATATGCAACTGCCCGGGCTGCTATTTCCGTATAATTGAGTTCCATAGAAATCCTCCTCGTGTTGAAATTTGCGGATAAAGTAACATGATTTTGATTTTGGTGCCTGATGTGATTGTTTATGTTTGTCCTAGAGCGTTTTATTACTGCTGTTTTTACGTTCTATGTTTTTCCTTCCATATAATATGCTGCTGTTTGCGTGTCTCATGTTTTGTCATGCCGTCTGTCTTGTGCTGGTAGTTGTCACATCTCCATCGCTTTTTGAGCCCCGCACGTCCGGCGTCAATGTCATACAGCCAGTATGCCTCATAGGGCGTCTGTGGGCGTAGGCTGCAATAGGGGCAGTCCGGATCGCTGCATGCCGTGTCCAGCCATTCCAGACAGGACATGCATGCCCATGCATCATATCTGTCAAATTGTATCAGCGATTTTTCCCCACAGTTTGGGCAGACGGAATCCTCGGAAATGTAACCAAGCTGTGACCACTTCAATCTGCGCTTTCGGGATTTTAGGTAGTTTTTTCTGTTTTTCATGCTCATCACCGTGTTGAAATCTTAAATGCAAAGAATTTTTATTTATTAGTATTATAAGGGAGCGAGGGGGATTTTTCAATGAAAACTTAACGGATTGCAACAAGACAAAAAATAATTGGATGAAATGGAACAGTAGTGATATGATAAAAACAGAGCGCACTTAAAATTCAATCTTAAAATTCAATCTTAAAATTCAATAAAGAAACGAGAGCAGTTATGATAAAAACGATCTGTGCAGGGAGGGATGCATATGGAAAAAGATGCGTATTATTACTACATAGCAGCAAATGAATATTACAATAATGATCAGATAGAAGAAGCGATTCATTATTTTCTAAAGTCGCTGGATCTGAATTACCATTTTAAAACATACGAGCAATTATATTGGTGCTACAGCAGCTTGCAGCAACACGATTTAGCCAACTATTTTATCAAAAGAGCTTATGAAGAAAATGATCGAAATGATAAAGTGGCTTATTTGTACGCAAAGGTGTTGATCAACAAAAAACAATTACATAGTGCCCGTGAAATACTCTCGGCGATATTAAAACGGAACCCTGGCTACAAAAAAGCAGAACAAATATACTTGGAAATTATGACGTTATGATGATCAACCTACCGTTTGCTCCGTCACAGCGATATTGAAAATATATTACTGCAAAAGTAAAATATAGGTTGGAGAGAATGCGTAAAAAGATGACATCTAAAAACTTATGTGATAAGATTCAAATTGATCACAAAAGGACAAACCATGGTTTGAGAGGATAATTTATGAATGATACAGATGGCAAACCGCAGCAAAATATTAAAAAAATCATAAAAAGGTTTTTGACTGGAATCGCTGTAGTTTTACTTGTAATTGTTATAGGAGCGGCCGCTCTGTTTTGGAATGAATTGCGAACACTTTTCTCATTAGAAAAGATTGATGATTACGGTGCATATCAGATGACCTACTATGGTGATTATGGTTTTGATGAATTTTTAGAAGTCGGAGCATCGGCCGATAGGGATATTGAAAAGTTTGTGACAAAAAGGCTGCTAAAAGGAATGCCTATAAACCTTGGTGTTACAGGGAATGGCTGTACTGCCTTTGTTACAAGAAATGAAAAAGGCGAAGTAATATATGGGCGAAACTTCGATTTTCTTTATGCGCCGTCATTACAATTATATACAGAGCCAAAGAATGGATATAAGTCAATTTCTACTGTAAATTTATCTTTTGCCGGATATTCACATAATTTTCTGCCCGAGGGTTCGATTTTTGATAAGTTTCTGACACTCGCAGCACCGTTTTTACCATTTGACGGTATGAATGAGAAAGGGGTGGCAATCGCATTATTAGCCGTACCTGAAGCCGACCCGCCATATGACAGTAATAAAATAACTTTGAATACGACAACTGCAATCCGATTAGTGTTGGACAATGCTGCAACGGTAGAAGAAGCGGTTGAACTACTCCGCAATTATAATATTTATTTTTCCGGAGATGTTGAATGTCATTATTTGATTGCAGATGCGAGTGGACATTCCGTTATTGTTGAATTTTATGACGATGAACTTCAAGTCATAGAGGCAGAAACAAATTATCAAATCGCAACTAATTTTATCGCATATAACGGTTTGAATATTGGCGAGGGTTTTACAGAGTTTGAAAGGTATCATGCGGTAGAAAAAGAGTTACTGGATAACAATAACATATTAAATGAGAATGATGCTATAGCACTTCTTGCTAAAGTTGGAGTGCAGGATGGAGAAGTTGATAAATTACAATGGTCTGTTGTTTATAATCTGACGACAGGGGATGTCCGTTTATTTATTCATAGAGATACAAGCAATATAACAGCGGCGAAATTGGAAATGAGTAATTGACGCTCCAGTCCGTGATCACCGGATTGGAGCTGTTAGCGGATGCGATTTTCACAAGTTTGGATATTTTATGTGTATTTGGAACGGTAATACCTACACACTCCAAGGATTTTTTTCCGGATCTGGTTTTTCAATGTAAAGGTCAATGTCACCGGTACTGCTGCAGCGAGATTCGAGGGAACTGTCAACCTTATGTGTTTTCGCAAATGGCTATCTACTGTGAGGATTGCAAAACGGAATGGAAAAACAGGGAAAATGTGGTACGGATAAAAATCAGAAAGCAATAATGCTATTTTATATAATCTGAGCAGAGCGACAATTGGGAGTTTGAATGTCGGGGTATATATTTGGCGAAGGAGATAAAACATGAAAAAAATGCTTGTAACAGGTGGAACTGTATTCGTTAGTAAATACATTGCTGAATATTATGTAGCCAATGGGTATGATGTTTATGTGCTCAACAGAAACAGCCGTGAGCAATCTGCTGGTGTAAAACTCATTGAAGCTGATAGGCATAATTTAGGTGATATTCTTAGAAATTATCATTTTAACGTTATTATTGATACTGCATACTGTTCTAAAGATATTGATTTGTTGCTTCATTCGCTTAGCAGTTATGATGATTACATATTGATCAGCTCAAGTGCCGTTTATCCGGAGTGGTGCAAACAACCTTTTGCAGAGGACAGCCAATTGGGTGCTAATAAGTATTGGGGGAAATACGGAACAGACAAAATTGAAGCGGAGCAGGCATTGCAGAAAAGAAATCCGAATGCATACATTATTAGACCACCATATTTGTATGGACCAATGAATAACGTGTACAGAGAAGCTTTTGTTTTTGATTGTGCTATGCAAGGAAGAGCGTTCTATTTGCCTCAAAACGGAGAAATGCAATTGCAGTTTTTCCATGTTAGGGACTTGTGCAAATTTATTGATTCATTACTAAGTTATCACCCAAAACAACTTATTTTTAATGTTGGTAATAAAGAAACGATCTCAATTCGTGAATGGGTTGAAATTTGCTATCGCATAGTTGGAAAAAAAGTTGAATTTGTAAATATAGATGGTGATATTGAACAGAGAAATTATTTTAGTTTTTATAATTATGAGTACTGCCTTGATGTGTCAAAACAATATGATTTGTTAAATGACACTATTTCATTAGAAGATGGGTTATGTGAATGCTTTGATTGGTACAAAGGTCACTCTGATCAAGTGAATAAAAAAGCTTATATAGATTATATTGATATAAATTTAGTTGCACAAAATGAGCATATCCCGTAGGCGTGTTCGATTCCAGTTTATCGGGGAAGATAACGGTCAAATAACTCCTTAAGTGGTAGCAGAGCGAGCCGCTCTTCTCAATCTCTAAAGAGGAAATATTTTAAGTGCAATCGCTTACAATCTGCGGGAAAAAATTTCACTGTGACTGTCATCTGTATTACAGAACTGCACAAGAAAAAACATTGATTTCATGCTGGTTTTTCGTCAAATCTTTTAAGTTTAAGAAAATTTTTAAAAAACTTTCAGTAATCCTTTACAATTATGAAAATATAAGATATAATCCATGTATACAACTTCACTAAATAACCTATTGCATGAAAAGGAGGACTTGAACTATGAAAAAGTTACACAAAAAGATTCTATGCACACTGCTTTCTGTAAGTATGCTGGCAGTTTTGACAGCGTGCGGCGGCAAGGACGACACAGCTAAAACTACCGACACATCGGCTTCGGTTTCCAAGGACGGTAGTGTAGCAGTGTTCTATTACACCTACGGCGATACATACATCTCCAGCGTTCGTGCGGCGTTAGATTCTGCACTTGACGGTGCAGGGATCAAGTATCAGGACTATGACAGCAACAACAGCCAGACAACGCAGTCTGAGCAGGTGACGACAGCGCTCACACAGGGCGCGACCGTACTTGTTGTCAATCTGGTAGACACAGGCTCTGACGATGCGGCAAAGAACATTATCACACAGGCAAACGGTGTCCCGGTTATTTTCTTCAACCGCTCTGTGAGCGAGGAGGCTGTGACAAGCTCCGACAAGTGTGTGTTTGTCGGCACGGACTATGAGATGGCTGGTCATATGCAGGGCGAGATGATCGGAAATTATCTGTTGGAGAACTACGACACACTGGATCTGAACGGTGATGGAACGATCTCTTATGTCATGTTCAAGGGTCAGGAAGGCAACGCCGAGGCAGATGCCCGCACGAAGTACGGTCAGGAGGATGCAGATGCGATCCTGACAGGAGCAGGCAAGCCGGCACTCAGTTTCTATGACGCTGCCAACACCAACAAGTACCTGGTTGACCAGACTGGATCATGGTCTTCCGCAGCGGCGACCGAGTACATGCAGACGATCATGTCCCAGTACAGCGAGGCGAACAACAACATGGTAGAGCTTGTCATTGCAAACAATGACGAGATGGCGATCGGTGCGGTTACGGCTCTGCAGAATGCAGGCTACAACAAAGACGGCGCTACAGTGATCCCGGTATTTGGCGTGGATGCTACAGATGCGGCAAAGGATGCGATCGAAGCAGGCTCCATGATCGGAACGATCAAACAGGATGCAGAAGGAATGGCAAATACGATCGCGAATATCACGGCGAACTTTATGGACGGCAAGGCAGCATTTGACGGCGTGGATTCTGCAAATGTAGTTGGAACATGGCGTGTCAATATTCCATATGCGACATACACAGGCAAGTGATTCATGAAATAAGTCATCGATGATGCAGCCGCGCCTCGGTGCGGCTGCGTTTTTATGCACACGGGCACCCAGAGGAAGAATGTCATCAAACCGATAAATCGGTTCGCTGACGGATGCCCGGCGCGCGAGGCGGCTTTAACTCAAACTTAAACAGGAGGTGAGAATGCGTATGCAGGAAACAAATGCTTCTGCAAGAGGCGGGGATCAGAATGTCCTTCTGAGAATGGAGGGGATCTGCAAGGAATTTCCTGGCGTGAAGGCGCTTGACAACGTTTCCCTGACCGTGAAAGCGGGGACGGTCCACGCGCTGATGGGAGAGAACGGAGCGGGCAAGTCCACGCTGATGAAATGTCTCTTTGGCGTCTATTCCAAGGACAGCGGCGACATTTTCCTTGAGGGGAGAAAGGTGGAGTTTAGAAACTCCAAGGAGGCGCTCGAGAACGGTGTGGCGATGGTGCATCAGGAGCTGAACCAGGCGCTCAAGCGCAACGTCATGGACAACATGTGGCTGGGGCGTTTTCCCAGGATTGCGAGCTGGTGTCCGCTCACCAGTGAGAAAAAGATGTACGACGAGACGAAGAAGCTCTTTGATGACCTGGAGATCAGCGTGGATCCCAGGCGGGTGATGAGCACCATGCCCGTGTCGCAGCGGCAGATGGTGGAGATTGCCAAGGCGGTGTCCTACCAGTCCAGGATCATTGTGTTCGATGAGCCGACTTCATCCCTGACAGAGGAAGAGGTAGAACATCTGTTTAGAATCATCAATATGCTGCGTGACCGCGGCTGTGGCATCATCTATATCTCCCACAAAATGGAAGAGATCCTGCGCATTTCCGATGAAGTGACCATCATGCGTGACGGGCAGTGGATCGCGACCCGCGAGGCGAAGACGCTCACCATGAACGAGATCATCAAGCTGATGGTCGGACGCGAGCTGACAAACCGCTATCCCGAGAAGGACAACGTGGTTGGCGAGCCGTTTCTGGAGGTCAAGTCACTCACGGCAATGTACTCCAAGCTCAAGGATGTCTCCTTTGTCGCGAAGAAGGGCGAGGTGCTGGGTGTCGCAGGTCTGGACAGCTCGGGGCGCACGGAGCTGCTGGAAAATATCTTCGGCATCGCAACCCGCAAGGGCGGTGAGATCTACCTGCACGGAAAAAGGGTAATGAACCGCAATGCGCGGGAGTCGATCGCAAACAAGTTTGCCCTGCTGACGGAGGAGCGCCGCGCGACCGGAATATTTGCGATCCGTGATATCCAGGCAAACACGACAATATCAAGTCTGCGCAAATATCACTATAAAGGGTTTCCGCTTCTGAACGACAAGAAGCTTTCCGAGGTCACGGAGTGGGGCATCAATGCCATGCGCACAAAGACACCGACCCAGAAGACGCAGATCCGTTCGCTGTCGGGCGGCAACCAGCAGAAGGTCATCCTGGCGCGCTGGCTGCTGACAGACCCGGAGGTGCTGCTGCTCGACGAGCCGACGCGCGGGATCGACGTAGGTGCGAAGTACGAGATCTACCAGCTCATACTGAATCTGGCAAAGGAAGGCAAGACCGTCATCATGGTTTCCTCCGAGATGCCGGAACTTTTGGGCGTGTGTGACCGCATACTCGTCATGTCAGGCGGACAGCTTGCCGGTGAGGTAGACGCAAGGACGACAACGCAGGAGGAGATCATGACGCTGGCGGCAAAGTACGCGTGATCGATCCCTAAATTTTCTAACAGGCTTTCGACATCTCTTTGTGCATGATGCAGGGGAGAGTCTGGGAGGCTGTGCTATAGACAGGAGGTATGAACCGTGACAGAAAAAGATAAATTAAAAAAGGTGGGGGATATTCTGCTCAATAATGCCATGTATATCATTATTGCAGCTGCGGTCGTGTACATTGCGATCATGCGCCCTGCTTTCATAAAGCTTCCATCCATTGTGAACATATTGTCCCTCACGGCGGCAAAGCTGCCGATCGCGCTGGGGATCGGCGGCTGTATCGTGCTGACCGGAACAGATATTTCCGCAGGTCGTGTTGTCGGTCTGACAGCATGTATCTCGGCATCCCTGCTGACGACGGTCTTCAAGGTATTCCCGGATATGGCAAGTGCGGCACCGCTGCCCCTCGTTCTGCTGTTGGTCATCGGCGTGGGCGCACTGGTGGGATTTATAAATGGATTTAGTGTGGCGAAGTTCAAGCTGCATCCGTTTATCGTAACGCTGTCGACGCAGCTGATCGTGTACGGTATCATTCTGATGTATCTGATGCGCGGTGTCAACAACGGACAGACACTGAGCGGATTGTCTGAAAATTACCGTTCGTTCATCACCGGGACATTGTTTACCATCGGCGGTGTAGCTGTGCCAAAGTATGTGCTCTACTCCCTGATCCTGACGATCATCATGTGGGTGATCTGGAACAAGACGACTTTCGGGAAAAATATGTTTGCTGTCGGCTCGAACGAGGAGGCGGCGAACGTGTCGGGTGTCAACGTCATGCGCACCATCATCATGGTGTTCATGCTCGCGGGTATGATGTACGGTATCACTGGATTTCTGGACGGCGCGCGCATCGCATCGGCGAATGCGAACACCGGACTCAACTATGAGTGTGACGCGATCGCGGCGTGCGTGATCGGCGGCGTATCCTTTGTCGGCGGTATCGGACGCATCAGCGGTATCGTGGTGGGTGTTCTGCTCCTGCAGATCATCTTTACGGGGCTGAACTTCCTCTCCGTGGACGCCAACATGCTCTATATCATCAAGGGCTTGATCATCCTGATCGCCTGCGCGATCGACATGCGCAAGTATCTGGTCCGCAAGTAAGTATGGCGGGGCAGGATAAGAAGAATACACCCCCGCAGCGACAACTGCGGGGGTTGTATTCCAAAGTTAATATATCGGTCAGATCGCTCAATATCATTATCGTCGTGCTGGCGGCAGCTCTCGTGGTCTGCATGGCAGCAGGCGTTTCCAATGCCGGGTTCAGCGTCCGGTTTGACACCGTGGGCGGGACAACGGTGGAGAGCCAGAAGCGCATGTACGGTGAACTGATCGAAGCACCCGATCCGCCTGCGCGGGAGGGATATGTCTTCGATGGCTGGTATCTGGATCAGAACGCCACAAGACCGTGGGATCTTGAAAAAGATGTTGTCACGGAGTCGGTGACGCTGTACGCGGGGTGGCGGGCGCAGTGATCAGCCCAACAGGCTCAGCACGCCCTGGTTGGACTGGTTGCCCTGCGCGAGCATGGACTGACCGGCCTGCGAGAGGATGTTGGCGTTGGAGTACTTCACCATCTCCGCTGCCATGTCCGTATCGCGGATCTGACTCTCTGCGGACGTTGTGTTCTCCACCACGTTGTCGAGGTTGTTGATCGTGTGTTCCAGGCGGTTCTGGACTGCGCCGAGCAGTGAGCGCTGTGAGGACACCGTCGCGATCGCGTCGGCGATGGAGTCGATCGCGTAGGTTGCCGCAGCACCGGCGGAGTCCTTTACGTTCAACCCTCTGATGCCAAGTCCCGCCGTGTCGAGCGCCTTGATCCCGACACCGATCTTGTTTGTCATGTCTGCGTCGGCACCGACGTGGAGGCTGAAGTTCAGATCCTCCTTTACGTTGACCTGTCCTTTCTCGATCAGAAATGTGATCTTATCCCTGTAGTTGGTATTCTCGACCATGTTGATGACGCCGGCTGCCGTGTCAATGCTGATGGCGTACTCATAGGCTGCCTCCTTCACCTGGGCCTGAATATTATTATCCACATCTGTCAGATCGATCGCATCGTGGTCCGCCAACGCGTCTTTGCTTACCGCAGTGTCGGCGATCGCTGTGCCGTCGATGCCTTTTCCGGTTGAGTTTGTCAGCTGCATACCGGTGTCTTTGTTGATCTCTGCCGCTTTCGCATCTGTGCCGATATTGTTGGCAAGGATCAGTTCCTGGTAGATCATATCATACGCTTTCTGCGCCGTGATCACGTTGGCATTGGTATCATCAACACCGTTTGCGAGGTCGTCCCTGCGGACAGTGCCGTTCAGCACATCCTGCCCTGTCACGGGGTCTGCGGAATCCTTCATCGCGTAATAGTCCACACCCTTGTATACCGCATGGCTGCCCTCTGCGACTTTCTTGACGATATTCACTGTCTTGAGCATATTCTTGTCCGCATTTTCCGTGCCGGCGTCATCGACCACGGTGTACTGCACGCCGTCAAGGGTGATCTGTTCTCCGGCGCTCGCCAGACCGAGGGTTGCCTTGATATGGACATACAGTTCATCCGGGTTTGTCGCGGCATTGTCAAGGGCAGAAGCCTTCTCGTACTCGCCGATCGTGTAGGTCTTGCCCGCGATCCGCACGGTGTCGCCGACCTTCAAGGTGTTCATTGTGAAGGTTGCCTTTGTCGCCCCCTCTGACAATGTGCCCACAAGACCTGCATCTTTGGCGTTTATATATTTCTGGACCGTGTCTTTATCCCCCTTCAACAGATAGGTTTCATTGAACTTGGTCGTTTCCGCCACGCGGTCGATCTCTGTCAGCAGCTGGCTGACCTCATCCTGGATCGTCTGCCGGTCGGAGAGGGCGTTTGTGCCGTTTGACGCCTTGACTGCAAGCTCGTTCATGCGCTGCAGCATGTCGTGGACCTCTGTCAGTGCGCCCTCGGCTGTCTGCACTGCGCTGATGCCATCCTCCGCATTTAACGATGCCTGGGACAATCCCCGGATCTGTTTTCTCATTTTCTCGGAAATAGATAGACCTGCCGCGTCGTCAGCGGCTCTGTTTACCTTGTAGCCTGACGACAGTTTTTCGGCTGATTTGGACAGGGAACCCTGCGTGATGCCTAACATCCTGTTGGCGTTCATCGCTCTTAGATTGTGTTGTACTACCATGATAAATACCTCCTTGTGCTTATATGGTGGACATATCAAATTTGCAAAGCTATATAAATATATATCGGAAGAAACCGATATTTTTTTATACGCACGGGCACCCAGAGGAAGAATTTCAGCAAAAGCTGACGGGTGCCCGGCGCGCGAGTAGTGGAGAAGGTCGTTTCCCTACTCGATTGCCGGAACAAAAAATTAGAGTCCTCCGCGACCGAGGAAACGCAGAAAAGAGAAAGTGTCTGGGTTGCTATTGTCACGAAAGTCTTATATACTAATACAATAGGGAACAAAATGCAGTGGATCACACAGGGGGAGTCAAAGATATGGATGGAAGACTGAGAAACATGACGTCTGTATACATAACAGACAGTGACAGGATGCTGCTGCTGTACAGGCAAAACGGCAGGGTGGTGAACGATGTCTGGGTGGGCTCGGCAGGAGGGCATTTTGAAGCGCATGAGCTGAACGATGCGAGAGCCTGCGTGCTCCGCGAACTGGAGGAGGAGCTTGGGCTCAGGGAGTGCGACATCCGGGATCTGTCGCTGCGCTATATAACGCTGCGCAGGTCAAAGGGGGAGATCCGGCAGAATTATTATTTTTTTGGCGCGCTCGGTCAGGGCGTGAGCGACAACCTTGTGTCAAATGAGGGGGTCAGCAGATGGTTTGCCTGCTCGGAACTGCCGGCGCTGGAAATGGCGTACACCGCCAAGTATGTGATAGAGCACTATTTGAAGGTGGGACGCGGAACCGATCAGATCTATGTGGGTGTGGCGGACGGGGATACGGTAGTGTTCACAGAACTGCCGGAGTTTTGAGACAAATCTGTGCAAACAGGGACAGGATTTTTCAGGCGCTGTCGTCTACAATGGTGATATGCAGGGGAGGGGTGAACAAATATGTCGATACAATGGATTCAGCAGGCGATCAATTATATGGAGCTGCATATGTGTGAGGACATCCACTATGAGGATGTGGCAAGGCATGTACACATGTCAAATTACAACTTTCACCGCACGTTCAGCTTTGTCACAGGGATGACTGCCAACGAGTATATCCGCAGCAGGCGTCTCACGCTGGCGGCGCAGGAGCTGCAGACGACGGACATATCAGTGATCGATGCCGCGTTCAAGTACGGCTATGAATCCCCGGAAAGTTTTTCCAAAGCTTTCTCACGGTTTCATGGCTCGACGCCAAAGCAGGCAAAGCTAAACGGCGCAAGACTGCATTTGTTCAACCCGCTGCTGATCAAAATCATATTGGAAGGTGGTAGTGTTATGGATTACAGAATGGAACACAAAAAACAGCAGCAGTTTGTCGCGATGGTGAGGGATTTTCCGAATGAGATCATCAATGACGACGATGACCACAGCGTATCTGATTTCTGGGCAGAGTGCTACAAGAGAGATCTCATCGAGCCCATGAGACAGCTTCGCGCGGACGGAAAAAAGGATCTGTACGGCCTGTGCAGCCCTGCCCGCGACAACGAAACCCATTTCAAGTACGGGATCGGCGTCTTCATCGATGAGGACACCGACATGGCAGGCGTTCAGCGCCTGCTGGAAAAAGGCTACACAAAGTGGAAGACGGAGCCGGCAGACTATGCGGTGTTTCAGTGCATGGGGGCTGACGGGGACTGCATCAGTGAGACATGGAGTAAATTCTACAAGGAATTTCTCCCGCAGACGGGCTACGAGCAGACCGATGAAACAGACTATGAGATCTATTATGAGAAGGGCGAGAGCGGTCTGTTCTGCGAACTGTGGATCCCGGTCGGGAGAACAGCATCCGTATAGGAGCGCAGCATCTTGTCAGGGGCATGAGACAAACGTTTCATGCCCCTGACAATTTTTTTGCGTCACGTTCGCTCTGCCGACGCCAGATTGCAGGGAAAATGGAGATATGACTGATATTTTCATAAAACGTCATAATTTTTATGAAGTTTTATGGTATAATGGATTATACTTCAAGGGACATTGACCTAAAAGCGAAGTCTATCTAGAAGATTGGGGGGACATATGAATGTGAAGACTGAGTAGATGATTCTTGTTACAAGTAACTGAAACGTTTTGCTAAACGGAGGGAAATGGAGGAAAGAAATGGGAAAAAGTGGTTTACTATCTAAAATAGCATACTGGATAATAGGACTTAGTCTGCTGTTTGTCGGTGTGGGATTTGAAGACGCTATCATAGCTTTTCAAAAGCCAGTTGATATTTATGCTGAGGATTTTGAGGGGATCAAGAGATTTATGGCGGTGGAGTCAGAACTTGATATCATTATATCAAGCTTTCTCGAGGAGACAGTCACACATAAGAAAAACGGTGCAACAACCGGAGTGGACAAATACAATTACTACTCAGTTCCGATCTTTGTTGGTGACGAATGTTATTATGTCGCGATGAAGGTTAAAAGCGACTATGTCAATGCGGGTCAGATCAACAAGGTTGTAAAGGAAACAATGGCGTACTTGAGTTACACGCAGGACACCTATGGAAATGAAACACTGAAGTTTAAAGGCGGGGTACATAAATTGAAAAAGGATATCCACGAGGATATGAAAACATGGTTTAAGGAGGCTCAATTTTTTGAGAATGACGCCGATGTGGAGAAGTATATACTGCCGTATCAGTTAGAACCTGTATTCTCGTTTGAGAACATTCGTACTATTTATTTAATCTGTGTAGGTGCCGCGCTTTTTGGGATCGTTCTTGTCGTGATCGACCGCAAGGTCGTTTCGGCGAGGAGGCAGGATAACGCGTAGGCAAATGTTATTAGGGCTTGAATAAATCTCCAAAATATATTATAGTGAATAATGTACTGTATTTCAGATATAATAATCAGGAATAACGAACGATATATAGGAGGAAAATACGATGGCAGAGATAACTAAGGATATGACGATCGGCGAGATCTTGAGCACAAAACCGGAGGTGGCACCGGTGCTCATGGATGCAGGAATGCACTGCTTAGGCTGTCCTTCCGCGCAGGGTGAGACACTCGAGGAAGCGGCGATGGTACACGGCATGGACATCGATGCGCTGATGGACAAGATTGCTGCGCTCGGGTAGGGATTATGTCAAGTCCTGCATAAAATCTTGTATAAAATAAAAATTCCGCGACAGACATCGCGGATTTTTTATTTCGTATTTTATCCTGTGATTTAATTATACAAGGGACAACGCCTGTATTGCCTTGTCTTTGATGACCGGCTCAAAATGCTCTTCCATATAGGCTTCACTCGCTGATGCGATCTTCTCGGGGTTTCCGTACTCGGAGAGCATATTACAGATCTTGTTAAATTCCTCAGGGGTGTGGTTTGACTGCGCCACAACCAGCAGATAACCAGAGGTCTTCTCGCTCTTATAAAGGGAATTTTTCCCGTTGTAATGCTGCACCAAAATGTGCGCAAGACGCATTACCTGGTTCAGGGACTCAAAGCTATAGATCCGCGTCAGATCAATGCTGGCTGCCATGCCAGCGGTATTGGAAGATCTCAGTTTTGATCTGTTTGCGCCGTTTAGCGCATCGGCGTCTGTCGTGTTCTCTGAGAGATGATTGTCGTGAATCTTCTTAAACAGGTCGAGCACATCGTCAGCGCCCTCAGAAAGGCTTTGAAGCATACTGTCGAGCGTGCTTCCGAGATCGTCTTCCTCATATTCATCGTGAACAGAAGGGGCAAATTTCGAAAAACGGGTGTCGAGTTCTTCGGGATCTTCAACTTTGGTGATCACTAGGACGATACACTCGGAATTGAGCGGTATCGCTTCTATCATAAGTGGAATATCATCAGCATCAAATCCAAACTCATAGGAGGCCTGCTGCATCATATCGCGGAAAAGGTTTTTTGCTTTTTCGGTGCCGTAGGCAAGCTCGCTGATCTTGAGCTCACGGTCTGCCAGATCCGCCTTGGTAAGCGTGCAGCGAATTTGATGATCATTTACTTTTTCGATTTTCATATTATTTCACATCCTCACTATTTAAATTACAATGTGTACGCGTGATCCATCTGGCGATCACAGCGCATCTATAGTGTCCGCGTATTTTCAAGCCGGCCCTCGGAATGTACATCAAGTGACTGACCCTCTCACATATATTATAATGTAGAGATGCTTTAGTCAATAGGACAGGACCACAGTTTTTAAAAAATTTATTTTGATGTCATAAAACGGTAGATTTGCCAGGTACATACTTTAGTCTATATATCGTCTGAAATGTCAAAATAACAGATGTTTTTATAAAAAACTTGTATTAATTTTTACATTTGGGGCGAATTTTTACATTTCAATTTGCATAAATTTTTGGAATGTGTTAATAATGCTTGTATAAAGTATGTCGGGAACAAATTTTGTACAGAGAGGAGGCACTGTTAAAAATTTTTCTCATTGTCTTATTAGCTTGTGCTGATTGGTCAAAAATATTTTTCCAAGTCTTACTGAATGAAATCAATAAAAATTTAGTATAGATGCTTTTACATTTACATATCCAGTAATGAATCGGTATCTGTTCCGGCAGCTTTTAAAAGTTAACTTATATATCACGATATTAAACTTTTGGTCTTTGGTCCGCATCTGGTAATATTTAGATGGCAATGTCTGTGGAAAATTTATGAAAGAACCCCTCTATGCATAAGTCCATGCAGAATCTTAAAGCATGATCCAACAGATCATTCCGGCATTTGCTAACAAGACATCTATATTTTATCATATGCAGATGAAAAATGATAGGGACTTTTTTCAGGCAAATATTTGAAAAGAGCCTCCTGACTCAGAAACGCAAAAACAGATCAACCAAACAACATCAAAAGGATGGAAAAGGAGTACTGTAAATAAAATATGCGATTGTGCAAAGATTTTTGTGTACTTCATATCAAACTTTTGCTATAATGAGAACGATTGGGAGGTATCCGTATGAAAAAACGTGTAGTTACGGTGCTCGTGCCGGTTGTTCTCATTTTGGTTGTGATCGCGGTGGCACTTGGAAGCCGGATATTGGAACGGTATTCTTATTCGAAGAATAAAGCAGATCTGAGAGAATATTTTCATCTTGAGCAGGAAGACGAGGTGGCGATGGTGGTTCAGGACACTATTGTCGACGAGAAGGCGAAGTTCAGGGAGGGCAGGGTGTATTTTGCGCTGTCCACGGTCGAGATGTATTTTACGGACCGTTTTTATGCGAACAGCCTGGATCAGGTACTGCTGTTCACGACAGACACAGATGTGATACAGATCAACACAGGGGATGGCAGCAATGTGATGTATGTGTCTGACACGGCCCAGGATCTCGGTTATAAAGCGGCGTTCTACGAGGGGGATACGCTTTATATTGCTGCGGATTATGTGAAGCGCTATGCCAATTTTGAGTACCAGCTGTTTGAGGAACCGCTTCATATGCAGATATATACACAGTGGGACAGCTATACGACTGCGGAGGTGTCCAGGAAGACGGCAGTCCGCTATCAGGGGGGCATCAAGAGCGATATACTGGTAGAACTGGCTGCGGGCGATACAGTAGCAGTGCTTGAGGAGCTGGAGAACTGGTCGAAGGTAAAGACAGAAGATGCTTATATCGGTTATGTGGAGAATAAATTCCTAAAAAATCAAACACAGACAGAGCGGGTGTGCGAGACTGGATTTGAGGAGTTTGTGTACAATAATGTGACGAAAGATGGAAAGATCAACCTCGCATTTCATCAGGTGTTTGAGGAAGTCGGCGGGGATTATCTTGCCGGCGCGCTTGCATCGACTAAGACGATCAATGTTGTGTCGCCGACGTGGTTCCGGCTGTCCAGCAACAGCGGGGATTTTGAGAGCCTTGCCAATGCGTCCTATGTGGCAAAAGCGCATGAGCTGGGTGTGGAGGTCTGGGCGCTTGTGACCGATGTGGACAGTTCGGACCGTTTCGGTGTGGAGATCAACTTCGTGGAGCTGCTGTCTGCGTCTGAAAACCGTAGATATCTGATCCAGGGACTTATGGCACAGGTGGACAACTATGGGCTTGACGGGATCAATATCGATTTCGAGAAGGTCCGGAGTGATTCGGGGATCCATTTTGTGCAGTTTATAAGGGAGCTGTCGATCGAGACCAGAAAGCGCGGGGTCGTCCTCTCGGTGGACAACTATGTTCCGTCCGAGTACACGGCGCATTACAACCGCAAAGAGCAGGGGATCGTAGCGGATTACATTATCATCATGGGATATGACGAGCACTATGTCGGCGGGGGAGCCGCGGGTTCCAACGCGTCGATCAGTTTTGTTGAGAACGGTATTGTCAATACGAAAGAAGTGGTGCCGGCGGAGAAGATCATCAATGCGATCCCGTTCTACACGAGAGTGTGGGAGTCAGGACCGGATGGCTTGAAGGCATCAACGCTCACGATGGCTTCTCAGGCGAACTGGGTTGCCAATGTGGGAGTGACGCCGACATGGGTGGATGAGTGCTGCCAGAACTATGCGGAATATCAGGTGAATGACACGCTGTACCAGTGCTGGCTGGAGGATCTGGATTCCATTGCAGTGAAGCTTCAGGTGATGCAGAGCCAGGGTATCAAGGGGATCGCGAGCTGGAAGCTGGGGCTCGAAGTACCGGCAGTGTGGGACGTGATCGCGGAGTATATGGCGCAGTGAGAAACTGCGCCATATACGCCAATCGGGAAGTTAATGCATGACTTCCCGTGTACAGACGCAGCGGATATGTACTATGGGACTTTCTCTTGAAGAAGTCAGGCAACTCAAAGTTGATCGAAGCGCATAGGCAGAGTTATAGAGCCGGGAATCTCTACAGACAGGTTCCCGGCTCTATTTTTATGCACACGGGCACCCAGAGGAAATATGTCAGCAAAAGCAGAAGGGTGCCCGGCGCACGAGAAGTGAAGATGGCTCTTCCCTACTCGATTGCACACGGGCACCCAGAGGAAATATGTCAGCAAAAGCAGAAGGGTGCCCGGCGCACGAGAAGTGAAGATGGCTCTTCCCTGCTCGATTGCACACAGGAACCCAGAGGAAGAATGTCAGCAAAAGCAGAAGGGTGCCTGGCGTGCGAGTAGTGGAGAAGGTCATTCCCCTACTCGCTTGCCTTGAAAAAACGTCACAGGCGGTGATGTAAAAATTTTCTTGACATTATGGAAGCAGACGTATATAATTGTAAAATGCAAATGAGTTGCAATTTTGACAAGAGGTTGGACTGATGAAAAAAATATCATTAACAATAATGTTGGCCATATTCTATCTGTGTCTGCTGACTGGATGTGCCCAGAACGCTTCGCCTCTGACGGACGATAACAGGTTACAGATCGTCTGCACAACGTTTCCGCAGTATGATTGGACAATAAATCTCATTCAGGGCAACGAGGAAAATGTCTCGGTGACATTGCTCATGGACAAGGGCGGCGACCTCCACAATTTTCAGCCGTCAGTGCTGGATATCACGAGGGTTTCGGACTGTGACCTGTTCATCTATGTGGGTGGGGAGTCCGACGGCTGGGTTGACGATGCGCTGAAAGAGGCGGTCAATCCGGATATGCGCGTCATCAATATGATGGAAGTAGTCAGTGAAAGACTTGTTGAGGAGGAACATGTGGAGGGAAATGATGGCGATGGTGCCCATGGGCATGACGCCCACGGACACGATGAACATGAGTATGACGAGCATGTCTGGCTTTCGATCCGAAATGCAAAGCTGATCGTGGAGCACATCGCGGCGGAGCTGACGGGGATGGACAGTGACCATGCAGAATTATATAGAAGGAATAGCGACAGATATGTTGCGGAGCTGAACGCGCTCGACACACAGTATACAGAGACAGTCCGGAAAAGCAGCGGTAATACACTGCTCTTTGCAGACAGGTTTCCGTTTCGGTATTTTGTGGAGGATTACGGACTTGATTACTATGCGGCTTTTGATGGATGCAGTGCAGAGACAGAGGCAGGTTTTGGGACCGTGGCGTTCCTCATAAGTAAGCTGGATGCGCTGGGACTGGGGGCTGTCATTGTGCTTGACGGTTCGGATGACAGGCTGGCGCAGGTCATCATCGAGAACACGAAGACAGGGCATCAGCAGATCCTTGTTCTGAATTCGATGCAGTCTGTCTCACAGAGAGATATCAGGGCGGGGCTTAATTATCTGAATGTGATGGAGGCAAATCTAAAGGTCCTGCGGCGGGCGTTATCACCATCCTGATCGGAGTGCCCGGCAGGGTGGGCGAAAGGAGTTAGGAGGTCAGTAGAATGTCCTATATTGAATGTGAAAATCTCATATTGGGTTACGAGGGGACACCTGTGGCAGAACACATCAGCTTTTTGGTTGAAAAAGGAGATTATCTGTGTATCGTGGGGGAAAACGGGGCGGGAAAAAGTACGCTTATGAAGACACTGCTGGGGCTTACACCGTTGATGGGAGGAAATATACGATACGGTGACGGACTGGAAGCCCATGAAATAGGTTATCTGCCGCAGCAGACATTTGTCCAAAAGGATTTTCCGGCGTCTGTGTGGGAGATCGTATTGTCCGGAACACTTCCTAAATGTGGGTGGAAGCCGTTTTTTGGCAGGACACAGAAACAGCTTGCGGAGCAAAACATGAAACGCATGGATATCTGGAACCTGAAAAAGGAGTGTTACCGCGATCTGTCGGGAGGGCAGCAGCAGCGTGTGCTGCTGGCAAGAGCGCTGTGCGCATCGTCAAAGCTTCTGGTGCTTGACGAGCCGGTGACAGGTTTGGACCCCAGAGTCACAGTGGAATTTTATCAGCTGATCAAAGAATTAAACCGCGATGGGCTGACGATCATCATGGTTTCCCATGACATACACGCCGCGGTAAAGTATGCGGACCGTATCCTGCATGTGGAAAAGGAAAAGTCGTTTGTCGGAACAACGAAAGAATATGTCAGAAGTGATTTCTGGAAAGAGCTCGGCGCGATGGAGGAACAGCAGTAGAGAGGAGGAGGAGCATGATTTCGACATTACAATTTTATTTATCGTATCCTTTTGTGCGGTACGCACTGATCGTCGGTACGCTGATCGCCCTGTGTTCATCGCTGCTTGGCGTCACGCTGGTGCTAAAGCGGTTTTCCTATATTGGAGACGGTCTGTCACATGTGGCATTTGGTGCACTGGCGGTCGCGACACTCATCGATCTTGGCAGTACATCGGTCGTGGTAATGCCTGTGACGGTCATCGCGGCGATATTGATCCTCAGAACCGGGCAGAATCCAAGGATACACGGCGACGCAGCGATCGCCATGCTCTCTGTCGGATCACTTGCAGTCGGGTATCTTGTGATGAATCTTTTTTCCACATCGGCAAACATTTCCGGGGACGTGTGCAGCACGCTCTTTGGTTCGACCTCGATCCTGACACTCACGAAGGCGGAGGTATGGCTGTGTGTGGTCATGTCGGCGATCGTGGCTGCTGTATTTATCTTTTTGTATAACCGAATCTTTGCGGTCACATTTGATGAAAACTTTGCCAGAGCGACAGGGCTGAGGGCAGATTTGTACAACAATCTGATCGCTGTGATCACAGCAGTGATCATCGTGCTCGCGATGAATCTTGTCGGTTCTCTTCTGATCTCAGCCCTTGTGATCTTTCCGGCATTGTCTGCAATGCGTGTGATACAGAATTTTAAGGGTGTGGTGATCTACGCTGCAGTCATATCCGTCATCTGTGCGCTCACAGGGATCATACTGTCCATACTTTTCTCGACACCGGTCGGTTCGACCATTGTCGCTGCAGACATCGCTGCTTTTATGCTTAGCTGTCTTCTTGGCCGCATTATCGCAAGATAGCGCGGTCTAACTTGTTTTGGTGCCTGCATTCAGGACAGAAGCCAGCTGGTCCATATTGTTCTGCACGTTTTCCATATATTTTATGATGTTTTCTATCCCGGCTGCCTGTTCCTCAGTGGATGCGCTGATGTCGGTGGTGTTCTGCATAGACTGTTGGGAGATATCCTCTACGCTCTGCATCGCCTCCAGCAGCCTGTCCTTGATGGAAACGATATTATCGAGATCGTCCTTCAACAGATTTGTCACAGAGATCACTTCCTCGGATGAGTTGAGCATCGTCTCAAAGATCTTCACGGTGTCAGCGAGCTGTTCGCTGGATTTCATGGCGATGGCCGTGTTGTTGTCGATCACCTTGTTGATATCTGCCACGCTTGCAATGACATCTTTGAGGATCGTGTCGATCTTCTGGGTTGCCGATGCAGATTCTGCGGACAGGGAGTTGATCTCATCTGCGACCACGGCAAACCCTTTTCCGGCTTCTCCGGCTCTGGCAGCTTCGATTGCGGCATTCAGGGCAAGGAGGTTGGTCTGCTTTGCGATCTGGCTGATGCTTTCGATGATCTCAACGATGGAGCTCGATTTCTGCGCGAGCACAGCGATACCTTCCGATGCCACCTTAGTGGATTCTATGTTTTCGCCGAATTTGAGGGAAAGCTGTTCGATCGCCTTGATCCCGTTGTCGTTCTTATCCTTTAACTGCAGCATATTTTCTACTGTCTGGGCAACGCGGTCCTCTGAGTTTATGATCTTGTTGTTCAAGTCATTGAATATCTCAATGCTTCCTTTGACCTGACCGATCTGAAGGTCCGCGCTGTTTGAGATTTCTTCTGTGGATGCTGCGATGCCGGTTGTTATCTTGCCAAAGTCCTGCAGCGCATCATTGATCCTTGAGGAGGAATGCTGCAGTCCCTCAAATGCAGTTCTGACATTCTCGAGCATGCCTTCCACTTCGTTTTCCTTTTTTTCCACGTCTGCAAACAGCGTGCGGGCCCTGCATACGATAAATACTGCCACGATGATGGCAAGCGTGTACACCATCCATATAAAGATCCAGATAGAAAGCGTATACATGGCAAAATATGCACTGGGAAATAATATCATTGCGCCGATATTAGTGATCAGAGTGGCAGCTGCACATGCTTTGATCACGGACAGATCATAGTAAGGCACAGACAGGAACAGAACCAGAAAATAGGCTTCCACCATCGCGCCAAAGCATGCGGGGGTTCCAACGACGATCGTCACGGCGCCGATGACAGGCAGAATTGAGACATAAAGGTATTTGGCAGATCTGCCGAGTGGTTTCTGCAGCAGCCTGACGAGTATACTGACTCCCGTCATGACCAGTGCAATGGTATCCCGCGCCTTGCCTCCGTTGAACAGAACAACATAGATGACGGCGACGATCGGTATGGCTGTCATAAACAGGAACATGATCAAATTCATACGCCGCTCTTCATTTTTCAATACTCCCAGATCCATAAATATCCCCTCTCGAATTTTTTGATTACAGTATAACTACATTTGCCAAAATTGTCAAATATTTGTTGGATAATCGAACTAAAGTAGTGCAATTTTGTGTATTTTTTATAATAATGACAAATTGAATATAGCATAGTGACTACAGATGGGCAGAGAACTGCAAAATATATTATGCAAAATAAATTCAGTGATGAAACGGGATCGCGCCTCATACAATATAGCAACGGTATTTGGGGTATAGGTATGAGGAATGAATGCAGATCGAAACAAAAAGGCAACGAAAGTCCTGACTCTTCTGCTGGTGCTGGCTATGATCCTGCTGGCGAGGGAGTCCGCGCAGTTTGTGAGTACGATAGAGGAGACAGAAAAAAAGGCATTCCAGAAAAATGGCGATGAGATCACGATTGTAGTAGATGCCGGACATGGCGGGATCGATCCTGGCAAGATCGGTATCAACAATGCACTGGAGAAAGATATCAATCTCGCGATCGCCCTAAAGGTGGAACGCAATCTCAGGGAAAACGGCATCAATGTCGTCATGACAAGGACAGATGATAACGGATTGTACAAAGAGACGGATTCTAACAAAAAGGTCCGGGATATGAAAAACCGCCTTGCCATCATCGAGGAGGCAAAGCCAGTGCTCGCAGTCAGCATACATCAGAACAGCTATCCGGACTCCTCCGTAAGCGGTGTCCAGGTGTTCTACTACAAGGATTCCGTCAGCAGCAAAAACGCGGCGGAGATCATGCAGAGGCAGCTGATCACGACATTAAAACCCAAGAAAGAGCGCGTGGCAAAAGATAACAGTAGTTATTATCTGCTCAAAAAGACATCGGTCCCGATCGTGATCGTCGAGTATTGTGTTTCAGACAGACAAACCGGTTTATAGTTACAATCTTTTGTATATCATTCATTTTTCGATAGGAATGCTGATTTTTAGGCATTCCTATTGTAAATTTCATCAAATAAATCCTTTGACTTCCAAGTGATTTCAATGGAATCCGGAGAATTTACAACGACTTTACTTACAAATAGATCAACAGCATTCTGAGTTAGGGTTTTTAGTCTGGTTATTTCCAGAAGCGACTCTGACTCAGTTTTTTTCTGTGCGGATTCTATGGTGTATAATTTTTCTTCTATTTCACCCCTTTCCGAGTCAAGCTCATTGTTTGCAGATGATATAGCATCTTTTTGTTTGACAAATTGTTCCCGGCTTATGTTCCCCGTTCTGAATTCCTCGTAGAGGCGGGGAACTTTCCCCTTATTCTGTTCCAGCAGCCGTGAAATTGCCCGCAGTCTGCTCTGAAGCTTTTCTTTGTCAGACTTTGGGAGAGGCATCTGTTTGTCCAAAATAAGCTGAACCTGAACCTGCAGCGGGCGAAGCACCTGTTCTTTTAGTAATTCGTCCTTTATGGAATGTAAGCTGCATGTACCGCCGCCTGAAGGTCTTGCATGGGGACAATAATAAATCGCATCAATACGGGAATGACGTGTATGTACTTCATGTTTCAACCTGCAACCACAATGACCGCAGTAAATCTTCTGGTAAAACAGGTTTTCATTCTTTTGCCGGTTGTCAGTGCGTACAGTCTTGCGATTGCGGATAATATCAGCTGCCTGAAGGAATGTATCCCTGTCAATAATAGCTTCATGGGTATCCCTGACAATCACATGGTCTTCCGTTTTCTGCCGCTTGAACTTTCTACTGCCCACTCCTTTTACCTGAACGCGGTTATTGACGGTCGCTCCCGTCATGGTCTCATCCTGAAGGATTTTTGTGACCTGTCCTGGCTTCCAAAATTGAGACCTCAGTTGGTCTTCTGTGAAACCGCCGCATTGAAAGCCGTAAAGTTTGTGCAACCTCTGTGCAGGGGTAGGAATAAGAAGTTCATTTAACCATTGTGCAATCTTAACTGGCTTCCATCCAGAAAGCGTCAGGCGAAATATGTCTTTTACAACTTCTGCAGATTCAGGATCAACCTCCAGCTTGTGCCGGTCACAGTGCCGGCCATCGCCGCCACGGGAAATAATATATCCGTATGGCGGTTTTGCTGCTACAAAGTCCCCGCGTTTCTGTTGTATCTTCTTGATGCTCTTTACTTTGGATGACAGATCCTTGCTGTAATAGTCATAAATTACATTTTTGAACGCCATTTCAAGTCCGGGTGTATTACCAATATACTCTGAGCTGTCAAAGGAATCATTGATGGCTATGAAGCGTATTCCTATTAAAGGAAAAACCTGTTCAATATAACAGCCAGTTTCGATATAGTTCCGTCCAAACCGTGACATGTCCTTTACAATAATGCCACCTATCCTGCCCTCGGACACCAGTTGAAAAATTTCCTGAATTGCAGGCCGTTCAAAATTTGTACCGGAATAACCATCATCCAGAAATTCCCTTATGTTCATCTGCCTCAGCTCAGGCTTTGATTCAATATAGCTGTGTATCAGCCGCCGCTGGGCACTGATGCTGGTGCTTTCATCCTTCAGGACATTCTGCTTCAAGTCAAAATCTTCATCGGATACCCTCAGATAGCAGGCAAGGATATTGTCCCCCATAAAATTTTCGTAAAGATGATTGCTTTTCATTGCAGCACCCCGCTTTCCCGGAACTTGAGTATAGGTTCTATTTCATCCCGATATTTGAAGACAACTTCAAGTGTTTTGGAATCGTAGACATAAATTTTGTCAACTAACCTATGTAAAAGATCCTTTGACAAGAAATCGCCTTCGTAGAATTCCAATAGAAGCCGGATGTATGGGTTATGTGGGGAAAAGCGCACTTTCAAGCGTTCAAGGGTGGATTTCAGTTCTGCCAGACGGCTTTCTGATGAAAGCCTTTCCAGTCTGTATTCTTCCTTTTGCGCAAGATATTTTTCACGGGCAAGTGACCCTTCCGAATAATGCAGGTATAAATCTGACTGCATAGAAGTAAGTTCTTTATGCCTTGCGGCAAGTTCTTTGATTTGTTTTTCCAAAGCCTCCTTTCTGTTAAGAAATGTCTTATGTTCCTGTACCGTTGCAAGGTAATCATTCAGTTCTAATGCCAATTCCATCTGCTTTTTCAGAAGGCAGACAAGAGTTTCCTGTATTTGTTCCTCTTTGATGCTGATGATTGAACATTTTGAGTAGTCCGCATCCCTTTGTGAAATAGTGGTATAACGATATTTCATGCCATGCTTTTCATAATAGTTCCGTGTGCGGTACATCTTGAGTCCTGTGTTCCCGCTGTAAACCAATCCGGCAAAAATATCATCCGGCGAATCAATATCTGAATGACAGTAACGGCTTGCCCTGTTTTTTTCCAGCTCCTGCATACAAATACGCTGGACCTCAAAGAATATTTCACGGCTTATGATGGTCTCATGGGTATTTTCCGTTATTATCCAGTCCTCATAAGGGATATTCTTGATTTTGGTAAGGTTTTTAGAGAGGTTTTTCCTCTTTTTCCCCATTGCCAGATCCCCGGTATAAGTGCGGTTGCTTAGGATGACTTTAACGGTAACGCCCTGCCAGATGCTGTTTTCGTAACGCGGAGCTTTTACAGCGCCTGCCAGAAACTGATAACGCATTGGTGCTGCAATATTGCTTTCATTCAAGAGCCGGGCAATTTGAAAATTTCCCATACCTTCAAGTTTCCATTGAAAAATCTGCCGTACTGTAGGTGCTGTTTCCTGATTGACAATCAGGTGGTGTGGGTCAGCCGGATCTTTGCAGTAGCCATAAGGTGGCACATTCCCGTAATATAGTCCGTTTTTCCGTTGGATTTCTTTTGCAGTAAATATCTTGCGGGAGATGTCTTTTGCATAGGCTTCATTCACGATGCCTTTGATCATGGTGTCTAACGGCTGAAGGGCACTGCTTTCCAACTGTTCTGAGTCATAGTTGTCATTGACCGCTATAAAGCGGACTTTTAAGACAGGAAACACCATTTCAAGGTAATTTCCGGTTTCTATATAGTTCCTTCCAAAACGTGACAAGTCTTTTACCACAATACATGAGATACGTTTCTTTTTTACATCCTCCATCAAACGGTTCCATTCAGGACGGTCAAAATTCGTTCCGGTTTCTCCGTTATCAGAGTAAATATCCACAATTTTTAATTCTGTTTTAGTTTTTACAAAGCTTAACAGCAAGTCCCTTTGGTTATTCAGTTTTTCTCCCTTTGCAGCTTCCTCCCCTGATATGCGCAGGTATAATCCGGTTGGGTAAACATCAGGAGCAGTACCAAAAGCGTTCATGGCGGCTGTATCAGCAATTCTGCCTGTTCTTTTATGCGGCATCCGTCTACACCTCCCTTGCTATGAGCTTATCGGAAACAGCGTCTGGCAGGAAATGCAGCAGCTTTTCAAACTCATCTGGGAACCGAAAAACAATGTGTATGCGGTTTTTGGGATAAATGTATATCTTTTTTACCATAGATATCAGCATTTTGCGGTTGAGGACGGGAGATTCCATATATTTTCGGAACTCGTCTATATGGGATGTATCTGCCTTGAATGCGGCAGTCAGTCCATCCTGCTGTGTGGTCATGTTGTTCAATGCCGCTGACAGTTCATTTACCTGCTCCTGATATGATTCCTTTAAGTCCAGGTATTCATCCTTGTTTAGCAAGCCTTCATGGTAATCCTCATAAAGGGAGGAAAGGAGCTGCTGGTATTTTTGCAAAGAGACTTCCGCATGTTGGATTTCCTGTGTCAATGTCTTTACTTCGGCCTGCTGGATGGGAATGTTTTCCAGGTGGGAAAGCATCTGCTCCATATCAGTCAGGTCATTTATGTATTGACGTAACGTGCTTAACACAGTCTGTTCCAGATAGGACTCATTGATACAGAATCCTTTGCAGCATGTAGTATGGTTGGAAAGATAGCAGCCATAATAGAAATAGCTTTTGTTTTTCTTTACCGTCTGCTTGCGGTTGCAGCTCTGATGGCAGTTGCCGCAGTATACAATGCCCGAGAAGGGATAAATCGTTTCCTGTCCGGCGGACTGGTGCGTATCTGTATCCAGTATGTTGTGAACCAGATCAAAATCATTTCGGCTGATAATAGCTTCGTGAGTACCTTCCTTGCGGAACCAGTCTTTCTGCGGTCTTGCGACAGGTTTTCGGATCTTGTAATTGGGCCGGTAGGTCTTTCCCTGAACCATCGTACCAGTATATATTTCATTTTCAAGGATACGCCTTACTGTAGTACCATACCACTTCGGTGTGCTGTAGACCTGGAAAGCAGTTTTTGCGTGGCTGCCGCTTTCCTGTTTGTACCTGATGGGTGTGGGCACCTTCATCTGGTTTAATAAAGCTGCAATCTGCTGGTTGCTCTGACCTTCAATTCTTTTTGCAAAAATGAGCCTGACAATATTGGCGGCAGGCTCATCTATGGCAAGCTTATTTTTGTCCGTTTCCAAACGCTTGTACCCATAGGGGACAGAGGGGCTTACAAAATCACCCTGCCTGCGCTTTACATCCAGATTGGAGCGCACCTTTACTGATATATCCCGGCTATAAGCATCATTGATTAAATTCTTGAACGGCAGAAGGAGCTGGTCAGAAGATGAGTTGTTGTAAAGACTGTCATAATTATCATTGATTGCAATGAAACGGATGCCAAGAGTCGGGAAGATTCGTTCTATATAACGTCCGACCTCTATGTAATTGCGTCCGAATCGTGACAGGTCTTTAACAATGATACAGTTGATTTGTCCTTCTTTGATACCTTCAAGCATATTCTGAAAACCAGGCCGGTTAAAATTTACCCCTGTATACCCGTCATCGGAATAGTGCCTTACCAGGCATAATTCAGGGTGGCTTTCGGTATAGTGCTGAATCAAAGCCTTTTGGTTATTGATGCTGTCGCTTTCTTCTTTATCACCATCCTCCTTTGAAAGGCGGGTGTAATCTGCCGCCATCCATTCTTTTAGTTCGTCATTTACATTCATGATCATTCATCCTTTCCAAAAACAAATTCAGAATAACCTAAAAATATAAATGCACATTGCTTCCCCTCTATCATATATAATAAAAGGCGCAAAAGCAAGGATTTCAGATTATTCGCAATGAGACAGGGTACTAAAATAATCCTGAAGCAGTTCCTGAAAAGATCCGCCTTCGCTGCAAAAAGAAACCTTCACAACAGTATTTTTGCATCGGAAACAATAAGGATTTTTAATATCCCTGATAAAATTTTGTATTCTGTCCGTCTTTTTCATAGTGGTGTCTATTTTGACATCGCTGATGTCAACCAGATTTTGGATGTCAACTGTCTGAATGTCAGTCTGGCATAATAGATTGGTCTGCTGATTGTCCATATTTCCTCCATCTGTATATTCTATACAATCTATGCTTGTTAATAGTTGTCCTATTCTAAATCTACACATACCTCCCATCACCGTCTCCTGCGCCCTCCCCGGCCGCGTTGCCTGGCTGCACTGTGTGCAATTCAATCCGGACGGGTGGCAGACCATAAGCAGGGAGCCACCCACCAGAACCCATTTTCTGTCCAAAGTACACAGCCGCAGCAGGCGGCAGGAAGCGAGGAAAAATATGGGACTGGATATGAATTATAAGGCAGAGGTGTTTGTTGACACGGAAAACTTAAGCAGGGAGGACTGGCTTTCCTTCCGCCGCAAAGGAATCGGGGGGAGTGACGCCGCAGCCATCATGGGAATGTCGCCGTTTAGTACGAAGCGCGACCTGTACTATGACAAGCTGGGCATACAGCCGGTAGTGGACGAGGAGGAAGACAACTGGGTGGCAAAGGAAGTGGTGCACCGCCTGGAAGACCTTGTTGCGGAGATCTTCTCCAGGAAGACAGGGCTTAAGGTGTACCCCGTCCGGAAGATGTTCCGCCACCCGCTCCATCCGTTCATGCTGGCGGACGTGGACTTCTTTATAGATTTCCCCGACGGCACCAAGGGCATCCTGTGGATATGATTATGGCTCTTGCTCAAATATATCAGTGTGAATACGAAGAATTTTTCAGAGAGTAAGTTTAAACAGGCGGCATCTTGCAGTCTCAGAAGATATTCAAGTGGCAAGATAAAGGGGAGCCTGTAGGATATATTTACTGTCCTGGCTCCCCTTTCCCAAGCAGTTCGTCCGTGGATATGTTAAAATATTCAGAAAGGATCGCCACTTCATAGTCCGGGACAAAGCGGCTGCCCTGTTCGATACGCAGGATTGTCAGGTCGCTACACTCCATGCCGAGGAGCTGGAGCCTGCCTGCAAGGGCGGCCTGGGAAAGCCCTTGGGCTGTTCGGAGCTGTTTTACTTTCGGGCCTATGATGTTTTTAGATGTACCGTTCCAGTAAATTTTCATAAACAGTCTTCCCTTCTAAAGATGAAGTATATGAATTGATTTTACCGAAATGGAGTGATAATATACTTCTAAAGATGAAGTGCAGTAAAACAGGGGGAGAGATATTTATGGAAATGGGGAATACTGGATACAGAAAGATATGGCAAAGGAGATTTTCATTATGAGTGATGTATGGTTAAAGGTTTCACAGTTTTTAGGCAGCTTAAATGGAGAAAATATAAACAGGGAAAGCTATGTGCGCACCCCGGAATATGTTAAAGCGCTGGAAGCATGGAAGGAAACCGAGCAGGAATGGGAGGCATTTCTGGAAACTTTATCTGAAGGACAGCGGGAAAAAGCGGAAGAAATGAAGGAGTGCCTGGAGGACTTTGCATCCGCCCAGGAGAAGCGTGCTTATATCCAAGGATACGCAGACTGCGTACAGGTGCTGTACCATATGGGAATTCTGAAAGAGAATGGTGAACTAGTCTTGTGTATGAAAAATATAAGTGCGAAACATGAATAAAGATTGTGAGCCAGAAGTGATAACTCTGGCTCACAGAAGTAATTTTGATTCTGATTGCTTCTTGCATCGACATGAAATATCAAGTAGCAGTATTAAATGTGGCGTTGCCATATCAGTGGTTCGTAGCGCCTTTTTAGCAGTTTTACGACATCGTCTGCCGGAAGCCGCTCTACCGATTCATCATATATGCCAGGAATGGTACCGAAGGTGTAGGTCTTTTGAAAATCTGTCATGGTTTTCAGATGTTTCAGCGCTTTTGTTTTAGTTGCGTCTTTGTGGTAGATTTTAAGGTAGGTATAGCCAGGGTAGTCTTGGGAGGAATAGCACAGGAACTTATACTGTGTAGCATCCTTTCGGACTGTCAGTGTTTGATAGGCGGCCTCTATTTTTTCTGTCAGATCCACAGCCATGATGTAGACTACGGGTTCCCCTTCAGGCAGGGGATGCTGGATATAATTTCTATAAGGGGAACGGCGCAGTTGTTCATAAATTTGGCATGCTCCTGGATTGTTTAGCTGTTGAAAATAGATAAAAACATTATCATTATCAACAACGTTCTGAAAACTTTCCAACCCTATGGATTGCAACGCATGCACGATTTCTGATGCCTGTCCATAGGACATTTCACATTTATAAGGATAACTGTTTTTTAAGGGATCGTAAATAACGGCTCCGTCCATCAGGATCACTGGGAACCTCAGACGAATGCCCTGTGTAGCCTCTAAAAAGGAGGCAGGTGTGCGCATAGTCATAATAGTGAAAGGGAGTCCTTCTTCTAACATTCTGTTTAACTCTACCCGGCTGAAATCTGATAGATGAGAGTCTCGTGTTAGAAGTACTTCATCCAGCCCTGTCACGAAAAGAGTATCCTTTTGTCTATGACGGGGCAACTGAAAACAGTTGACCAGCATACCAATGCCAACTCCCAGTAGAGTGTCCACCACACGATTTACTACAAACAGGCAAGGATTTTCGTCTCCGATATGTACCATGGTGATGCTGAGGTACACCACACAGGAAAAATAAGCCGCACTTTGCAATTTTAATACTACAGCCGTATACAGGGAAGCCATAACGCATAGTGCCACAACGGCGCAATAACAGGCATAGGGGAGTTGCAGTGGCAATAGAAATTTATACTGCAGTAAGATCGTCAGCAGACCATATAGGGCACCGATAAAAGTACCGCAGATTCGCTGTTTTGCTATAGATTTACTGCTGATGCGGTCCGGCTGCATACATTGCAGTGCCGCCAGTGCTATATAGAATAGAATACCACTGCGGCAATTGATTTGGTAAATCAGAAAGCAGAGTAGAACAGCCACGCCGGATTTAATGATGCGTGCGCCTATCTTGGGAAGGTATATTTTTCTCATAGGTAAGTTCCCCTTTAAGCCTGTTATTATATTTGCATTTCTAATCAAACAGACTCTATTAACATGATGTCCTCTTACAACTGCGCCACATCTACCAGCGTGAGCCTTTTACTTGCGTTCTCCAGACTTGTGACCAGCGCCTTCGCCGTGTCCATGGCTGTGATACAGTTGACCCCGGTCTCAATGGCGATACGGCGGATCAGGAAACCGTCCCTGCTCTTGTCCCGCCCCTGGGTGGGGGTATCAATGACCAGATCGATTTTGTGTCCTAGTATCAGATCCATAACCGTGGGGGACTCCTGGGAAATTTTGTTCACTTTCCTGGCTTTCACGCCCGCCTCGTTTAATGCCGCAGCTGTGCTCTTGGTGGCATAGATGGTATAGCCCAACTTCTCAAAGCGCCTGCCGATTTCAATGACCTCATGCTTGTCCGCATCTTTTACTGTGATGATTATGTTCTTGTGTTTGGGAAGGTTCACTCCCGCACCCAAAAACGCCTTGTAGAGAGCCTCATTGAAATCCTTTGCAATCCCCAGACATTCCCCGGTGGACTTCATCTCCGGTCCCAGGCTAATCTCCGCACCTCGTATCTTCTCAAAGGAGAACACTGGAATTTTGACGGCATAATACTCCGCCTCTGGCTGTAGACCTGGAATGTACCCCAGTTCTCTTATGGTTCTGCCGATGATGACCTCCGTGGCCAGATCCACAATGGGAATCCCTGTCACCTTGCTGATATAGGGCACCGTTCTGGAGGAGCGAGGATTGACCTCGATGACATACACCTCTTCGCCGATGGCGATAAACTGAATATTGATCAATCCCTTTACATGCAGGGCCCTGGCCAGTCTCGCAGTGTAATCCGCAATCTTTTCTTTCACGGCGTCCCCGATGGTAGGAGCGGGATACACGGAAATACTGTCCCCGGAGTGAACTCCCGTCCGCTCAATATGCTCCATAATACCGGGAATCAAAATATCCGTGCCGTCACATACGGCGTCCACCTCAACCTCCTTGCCCATCAGATATTTGTCCACCAGAATGGGGTGATCCTGGGCAATGCGGTTGATAATCTCCATGAACTCCTCAATCTCGGCGTCGGAGATGGCAATCTGCATCCCCTGACCGCCCAGCACATAGGAAGGGCGCACCAGCACCGGATATCCCAGTCTGTTGGCAACCTCCTTCGCCTCCTCGGCGGTATAGACCGTGCCGCCCGCCGCACGGGGAATCTTCGTCTGCTCCAGTATCCTGTCAAACAGCTCCCTGTCCTCCGCAGCATCCACATCCTCCGCCTTGGTGCCAAGAATCGGCACACCCATCTTCATCAGGCTCTCGGTCAGCTTGATAGCCGTCTGCCCGCCGAATTGCACCACCGCTCCGTCGGGATGTTCAATATTTACAATTGACTCCACATCCTCCGGCGTCAGCGGCTCAAAATATAACTTGTCCGCAATGTCAAAGTCCGTGCTCACCGTCTCGGGATTGTTGTTGATGATAATCGTCTCATAGCCCGCCTTGGAAAACGCCCATGTGGCGTGCACGGAACAGTAATCGAACTCGATGCCCTGGCCGATGCGGATGGGGCCGGAACCCAGCACCAGCACCTTTTTCCGCCCTTCTGTCCTGCGGGCTTCACACTCACCGCCGAACACAGAGTAATAATAGGGCGTGGAAGCGGCAAACTCCGCCGCACAGGTATCCACCATCTTGTAGACCGCAACAATACCGTTGTCGTAACGCAGCTTTTTGATCTCCTCCTCCGGCACGCCCGTGAGCCTGGAAATCACATTGTCCGGGAATTCAATCCGCTTTGCCTCCCGCAGAAGCTCCACTGTGAGAGGACCTTCCTTAAGAGCCTGCTCCATCTCCACCAAAATGGCAATCTTGTCAATGAACCAAACATCTATCTGGGTGAGTTCGTGTATGGTATCGTAATCCATACCCTTGCGGATGGCCTCCGCAATCACGTAAATCCGCTGGTCATCCACTTTTTTCAGGCGCTCCTTCAGCTCATCCACGGACAGGGCGCTGAAATCGTAACTGAGCAGGCAGTCCACATGCTGCTCCAGAGAACGGATCGCCTTCATCAGCGCGCCCTCAAAATTATTACAAATGCTCATCACTTCGCCCGTGGCCTTCATCTGGGTGGTCAGCGTGCGCTTTGCCGTGATAAATTTATCGAAAGGAAGTCTCGGTATCTTTACCACACAATAATCCAGCGTGGGCTCAAAGCTTGCATAGGTTTTGTGGGTGATGGCGTTTTTGATTTCATCCAGGGTAAATCCCAGCGCAATCTTGGCCGCCACCTTGGCAATGGGATATCCGGTGGCCTTGGATGCAAGCGCGGAGGAGCGGCTCACACGGGGATTCACCTCAATCACACAATATTCAAAGCTGGTAGGATGCAGCGCAAACTGCACATTGCACCCTCCGGTAATCTGCAGTTCGTTAATAATCTTGAGGGCGGAGGTTCGAAGCATCTGATACTCCTTGTCGCTCAAGGTCTGGGAAGGCGCTACCACGATACTGTCCCCGGTATGCACACCCACAGGGTCAATATTCTCCATATTACATACGGTGATGCAGTTGCCCATGCTGTCCCGCATAACCTCATACTCGATTTCTTTCCAGCCCGCGATACAGCGCTCCACCAACACCTGTCCTACGCGGGACAGACGCAGCCCGTTCTCCAGAATCTCCTCCAGCTCCGCCTGGTTGTGAGCAATGCCGCCGCCGGAGCCGCCCAGAGTGTACGCCGGACGAAGCACCACGGGATAGCCGATGGTGTTAGTAAACGCAACGCCGTCCTCCACACTCTCTACCACCAGGGACGCCGCACAGGGCTCACCGATGTGCTCCATCAAATCCTTAAACTCCTGGCGTCCCTCCGCGTTGCGGATGGTCTGGGCAGTGGTTCCCAACAGTGTTACATTGTGCGCCTTCAAGAAACCGGACTCCTCCAGCTCCATTCCCAGATTCAGCCCCGCCTGTCCTCCCAGCGTGGGAAGAATGCTGTCGGGCTTCTCCTTCTCAATAATCTGCTCCAGCACCCTGACAGTCAGCGGCTCCACATACACCTTGTCCGCAATATCCTTGTCCGTCATGATCGTTGCAGGATTGGAGTTCACCAGAATGACCTCCACGCCTTCTTCCTTTAAGGAGCGGCACGCCTGTGTGCCTGCATAGTCAAACTCAGCCGCCTGCCCGATGACGATGGGACCGGAGCCGATTACCATAACGCGCTTTACATTTGGATTCTTAGGCATTTTCGTTCTCTCCTTTCATCATATCAATGAATCTGTCAAACAAATAACCGGAATCCTGCGGCCCGGAGCAAGCCTCCGGGTGAAACTGAACAGTGAAAATATTCTTGCCTGTATAGGAAAGACCCTCGTTGGTGCCGTCGTTTACATTGACAAAGGCTGGAACTGCAACGGACGGATCCAGCTTGTCAGTATCAACCACATAGCCGTGATTCTGCGAGGAAATATACACCCTGCCGGTGGATAAATCCTTTACCGGATGATTGCCGCCCCGGTGTCCGTATTTCATCTTGTAAGTGTCGGCTCCGGTGGCAAGGGCCATGAGCTGATGCCCCAGGCAGATTGCAAAAATGGGAATCTCGGTGTCATACAGCTTTTTGATCTCCGCTATGACGGAGGCGCACTCCTTGGGGTCTCCGGGGCCGTTGCTCAGCATAATGCCGTCGGGGGCGTCCGCAATGATTTCGGAAGCGGGCGTCAGGGCAGAGTACACCGTAACCTCACAGCCTCTCTCGGACAGGGAGCGGGAAATATTGGATTTTGCTCCCAGATCCAAAAGCGCCACCTTGAGACCGATTCCGTTCAACGATTTTACCAAAGCGGGCCGCTTTTCCCGCTCGTAGGCCGCCCTGTCAAATCTGGCTGCGCCGGAGAGGGGACCATTCTGTTCCAAGGCGATGGTCGGCGCTATGGTATATTTTGTGGGACAGGTTGCCTTCTCCACCACCTTGCCCGTGGTGTATTTCATTAATCTGGGAAGGATATCTTCTAGGCAGTAATCTTCGTTCGTAGTGATCATTCCGTTCATGGTGCCCTTTTCCCGCAGAATTCGGGTGAGAGCCCTTGTGTCGATACCCGCGATGCCAGGGACGCCGTTCTCATCCAGAAACTGTTGTATAGTCATATCACTTCGGAAATTGCTGGAAACGCGGGAGAGCTCCCGCACGATAAAGCCGTCCGGCCAGGACTTAAAAGATTCCATATCGTCTCTGCAGATGCCGTAATTACCGATCAGGGGGTAGGTCATGCAGACAGCCTGCCCTGCGTAGGAGGGGTCGGTCAATATCTCCAGATACCCTGCCATAGATGTATTAAATACAATTTCACTGATTATTTCCTTGCTGGCACCTATGTGAGTACCCTCAAACACAGTGCCGTCTTCCAATATCAAAAAAGCTTTCATTTGTTGTTTGCCTCATTTAAAAAATGCGATTTGTTTGAAATATTTGCGTCCATGTTTGTCGAATATGATTGCAACCAGTTGGCAGATTTCGGTAAGCACTACGGTTGATCAAACGGCTGGTAGATGGCATTTGGATCATGTTGTCAATTTATAATGCAACTGTTTCCTTTTTTGAAAGCTTCTGCTCAAACCTGTTCTTTCTTGTGTCGGTGGGAATTTCCGTGGGATACTCCCCATCAAAGCAGGCGCTACAGTATCCGGTATTTCCAATCAAAGATCCAAGCTCCGACACTGGAAGATATCCTAGGCTGTCTGCTCCTATGATCTGCGCCGTCTCTGATACACTGTGATGACATGCGATTAGATTTTCCTCGGAATCAATGTCCGTACCATAATAACAGGGATGCAAAAAGGGTGGAGATGAAATTCGCATATGGATTTCTTTGGCTCCTGCTTCCCGTAACAACTTTACGATACGGCCGCTGGTGGTTCCCCTCACAATGGAATCATCAATCAGTACCACCCTTTTTCCTCTGACGCTTTCTTCAATGGCACTCAGCTTGATTTTCACCTGATCCAGCCGTTCGTTCTGCCCCGGGGAAATAAATGTTCTGCCAATATACTTATTCTTAATAAGGCCGATTCCGTATGGAATCCCCGATTCCATGCTGAATCCCAGAGCCGCATCCAGACCGGAATCAGGCACTCCCATGACTATGTCCGCCGGTATGGGATGCTTTCTGGCCAGAATTCTTCCCGCCCGTATTCTGGATTCGTGAACAGATACTTTGTCAATAGTAGAATCCGGTCTGGCAAAATAGATATATTCAAAAATGCAGAGCTTTTTCTTCTGCCTGTCACAGTGTTCCCTGCGGGAAACAATTCCCTCCGGACCAAATACCAGAATTTCCCCCGGCTCCAGATCTCTCACAAATTCGGCTCCCACTGCTTTCAAAGCACAGCTTTCGGAGGCGGCTATGTACATTCCATCCTGTGTCCTGCCGTAACAGAGAGGGCGGAATCCATAGGGATCCCTGGCACAGATCAGCTTTTGCGGTGACATCAGAACAAGAGAGTAAGCTCCGTCAAGCGAATTCATGGCGGCACTTAAGGCATCTTCAATGGACGGAGTCCTCAGACGCTCTTTTGTGACAATATAAGCAATGGTCTCCGTATCGCTGGTAGTATGAAAAATTGCGCCGGATAATTCAAGTTCATTGCGGAGTATGGCGGCATTGCTGAGATTTCCGTTATGAGCAAGTGCCATTCTTCCTTTTTGATGATTGACTTCGATAGGCTGACAATTACTGCGTCTATTGCCTCCCGTGGTTCCGTACCGGACATGCCCCACCGCCATATTTCCTTTTGGCAGACGCGACAAGGTTTCTGTAGTAAACACCTCACTGACTAGCCCCAAATCTTTATGAGAGGAAAACACTCCGTCATCATTTACCACAATACCGCAGCTTTCCTGTCCTCTATGCTGTAATGCATACAGACCGTAATATGCAGTCCCTGCCACATCGGCAGTCACCGGACTGATGATTCCAAAAACACCACATTCTTCATGTAAAACCATGTATATACCCCCTGCGTCAAGCTTAATCTAATGCATACTCCTTGGCAACTCCCACAAATCCCATAAATAGAGGGTGGGGATGATTGGGGGACTCTTAAATTCAGGATGATACTGTACCCTACATAAAAAGGGAGGTCTCCCAGTTCAACCGTCTCTCCCAGTCTGCCGTCTGGAGAGGCTCGAGATAATCCACCATGGAAGGCAATGACGCCCTTGTTCTATTATATGCATGTTCTGCTTCACAAAAAATCTCATAACAAAAGAAAAGCGCCTTCGAGTATTTAACTCAAAGACGCCTTTGTCTGTTGACTCTATATTATAACCATTAAAGGTAATTTGTCAAGATGTTTCTCAAAAGTTACTTTGTCAAATGGGAAGAAAAACGATGGTAATATGATAAAGTATAAATGATAAAACGATAATATTTGCTTGGAAAAAATTAGGAATGCTGGAGGGAAAATTATGAGATTTCACCTATGAATGGGGTATCTGAACTGTTACCAGTTTATTCAAAAAAGTATTCAAAAATAAAATTTTCTTGTTGACAAATATTGTATCATAGTATACAATCTCAACCATATAACATAAAAGCAATTTTTTAAACGAGCAATGGGGCTGATTACCAGGCTCGTTTTTTTGTGTATATGAAAGGCGATTAAGGAGTTCATAACAGGAGGGCAAAAGCAATGGCAATGATCAAGTTGGAACATGTTAATAAATATTTTGGAGATTTACATGTACTAAAAGATATAAATCTTGAGGTGGCAGAGGGAGAAAAACTGGTCATTATTGGTCCTTCCGGTTCTGGCAAATCCACCACAGTACGTTGCATGAACTTTCTGGAGGAACCCTCCAGCGGCAAAGTCTATTTGGACGGTAAGGAACTGAACCATAAGAATAAGGTGCACTTGATCCGGGAGACTACCTCCATGGTATTCCAACAGTTTAACCTGTATCCTCATATGACGGTGCTGCGGAATCTGACATTGGCCCCTACAAAGCTATACCATAAGAGTAAGACGGAGGCGGAGAAACTGGCCTACCATTATCTGGATGTAGTAGGGCTGCGTGATAAGGCTCATGTATACCCTACAACACTGTCCGGCGGACAACAGCAGCGTATTGCTATTGCCAGAGCGTTATGTGCCCAGACCAAGATCATTCTGTTTGATGAGCCTACCTCGGCACTGGATCCAGAAACGATCCAAGAGGTGTTGGATGTGATGATCCGACTGGCTAAAGAAAATATAACCATGGTAGTGGTTACACATGAGATGGGATTTGCCCGTCAGGTAGCAGACCGAATTGTATTTATGGCGGATGGACAGATTGTGGAGGAAGGAACTCCGGAGCATTTCTTTGAAAATCCAGAGAATGAGCGTGTGAAACAGTTTTTAGGGAAAATTATCCGGTAAATATTTTATTTGCTTGAAACATCGCAGCAGTGTTTATGCATGGAGTATATCCTTCTGCCGCATGTTTTCAGATATATTCCGACATATGGGTGTTCTGCTTACATATGTCGGGCATTACCAAATAAGCAGGCAGAAAAGAGGAGATGTTATGAAAAAGAAACTGGCGTTACTATTGGCATGTTTGATGGCTGTGACCATGTTGGCAGGTTGCGGTAAGGAGCAGGAATCTACAGCAGGCATGGGAACCTCTGAAAAGAGCAACAATGTGGAATCTGCAGAAGGACCAACGGGTTCTTTTGGAGTAGATACCCAGGCTATAATTGACAGAGGCGTACTGCGGGTAGGGGTGAAAAATGCAGTGCCCGGATTTGGACTCCAGGATACTCTGACAGGGGAGTACTCTGGCATGGAAATTGATATTGCAACAAAGCTGGCAGAATACCTGGGTGTGGAAGTGGAGTTTACCACTGTGACGGCAGCAACCCGTACCGAATTGCTGGATTCCGGGGATATTGATTGTGTGCTTGCCACCTTTACTATCACGGATGAAAGAAAGGAAAGCTGGGATTTTTCTACACCTTACTATACGGATGCAGTGACTGTGTTGGTGGAGAATGCATCCGGTATAGCGGCTGGGCATGATGCCGTCTGTGGCGGAGAAGATGATAAAGAATGTGGATAAATCCCGAATACAATATCACCGGCGCTATTGTAAGGGTTATCAGGATGAACTCACAGGCAAGGATTTGGCCATTGACAGTGGCAGATTCGGAATTGAGGGCGCGGCACAGATCATAAAATCTGTCATGTGGGCAAAGGGTATAATAGGATGATAGGAGTATTGTGGACATCCAGAAAGTATTTAGAGGAGGAATGGGCATGCAGCAAATAGAGTTATTAAAACACACAGATAAAATTAATGAACTGTTGGCGCGTTATGGAGTGAAATTTGGTATTTATAAGAATAATGTATTCAAAGAACAGTTGTTTCCTTTTGACTCTATACCAAGAATTATTGAACATGATGAATTCACTTTTTTGGAAAAGGGACTGAAACAGCGTGTTATGGCTTTGAATTTATTTTTAAAAGATATTTATGGCAAGAAACAGATCGTGAAAGATGGAATTATTCCGGACGATTTCATTTATGCCTCCAGCGGATATATGGCGGAATGTGAAGGAGCAGTTCCTCCAAAGGGGATTTATTCCCACATATCCGGAATTGACTTGGTAAAAGGAAAGGATGAGAACTGGTACATACTGGAGGACAATTTAAGAGTGCCTTCCGGAGCATCGTATCCTATGATTGCTAGGGATTTATGTAGGAGGAGTTCTCCGGATACATTTCACAGTTACAGACTGGAGGACAACCGGAATTATGCGGATTTACTGCGGAGAGCAATGGATTATGTGAACCCCGGAGGACATACGGTAATTCTGACGCCGGGAAGGTATAATGCCGCTTATTTTGAACATTCCTATCTGGCAGAAAAGACGGGAGCACATCTTGTAACCGGAGCAGAGCTGATGGTTGAAAAGGATGTATTGTATTACATTGCTTCTGACGGAACCAAGGAAAGGGTGGGAGCCGTATATCGCAGAATATCAGATGAGTATCTGGATCCGATGAATTTTAATCCGGAATCCCTGATTGGCATCCCGCATATTTATGAGGTGTTCCGAAAGGGAAATGTGGCGCTGCTCAATGCGCCGGGAAACGGCGTAGCGGACGATAAAGGAATTTACTATTTTGTTCCTAAAATGATTCGTTATTATTTGGATGAGGAACCGGTTCTTGGTAATGCACCGACATATCTACCATTTTATGAGGAAGATATGAAGTATGTTCTGGAACATTTTGATAAGCTGGTATTAAAGGATGTAGCAGAAGCAGGAGGGTATGGTGTTGTATTCGGAAGTTCTATGACAAAGCAGCAGAAACAGGATTTTATAGCCTTGTTAAAGAGGGAGCCAAGGAGGTTCATCGCACAGGAAGTAATTGACTTTCAGGATCTGGATATTGTGGATAATGGTGAGATTGTACCAAGAAAGGCAGACCTCAGGGCATTTGTGCTGATGGCAGAGGAACCCATGGTCTGGAAGAGCGGACTGACAAGGTTTTCCAGAAATAAAGATTCGTTTATTGTGAATTCATCACAGGGAGGAGGTTTTAAAGACACATGGGTATTATATCAGTAGAACAGGCAGATCGTTTATATTGGTTGGGAAGATACACAGAGCGTGTGTATACAACACTTCGTTTCTATTTTCCGAGATTTGACAACATGATTGACGAGGTGGTTGACAGTTATCAGGTATTCTGTGAATCCATTGATATTCCGAACATTTATTCATCAAAGGAGGATTTTCTCAGGCGTTATCCTTTTGATGCAGATAATCCGGATTCTATCATCAGTAATCTTAATCGGGCATATGACAATGCCATTGTACTCAGGGAGAGCATCGGTTCGGAAGCATTTTCTTATATTCAGCTTGCTGTCTATGATATGAATAAGGCAGCGATGAGCAAGTCGCCGTTAATAGAACTGCAGTATCTTATAGATCATATTTTATCATTTTGGGGGATTGCAGATGACCAGATTGATTCTGAACAGGTGCGGAACATGATCAAGGCAGGAAAACGGATTGAGCGTATTGATATGTTTGCGCGGCTTAAGGTGTCACAAAAGGAACTGATAAGAGAGGTACACCGCATGATCCCGAGAGTGGAAAGAAGCGGGCTGCAGTTTGATAAAGCGAGGCTGGAACAGATGAAAATCCTTGTGGAAAGTCCTGATTTGGATTACTATAAAATTGTATCAAATGTTGAGGCAATTTTATAGTAATATGGCAGGTTGGGAGTGATTTTGTGTCAGTACTGCACTTTGAGTATAAGATGGAGATAAACTATGAGGAATATATCAGCCGATGTTTTTTTACGATCAAGTGTATCCCGAGGGAGGATGCAAGGCAGCATTTGCTGGGAATAGAACTTTCCGTATTGCCTGAGACTGAGTATTCCATGGGAGAGGACTCATTTGGAAACAGGCAGATATATGCTTCTGAGACAGAGCCTCATAATCAGTTTCTATTTCAGTCAATCGGTGATGTAGAGATTATTCAGACAGATTATGAGGAGATCAGTGATGAGACGGCAGGAATTTTCAGGATTCCTCATGGCAAATGTATACCAGGGTCTAGGCTTTCGGAATATTATCAATCTCATGATTTTTCAAAATGTAAGAGCCCTTATGAAATCTGTATGGCATGGATGCACAAGTTGCATCGGGATTTTTCATATGTGCCGGGAGCTACACAGTTTCATACCGGAGCGGAAGAAGCATGGGGCATGGGAAGAGGCGTCTGCCAGGATTATGCGCATATTTATGTTACATTGCTTCGCATGGCAGGGATTCCCGCTCGCTATGTATGCGGAATGATCATCGGCGAAGGCGCAAGCCATGCGTGGGCAGAGGCACTTTGCGGTGACAAGTGGGTGGCATTTGACCCTACGAATGATTGTCTGGTATCAGACCAGCATATAAAGATTGGCCATGGCAGAGATGCAGCAGACTGTGCAATTAACCGTGGGCTTATATGGAATAATGGAGTGCAGCTGCAAAAGATAGCTGTTCTGGTGGAAAAAAGAGAAAAGGATGGATAACATGATAAAGACAATAGCAGCGGTGGGGTTGCCCGTGGATGAAGTGCTGGAAATAAAAAGAAACCGTATTCTGCCGGAGACACCCATGGACAGTATGAAACGTATCAGTATTGTTACGGGCATTCATGGGGATGAACTGGAGGGACAGTATGTATGTTTTGAATTGCAGCGCCGCATAGAACAGAACAAAGAATGTCTTACCGGGATCGTTGATATTTATCCGGCAATGAATCCGCTGGGGATTGACTCAATTACCAGAGGAATCCCGGCTTTTGACCTGGATATGAACCGGTTGTTTCCCGGAGATATTGATGGTAGCATGCTGGAGTATGTGGTTGCCAGGATCATGGAGGATGTGGCGGGTTCCGACTGCGTGTTGGATATCCATGCCAGCAATATTTATCTGACAGAAATACCGCAGATACGCATCAATGAGCTGCATCAGGATATTCTTGTGCCGATGGCGGAGGCCGCCAATGTTGATTTTATATGGATACATGGGGCCAGCACGGTGCTGGAATCTACCTTTGCATACAGTCTGAATCACATTGGAACGCCGGTGCTGGTAGTGGAAATGGGCGTGGGAATGCGAATCACGCGCACATATGGGGATCAGATGGTAGATGGGATTTTCCATTTGATGAAAAAGATGGGAATCTGGAATGGCGAGGTAAAATCGGTAAGAAAACCAATCATTTCGCGAAAACCGGAAGATGTCTGTTACTTAAATGCCAGTGTTGGCGGGGTATTCATTCCAAATGTGGAGCATGGCGCAAAACTGAAAAAAGATGAAATAATAGGGCAGATTGTGGATCCGCTATGCGGAAAGGTATTGGACGAGGTAAGGACGCCGGAAGACGGTATGTTGTTTACCATAAGGGATTATCCTGTTGTCGTTGAGGGGTCTCTCATGGGACGGCTGCTGAAAAAGGAAGTGTGTGGCTATGAATAAAAGAATTATTTATGAAATCAAGGGGATATATCGGGATACTTTTCGTGTGACTGGATATGAATTTGGAGCGGGAGAAAAATCAGTCTGTATCGTAGGTAGTTCAAGGGGGAATGAAGTACAGCAGATTTACTGCTGTTCCCAGCTGGTGAAGAAAATGAAACAATTGGAGGATGAGGGAAGGATTTCGGAAGGGCACAAAATTTTGATCATTCCTTCTATCAATCCATATTCTATGAACATACAGAAGAGGTTCTGGTCAACGGATAATACGGATATTAACAGGATGTTCCCGGGATATGATATGGGAGAAACTACCCAGAGAATTGCGGACGGCGTATTCAGGGAAATTTCAGAGTATCAGTTTGGAGTTCAGTTCACGTCTTTTTACATGCCGGGGGATTTTGTCCCGCATGTGCGGCTGATGGATGAGGGATTCAGTGATCCTGAAACAGCGAAACAGTTTGGTCTCCCTTATGTCATCATACGCAGAGTAAGACCATATGATACGGCAACTTTGAACTATAACTGGCAGGTATGGAATACGCAGGCTTTTTCCCTGTATACTTCCACTACAGCTAGGCTCGACCGGAATAGTGCAGGCCAGGCGGTTCTGGCAGTAATGAATTTCATGTCCAAACAGGGAATGTTGAAATACAGTATACCTGACGGATTACATTCAAAAATCGTACATGATGAGGATATGATTTTGATAAAAACGGCGAAATCCGGTATTTTTGAACCTATGGTAAAGGCAGGAGAGGAAGTAAGAACCGGACAACCTTTGGCAAATATTCTGAATCCGTATGAAGGCAATGTACTTGAAACACTCTATGCACCTTTTGACAGGGTTGTGTTTTTTGTGCATAATGAACCGCTGACCTACGCTAATACGGCGGTAATAAAGTTGATAGAGAAATATTGAAACTGATGAAACCTGAGAACGAAAATGACTGTTTAGGAGGAGGGCTATGAGAAAACCGATTATAGGGCTCATTCCGCTTGTGGATGTAGAAAGGGAGAGTTACTGGATGCACCCGGGATACATGAAGGGAGTAGAACAAGCTGGAGGGATTCCGGTTATGTTGCCATTAACCTCAGATGAAGAAGAATTGCAGGATGTATCGAAGGAGATAGATGGATTTCTATTTACTGGCGGACAGGACATTTCTCCAAACCTATATGCACAGGATTATTCACCTATGTGTGGAAAATGTTGTAAAGAACGGGATGAAATGGAGGCAGTATTATTCCGTATGGTATATGAATTGGATAAACCGGTACTGGGAATATGCAGAGGAATACAGTATATTAACGTAGTAATGGGAGGAACATTATATCAGGATCTGCCGTCGGAGCATCCATCCAATATAGAACACCATCAGATGCCGCCATATGAAGTGCCAGTGCATTCGGTAAGAATATTAGAGGAAAGTCCATTATATAAAATATTGAAAAAAGAAAAAATAATGGTCAACAGTTATCATCACCAGGCAATCCGAATACTTGCCCCAAAACTATCAGTCATGGCGATTTCACAGGATGATTTGGTTGAAGCAGTGTGTGTACCAGAAAAAAGATTTGTATGGGGGGTACAGTGGCATCCGGAGTTTTCTTACTTAACGGATGAAGACAGCAGAAAAATTTTTTCGGAGTTTATAATAAAGGCAGCAGACAATTAATAACGTGGATGTGAATATTCCGAAAGCGGCTATTTTTAACCCCTACGGGGGCTTGTGGAGAATTTTGTAGGGTGCTATTCTGTTATAGTAAAGGAAGGGGCGATTTCAATGCATATGGCAGATGCATTAGTAGCACCAGCGGTGGCGGGCACTTTGTATGTTTGCTCCACTATGGCAGCAGCTTATTCAGTAAAAAAAGTAGAGGCAGAGGATGAACCGAAGAAAATACCACTTATGGGAGTGATGGGGGCATTTGTGTTTTCGGCGCAGATGATCAATTTTACAATTCCGGGAACTGGTGCCAGCGGTCATTTATGTGGAGGAATGTTGCTGACAGCTTTGTTGGGACCTTATGAAGCATTTTTAACAATGATTGGAGTGTTATTGATTCAATGTCTGATGTTTGCAGATGGTGGTTTTTTGGCATTAGGGTGTAATATATGGAATATGGCTTTTTATGGATGTTTTGTTGGGTATTTTCTGATTTGGCATCCCGTTGTAAGGCATGGTTTTAGCAAGGCAAAAATAATAGGTGCATCCATACTTGGTTCAGTAGTCGCTTTGCAGTTAGGGGCTTTTAGTGTTACATTGGAAACTATGTTTTCTGGTATTACGGAACTTCCGTTTTTGGTGTTTGTAAGTACAATGCAGCCAATTCATCTTGCTATTGGATTTATTGAAGGTTTAATTACAGCGATGGTCTTATTGTTCGTCTATGAGGCGAGACCGCAGATGCTTCAAGGAATAGAGGAAACAACATCAACCTATATTGAAAGCAAGTGTTCTATACGCAAAGTCATTACAGTTTTTGGAATTATAACATTGTTCACAGGTGGGATTTTTTCTTTATTCGCTTCTGTCTATCCAGACGGATTGGAATGGTCTATAGAAAGAATTTCAGGCTCTTCAGAAATTGAAACTGTCAATAATCATATATATATAATTCTGGAAAATATTCAGAAAGCCACGGCAATTCTTGCAGACTATGGCTTTAAAGGTACAGAATCTGTATTTGGCACTTCATTTTCTGGAATTATAGGTTCATTGGCAGTTCTTGGAATCTGTTTGATTGCTTGTTTTGCATTTCGATATATTAGAAGGAAAAAGAAAACCATATGAGTAAATTAGATGGTGCGCTTTGTGATATTCATCATATAGATATAAGTGTTGAGAAGAATCAGTGGTTGAATCACATGTATCCACTAATCAAGCTGGTTGTTACAATGTGTTTCATCATTATTACGGTATCCTTTTCCAAATATGATTTGGTGGGGATTTTACGAATGGGTGTGTACCCGATTGTTGTTTTTGTTTTGGGAGAAATTTCCTTTAGGGATGCATTGAAAAGAATACGGGTGATCCTTCCAATCGTATGTTTGGTTGGAGTATTCAATCCATTTTTTGACCGCCAGCCTGTAATGGAAATTGCCGGCATTACAGTGACAACAGGTATTATATCCATGCTTACCTTGATGATGAAAGGGGTTTACAGTGTATTGGCATCTTATTTACTGATTGTAACTACGCCCATTGAAAAAATCTGCCATGCATTGCGGCTTTTGCATGTCCCAGTTGTTATTGTAACACAGATATTGTTGACTTATCGTTATGTAAGGCTTCTTTTGAATGAAGCACACTATATGATACAAGCCTATTCCCTGCGGGCACCAAACCAAAAAGGTGTCCATTTCAAAGTATGGGGTTCTTTGGTAGGACAGTTGCTCTTGAAAAGTATAGATCGTGCGGATGAGGTGTACGCAAGTATGTTGCTCAGGGGATATAATGGAGAGTTTTATTATGATACAAAGATAACCTGTCGGGTAAGGGATTATATGTATATGGCGGTCTGGTGTATGGTATTTTTCTGTCTTAGGGTTATCCTATAAATAACTTCAACAATTATGATGATGAATATAGGCTTATAAAAAAGAAGGGAAGTATATGAACTCGGCATATATCAGTGTGGAAAATGTTAATTATAGTTATGAAAAATCTCATCCAATATTAAAGGATATCACATTTACAGTATATGAACATGACTGTATTGGATTGATTGGAGCTAATGGTGTAGGAAAATCTACACTATTGAAACTTATGGTGGGTTTGGATTTAGGTTATGAAGGAAATATCTGCATAGGAGGGCTTCCAGTGGTGAAAAAAAGCCTTTCTAAAATTCGGGAGAAGCTAGGATATGTCTTTCAGGATGCTGATAGTCAGTTATTCATGTCCCATGTGTATGAAGATTTGGCGTTTGCTCCCAGAAATTATGGATTATCGGAATCAGAGGTGGAAAAGCGGGTACAGAAAGCTCTTGAAATGGTTCATATTGAACATTTGAAGGATAAGCAAATCTATAAAATGTCAGGTGGCGAGAAAAAGCTGGTATCTATTGCAACTATACTTGCCATGATGCCAGATGCCATTTTAATGGATGAACCGTCAGTTGCGTTAGATCCGAAAAACAGGAGAAATCTAATCCATGTATTAAATGGATTTAAGCAACTGAAAATCATTGCATCTCATGACTTGGATATGATTTTGGATACCTGCAGTCGTGTCATCTTAATGTCAGATGGGAGAATTATCCGAGATGGCGACGCAAGGGAAATATTATCCGACAGGGAATTGCTTGAGGCGAATGGATTGGAACTGCCTTTTTGTTTGCAGGGAGTGTTTTCCAAAAAAATTTCTTGACAATTTTTTAGTCTTGAATTATAATTCGTATTAAAACGGGGTTATTTTGCTTTGCCCTGTTCATATTGTGAAATGTGATAGACGAAGAGGTCTTTCCGAAAGGAGGGATCTCTTTTTTTGCATATGCACAAAATATCTTAAGAAAGGAAAAATATTATGCGATTGAATCCAAAAGAACAAGAAAAACTAATGCTTCATATGGCAGGAGAACTGGCGAAGCAGAGAAAAGACAGAGGGCTAAAGCTGAATTATGTGGAAGCTATAGCCTTTATTAGCTCCGAACTGTTAGAACGAGCCAGAGATGGTAAGACGGTTGCAGAGTTAATGTCATTAGGTACAAAGCTTTTATCAAAAGACGATGTTATGGAGGGTGTGGCTGGCATGGTACATGAGGTTCAGATTGAGGCAACATTTCCAGATGGTACAAAGCTGGTAACCGTACATAATCCAATTCAGTAGGGAGGAATGAATAATGAAAATAGGCGAAATAATTCCGAAAAATGGAGAAATTGTTATAAATGAGGGAAAGGAAACGATTACTGTTATTGTAAAACATACCGGCGACAGACCAGTACAGGTTGGTTCTCACTTTCATTTTTTTGAGGTAAACCGACAGTTAGAATTTGACCGTCAATTGGCTTATGGATACCATTTGGATATTCCGTCCGGTACATCCGTGCGTTTTGAGCCAGGTGAGGAAAAAGAGGTGCAGTTAACAGCAATGGGTGGAGCAAAGCGCATATATGGTCTGAATGACTTGACCTGTGCGCAAGCTTCAGAAGCCACAAAAGCGGCCGCCATTCAAATAGCAACAGTAAAAGGCTTTATGTAGACAGCGCAGAGGAGGTAAAAGAATGAGTAATAAAATTTCCAGAGAAAAATATGCAATGATGTATGGTCCAACTGTGGGCGATAAAGTGCGCTTGGCAGATACCAACCTTGTGATAGAGGTGGAAAAGGATTACACAACCTATGGAGATGAAGTGAAATTTGGCGGTGGAAAGACTATCCGGGATGGTATGGGACAGTCTGTGAAAGCGTGCAGTAAAGACGGAGTGTTGGATCTGGTCATCACAAACTGTCTGATCCTTGATTATACTGGTATCATCAAAGCAGATATCGGTATCAAGGATGGTAAAATTGTTGGAATAGGAAAAGCGGGGAATCCAGATTTGATGGATGGTGTAACGCCTGGAATGACAATCGGTGCTTCAACGGAGGCTCTGGCGGGAGAAAATCTAATTGTGACTGCGGGCGGTATTGACAGCCATATTCATTTTATTGCTCCACAGCAGATACCATGTTCCCTGTATTCAGGTGTAACCACAATGATTGGTGGTGGAACAGGACCGGCAGATGGCACAAATGCCACAACCTGTACACCGGGACCATGGAATATCCGGATGATGTTAAAAGCAGCGGAAGAATATCCAATGAATCTTGGATTCTATGGAAAAGGAAACTGTTCAGATGAAAAACCGCTTATTGAGCAGTTGGAGGCCGGTGCGATGGGAATGAAAATCCATGAAGATTTTGGATCCACTCCGGCAGCAATTAATCATTGTCTGAATGTGGCTGACGAATATGATGTTCAGGTTGCTATCCATACAGATACGCTAAATGAGGCAGGCTGTGTGGAGGACACACTGGATGTCATTGGTGGACGTACCATACATACATTCCATACCGAGGGCGCAGGTGGTGGACATGCACCGGATATAATTCGTGCAGCGGGTAGTCAGAATGTGTTGCCATCCTCTACAAATCCAACTATGCCTTTTACCGTAAATACTATAGATGAGCATTTGGACATGCTGATGGTTTGCCATCATTTAGATAAAAATATCCCGGAAGATGTGGCTTTTGCAGACTCCCGAATCCGTCCGGAGACAATTGCGGCGGAAGACGTATTGCATGACATGGGTGTATTTTCTATGATGAGTTCCGATTCTCAGGCAATGGGGCGTCCGGGCGAAGTGATTACCCGTACATGGCAGACAGCACATAAAATGAAAGAAGAACGTGGGCCATTGGGAGTGGATAAGGAAAATGGTAATGATAACTTCCGGGCAAAACGTTATGTTGCAAAATACACGATAAATCCGGCTATTACAAATGGTATTGCAGATTATGTTGGATCTGTTGAAGTAGGAAAATTTGCGGATTTAGTGCTTTGGAATCCGGCGTTTTTTGGCGCAAAGCCTGATATTATCATCAAAGGTGGCATGATTATTGCTTCCAAAATGGGTGATGCCAATGCATCAATTCCTACCACACAGCCAGTATTATATCAGCCAATGTTTGCGGCACATGGAGATGCAAAATATGAGAGTTGTCTGACATTTGTTTCCAAGGCTGCTATGGATCAGAACATAAAAGAAAAATATGGTTTGAAAAAGACGGTAGTGCCGGTATGTGGCTGCAGAAATATTGGTAAAAAAGATATGAAATTAAATGATGCAACACCTAAAATTACTGTAAATCCGGAGACGTATGAGGTATGTGCGGATGGTGTAAAACTGGAATCAAAGCCTGCAGAAACACTGCCTTTGACACAGCTTTACAGCTTATTCTAATCTGATATGTTTGGAGGTATCTGTTTATGTTAGGAGTCTGTTTACTTTTTGTGGGAATTGTTTTAATAAACAATGGCGTTTGTTCTTTGGCAAAGGTGGATAAGAAATCTGCGGCAGTCATGAATATTCTGACTGGCGGACTTTCATTGTTTATCAATTTTGTTAATCTGGTACAGGGAAATTATTATGCGGCTGGAACAGGGCTTCTGTTTTGTTTTACCTATCTGTTTGTAGCAGTGATGAACATTTTTGATTTGAATCCGCTCCCTTTTGCATGGTTCTCCAGCTTTGTTGCTGTCAATGCAGTTGTATTTGGCATTGTTGAGGGTGTGACTGGAAGTGAGGTGCTTGGTATTGCTCCAGATTGGAGATGGGCCGCAATCTGGTGGCTGTGGGCAATCCTGTGGGGAACCTCTTTTGTTACCGATATCATGGGGAAAAAGTTGGGTAGATTTGTGCCCTGCCTGCAGGTGTTTGAAGGGATTGTCACAGCTTGGATTCCTGGTGTGTTGCTGTTGCTTGGCGTTTGGTAAATGGGAGGGAATCATAATGTTGTGCGAAGAAGTTTTAGGAACACTTTCGGATGAAAAATTTTTCGGTCTCAGGGTAGATTATGTGGATATTGAATGGTATGAGGCATTTTCACGTCTGCACCGGAAGACTTCAACAGAGGGCGAAGATATTGGTATCCGCATGGGAGACGATGTGCTGAACAAAGGGCTGAATCAGGATGATGTCCTTTATGTAGATGAGCATAAGGTGATTGCAGTTAATATTCCGCCCTGTGAAGCGATCAAGATGGTTGTGCGACAGGATCATCCCAAGCAGATTGCAAAACTCTGTTATGAGGTGGGGAATACTCATACGACAATGTTCCGTGGAGAGGATGATTTTACCTTTTATACACCTTATCATGAATCTCTGATGGATAAAGTAAAACATATTCATGGTGTATCGGCAGAAAAGGTAGAAATTAAATTTGATTTCAGCCAAGCGCTTTCATCCTCTATTAACAACCATCATCATTGAGATGTATGCCAGAGCAGTTCTGTAAAGATTTTGGAATGTGTTCTGACAGAATTTGGAGGGAAATATGGATTTACAAGAATGGAGAAAAAAATTTCTTCTGCTCCAAGTGAATGATGCATTATTCCCAATTGGTGCATATTCCCATTCCTATGGACTTGAGACTTATATTCAGAAAAATTTGCTTACATCTTTGGATGATGTATGGGAATTCTTATACCATCGTATGTGTTACAGTTTTTGTTATAATGAATTTCTGTCTGTCCGGCTGGCTTATGAATATGCAGCAGCTGGACAGATACAGAAAATTGAAACATTGGACGATTTGCTGGAAGCCAGTCGTGTAGCCAAAGAGACACGGGAAGCCGGGCATAAGCTTGGTTCACGTTTTGCCAAAACTGTGATGGGAATGGATATCCCTTATGAATCAGACATTTTTCGTGTCTATTGCGGACAGCGCAAGGACAGACCAATGACTCATAGTATTGTGTATGGTGTATTTTGTGCCGCTGTAGGAATTCCCTATGAAGATGTCATGGAGCATTATCTTTATGCCCAGACTTCGTCCATGGTTACAAATTGTGTAAAAACTATACCTTTGAGCCAGACGGATGGGCAGCATCTGCTTTACAAAAGCCAGGAACTGTTTCCGAAGCTATTGAACCTATTGAAGAACTTAACGGAAGATGATCTGTGTCTGTCAGCACCTGGGATTGATATCCGCTGTATGCAGCATGAGGGACTTTATTCCAGAATTTATATGTCATAATAAATACTTGAGAGTAAAAAGTTCTATCAAAAAAATAACTCTTCCATATGGATTTATG
>ERZ779626.118-NODE-118-length-54149-cov-8.447517_pt1 | contig 54149 bp, 42 predicted proteins | sample MGYA00514209_ERZ779626 | MGnify/ENA primary metagenome ERZ779626 (study PRJEB29562, sample SAMEA4376713) | mouse gut metagenome | isolation source: Cecum | study: EMG produced TPA metagenomics assembly of the A DSS colitis mouse model was used to assess the...
AATATTTTCTAAATTATCTATAAACTTTTCAACTAACAATATCATAAATCAAATCCTTTGACAAGCACTTCCATGCAAATGATCACCCAAATAATCACCCAGATAATCACGCAAATAGAAATCATGGAAATCAACGCTGATAAAGATACCTGCATCGAAACGCCGCCTGTACAAAGAGGGGACGGCATGTCTACATATCAAGCAACCGATCCACTATCTGCGCATGGGTCAAGGCGCTTTCATTCTCAAAAAACGGCGCCGTGTCAAGCCTAAGCGCATCCAGCAATGCAAAAAATTCTTCCTCTCCGCTTAATGTCTCCCCGTTCCATTCCCATGCCTCTCCGGCAACCGCAGCCTCCCCCTCTATGCCCTCATCGAAGGCAAGACTGCTTCCGCCAATAAACGCAGACTGCAGTTCGCCGTCGGCAATCCAGTATCTGCTGATGCTTATGCGTCCCATGATATTGCATATATTCATTATAAAATTATCTTTCTCTCGATAGCATGTCCCGTAATTCCGATCGAAACAATCCTTATATTCCTTTACCTCCCCATCCCCGTAAATCAAGATCGACATTGTTGGCTCAGATTGCCCGTAAGAGTAAACCAGCTCCGAAATGTCGTCTCCATCTACATATACAAGCTCCCACTGATCCGGCATGTCACCGTTTCTCATCCTCTCATCTAGCCATGACAGATATGCCGCTTTCCAGTCCGGGAGCAGTTCCTTTCTTTCCTGAATCTCCCACCCTCCGAAGCCATATTTCAGAGCTATGACAGCATCCCGGCATCCGACACCGCAAAATGTTACAAAGGAATCCGATGTCAGAATCGTCTGCTGATCCTGTGACAGCTCCGTGCTCCACACATGTCCCGACGTGCCGCTTAGCTGATCCAGATCAGGCGAAATATCCACCACCGCCCCGTCCTGTATCTGGTAGACATAAACGGTATGGTAATCCCCCACCGTATTGCACATAAACCATGCGCCGACAAACACCTCGTCAATCCGGTCGCCATTGATATCACGGTATGTAATATCCGTTATTTCCGTGATAACGTCGTCGCTCTCTATAAAATGACCGACCATCGTTCCGTCTGAAAACAGAAACTGAAGCGCGCACGGATCCCCCATCTCCTCACCGTATTCCCAGCTGACATCCTTCAGAGCCGGCACGTCCGTTTCCACATCCTCCATTTCCGGCTCTTCCGCCGGCTGGTCGTCATCCTCCAACGTTTCCGCCGTCTCTGTCTGCTCTCCATTCCGCTCTGAGAACACAGGCAGCTGCTCCCGCTCCCTACTCTTTAACACCATTCCCAAAGCCACACCAAAAACTAGCAAAATAAAAACAGCGCCCCCTAATCTTTTGTTCACCGTACCCCTCTCCTTCTTCTATCAAGACTGCCGCCCGGCCGCACTCCGACCGGCTGTTTCCCTCTCTTACACGCTAAACGCCATCAGCCCAAGCTTCGACAGCGCAAGCTCCTGGATCACCACGCCCTTCGCCTTTTTCTGGGCCAGATTCATGTCGACAAACTCTGCAAGCGGCATCACCTTCGTGACATACCCCGTTTTACTCTTACCAAAAAAAGTTTTTCTTTCCTCCAGAATGCTCACCTTTGCTTTCGCCTTGAGCTGTTCGTAGGTCCGATAAGAAAACTGCTCTTTCGTCATGTAGTAGAGATGGCTCTCCAGTGTGGTCTCCGGGTCGGTATCCTTGAAAATATAGTGCTCCACGATACTCTTGTATTTGAAATTCACCATTTCGTCCCGCAGAATCTCCGCGTAACTGAGCTTCGCGCCCAGATAAACGTTCCCCGTATCCTGCATGAAATATTTATAATCCCTGTTTTCTGTCTCCATCGTTTTCCCTCTTTCGCAGCTGCAGTTTCTACTCCGCCGCGATGGACTCAATCTTACCGCCGCTTATGCGCACTGCATCCTCGATGGCCTTTCTTGAAAGCCCGGACTCCTCCATCAGCTCCTCCACCGTCACTGCCCTGCGCAGTTCTTCCTTCAGGGCGTTTGCCGCATCCGCCACCTTGTTGACTTTATCCGCGATTTTCCGGTCGCTCTTTTCTTCCGCCGCGTTTACCGCGATGCAGTCCTCCATCGCGTCCATCATCATTTTGGCGAGCATTCCCTGCGCCTCATCGGCATGTTCCAGCGCGCCAAGCATGGTTACGCCGAGAGAAAGCGCCACATTGCCCTCGCCGATCAGATCTTCCAGGCTGACGCCCTGCCCCGTGTACAGCCTGGCAATCTGGGGAACCTCCGGCAGCATAAGCTCCGCCAGCCGTTTGATGGCGTCCGCATCCCCCGCCATGGCGGAAAGGGTAATCGCCTCCCGCTCCCCGTCCGTCGCCCTGGGGATCGCCCGCAGCGCCTCCAGATAGTCATCCAGATAATTTTTCTCTTCCTCGTCCAGACAGGCGTCCGCGTCTGCCGGCTCGTCCACGCCGATTTTATTCTGCCGCAGATAGTCATATACCATCTCCATCTGCTCTGCAGAAAGAGAAAGCGCCGAAAACGCTTCCTCAACCTCCATCTTCGTTATGAAATTCTGCTGTTCCCTGGCTTTCCGCTTCACTTCCTCCAGAGTTTTGGCAAACTCAACTTCCCGATTCATTCCGTCCTCCGTCATGGTCTCTTGATATGCGTGTGGGTATACAGGTGCTCCTCGCAGTACTCGTAGTTTCCGTCGCACTTGGAACAGAAGCGGAACTGCATCTGCGGGCTGTCCACCTCCGTCCTGCCGCAGATCGCGCATTTATGCTTGGTAATCCCCGTGTTTCTCCTCACTTCCCGCTTAAACTCCTGCCGCCTGTGAATCTGCTTCGGATTCAGGTGCATCATATTCCGAGATGTCAGGAAGAACACGACAAAATTAAGCAGGGACGCCCCGATGGCAAATTTCCCGTACACGTTCGTCCCTAGGAACTGGAACAGCAGCATCACCGCATATATAGCGCCCAGCCACTTCACCCGGATCGGTATGATAAACATGAGCAGCACCTGCGCGTCCGGGAAAGTCGCCGCGTACGCAAGAAATATTGACATATTGATGTAATAGGTGCTGAACAGTCCCGCAATCGCCCTGAAATATTCATTGGGCGAATCTACGGTCAGGACATGCAGCATGCCCCGCATATCCATCATCTGTATCTGCGGATGGAACAGGTAACAGTACCCCATCAGCAGGAAACTTCCCGCAATGGTAAACAGCATCCCCTGGAACAGATAGACATTATATCGGTAAGTACCCCATGTCCGCTCCAGCGACATACCTATGGAACAATAAAAATATAACATAAGTAATGTAAAGAACAGTCCCCCGCTGCTGGGCGGAATCAGCACCCACGTCACAAGCCGCCAGATCTGTCCGTGCAGAATCGCGTACGGGTTTAAAGTCAGATAGGAAATCAGCAGGCCGCTTCTGTCAAACAGTTCCAGCAGATATCCGACCGCATAGCACATGACCAGCACAAAAGATAGATTTCGTATCGCGTATTTTCCAAATTTTCGTTCAAAAGGACTCATGTTTCACTCTCCCTCAAAAATATACTACTAATATAGCATTCCTCTTTTTAAAAGTAAATGTCGCAGCGCCCAAAAAACACCCTCTCATAAAAATTTAATAAATGTCTGCCGAAAACTTCATTCTTTTCTAAGAATTGGACAATTGCATTTTAGAAAACTGTGTCGTATAATGACAGCGTGTGCCAAAAAACACATTTTAATAGGTAAAAAGGTAACTTATACCGAAACCACTTTTTATCTGATAAAGGAGCGAGAAAAATGAGTCACATGCAATATACGCTTGGCATCGACATCGGGTCAACGACCGTCAAGATCGCCATTCTGGACGACAGGCATCAGATACTTTTTTCCGACTACAAAAGACATTTTGCAAATATCAGGGAGACCCTCGCGTCTCTTCTTTCCCTTGCCTTTGAGCAGCTTGGAAACCTCACGGTGCATCCCATCATCACCGGTTCCGGCGGGCTGACGCTGGCAAACCACCTGCAGATTCCCTTTGTGCAGGAAGTGATCGCCGTGTCCACATCCCTGCAGACCTTTGCGCCCGTCACGGACGTGGCGATCGAGCTTGGCGGCGAGGACGCCAAAATCATCTACTTTGAGGGCGGCAATGTGGAACAGCGCATGAACGGTATCTGTGCCGGCGGTACGGGTTCTTTCATCGACCAGATGGCTTCCCTCCTGCAGACGGATGCGGCAGGGCTGAACGAGTACGCGAAAAATTATCACTCTCTATATACGATCGCGGCGCGCTGCGGCGTGTTCGCCAAGTCAGATATCCAGCCCCTGATCAATGAGGGCGCCACGAAGGAAGACCTTTCCGCCTCCATCTTTCAGGCGGTGGTAAACCAGACCATCAGCGGTCTTGCCTGCGGCAAGCCGATCCGTGGACATGTGGCGTTCCTCGGCGGTCCGCTTCACTTTTTGTCGGAGTTAAAACAGTCGTTCATCCGCACCCTGAAGCTGGACGACGCCCATATCATCGACACGGACAATTCCCACCTCTTCGCCGCCATAGGCTCCGCCCTAAACGCGAAGGAGGAGGCTTTCTATACCATGGAGGAGCTGACGGCAAAGCTTTCCACCGATATCAAAATGGAGTTTGAGGTGGAGCGCATGGAGCCGCTCTTTGCCACGCAGGCGGACTACAATGCGTTCCGCTTACGTCACGGCACCCATCATGTGGCGACCGGCGACCTTGCCTCCTATCAGGGAAACTGCTTTTTAGGGATTGACGCCGGTTCCACCACCACGAAGGTGGCTCTCGTGGGCGACGACGGCTCCCTGCTCTACTCTTTCTACAGCAGTAACGACGGCAGCCCCTTAAAAACAGCAATCCGCTCCCTTAAGGAAATTTATAAGCTGCTTCCGGCCGGAGTGAAAATAGCCCGCTCCTGTTCCACCGGCTACGGCGAGGCTCTGATGAAAGCTGCCTTTCTGCTTGACGACGGCGAGGTGGAGACAGTGGCGCACTACAATGCCGCCGCTTTCTTCGACCCGGATGTGGACTGCATCCTGGATATCGGCGGACAGGACATGAAATGCATCAAGATCAAAAACCACACCGTAGACAGCGTGCAGCTCAACGAGGCGTGTTCCTCGGGCTGCGGCTCCTTCATAGAAACCTTCGCCAAGTCCTTAAACTACGGCGTGGAGGACTTTGCCAAAACTGCCCTCTTTGCGGAACATCCGATCGACCTGGGCACCCGCTGCACGGTATTTATGAACTCCAAGGTAAAACAGGCGCAGAAGGAGGGTGCCTCCGTCTCCGATATCTCCGCGGGGCTGGCATACTCCGTCATCAAGAACGCGCTGTTTAAGGTAATCAAAGTCTCCGACGCCTCGGCGCTCGGCAAAAATATTGTCGTGCAGGGCGGCACCTTCTACAACGACGCGGTCCTTCGCAGCTTTGAAAAGATCGCCGGCTGCGAGGCGATCCGCCCGGATATCGCCGGCATCATGGGCGCGTTCGGCGCGGCGCTGATAGCCCGGGATCATTACGAGAAGGGCTACCAGACCTCCATGCTGAATCTGGAGCAGATCACGAACTTACAGTTTGAGACGAGCATGGCAAAGTGCAAGGGCTGCACCAACAACTGCCGTCTCACCATCAACAAATTTACGGGTGGTCGCCAGTATATCTCGGGCAACCGCTGCGAGAGAGGTCTTGGACGGGCAAAAAAGGAAAACGGGGCACCGAACCTGTTTGACTACAAGCTGAAACGGTACTTTTCCTATGAACCGCTGCCGGCGAACGAGGCGAAACGGGGCACCGTGGGCATTCCTCGGGTGTTAAATATGTACGAGAATTACCCTTTCTGGTTCACCTTCTTCACGAAGCTGGGTTTCCGGGTAGTGCTCTCCCCTGTTTCCAACCGCAAAATCTATGAGCTCGGTATCGAGTCCATCCCCAGTGAGTCGGAATGCTATCCGGCAAAGCTGGCGCACGGACATGTATCGTGGCTCATCAAACAGAAAGTGGACTTTATCTTCTACCCCGCCCTCTTTTACGAGCGGGATGAGTTTCACGACGCCAACAACCATTACAACTGCCCCATCGTCACCTCCTACTCCGAAAACATCAAGAATAACGTGGAGGAAATCGGACACGGTGAGGTAGTTTTCCGCAATCCTTTTATGTCTTTCAAAAGCCTGCAGACTGTGACGGAGGCGCTGACGAGGGAATTCCGGGAACTTCCAATAACATCCGTTATGGATGCGGCAGAGGCGGCTTGGACAGAACTTGCCGCGGCAAGGCAGGACATGCGCGATAAGGGCGAAGAAGTGCTCCGCTATCTGGAGACAAACCACAAGCGCGGCATCGTGCTGGCTGGCCGCCCATACCACGTTGACCCGGAAATCAACCACGGCATTCCCGAGCTGATCACTTCCTATGATATTGCGGTGCTGACCGAGGACTCCGTCTCCCATCTGGCGGCGCCGGAGAGACCGCTGATTGTGTCCGACCAGTGGATGTACCACTCGAGGCTTTACGCGGCGGCAAGCTTCGTCAAGACAAGGGACGATCTGGATCTGATCCAGCTCAATTCCTTCGGCTGCGGTCTTGACGCCGTGACCACGGATCAGGTGAACGATATCCTTACCGGCTCCGACAAAATCTATACCTGCCTGAAAATCGACGAAGTGAACAATCTGGGCGCGGCGAGAATCCGCATACGCTCCCTGCTCTCCGCGATTCAGGTGCGGGAACAGAAAGGCGAAAAGCGCACGATACACTCCAGCGCTATCACAAAAGTAGCCTTCACGGAGGAGATGAGAAAGGATTACACCATCCTCTGTCCCCAGATGTCGCCGATCCATTTTGAGATCATGGAAGCCGCTTTCAATGCCTGCGGTTATCACTTTGAAGTGCTCGGAAACGATACGAGACAGGCGGTGGATATGGGTCTGAAATATGTAAATAACGACGCGTGTTATCCTTCCCTGATCGTGGTGGGACAGATTATGGATGCCCTGCTTTCCGGCAGATACGACCTGAATAAAGTGGCTGTCATTATGAGCCAGACCGGCGGCGGCTGCCGTGCCACCAACTATGTGGGCTTTATCCGGCGCGCGCTGGAAAAAGCCGGAATGCCGCAGGTTCCCGTGATCTCCCTAAATCTGGCGGGCATCGAGAGCAATCCCGGGTTCCACTTAAACGCAGGTCTTCTGATCCGCGCCGCATACAGCGCCCTCTTCGGGGATATTTTCATGCGCTGCGTCTATCGGATGCGCCCCTATGAAAAAGAGCCGGGATCTGTCGACGCACTGCACAGGGAATGGGTCAGGAAGTGTCAGGATTTTGTATCCAAAAAATCCATGAACTATCTGACCTTCCAGAAGATGTGCCGCCAGATTGTGCGGGATTTTGACAGCATTCCCATTGATGAGAATCTGCGCAAGCCCCGCGTCGGCATCGTCGGCGAGATTCTGGTGAAGTTTGCGCCTGCAGCAAACAACCATCTGGTGGAACTGCTGGAAGCGGAAGGCGCGGAGGCGGTCGTGCCCGATCTGTTAGACTTCATGCTCTACTGCTTCTACAACCAGATTTACAAAGCGGATTTCCTCGGCACCTCGAAGAAGGCGGCATTTATCTCCCGCTTCGGCATACGGGCGCTTGAAAAACTGCGCGCACAGGCAGCAAAAGAATTTGCGAAAAGCAGACACTTTACACCGCCCGTCAGTATCTACACGCTGGTAGACTACGCGAAACCCATCGTCGATATCGGCAACCAGACCGGCGAGGGGTGGTTCCTCACCGGGGAGATGGTAGAACTGATCCACAGCGGCGTTAACAATATCGTCTGCACCCAGCCCTTCGGCTGTCTGCCAAACCATGTGGTCGGCAAGGGCGTCATCAAGGAACTCCGCAAAAGGTTCCCCAGCTCCAACATCGTGGCGATCGACTACGATCCCGGCGCCAGCGAGGTCAATCAGCTGAACCGCATTAAGCTGATGCTCTCCACGGCGCAGAAAAACCTGAAAAAATCGTTGCCGGACAGTGGCGCTTCAGACCAGGAAGCCTGCTCATAACCCCTAAAAAACCGGGTGCATACATTCGCGCACCCGGTTTTTATAATATAACATATAATTTCAAAAAATTATGTCGCTGTCTAATAAAACGTCTTGTCCACCCTGCGGTTTATGAAACGGATCTTATCCCGCACTTCTTCCGTAAGCTCCTGAATCGCATCGTCCGCGGTCTCTTTCTGCAGCTGGTTTACACAGAATATACAGGAGCCAAAAGTATCGTTTGAAAAGAACTTCGGTTTTTCCCATTTCACAAAATAGGATACCCTGTGTTTTAACAGAACCTTCTCGATCTTCTCCTTCGTCTCCATATCCTTTACCTGACACCACTCCAGCTCGTTGTGCACCTTAACCTTCTGATACGCCGTCTCCATAATTCACCCGTTCCCCCTGTGTCAAAGCGTTAATACATATAGATTATAAGATAAAATACAAAATTATGCAATTCTTTTTGTACCCGATTGTCGAATAGCTGGAAAGACCCGGAAAGCCACTTCTGGCAAATTTTTGGAAATTGTCATCCATTGCGGAAAGCCGCCTTGCACCCCACTTTCGTTTGTGCTATCATACATGGTATCATTAATATTTTTATATATTATGATATAACCCAAGAGAAAGGTAGGGATTCCCATGCCCATCAAAGTAGCTGATTTGCTGCCTGCAACCAGCATTTTAGAAAAAGAAAATATTTTTGTAATGACAGAATACCGTGCAATGCATCAGGATATCCGTCCGCTGGATGTGCTGATCTTAAATCTGATGCCAACCAAGGAAGTCACCGAAACCCAGCTTTTGCGAAAATTGTCAAATACGCCGTTACAGGTGAACGTGGAGTTTTTGCAGACCGCAAGCTACACGCCGCTGCACGCGGATTCCAACCACATGGCGGCATTTTATACCACTTTTGACCAGATCCGGGACCGCAAATTTGACGGCATGATCATCACCGGCGCGCCGCTCGACCATGTGCGCTTTGAGAAAGTCGCTTACTGGGACGAAATATGCACGATTATGGAATGGGGACGCACACACGTCCACTGTACGCTCCACCTGTGCTGGGGCGCTTACGCCGCACTGTACTATTTTTACGGGCTAGACAGGGAAGATCTGGACGAAAAGCTTTCCGGCGTCTATACCCACAAAATTCTAAAGCGAAAATCACCCCTCTTCCGGGGATTTGACGATACTTTCCACGCGCCGCAGTCCCGCGCCATGACGATCGACCCGGCGCAGATCGCCTCCGTGCCGGACCTGGAACTGATGGCAGTCTCTGATAAGGCGGGCATGGCAATCGTCAAAACCGAGGACAGCAGGCATTTCTTCATTACCTGCCATCTGGAATACGACGCTGACACGCTGGCGCTGGAATATGCCCGCGATATGGAAAAGGGCATGAACCCGAAAATCCCGGTAAACTATTTCCCTGGAGATGACCCGACGAAGGAACCGATCGTCAACTGGCGCTCCGCCGGGCAGCTTCTCTTTTCCAACTGGCTTAATTACTACGTGTATCAGACGACGCCTTACGATGTGCGGAAAATCTAAAAAGAGTGCACCTGCACTCTTTTTTCCGTCTTTCTATAACGTTTGCTATTATTTGAGATATTCCTCCATAAAATCTTCCTCAGACAAAATCGCTACCCCCAGTTCTTTCGCCTTTTTATTCTTGGAAGACTGGGATGCAGTATCGTTGTTGATCAGGCACACGGTCTTCCCCGTCACGCTGCCGGTCACCTTCCCGCCCCGCTTCTCGATCTCCTCCTTCATGGCGTTTCTGTTCTCAAAATGCACGAGGCTCCCCGTAATGACAAAGCTCATGCCGGAAAGAGTCTGCTCCCCCTCTCCCATCTCCTGCTTCTCGATCTCCACTTCCCCCAGCAGATTTTCAAGCTGTTCCATGGTCTTTTCCCTGTGGAAATAATCGTAAATGCTTAGAGCAATCACCTCGCCCACGCCGTCAATCTCCGCAAGCTCCTCCGCCGAGGCGTCCCGCAGCGCCTGCAGGTCATGCTGAAAATACCTGCATAGCATTTTGGCGTTCGCCACGCCCACATTCTCAATCCCCAGCCCGTAAAGCAGCCGCGGCAGCGTGGTTTTTCTCGACCTCTCCAGACTCTCAGAAAGGTTCTGCCATGACTTCTCCCCAAAGCCTTCCATCTGCGTGATTTCCTCCCGGTAACGTTCCAGCCGGAACAGATCCGCAAACTCATGTAAAAATCCCTTTGCCAGAAACTTTTCCAGAGTGGACTCCGACAGACCGTCCACATTCAGGGCGTCACGGCTCACCAGCAGGGTGAACGCCTTGATTTTCTTCGCATCACAGTCAGGATTATCGCACATAAGCGACTGCACGTCGTTCGTCTGGCTGATGCGCGTGGGCTGCCCGCATACGGGGCACACATCCGGAATTTCCAAGGAATCGCTCTTCGTCAGGTTCTCCGCGATCTGGGGAATGATCATATTCGCCTTATAGACCGTAATCCTGTCGCCGATCCCCAGCTGCAGCCCCCGCACAATGCTGATGTTGTGTACGGACGCCCGGCTCACCGTGGTGCCTTCCAGCTCCACCGGCTCAAAGATGGCAACGGGATTGATCAGACCGGTACGGCTGGCGCTCCACTCCATTTCGAGAAGCGTCGTCTCACGCAGCTCATCCGCCCACTTAAAGGCGATGGAATCCCGGGGAAATTTCGCCGTCCTGCCCAAGGACGCACCGTACTCCATGTCCTCATAGGTGAGCACAAGCCCGTCGGAAGGCACGTCGTAGGTCTGTATCTTCTCCTCGAAATAACCAATGTTATCTAATATATCCTCCGGCGTCACCAGACGGTGTTCCACCACGTCAAAACCCTGCTTTTGCAAAAACGCAAACTGCTCCGCGCGGGAATTATGGAAATCCACATCCGCCCGCACAAGGGAAAAGGCGTAAAACCGCACGCCGCGCTCCGCCGTAACCCGGTTATCCAGCTGTCTGACGCTGCCGCTGCAAAGATTCCTTGGATTTTTGTACTTCGCCTGTTCGTCCTCTATCTCCCTGTTGATCTTCTCAAACCCGCTGTAGGTGATGACCGCCTCGCCGCGCAGAATCAGCTCGCCCCGATAGGGTATATTGAGTGGCAGATTGCGGAACACGCGGGCATTGCCCGTAACCACCTCGCCTACCTCGCCGTTTCCTCTCGTCACCGCCTTTTGCAGCGCACCGTCCCGATAGGTCAGCACAATGGTCAGCCCGTCCAGCTTCCACGAGAGAATCCCCATCTTCCCGTTCAGCCAGTCAGCCAGTTCCTCCCTGCTCTTTGTTTTCGCCAGAGAAAGCATGGCGGACTCGTGCCGCTCCTTCGGCAGCTCATCCACCGCCTCGTAGCCTACCTGCACCGTCGGGCTGTCCGCAAACGTCACGCCAAGCTCTTTTTCCAGTTCCGCCAGTTCATCGTAGAGCCCGTCATACTCAAAATTCGACATGATCTCCTGGTCTCTGGCATAGTAAGCCTCCGAAGCTTTGTTCAAAAGGGAGACAAGCTCCCGCATCCGATCCATTTTATTTTCTGCCATATCTCCCCGTCATTCTCCTGTCTCATTTTCCGTTCAAATCTGTTATACAGCTACATTTCCTATATTCTGCCATTTGCTGCACGGACGCATGCTAAAGCAATTCGACCATTTCGTAACACCCCATATCATTTCCACGAATCCTGCTTTGACCGTTCCGCCAACCCACAGAGCCGGTACAGCTCCTCCCTCTCCTCTCCTTTCAGCTCCCGGTACTCGCCCGGTTTCAGCTTTTCAAGCCTTATATTTATAACACGTGTTCTTTTTAGGCTTTTTATCCGATAGCCCTGCGCCTCGCACATACGCCTGATCTGCCTGTTCAGCCCCTGGGTAAGCACCATTTTAACGGTTTTGTCCCCGACCCGTTCAATCTCACAGGGTCGGGTCGTCTGCCCCAGCTCTTCCAGATACACGCCCTCCCGCATATGGTCTAACGCGCTGTCCTCCCATTTTCGGTCAGACTTGACAAGATACTCCTTCTCATGCCCGTTCTTCCCACGCATCATGGCGTCTATCAGATCGCCGTCATTGGTGAGCAGCAGCAGCCCCTCCGAATCTTTATCCAGTCTGCCCGCATAAGTGACACGCTTATGGTAGTCGATCTCCTTCGTCACCAGCCGTCCTGCATGGGCGTCCCGCTCCGAACAGACCACACCCACAGGCTTATAATATGCCAGCACAACCTTTTCATCCGGCGCTGCAAGGAGTTTTCCCCGCACTTCCACCCGGTCGTCCGGTCCCGCTTTCATGCCAGCAGCAGCCCTTTCGCCATTCACAGAGACTTCTCCCGCCTCTATCAGCTTATCCGCATCCCGTCTGGAGCATACGCCGCAGGAGGCGAGATATTTGTTTAAACGCACTTTTTCCATCCACACACCTCACACCGAATCATACCACACCACTTTATGAATCGCCCTGCTCACCTGGAGCCTCCGACACTTTCGTCTGCCCGGCTCCTTCCTCACGCTCTACCCCGTGTTCAAAGAGAAACTCCCGCCATTTGTCATAGTGCTGCGCATAGAGATGCACCCCGTCAAACGTGAGTTCTGCCTGCAGATACCCCTCCTCGTCGGTAAAGAGCGGATTGCAGTCCAGATAAAAAACGTCTCTCCCGTTTGCCAATCTGGCTGACGCCACATTTTTATCGTTGATATTGATATTGTTAAACTCCGTCTCCATATTATTCTTTTCCCTGCTCACATGGAGATTTGCCATCACATAAATAATAACACCCGGCTGCCATTCCTGGATCTGCCTGATCACTTTCAGATACTGTTTTAAGTACATGGGCGTATCGCCGTATCCCAGCTCGTTCATCCCCAGCATGATATAAATCTTGCCGTAACGCTTCTCCTGCAAAATTTCTTTCATATCCACTTTCTCCCCGGTCTTCTGGTAAGTCACCCCGTCTTCCCCGAGAAGCTTGTAGATGGTCATACCGTTGTCACAGAAAAAGTCCGCGCCCTCAAGCCCGGCATAGTCTGAAATACCCAGAGTACGGGAATCCCCCAGAAAAGCGGCGTCATTAAAATAACTCTCGTTTTCCAGCACATAGTCGTATGCCGTAGTCAATGCAACTTTTCCTGCATCGGAGTAATATCTGGAATTTGTCGAAATCGGCGTATATTCCACAAATTCCGTGGTATGTGTTTCCGGTTTCTTAGGTTTTTCCGGCTTCTCTGAATCTGCATTATCATTTTCCCGTCCGAAATTTATTTTCGTGCCGTCGTCTTTTTCCTTGCGTATCCCTGCATTTTGACTATTTTCTTCTTTCGGCACCGCCTCTTTTACAGAATCCTCTTCTCCGTCATTATCACTTTTTTGTCCGTCTTTTTCTATGACGTCATTCCTATTTTCCTGTCTCCCGTCTTCCGCACCCGATGTCATGCCCTCTCCGACAAACTGTAATACCGCTATGTCCTGTATGTTTCTCCGATTTCCCGTTTCATCAAAAAACAGAAGAAACACAAGACTCGTAAAGATTACAAGCAGAATAAAGGGACAATTATATATAATTTCCAGAAAAGTTCTCATCTTATTTCTGTCCATTTTTCGCCTCGTTAGAACCTAAAATATAAAAACGGATTATTACTCCCCATGACAATCTCCCGCACCGACCACCAGAAGACGCCCAGAAGAATCAGCACCACAAACCAGCGGTCCTTCCACTTCCAATACGCCTTTGCCGGCAGGGGCGTTGCAAAAATAACACACGCTATCAGAAGCGCGCCGTACTCTTTCAGATAACGAAACAGCTGTGTGACGCCTACCAGTATGCCCTCCCTGTGATATCCGACAAGATTGCCCAGATATCCGGCAAGCTGCCCCATATCCGTAATCGCAAAAATCACCCATGTCACGGGAACAATCAGCACCGTGTAGACATGCCCCAGCACAAGGCTTCTCTCCAGCCATTTTCCAAAGGTTCTCTTCTCCAGAGAAAGCAGCAGAAAAAATACAATGCCCCAGAGCACAAAATTCCATGCCGCACCGTGCCACAGCCCGGTAAGCGCCCAGACCACGAATAAATTACATATCGTCCGCCAGGCTCCTTTCCGGCTGCCGCCCAGAGGAATGTAGACATACTCCTTAAACCAGCTTCCCAGCGTCATATGCCACCTTCTCCAAAACTCCGAAAGGGAACGTGAAATGTACGGATGATCGAAATTGCGCGGAATGGAAAACCCCAGCATCTTGCCGAGCCCCATAGCCATAACGGAATATCCCCAGAAATCGAAATAAATCTGGAAAGAATAGGCGAACGCGCCCAGCCATGCCACAAGCGGGTGAAGCCTTCCCGCCCCCGCCGTCATAATCAGATTCCAGAGGGTGCCTACCTGATTCGCCAGAAGCACCTTGAGCCCCAGCCCAAGCGTAAACAGTTTCAGCCCATTTTCCAGGTCCCTGATCCGTACGCGGCGGCTCATCATACGTTCCGCCACCTCACCGTAACGGACAATAGGACCGGCAATCAATTGGGGGAACATGCAGACATAGGTGGCGAAGGATAACAGTCCCACACGTTTCTCTATGGTTCCCCGGTAGCAGTCGACCTGGTAGGAAATCATCTGGAACGTATAAAAGCTGATCCCAAGCGGCAGCGCCAGAGCGAGCAGAGGCAATAGCCCTTTCCCGACAGCCGCATTGATGCTTCCCGCTGCGAAATCCCAGTATTTAAACACAAACAGTACGCCCAGATCAATCGTTACAGCCAGCGCAAGCGCCCGCTTCCGCCTACTCTCCGCCTTCTTTTTGCGGTGCGACTGCGGGGAACGGGGTTCCCAGAACATATAACGGCTGATCCCGTAATTTACCAGGACAGACAAAAGAAGCAGCAGAACAAAATACGGTTCTCCCACTCCATAGAAGATCAGGCTTCCTACCAGAAGTACTATATTGCGGTATTTTGGAAATACCAGATAAATTATCATAAAAATCGGCAGAAACCGAAATAAAAATCCAACACTGGAAAATAACATCGAAAGAACTCCCTACGCTAACACACACAATGAAGTAGTTTATCTCCTGTAAAAGTCTACATCTAGTATATTGCAGCGGGAATCATTTGGCAAGTCCATTATATGGCATAAAACAAAATTAAGAATTTACAAAGATTTGCGAAGCCCTTTCGGATAGTGGTTCTTCACCTGACCGCCCGAAGCCTTTCCGAATCCGAGCGTATAGCCTTCATACGAAACCGTGATCCAGCCCTTCTCCTCCCCGCAGGCAATGCTCTCACCACGCAGATAGGAAACCGCCTCCTGCTCCGTAAGCCCGCTCATATAACCGCTGTTCCCCGGGAAATCCGTCACCAGAAGAGAATGAGCCAGCGCGTGCGCCGGCTCCAGCCGGTTCTTTTTCTCCACAGCAAGCTGCAGCCCTGGGCGCAGGATCTTGATCCCGGTAAGCGAAATCATTTCTTCCGGCACAAGATAAATCTGCTCGCCGAAATGGACGACCCGTCCCGGATGCCTCACCATCCATGTGCCGCCAATCCCAAGTTCATCCGTCAAAAATTCTTCCATAAGTTTACATAACTTTTTCTCCCCCGTGAGCCGCCAAGTTTCCTTTCCCAGAGCGGCGTATCTGTCCATGGACATACGCGCGCCATTCCCCCGCGCGCTTTTCCATGCCCCATTTTCCCGCACGCCCGGCTCCCTCAGTTTCTGTCTCTCCGCCGCATCTCTTTGCTTCTGTCCGTCCGCTGTGTCTCCGCGCCTGCGAAGCCTCGCGATATAATGTCCCTCTCCCCGTATCAGATGCGGCCAGAGACGCAGCGTATGCTCGATTCCCGCCGCAGGCTGTCCTATCCAGTCCGCCTGCCCCGGCGAGAAAATGCCATCCAGCCCTGTTTCTTCTATATTGTATTCTTCATGCGCCCGCAAAAATGCACTGATTGTCCCTTCGTTTTCCTCCGGTGAAAACGTGCAGGTGGAATACACGAGCACGCCGCCCGGCCTTACCGTCTTAGCCGCCTCCTCCAAAATCAGCGACTGCCTCCCGGCGCACATCATCACCGCCTCCGGGCTCCACTCGTTCCTTGCCGCTTCCTCCTTGCGGAACATCCCTTCCCCGGAACAGGGCGCGTCCACCAGAACCCGGTCAAAAAATGCTGGAAACAGCGATGCGATACGCTCCGGCTTCTCGCTGCAGACGACACAGTTTGAAACGCCCATCCGCTCCACGTTCTGGGACAAAACGCGCGCCCGCTCGCCGATGACCTCATTGGAAACAAGCAGCCCCTGTCCCTGCATCCGCCCCGCGATCTGCGTGCTCTTTCCCCCCGGCGCCGCGCACAAATCCAGAATCCGCTCCCCCGGCTGCGGGTCCAAGACCTCCACAGCAGCCATGGCGGAAGGCTCCTGAATATAGTAGGCGCCCGCCTCGTGCAGCACATGCCGTCCCGGCTGCGCCGCTGCATCATAATAATACCCTTCCCGCGCCCAGGAAATCTTTTCCAGCGGAAAGGGCATCACCCCGATAAACTCGTTTTCCGTGCCTTTCAGCAGATTACGCCTGAGCCCGTACTGCCGGTCCTGCCCGTAACCTGCCCAAAAAGCTTCATATTCTCCGCCGAGAAGCCTCTGCATCCTCTCCGCAAAGGCTGCCGGCAGGGCTGTATTTCTGTCATTCATCGTGTTCTCACCTATTCCTGCGCAATCAGCTCAGGATCCCTGTCCGGGCACGTCGCCTCTATCTCTTCGAACCCCTGCTTATCCCTGACCGCCTTCCTCTCCGTATCTTCTTCCCCTGAAACCGAGTGTGAGAAATTTATACCGTAAGCGCCCCTCCAAAGAACGCCTTCTGCTCATCCGTCACCAGAACGCGCAAGGGCTTATCCTGCTCCTTGCTGTGCCCCAGCTTCGCCATAAATCTGCCGTAAGCCTTAAATCCGCCCCGCGGAATCGTCTGAATTTTCACCCGGCCAATCTCCGCGAGCTCCCGATCTCTCTTGTAGCCGAAACTGCTCTCCATCAGACATTCATCCAGTATTTCATCCGCGTTCTCCGGCAATTCTCCTTCTGCCAATTCCAGATAAAGCATATAGCGCGGTTTTTGCGCCGCATAGTCGCCGTCCACACAGAATCCTTCCGCGGTACACTCCGCCCTCGACTGGAATTTACGCATGGCGTTCTCCAGCTGGCGCACATTCATCTTCTCATCTGCGATATTGATCACCTGGCTCTTCCGATAGCAGACCCGCACAATCGGCGCCTGCCCCTCAAAACCGACTACCTCCACCACATCCCCGATGGCGTAGCGGTAACCTCCCGAAAAAGTCGTGAGCAACAGCTCGTACTTGGAACCGACTTCCACATCGCGGATCGTATAGATCCTTTTCCCTTCTCCGGTTTCCGGGACAAACTCATAAAAGCAGGTATCCGGCAGAAGCGTGTAGTATGCATCCTCCTCATTGATGCCTCCGGCAATGCCAAAACAGCCTTCCGACGCCGCGTATGTAAAATAGTGAATCGGCAGGTCGCCTGCATAAATGCGTAACTTATCCATGTAGGGCTTGAACATGCTGCCGCCGATCATCTGCCCGTACTTGATCTTCGGCCAGATTTTCCTGACCAGCCCGTTTTCCAAATCCGCACGGGGAATGGCGCGAAGCTCTGCCGCCCTCTCCGGATCCGCCGGAAGGTGTTCCTTCAGGTAGAGTTCCCATTCGTGGCTCACCAGAAAACAGTCGCTGATTCCGCCCGTCTCAATATCCGTCAAAAAAGCGTCCCAATTATCCACCACATAACGGAAAATCCCCACCACGCGGTTCACAAAAACGCCGTGTATCGCCGTCACATCCCTGCATGCAAGCGCAAAGCGCACCTTCACATAGAGCATATCCTCCAACGTATTTTTAGGAAACAGCACTTCTTTGGGTGCCGTATAACAGTCGATATTTAATTCGCCTCCCGATTCCAGATAACGGTGCAGCGCCCCCGCCCTCACACCGCTCATGGTGCCGTCCGGCATAAAATCCCGGCGGAACTCGCCGATCTGGAAAATCTTGCCGAACAGTTCTTCATCCGAAGCGTCCGGCATCTGCCTGCGGATCATCTCACGGATCAGATCCATCCAGTAAAACTTCTGCCGCAGGATGTCCCTCTCAACAATCGGCACATACTTGGGTGAATCCGTACTGCCGGAGCTGATGCAGTAATACACAGGACTTTCCGCGGTAAGCAGCCCCTCTTCTCCGTTTATCTGCCGCTCGATAATCGCCTCGTAATCATAATGAAAGGTGATGGGCAGTTCTTTCTGGTACTCCTCCACAGAATGAATGTCTTCAAATCCAAACAGTTTCCCGTACTCGGTATCTTTGTTCTCTGTAAGTCTGTCCATCAGGAACCTTTCCTGTTCCGCCACCGCATTGCGGCACAATTCCTCAAAACAGGCTATTGCATCCGCCTTCCCATCTCCTGCCCCCATCGTGACCTCCTCCTTAATTACCCACCGTATTTCTCCCCCAACACGGTGCAGATAATGACATTATATGCGATTTTTCCTACAAAATCAATAGAATATGCGATTTGCAAATGTTGCAAATGTTTTACTGACTTTTTATTGCGCATTTTCCACAAACCCGCTATAATAGCAAAGGATTTAACATATTAACAGACTAAAGTAAAAGATGAGGAGGAACATTATGACATCACAGATTTGTATAATCATCGCCATCGTTGCATATCTTGGCATGATGATTTACATCGGCATAACCTATTCCAAACAAAATACGCAGGCTGCGGAATTTTATCTGGGCGGACGAAAGCTCGGTCCGCTGGTTACCGCCATGAGCGCGGAGGCGTCGGATATGAGCAGCTATCTTCTGATGGGGCTCCCGGGGCTTGCCTATATCGCCGGGCTTGCCGAAGTGGGCTGGACCGCGATCGGATTGGCAATCGGCACATACCTAAACTGGCTCTTCGTTTCCAGACGGATCCGCCGCTATTCAAGCCGCATCGGCTCCTTCACCATCCCGGAGTTTTTCGCAAAGAGATACGGCGACGACAGGCATTTCCTGACATGCATCGCCGCTGTTATCATCGTTGTCTTCTTCGTGCCCTACACCGCCTCAGGCTTTGCGGCATGCGGTAAGCTTTTCAGCACGCTCTTTGGCATGAACTATATTGCCGCCATGCTCTTAAGCGCAGCTGTCATCGTCATCTACTGCACGCTCGGCGGCTTTCTCGCCGTGAGCACCACCGACCTGATCCAAGGCATCACCATGAGTATCGCCCTGCTCATTGTGGTCGGTTTCGGCGCGGTCGTGGCAGGCGGTTTCGACAGTGTCACAGACGCCGTGAGCAGTCTTCCCGGCTATTTAAGTCTGGTACAGAGCTATTCGGCTGATACCAGCACGGCGGCGCCTTATACGCCCCTTATGATCGCATCCACCCTTGCATGGGGGCTTGGATATTTCGGTATGCCCCACATCCTGCTCCGCTTCATGGCGATCGAGGATGAAAATAAGCTGAAACTTTCCCGAAGAATCGCCACCGTATGGGTCGTAATCTCCATGTCCATCGCCGTGCTGATCGGCGTGGTTGGTTACGGTCTCTCACAGGCAGGCATTATTCCCGTACTGGAAGGCAGCAATTCCGAGACGGTTATTATCCAGATTGCCTCCGTCCTCAGCTCCCACGGTGTGATCCCCGCATTGATTGCAGGTGTTATTCTTGCAGGCATTCTGGCGGCAACCATGTCCACCGCTGATTCTCAGCTCCTTGCAGCGGCATCCAGCATTTCCCAGAATCTGGTGCAGGACTTCGGCAAAAAGAAGCTGGACACAAAGACATCTCTGCTGATTGCGAGAATTACGGTTATCGCCATCTCCCTGGTCGCCGTCTTTATCGCGCAGGATCCCGACAGTTCCATCTTCGGTATCGTCTCCTTCGCGTGGGCGGGCTTCGGCGCCGCGTTCGGTCCTGTCGTGCTTCTCGCGCTGTTCTGGAGACGCTCCAACAGGCAGGGGGCTCTCGCAGGTATGATTGTCGGCGGCGTCATGGTATTTGTCTGGAAATACGGCGTTGCAAAACTGGGCGGCGCATTCGCCATCTACGAACTGCTTCCCGCCTTTGTCATCGCCCTGCTTGTCAATGTGGCGGTATCCCTGCTCACCAAGGCGCCGGATGAAAAACTGGTGCGCATTTTCGACGAGGTAAACGCAAAGTAATCGGTATTCTGCCTGCAGTCATATGAAGCGCAAAGACACGGTTTCTCCTGAGACCGTGTCTTTTTTCGATTAAAAAGCTTTTTTACATAAAATATTGTTTTATATAAAACATAAATTATTTTTGTATTTTTTTCAATTTTTTTGTATAAATTAATTAACCACAATTGACTAATTCCATTTTTTTGTATATAATTTAATTGATATTATAGTATTTTATGAAAATATAAAGAAATTGCATTTGGAGGAAACACAATTGCTTCACATCACTTCACTAAACGATGGTTTGGATATTTTTAAGGCGCTCGGCTCCGACGTTCGGATCGAAATCTTAAATATTCTTCTGGACAACAATAACATGAGCATGAACGAGCTCGCCTCCCGGCTGAATATCACGAACGGCGCGCTGACCAGCCATATCAAAAAGCTGGAAAGCTGCGGGCTGATCTCCATTTCCAGTGAATCCGCGGGACATGGCAACCAGAAAATCTGCTCGGTTCATCTGGACAAAATTCTGATTGACCTGGAACGGCAGGAAGATATTCTGAATGTGTACAGCACAGACGTCAAGGTGGGGCACTATTCGGTCTACCGTGTCTGTCCTACGTGCGGTCTTGCTTCGGATAAAACCATCATCGGTGAGGTGGATGACTCCCGGTACTTTGACCATCCCGACCGATACAGTGCGGATATCCTCTGGTTTACCAAGGGTTTTGTGGAATACAACATTCCCAACTTTATCCCCAGCCTCCAGAAGATCACGCAGCTCACGATTTCGGCGGAATTAAGCTCCGAGGCGCCCGGCGTCAACAATGTGTGGCCCTCCGATATCTCCTTTTACTTAAACGATGTGTGTATCGGGAACTGGCTCTCGCCGGGAGATTTTGGTGATTCCCGCGGGCTCTTCACCCCCGACTGGTGGTTTCCCAACTGGAACCAGTACGGACTGCTGAAGCTTCTCGTCATCAACCGGAGGGGCACCTTTATCGACGGTCTGAAAATTTCCGACGTGACCATCGACAGCTTCCATCTGGATTACCGCAGCAGCCTCCGTTTCCGCCTCGCAGTGGACGATGACGCGGAACATGTGGGCGGTCTGACCATCTTCGGCAAGACCTTCGGCAACTACGGACAGGACATCAAGGTAAATATCCACTACGCTCCCATGGATGAGGGCGAATGAGTCTGGCCAAGCCAAAATTTATCGTCCTTACATAAAACAAACGCCGGTCAGCGGCAATTTCCTATTCACAGCAACAAACGCCTGCAGGATTTCTCCCACAGGCGTTTCGCTATTTGAAATCTTATATTACAAATTCCTTTTTTCTTCCCGTGATTATACACAGCTCACTGTCACTCGTACTTCGCACCCCAGACGCTCTCATTGCCTCCTACCGCGCTGAAGGTCATAACCTGCGTTCCCGCCTCGTCGTTCATCTGGCAGAACACGCCGCTGTAATCCTTGCCGTCATAGGAAACCTTCATATAGCAGGTGCCGTCCTTCATCTCCCAGCTGCCATCCACGCCGTCGCCGTAGACTTTGCCGCTCTCGTCCAGATACAGGATAAAGGGCTGTGCAATCTCCGCGTCAATCGCCGTTCCCTGGTTGATCACATAATATCTGCCTGCAACCGCGCTCTTGTCATAGCCGCTCTCGGACACGGTCTCTCCGTCTGTCGCATAAGGCAGCATGCAGGGCCAGCCTTCCTCGTTGACAATGAACTGATGCACTCTCGGCTCATGCTCCTCTGTCTTATTGTCAAAGCGGGTGTGGTTCACCACATATTTCTTTCCATCCTCATCGATAAAAGCAGAGTTGTGTCCGGTAGCCATGTACGCCATCTCAAGACTCGGCAGGAAATAGTTGCCCGACAGCTTCAGCCCGTAAGGATAATGCTCCGGGTTGTTCGTGTCCATGGGGTATTCCCCGTTCATATCCACATAATCACCGTCTATGGTCTCGGAGCGGAACACACGAATCTGATAACCGCCCTCTCTCGCCAAACCGCCGTAAGAGACAAAGAGGTAATAATAGCCGCTTTCCTCGTCATAGAGAATATAAGGCGCCTCGATTGAGCTGTGGTTGCCGCCAAGCAGCCGCTTCCCAAAATAAGGGTCTACCCGATTCGCCTCGTCCTCCTCGGGATGGATCACCTCGCCGGTCGCCTTGTCCAGCTCCAGAAGGTACATGCCGCCCGACCAGGAACCGTATACCATCCACAACCTGCCCTCCCCGTCGTAAAGCACGGTAGGGTCAATGGCGTTGGGATATTTGTTGAAATTATATTCGTTGCTCTTTTTGATGTATCTGTCTTTCGCGGTGTCCCTGTCAACGTACTCCGTCACGTCCGTCGCGTCCAGCGTCTCCGCCGTAAAACCGGAGTAAATCAGCGCGCCCTTCCACTCGTAAGGACCCTCGATGCTTTCGCTGGTCGCGTAGCACAGGTTCGACGCGTTCCATGTGGAAGTGGTGCAGAAATACAGATAGTAAAGCCCCGTCTCCTCATTGTAAATCACGTCCGGCGCCCACACATGCCACGCCCTGTCGTCCGTGGGTATCAGACTCTTCTTGCTGCCGGAGTAGGCGAACGCCTCCTCGTTTGCCATCAGTTCATAATAAATCTGATCCTTCACCTTGTAACCGTCCCCCAGAGACGTCCATGTGCGCAGATCTTCCGATACCGCCGTGGACATGTGGGAACCGAATATGTAGTATTTGCCGTCCGCCTTGTAAATAGAAGGATCGTGAACGCTGACACCCGCCGCGATCTTCGCTATCTTGATCCCGTCCAAATTCACCGTAAAATCCAAATCCGCAGGCAACTCTCCCACTCCGCCTTCCTTCTCCGTGACTGTTGCATTTTCCGCTTCACCGCTCTCCTGCGTCTGCGCCTCCGCATCCCCGTTTTCCGCCGTCTGCGCACCCTGCGAAGAGCCGCACGCCGCAAGGCTCATTGCCAGAAGGACGCTCATCCCCAGAGTCGACCAATTTTTCCTTCTCATGTTAACCCTCCGTTTCTGTTCATGCCGAATCTGACATTCTTCCTAAATAAAACTATAACAGAGAGCCGCTACATATTCAAGATTTATTTTAAATTTCCATAAAATACTTTAGTATTTTACACTTTTATGCTATTCGCCTACAGCGATATCAATCTTGCGAAGCTTTTCCAGTAGGATTTCCTCCTCTGTCGGCAGATCCTCCGAGCTTTCAATCTGCTGACGCACCTGCCACATCTGCTCATCAATCGACGCAATCTGCTCCGCACACTCAGTCAGGCTCCGCACGATCTCCGCCTGATTGGGCACTTCCTGCTTATACTTGAGCTGGTGCTCCAGACTTGCCCAGAAATCCATGGCAATCGTACGGATCTGTACCTCCACCGCCATCTCCCTCGTCTGATCCGAGAAAAACACCGGCACGCTCACAATCATATGGTAGCTGCGGTAACCGTTTGGTTTCGGACTCCTGATGTAATCCTTTCTGCGGATCACCGTGATGTCATCCTGCTGTGCCAGCGCCTCCGCCAGCACATAGATATCGTCCACATAAGAGCATACCACCCGGATCCCCGCCACATCGTAGAGATTTTCCTCCACATTCTCCACCGTGAAAGAAAGCCCCTTGCGGTTCAGCTTCTCCATGATGCTTGTACTGCTCTTTAGGCGGGAATTGATGGACGTGATGGGATTGCGCTGATATCTCACATTAAACTCGGAATTTAAGACATCAAACTTCGTCCGTACCTCCTTGATCGCACAGCTGTACCGCATACGCATTTCCTTATAGTCCACCATCGTCCCCGCCATTTTCCGGCGCTGGTCATAAATTTCCTTATCCACCTTGGGGATAACCATCATCTGGTTCTCCTCGTTGTCAAACCCCAACTCGTCCAATGGGAAAAATGGATTTCCACTCATCTGCCTGTCCTCCGTTTCATTTTTTAAATATAAACCGAATACCGAAGAAAAACAAGGAAGCAATTATTAACTTTTTATTAGAATTTTGGTAAATTCTGAGATAACAGCAGGGCGCATAATGATTGACTTCCCATACAAATCTACTTATAATATAGGGAACTGATTAAAAACGACTCAGAAAGCGCCGTGGCTGCGGATGCAGGGAATCGCCTGCACCCCCTCCCGCACAGACGCTTCGGAACGGAGACATTATGCAGTACAGAAAAATGAAGGATAGCACCGAAGTGTCGATTCTCGGCTACGGCTGTATGCGATTTACGGGAGCGGGCACCAGAATCAATCTGGAAAAAACCGAAAAGGAGATTATGCTCGCCGTCAAAAACGGCGTGAACTATTTTGACACCGCCTATATTTACCCCGGCAGCGAGGAGGCGCTCGGCACAATCTTGGAGCGGAACCACTGTCGGGAGCAGGTCTATATCGCCGACAAGCTCCCCTACTATCTCTTAAAAAACACGGCTGCTGCGGAAAAACTCTTTCAGGAACAGCTCCGGCGGCTGAAAACGGATCACATTGACTTTTACCTGATGCATATGCTTTTCGACACAGGCGTGTGGGCACGTCTGCAGAGCATCGGCATAGAGGAGTGGATCGCAGAGAAAAAAGAAACCGGCGCCATTCGTAATATCGGTTTTTCCTTCCACGGTGATACAAATACTTTTAAGGCGCTGGTCGACGCTTACGACTGGGATTTCTGCCAGATTCAGTACAATTATCTGGACGAACATACACAGGCAGGACGAGAAGGGCTGCACTATGCCGCCGGCAAAGGCATTCCCGTGGTCATCATGGAACCCCTACGGGGTGGCAAGCTCGTCAACGCTCTGCCCGACGGCGCCAAAAAAGCTTTTGCGGAGCATTCCGTAAAGCGCACCCCGGCACAGTGGGCTTTCCACTGGCTCTGGGACCAGCCCGAGGTAACCTGCGTCCTCTCCGGCATGAATTCCGAAGAGATGGTTATGGAAAATATAAACACCGCCAATGAAGCCGGAATCAGCAGCTTCACACAAACCGACCGCAACATGATTGATACGGTGCGCAAGGAGATCAACCGAAATCTGAAAGTGGGATGCACCGGCTGCGGCTACTGTATGCCCTGCCCCCACGGCGTGGACATTCCCACCGCATTCCGCTGCTACAACCAGAGCGCCATGCACAAAAAATTCAGCGCCATGCTAGAGTATATCCAGATTACGTCCTTGAAAAAGGACGCTTCTTCCATGAATAACTGCACCAAATGCGGCGCCTGTGAGAAGCACTGTCCCCAGCACATAGAAATCAGAAAAGAACTGCAGAACGCAAAAAAGGCTTTACAGCCTTTTTATGTACGCGCCGCGCTGAAACTGGTCAATAAACTGGTCAAGCGGTAACTACTGTTACCATATACAGCCATACCCATTTCCGCATCCAGTTACACTGATGCCAAGTATGAAAATACCTAACCTCTTACTTCTTGCCCAGCATACTGTAGTTCCCCGTAGCGTCATAGGAATCCAGCAGATAGTGATTTTCCGCCTGCATGGAGAGCATAGTCTCCATGTCGGCAGCCTGTCTTGTTCCCTTCTTTTCTTTCTGCTCCGGTTTCTCCTTTCGGATCTGCAGAAGCGCCAGCTTTGCCGCTTTTTTCTTCTGCCTCTGATAAGCCTCCCGAAGACGAGCCGCGCTCTCCTGCAGACGGTTGCGGATACTTCCCCTGCCTGACTGCGCGACAGTGGTTTTTTCCTTTTCCGCCTGTTCCTGCTCCCGTTCTTCCTGTTCCGGTCCGCCTGTGGTAACAGCTGTTACGGTGTTCTCGGCGGCATGAGTCTCCGCCAGCGCCATGCTCTGCATCGCCGCACGTGACGTTTCCCCCATGCCCTCCTGCACTGCCATTCCCCGCGCGGATATGCTCACGCCGTCACGCCCGTTCTCTCCGCCGGATATATTCCTCGCAAGAGACTCCTCCAGTCCGAATCCGAGCCGCAGCCTCGCATTTCCGCCCCGTTCAGCCGTAGCAAAACCGAGTCCCTCCCCTTCCGCCTGCGTCTGCGCGGCGGGCACGGAAGCCGCCGCGCCGCCCTGACTGATCTTCGCACCGGAAGACACATGGCTGGAATATGGCTCGTGAAAATGGGACGACTTCCATTTGAGCACATGGTACTTTACATTATAGTCTTCGTTCTGCTGTATCCAGTTGATATGATTCATTCTGATACCCGTTTCCGTCGAATGCATCTGCTATTCGGCTGCCGGTATGATAACGCACGTTATGCACCTGTAATCCGCTATCGCCTGTAGTTAAAATAACTTCCCGAATTTCTGCTGCCGCTGCTGCCGTAGAGATTTGACCGATTGAACGGGCTGTAAATGCTGCTCTTCTCCGCCTCAAAGTTTTTCTCCGCCGTAGCCTCAACAGTTCCTGCCTTAGCCGCCGCCTTCGCGGAAAATCCGTTTCCGCCCCATACTTTTTCCAGCGTGTCCACGTCCGCCGCTTCCAGCTTCTTCTCATCCACCACAAGTCTGCCGTCCGCATTTCTGGTAACGCCCGTCAACGCCAGATCCCGTTCCGACGATCTGAACATGCCGTTTAACTGGGTCAGAACAAGCTGGTCAGATCTGGTTCCCGATTCCTCCAGATCGTCTAACATATTGTTATACTGATTCACAAAGCTCTTAACATCCGATACGATCTGGTCTGTATTGCCGCTCTCCCTCGCTTTGTCGTAAATCGAATCTTTCTTCGTGCTCTTCAGTGCATCCGCGTACTCGCCCACCTGCTTCGCATGATACTGCATATCATAGTAGAACTTCTGGGATTTCTGGGAAGAAGAAACAAAATTTCTGTTTCCCAGGATGTTTGTACTGGTGCTTCTATTATTTCCCAGAAGACTCGCCAGCCTGTTGGCACGGCTGCTCGCGCTGTTTCTGCTCAGCGCGCTCTGCAGAAGAGACGTCTGCGAGTTTTTATTGTTCTTTCTGAAGTTTACCATGCCGTTTCTGTAATTTCTTGTAACTCTCATGTCGGTTCCCCCTTGTCTGTCTTTTTCTGTTACTAACTCTTATATCGGTCCGGCACACATTTCGTTAACCCCGTCTGTCACGAACAGTCTCTCATTTGTCCCAAATGGACTACTCCCCGTCCAAGGGGCGTCGCCAGCCTTCTCCCTAAACTTCCTCATCGACCTCAATGCCCTTGATATCCGCCTCAATCAGCTTCATCTTATTGAGGATATCCTTAATCTCCGCCTTCACGGAGTCACCTGATCCGGACACATCCATTCCTGCCTCCGCCATATCCTTTAGGAGAGCGGCTTCTTCTCTTGCGTCCTTTTCCTGCTCTCTGCGCGCTTCCTCCGCCTCGTGGCTCTCCGCACGGGCTTCGTCGATTCTCGCCTCCATCAGCTCTTTCTGCTCCTTGCGGAGCTCAATCTTCTCCTCCTCGGCTTCCTTCTCTTCCGCCTTCTCTTCTTCCTCCTCGCGAGTCTCCTCGTAGGTTTCGTCCACCTGATCCTTGGCTTCTTCCCAGAGCATCCCCTGAATATCCTTACCAGCCTCTTCCATCACCTTCTTCGCATTGTTCTGCGCGTCCGTCATCTCGTGGGACTTCAGACGTTCCTGCTTGATGGATCTGACCGCGCCGTTATACGCCCCAAGAGCCGATTCCGCCCTGCCTTCACGAATCTTAAATATCTGTTCCTCGCCGTCGATTTCTAGGCATCTCTGCTGGTATTCTGTCAGCGGTCCGCCCTCTAATTCCTTCAGTCTCTCACGTTCTTCTTTCGTAAAATCGACGTCTGCAAATTCGCCGTTATTGGGATAATACCGACGCTCCAGAAGCTCCAGATCCTTCTGCTCCTGAGAATCCTTCTCCACGCCATAGCCTTCCCGCAGATTTTCTTTTCTGTCCCTGCATTCCAGAATTCTATCGCGGTTCACCAGAATCTCTTTTTTCTGCTCCTCAGCAAGCGCCTCATACTTCGCTATGCTTTGATCTGTCTTGCGGTCAGCATCCCAAGCGTTCTGCACAAGCTCCTTCGCCTTCTTCTGCGCCTGCTGCCTGCGGAGCGTGATGGAATCCTTGTGCAGTGGAAGGTCTCCCGCAAAGATAATCGTCTTTCTCTGCAGTTTTTCTCCATTTTGGCTGCCCTCCGCCGCAGCCTTTTCCTGCGTCTGGAAATTTGTATATATCGCCTGATTTTCGTTGCTTCCCACTTTAATCTGCATATCCGTTCCCCCTTATCCGAAAATGGGCACACTTTTCCCTCCAAACAAACCTTTTATATAAGTAATATCGGCGTCTTTCCCCCTTTTCTTAAGAAGAGAAAGCCGCCATTCTTGACATAAATCCACTGTTGCATTGCCTCTGCCAAGGATGTCTCTTAGCTTTTCACATAGGCAGTGACTCAAGAAATGCCTCGCAACCTTCAAGCACATCCTCGTAAGTCACTTCAAAATTCCCCGTATACCAAGGGTCTGCAATCGCCCTGCCGCTCCCTGCAAATTCCAGAAGCTTGTAAATCTTATGATCCGGGTCGCCGCCCGCAATCCGCTCCATGTTGCGGACATTGGCGTCATCCATACCGATCAGATAATCGAAATCCCTGTAATCCTGCTTCGTCATCTGGCGCGCCCTGTGGGGTACAAGCGGGATTCCCTCCTGCCGCAGCTTGTTCACCGTGCCATAATGGGGCGGGTTGCCGATCTCCTCGCGGCTGGTGGCGGCGGAGTCGATGTGGAAGGCGGCGGATTTGCCGCGTTCCCTGACCAGGTGGGTGAGAAGGCTCTGGGCCATGGTGCTGCGGCATATATTGCCGTGGCAACAAAAAAGTACTTTTATCATAACTCTAAAACTCCTTATAAATGCTGATTTTCCTTGATTTTACGGGCTTTTCAGGATTCCCGATTTTCTATTGGTTTACAATTTTTTCGGTATAACTTGGTATAAAATCGCATATCTTCTGCTTCAAAAGTTGTAAAAAAGTTGTAAAAAGTGATAAAATGACCCCCTTTTTTCAACTTTACAACTTTTTACAACTCAGCGGTTACATACCTTTTTCATCTCTTCCTGCACATCTTCAAAGTCAACATGCGTATACACATTCAATGTAACCCCGATATCGCTGTGCCCCATGATCTTCTGTAAAGTCTTCGGATTCATTCCCGACTTCGCCATGTTGGAACAAAAAGTATGGCGCGCCACATGGGGCGTGATCACAGGAAGCTGTACCTTATAGATACTGTTATACTTTTCCCTAATATGCTGAAAATACTTCTCCCAATGGAGGGCAACCATCGGCATACCGTTCTTATCCAGATACAGGAACCCCGTTTTTCCATCCACCATCGGTTCTATCTTCGGTTTCGGACGGTTCTTCAAGATCTGTGCAAAGCGCTCCTTCACATCATCCGTCATCGGCACAAGCCTTGTCCCGCAGTCGGTCTTCGTGTCTACGATAGTATACTGCATATTCCGTGTCCGCTGCAACTGATGATCTACATTGATGATACCATTTTCAATATCTATATCCGAAACAGTCAGACCGACAAACTCCGAAATACGCAGGCCTGTATGGAACAGGATATAGATCCCTTCGTAGTACCTGCAAAAATGCCTGTCGTTTTTGATAAATTCAAGGAACTGTCTTTCCTGTTTTCTCGTGATTGCTTCCCGTGTTACAGAATCATTCACCACAACGGTAGCAAGCTGGAATTCAAAGGGATTCTTGCGAATCAGGTCATCATCCACTGCCATCTGGAATGCAGGTCTTACAACACCTCTCACCGTATGGATCGTACTATATCCACGACCGTCCTTTTGCAACTTAATCAGCCACAGCCTCGCATCGGATAGTTTCACCTTATCAATTCTCCTGTTCCCGAATTCCTCTTTCTTAAGGATATTGATAACAAAGTTATAGCCGACACGGGTATTCTCCCTGACTCCTGTTTTTTGTGCAACATATTTCTTTACAAGTTCCAATACCGTCATATTGCCGCCTGATAGAATCAAACCCGCATCCAGATCCCTTTGGAGTATCTTGATCTTATCCCTAAGCGGCATTTCATCCTTTACCCCCTGTGGCGTCGTATCGGTCCTTACTAACCGCCAACTGTACAGGTATCTCGTATTTCCCGCATTATCAATGTACTTGTACATATACCTTCCGTCTTTTCTCTGGCTCTCTCCATTCTGCAAAATACGGTTTTTGCTATCCCGTCTTTTTGTGCTCATAATGTCACTCCTTTCTTAAACTGAAAAGAGCCCCGATATGATATATCTATAATATACCATGAACGGGACTCATAATCTAGGTCAAAGTTAGTCTGCCACCCGCAGACCGAACTTACATAACAGTTACTTTTTCATCAATAAACTTTTCAAACACCTTCCTCTTGATCTGAACCTTTGTCCCGTTATAAATAATGAACTCCTCATTCGGATGCTCCTTTATGAACCGCCTGAGGGTCTTTTCCCCGATACCAAAATACAGGGATGCCTCTTCTATCGTGAGTGTATATTTCTCCCACCAAGGCAAAGGAATGTCTTTTCCTACTATCATATCCGCAAATCCTCCTGTCAGAAAATTTGCTCTAATACAGAATATAGAGACTTCCTCCGTTGTAATTTTAGTTTGTTATGTCAACCACTGGTTCTGTATAACCAGCAGTTGTTGTTTTGCCGTTAGACAGAATTACACTATCTATTTTTCATGATACATGATAAATTTTTTCAATTCAATAAATATGGATTTTGTTTCGTCCGTCTTTGTCACGATTTTTTTGTACATATCAAAGGAAAAAGAACCCCTTCCATCTGGAAAGAGTCCCTTTCTGTCTTTTACTGTACGATATGTACAATACTGTCATCCGCGCCTGTTGTCTTGATATTATAACCAAGTTCTATTGCTGCATTAAATCTATAACTGCCTGTTTATATTTTTCGGACATATAATATAAAGGGCAGGCAAGTAATATCGTTTTATCGTCTTCTGTTTTATGAATATGAATATCAAACTGTTTTAATACATCCATTCCCAAAAGTATAGGATGATTCGTATCATAACTTACTTTAAGCTCCATGTCATTTATCCTCATACCAGCGATTTTAATATTATGGGCTATATGTCCAAAAACAACATTTACCATTCTATCTGCTCGACCTAATACACGCTGAACTCTATCATTGCGTATTTGGGATTCTGTTGTGCTTGAATTTCGCGTGCTGTAATAGGGTACATTATTTTTCAGATCCAATTCCTTTTGTTCCAAGGCTTCTTCCTTTGTAAAGCCAATCGTCAAGGCTGAAATACGACTATAGTTACAACCAGTGTCTATTTTTACATCAACATCAGATAATTGTTTTTCCAATATTTCAAACGAAACCTTTGCCGTAAATATATTATGCTCATCCATTATAACCTTTATATAATCCTGATCGTTAACATCAAACAGTCTATATTTCATATCATCACACATATTATAAAATATTATGTGTATAATATACCAGATCGTGTGATTAATTTCTACTACCATTTATCATATAATGTAAATTTTCCAAAAGAAGTATCTACCGCTATAATATATTTCCCTTTTGGAATATCAACCGTGGACATAATTTGTTCGATATAACATTCTACTTCTTCAAATGGAAGATTCTCTTTGTCAATATTAATATAGACTCCCCAAAATTCTTGATAATTCCTATCTTCCTCTATTTTTGTATTCAAAATATAATTTTGAATCTTTTCTCTAATATCATAAGAATAGTCATTATCGGGATTCTCTTTTTCAAAATATATAAGTGTTCCATTTTCGTATGAATCATTTTCATACTTTACTAACATCCAAATGTATTTTATTTCTTTCAGTTCTTCTTTCTTAACCGTCATTCCAACCTTTAGATCCTCTAATTTGTATTTCATCTGACTATCTCCTCTCTTCATCTTTGAAGAATCTCCCTCTATAGTTGAAGGAGATTCCGTTTTTTATTACTGCACGATATGAACAATGCTGTCATCTTAATCGTATAGCCAAATTCTATTGCATCCAACTTAGCCTTCAAAAAGCCGTGAAAATATGCTATAATATTTTTACTCCAAACCTTTAAAGCAATGCTATTATATGGCCATACATCATACACATTAAACCAAATACTAAAAAGTAAAATACTTCATTATTGGGATATGATAATACCGCTGTTAGCCAAAACAATATCGAAAGCCAAAAATAAACCATATTATCAAAAGGTTTATACACTATGGTAAAATGTGAAATTATTGCAACTATCAATGGAGGAATTACGCTCATAATGAAAGTCAAAAATACTATCAAAAAATGGTTCCTTCTTTCTTCGGGTATATTATGGCTTTTAACCTTTTTTTCACATCTATACTTTTTCATAAATCCAAACATGAATATCACTCCTTTCTCCCGTTCTCAATTATTAAGCATTATGTTCATTACTCTCATGTGCTACATATTACTGGAACCATTTCATGAATTGGGCCACTACCATAAAGCCGTAAAAATTGCATCTTCCCAAAACTATGATGTGAATTTCTGCTTAAAATGGAATTATACATCCTGCTCTGACTGGTCCATATTTAAAGAAGCTGAACAGATTGATATCCTTAAAGCTGGTTCTTTCAGCAAAATTGCTTTTTGTGGTATATGTATTTTTTTTGCTCTTATTACATGCAATTTCTTTTTATTACTATCTTTTCTGTATGTAATACTTTTTGAATATTATCAAAACTGTACCTGCCTCTTTCCCAAAAATGATTACTATTACATACACCACTTAGATGAATTTGTTCAAGAGCCAAAATATATGGATGCAATTAGACAGGATTTTTTCATCAGAAAAATATACCCCTATTTATTGGCTGTTGGCTTTATACTCTATATCATTATTTGTTTCATACTTTTATCCTTATCAATAAAGAATAAATTAACATTTTCACTAATAGTTTAAATTTCTAAAAGAATCTCCCTCTATGTTGAAGGAGATTCAGTTTTTATTTTACTGCACAATATGTACAATACTGTCATCCGCGCCCGTAGTCTTGATCGTATACCCAAGTTCTATCGCATCGCCAATATATCTGTCCTGTATCGTATCAGGGTAATCAAACGGTGTCGCTGCCACAATCGGCGTCCAGATCGTAATGCTGTGCTCTCCCTGTGATGCAACGTCGTAAGTTCCTTCCACAATGCCAGGTGTCCTCTTATCGGGAGCCAGTTGGTTCGTATAGAACTTCATCTTCTGTAAATTACTTGAGATTCCGTTCTCATGACTTACACACATGGTATAGGTGATGGTGGTTACAGAATAATCAGCACTGTATTTGATGTCTCTCTCAAATACAACGGGAGTATCATAGATTCCTGAATAACTGTAAACAGTATCAGGGTTGTCACTCATAAACACATACAAGTCATTGAATACGTTTGCTCCCGTTACAAGGTTTACTGCCAGTCTGTCCAAAATACTGTAACTACTAATGTATGCTCTAGCAGAGCTTGCATAAAACGGAGCAGTTCTTCCATCTTTACCAGTTAAAGCGCTGATATTCGCATACTGCCTGCTGTTTGCAGGAACATCATTGTATCGCCTCTGTACCCTGTTAGATGTACCAAGAATATCATTCTGCCCGTCATCTGATCCAAAGTATCTCGCAAGATACTGAGTCAGGAAGCTGTTTTCATACTTCAATGTTACACGAAGTTCAAAACCCTGTCCTGCAGATACAATAGCAAACTTATTCTGGTTCACCATATCGATCCAAGCATCTGTCAGATTGCCGTATACATCTTTATCTTCGATGTAATCAGCTCCCTGTGCTTCCAATTCCTTCTTATACTTGGAAGTATAATTGCTCTTGAATAATACCTGACTGATGTAATAGCTCTCTGTCTGCGTTTTGCCTGCATTTTTGAACTGACCTACCGCAGACTGTATGGATTTGCTATTATAGCTGTAATTGGTCTTTGAATACTTGAAGAACATAATGGATCTTCTCCTGCTAGGGAATGTCACTTTGTTATTCCTGTTACTTGGATTGTATTCAAAATCATACTGTGTATAGGTCTTTGTATGGCTGTCCACAATCGTCTTTGTTTCGCCGTTACTTAACTTGGTCACAAATGAAGTCGTAGGACTCATGTGGTGCAGCACATTGTCATCCTGATTATATTGGTCAGGCACATTATTGGAATTACTGATGTTCTGCGGCCTCATCTCTTCCACATTAGGATTCATAGCAGGATAGATGTTGGAAACATAGGACTGTTCATTAGGCGGATAATATCCGTCTTTTGCTGTAACACTGACTGTCCTTCCTATATCAGAACCAGATACCACTGCTCCTGTGTAATGATCTTCATAGATCAGTCTGTCATGGTTAGGATAAATCTTGAAACTCATTGTTTCCTTAGGCAGCGCCGTCATCGTAGCAAGTACCGTAGGAATCTCTCTCTGAATATAAGTCCTTCCCGTCTTGATATGATCTACAACCACTTTATTTCCATAAGATGCAACAGTCTGTGATGCTCCCGTTGAACCCCATGAGATCATCGTATTCACATCAAACTCATTGACATCGGAAGTGGTGTCATATGGAGTTGTCTTCTCATCATTTTCTGTCTGCCCGTCATGTGATCTCTGCTTGTTCTCATAAATCGTTGCTTTCGGGTTAACCACATCTACCGTATAATACAGGTTGTAGTTCAGATCGTGATTGTCTCTGTCCCTGCTTTGATAAATGTGCTCTGTGATGCCTGCTCCTGTATTCTGTACGAAATTGGAAACCTTAATATCCACATCTGACTGCCATACCTTATTCTTTACCGCAAATGTCCTGTACTCGTTATTCTGTGTATAGACAGTATGTGCTGGAATAGGGTTGTTGGATTGTGGTCCGCCTGGCCCTGTGTATTCTGAGCTGAAATATCCGACTCCTCCAACGTTATTGTGTTCTTCAAAACTATAGAACCAATTCGTATAGGCTGTTGCGGCCATTTTATCTTTGGTGTAATTATAGGCTTCATCGAAATAATTCTTTGTGAAATTGTCGTTCTCACCTACATTGATATAAGCTGTTCCATAAACCAATGCGGAAGTGAATACCTCTGGTTCTGTGTCAAACTCCCATACAACAAGCATCTCATTATGGGAAGGCTTCGATACCGTAAAGTCAGTCTTTAACGGAGAACCATTGTTTGATGTGATACTTCCCGCATCTTTATTATCGTAATTATCGTCAAACTGATCTGTTACCAAAGCATCCAGATAAACTTGGTCATTCCACGAATCTTCGCTGTCCCATGTATAGGCACCATTCAACGTATAAGCTGTCTCAGGTGTTGTATATAACCCTCTGATCGTAATGTCAGTCAGATCCTGTACCAGTTTCGCATGTGGCACATTGATGGAACTCTTGGAAAATCTGTCTCCTGCAAGTCCTGTTCTTAATTGATAAATTGTTTTATCATAATCAGGTCTTTCCATTCTAGCCAGATAATTATACTGATAATAAGGTTTATTCTGTAAGGAGAATTCAATTCTGAACCCCTTTGATGCGCCCTTATAGGAATAAATATACTTCAAATGGTATTTCTCACCAACCCTCAAATGGTCTGCATGTTTAATCACCTTTCCATTAGGAGCTGTATAAGTCAGGTTGTTCCATTCATCATGATCTGCAATTAACAAAATCTCCGTATCTGTTTCTGCGGGGAATTCATGCGGAACTGTTTCCACTTTGATATAGCAGATTTCTGGATCGATCAGTTTCTGTCCTCTTGCATAAACACCAGCCACATCCTGCCAGTCAATATATTTTCCCGTAATATCCTGTGTGCCTGTATTATAGTGCCATTTCCCACAGCACCAAACCACTTCGCAGTTGCTAGAAGGCTGTCCATTCCAATATTGGTTTCCACCCTTGTTTTTATAATACGGACATACTGTTTTGTGTTTACATGATTCTGTATGGGAATGTGTTGTATTATGTGTCCCATGGTTTTTTGAGCAAGTTTCACCTTCTGCAAGAGTACAGTCACATTCATTAGCTACTGGACCTGAGTTTATTTCTCCTTTGCAATTTGTATATGCTTCAAGCGCCGTATCACTACAAAACCAGTTACAAGCTGGAGAATAATCATGGCTATGATTATAAATTGAGCCACTGGTCTGTTTCCTTCCACTACCCTCTTCCTCATAATAATTTGCAGGATTAGGACTTTTGTAATCTGGTGTAAGATAGGTATATGTAAATGTTACCTCTTCGCCCTCTAAGTCCCATCTATAAAAATCTGGCAGTTTAAAGACACCATCCTCAGGTTCCAACCCGCTTTTTGATGGCGCACTGGTCGCGTTAACTGCTCCTGATGCACTGATTGTCAGTGTTCCATCTTCATTGTTTGTTACTGTACAGCCAGGTACGCTAAACTCGAAATAATCTAATACTCCATTATGATCAGAAACAGTTGCTGTATATAAATGTTGTTTTTCATCCCAATAAAGTTTGATAGGTTCTGTTTCTGCCTCTCCCTGTTTATAAGCGAAACTTGGAATCTGCCTCATATTTGTTGTTTTCCATACCACTTGACGATAAAGTTTCATCGCTTCATATTGACCGCCAATGGTTGTTTTAATATATCCATCGCAACTTCCTGAATAACTGCTAGAGCCACTAATTCCGTATACTCCTGTAGATTTTTGATAAATCAGCCTCAAATATCTTCCATTTCCTCCAATTGTCGTAACAAATCCAAATTCAATTCCCCAATCAAGAGCTTGTTTTGCCTGATACTTTGCTTCTTCACTATAACCTGCTGCATCAGAATCTTCCCAACAATAGTAGTTGGTAATAGCTTGAGCATAGACCTGCGGCAGACTAAATCCTGCCTCAGCATAACTTATCTGTTTCATTGTTGTTGGAAATACGTCAACACATCCCTCGTGTCCTGTTAACAGGTTTGCTAATACAACTTCCAAATAAAACTTTCTAACGCTGCCTCCACCATATCTGTTATGATAAGGATCGTCTTCATCGTCTTCTTTATCCTCATCATAAGCCTCCTGCCAAGCATTTGATGTAGGCGCTCCTGCTATGCTTGTCTGAGTCGCATCTGTATGGTCTCCATTTATGGTCCACCCGCCCCAACCACGAAATAGCTGCACTTCAGTACCACTTTCTACGTTGTATAACAAATAACGCATACAGCCTGCAATAGTTCCTGCATAATCTCCACGTGAAGCACTGCCTTCAATATATACCATCTGTAATTCTGAAACAGAACTTCTGAATGGATATCCGCGTTGGATGCAATACACGGGCTTACCATTGATATATGCCATCATTCCTCTATGGTCATCAAATCCTATGACACCAAGAGATATACTTTCTGCCCTAGCTGTCATCGGTCTGTTTACAAAACATAATCCCACCAATACAAGCATCATTATTTTTATGTATATAAATTTTCTTTTAAATATTTCATCTTTCATAATTTTCAAAAAACTATGCCGTATATAGTTTTCTTTTTCGTCTCCTCCTTTCAGCCTTTATGAAATTATCTTTTTTATTATAGATAAATGGAGTGTTTGTTATTATGAATTTGGGGAGGAAAAGAAAATTTATATTTTCAATTATATAAACTTAATTTTGATTTGGAATGCCTCGCATACCCCACAGCTTGCTGTGTGGGTTAAGAGGCAGAACAAAACAGAATGAAAATGAATATTTAAAGGGAGTAGCTATTTATATAAGTAATTATTAGTTCATCTTCATTCAAACCTCATAGCTTGCTATGAGGTTGTTGATTTCCTTAACAAAGAAGGATAATGCTCATACATTTTTTTAGAAATCAAATTAACGGGAAACTTATAATGATATAAATAGTAAGAATAAAAATAGAATAACTACTTTGAAGGGAGAAAAATATATGTTTTCACTAATGAATCCTTTGATGTCTTTTATACTTCTTTTTGTATATGAAATTTTGCGAATTGGAATTGCAACAGATTATTTACTATTTGCTCAAAAGCATTCAACCATAAAAAACCAAAGAGAACCTGTAAATATTAAACGACAAAAAGTTGGAATTACCTTATATTTCATAAATGCTTTTTTAAGCCCATTCCTTGAACTTCTTTGGATAGATTTTATCTTTAGGGAAATAGGCACTATAGGTCCATTTTTAGACTATGATTCTGGCTTGCTAATTTGTATATTAATTTTACCAATTTTACCATTTAGTGTTTTTTCCGATTTGTCATCTGGTCTTGCTGAGTAATTCTTTATATTGCAATTCCAATTTCTTCTTTTTCTTATTATGTATAAACAAAGTCTGTATGCCTATTGTCAAAACACAAATAATATTAGTATAATCAGTATGCATCAAAAACCTATTAACCAAAAACAAAACAACAGATATAATTATGGGTAACAAAAAAAGCGGTACATCATATAACCATTTCGCTAACCTGGCACATATTTTTCTAAATTTGTTGCCAGTTTTTTTCTCTTTGTACCTATCAATAAACCACTCTTGAAATTCCAAAAACAATGTGTAAACTACAGAAATATATGCCAAATAATAACCCATATTACTGTTAGTTTCCTCTATAAGCTGCATAAAATCTATATCTTTCATCTCACTTTTTTGAAGCACAAGCAATACAAAAGATATTATAAAGAGAGATAAAAACAAAACAATTAATATATTACGGATTGTCTTATTTGCATTAAGTTTTTGTTTTGTTTTCTCAATTTTATCAGAAATTTCACATTCATCTAGTTCAAGTCTTTTCTCTTCGTGTTCATTTCCCACTCTTTCTTTACTGTTGTCTTTTTGTTTACGTGTCTTCCTTTTTCTTTTTTTATTTTTCATTCTAAACTCTTTTCTATGTATGTAAAATAAATAGTAAACGAATTTTGTATATGCAAAGCATTACTTATATTGTATAGTACTATAAACATATATGAATGTCAATTTCTAAATATCCTAGACATGGTTGTGCGTTTTCCTTATCAAACATATAAAAAAGACCCCATATTTCTCCGAGGTCTTTTTACTACTTATTCTAATCCGCCCATTCTGTGATGTAAACTGCATTTTCATCAGAACTTGTCACCTCAAGATAATAACGAGTCCAAGAATTTCCTCCATGATTACCAATTGAGGCTGATTCCAAATTAGTAGATGCGCACCATTCAGGCTGACCTTTTTCAAGATATATCCAACCTGTTCCCCAACTACCTCCATTTTTCAAAGATGGATCCCAAGTCATACCCCCTGCTTCCATAGCAGAGCGATAAACAGCTATCGCTTCTTCGGGAGTGTACTTATTACTTTCTACAGGAGCAGGTGCTTCTGCCGTAGATGTCTTTGTCTCAGGTTCTTTTTCCGCAGGTTCATCTACAGTAGACTCCTCACTGATAACTTCTGGAATCTCCGCCGCTTCTTGAATCTCCTCATTCTCGCCACCTTTATCCTTTAAAACAGCTACTCTGTCAAAATCTTCTGTTTTAACCAAAAATGCAGACTGAGCAAATGGAACAAAAACCCAATCTCCAATCTTTCCTACAGAATGAACCTCTATATCAGGTTTTGTATATCCTGCATAGGTGAAAAAGTAAGAATAGATATCTATACTCTCTGTAAACACAAATGGACCGTTTATCGTCTCCTGTTTACTCAGATCTATCTCTGATCCATCGCCAGTATCAATTTGTTTCACTACAAAGATATCTCTCTGCTCTGTATATTCCACCTCTCCTTTTACGTCTGAAACAGTCTCTTCTTTGGATTTCTCTTCTGATTCTCTATTTCCAGAAGCAACAGGTTCCTCAGCAGCCTCTTCCAAAGCATCTTTTTGAACCACTTCCGTACTTGCCGTTTCTGTTTCTTTGCCATCGTTTCCGCAAGCTGCAAGAGAAGCAACAAGCCCTATCATTATAAATATTGATAATATTTTCTTCTTCATAATCAATCTCTCCTTTCAAAAATCTGTAAAATCAAAACCTATGATTATTAACATTTCATTATAAGCAAAACATCCCTGTATATTCCTTTTAAATGATAAAAGCAGCCTGCATAACAGGTTGCCTTTATCATTCAGTTTTCTAAAAATAGTTAGTTAGGATTCGCATAATACAATTTGAAATTCAGATAGCCATCACCATAATCAGTATCTTGCAGTTCAACGCAGTACGTAAAATATTTGTACACATCGTTGATAACATACATCTGCCCAACCCAATCCTCTAGATTCTCGCAATCTTTCGGAATAGAAAATTCAATATACTCCATATCATCAGATGGCACATCCAATAATTCATATTCCTCTTTCACCCCAGACACCATTTGGTCAAATGCTTGTTTCACATCATCTCCCGTAATGGTCACATCAGTTTTTGCTTCACGTTCAATTCCTGCCGCCGCAATGAAATCTTCTGCTTTTACAAGAACCATTTGATATTCTGGACTTTCATCTGCAAAACTAATACCATACCATTTATCACTGGTATAAACTTGCTCCACCGTAATATCAGGCTTCGTATAACCAATAATCATTGCACGGCCAGAACCATAAAGAGTCACAGAATCTTTTAATTCGTGTGTCTCCTGAACCGCAACCAATGTACTTAAATCAAGTTCCTCTTCGGTAGCGATATCCGTTTTATCCAGTGCGAAAAAGTACTCATGCTCCGTATAAGTTGCTTCCGCATCAGCCTCCCCGTCATCAGCGATCACTTCCTCTGTCTCTGTGATCTCATCCTCCGTCTCAACGGTTACTTCCTCTGAATCCTCTTCATCTGTAACGATGATAGGCTCTTCCTCCATAACCACCTCCTGATCTGTTGCCTTTGCTCTTGCTCCGCATCCTGTTAAGGTTGCAGCCAGCACAGAGGCTGTCAATGTTACTGCAATAATACCTAAAATTTTCTTTCTCATAATACATTTCTCCTTTCGATTTTAAAATTTCTACCCTTTTTATAGGCAAGTCGTTTTATTATATACAGTGGTCTAAAAAACATAATTAGAGTATTCAATATATGTAATTTATTGTGTATGTAATATTTTGCCCTTAGTAAATTATAGCGTATATGTCTATTTTCGTCAATGTGTTATGGAAAAAGACGGTTTTTCATACCTTTTACAAACAAATGAATGCCAAACGGAAGTTTATCTATCCAATAGTTTCTACGAAAAACGAAAAAGCTCAATTTTTTAATATTCACAAAATATATCTCAAATGTTATTAAAAAAGCAGATTTATATATAATCTATTAGCATCTGTTAAGATGACTCATACATAAGGAGGTATTCGCTATGCTGAATACTATTTTTAACTGCCTTACGGCAAAAAGAAACACATCCTCTGCTCTTGTCTTTCAGGCAACTCCTAAGGACAAGACAATTTTTAACAGGTACTATACGTACTATGTTAATCATGGATATTCGGAGGATGAGGCAAAACTCATCTCCAATGTTTTTCAGGACTCAGCAGACGATGCTGATGTTCATGAGAACATTGATATCCGAAACCTGCAGCCCACAAACTATTTAAGTTTGTGCTGCTTAGGTGTGGTTGGTTTATACGCTTGTCCAAAAGGGACAAACGATAACCAGCTTATCTGTAAGTTACCGCTGGAAACAGCATTAAAACTTGCAGATGCATGGGGCATATGTTGGGAGCATACTTCAAGGCATTTCCTTGAGTATTATGCTCTCGCATAGTTTCTTTTGGTGGGGATGAGGTAATTCTCTCCCCACCAGAAAACTTTTGTATGATTCAATACCTTTAATCAGGATACGTTGTTCCAAAACATGAAATAAGAGATGTAAACAATAGAAAGGTTCTTCAATCAGAAGATTATGGGGAAGCAATGGACTGTCCCCTGAACAGATGGTACTGTTCAAAGGCTCATTAGCAACTTGTTTTGCTTTTGGGCCTTCTTTTATGAAAAAAGCACTTATTATACTTTCGATAATAAGGGGTGTCACAGATCGTCAAACTTTCTTACCACCAAAGTATTTACTGTGTATTTAGATAAGAATACTATATATTCTGTAGGAAACTCTGAAAGAAAAGAAATAGAAGCTGTGTTCCATGATGGATGGGATGCACTTCTTTGACAGGCATCCTGCTTTCCGATCAACAGGCAACTCACCCTGCATAAGCCTTCTTATCTTAACTGGCCTTCGTAAATTTTTTGTAATAAAAATAGGGAGAACCTGCTCCCTATTGCTGTGCTTTTGCTCTAATTCTCCGCACTGTACTTACTGAAACGCCTAATTCTTTGCTGATCTTTGAAGCAGATTTACCTTTCGCTGTCATATCTATTACCCTCTGTTTTAACATTTCTCTTTCTGCTTCTTTTTCTGTATTTTTTCCTATCAGTCTGTCCACTTTTCTTGTATCAACATGTTTCTTCTTGGCAATCTGGTTATTGCTCATACCAAGCTGTCGCATCTGAAGGAACTCTTCTTTGTCAGCTTCCTCTTTCATCTCCCGTGCATATCGTTTGTCATGCTTGATAGGCGCATATGCTTTTCTTGTAGAAATGATATGGGAAACCTTGTTTCTCTGCCACGCTTCAGCTTCTCCAATTAGCTGTTTCATTTCTTCTTGCTCATATTTTCTAATCTGCAACAGTTCTACAATCCTTTGTTTCGTGTACTTTATGCCAAGTTCAGGATCACTTAAATACTTCTCATAGTCCTCTTTGCAGAATGTAAAAATCCTTAGAAGACATCTTTCGCTGATCGGCACATAGAGGCGCTTATTCCTATCATTCATATATTGCAGCACTTCCGCAGGTTCCTTCCCCAAATAGAATAAGATATTTCCCATGATCCGAAAGAAATGGAAACGCTCCCTAATTTCATCCTGCCTCAGCTCAATTAGCTTATCCAGATCTTCCAGCCGCTCCCTTCCAACACGGGTAAAACGCTTTTTGTTCTCCATCCTTTTACACTTATCTGCATTTTCCTGCTTTGCTTTCTTCGGAAAACCTACCGTCTCAGCAAGTTTAGACAAACTGACAGCAGGAAACGGATACACGTCCATTCCCACATAATAGCATCTGTAATATCCATCTTCCCTTTTAATAAAGGCAGCTCCCTCTATATTTTTGTTAGAGTACATCAATTTCGTTTTTCTATTGATAGAAATATGTTTCCTTGCATTGATACTCCCAGGGACCATGAAAAAGTGTTCATTATCATAAATATGGTAATCCTGCAAACGGAGCAGTAACTGTTCTTCCACTTTTCCAAGAATATACTTTAGGGAACTGCTTTTTAAAGTAATGCTCCTCCAAAGGTCAATGACAACCGTTAGATCTTCCCCATTGATCAGGACATTTCTTGCATATAGCCCCATTTCTTCTAACTTATCATAAATAAAGCTAACCCAGTCTTCACTATAATGGATTGCAGGGTACAGCAGATTTTCCTGCTCTGTTCCTTCCAGCTTGAAAGACAGGACCAGATTATTGCACTGGATCATATATTTTTCATCAAATATGGGCTCCTTGAATTCATAGGTATGTAAATATGTCTCCATCCCAACAAGATTGTTGTACATCAGAAAACACAGGTATTTATATTCTGGAAAGAACTTATCCCACTTTTTAAAGAATGTGATGACCGAAAATTCATCTTCTTCGCCCCTGTGATATACACATTTAAAGCACAGATAATGGTGTTTTGTGTTTGGCTCTGGTCTCTCTTCCATTACTCCATCGCAGGATGCTGCGTTGCAGAACTGCATGAGAAATTTATAAAAGAAAGGGTCCCTGTCATCATTCATATCAACTGTATCTGTACATACTTTCTGATAGAACTCCTGTATCCCCTCTATATTTCCGTCTTTCACTAACTGCTTCAATATGGGCAGCATTTCCGCCATATTACTCTTTATTGATCCAATACTTGACTCATTTATCTTTTCCCTCCAGTCAGGGATCAGATTATCTATTGTTCCATTCATAAAAATAAGCCTCCTTTCACAGAATGGTCATGCCAAAACTTCCATGAAATGAAGGCTTCTCAATTTGCAATATTATCTATATAACTTTTTACTCATTCAACTTCTGGTAATATTTGAAAGATAATACGTTATAATAATAAGGAAATCAGAAATGAACAATGTACTACTCAATACGTAACTTCATTTCATTATAATTTTTGGTCAGAGCAGGTATGTCATTACCTGCTTTTTTGTTGTTAAAATATATACTTTTTAGTTGAGTTTCTTTATTATATACCAGTTGAGAATAAATACAAGCGAAAAACGGAACGAGTAAATTTTTATATTGGGGAAAAGAAAAATCCTGTATGAGAATTCCCAAACAGGATCTAAAAGTGTAGTCACTATTTATATGTCACTTCGGATGTCCCACAATTTTGAAACATCCATGTCGTAGTTGCTTGTGAACTTGACCAATTACCTTCTGTCACATAGATTGTTTTAAGTTTAGAACTATCCCAGAACATATAGTTCATGTTCATTACATTGCCCGTATTAAAGTTGCCCAAATCTAAGCTGGTTAAGAGTACACATTTAGAAAACATGGATTGCATATCTGTCACCTTACTTGTATCAAAATTACTTAAATCCAAATCTGTTAGTGCCCGACAACTACTAAACATGCCACTCATATTCGTCACATTGCTTGTATCAAAATCACTTACATCCAAGCTGGTTAAAGAGGTACAATTATTAAACATTTGTGCCATATTTGTCACATTCTTCGTATTAAAATCAGTTCCAAAATCAACGCTTGTTAACTTAGTACAACTGTTAAACATGTAGCTCATATTTGTTACATTGCTCATATCAATACCACCACTAAATTGAATGGTTTCAATGTATTGGGCATAGTTAAAATTGTTATTAAACATATAAGCCGTGTTAACGGTTGCATTTACATCATTGCTCTTGATCTGTGTTTTATATGTTTTTCCATCAATCACATAGTTAGCATATACAATTACATCTTTTTTAGGATTTGCATAGTCCAAACCTATATAATAGTTCAACGTAATAATATTATTTTCTTCATCCAGTGTATAATTCCAATCATTATATGCCTCCGCAGGAGCTGTTTCTTCCTCATCCTGCACCACATTAGTCTCCAGCCTTATCTCTACTTGGAAGGTTCCTTCCCATGTACCCGCAGTCAGATCTGGCGCACTGACGCAGTTTTGGGTTTCTTCATATGCATTTGCTACATTCTCAGAACTCCAATAGGTTTTACTATGTGTTACCGTTGCTGCTACATCTGCTTTCCTGCCACTTAAGTCTTTCATATAAAAATCTAAATTTTCACTGTCAGCAATTCCATCCACAGGCGCTACATAAACCCGTTGGTTTGCATCAATATCCCCTGTTACTTTTACAGAATATGCTGCCTGTTTCTTGGAATCCAGAGCGATTGTCTTTGGAATCGTCACTGCATAACTCGATGACTGCTGGTAAGTCACTTTTATATCTTCATAACTGTTTTCTTCTGTAGTCCAGCCAGAATCACCTGTATCTGTCCCCGCTGAGTCATCCGCCAGAGTGTTAATTACATTAATTTCCGCCGAGTCATCCATTGGCGTTTCATTGATAATGACATCTGTTGCATAGGCAGCCAGCATACTACTTAAAACTGTTGTACATGCCAAGGCTGCACACATTGTCTTTAAACTATACTTTTTTATATTCATAATTTTTTCTTTTCTCCCTTCTTCTTATTTCAGGTATTTCCTGTTTTTTCGTTATATACAAAGCTGTCAAAAATATAAATATTTGTATGCATAACATCAAAAAAGACCTCAGATTTCTCCAAGGTCCTTTCGTTACCTACTAGATAGGCAATTTATTAGCCACTATATAATTTCAAAGGAACATATCCATAAAAAAGCCCTGACTTTTCTCTAATAATACAAAAATCACATTCAATTAATCCGAAAGATCTTCACCACGAAAACCTCTCAGCTTTTAAATATTCGTCAATAATTTAAATACTACCTATTTTCTTTAAATATGTTCCTGCTATAGCTTTTACATTCCTCCTGTCACCTTTGACAGAATAGTTGATAAACTCTTTAACTTTAGTATTTGTAAATTCATATTTATCTACCCCAAATTCGACAATAATTTCACACCAACGTCCATTACGTTCATCTCCCGCATACATCTTGCTAAGTACCTCTTCATCATAGGGCAAGCACTGCTCTATGTAATACACCCAATCACTTTCTGTTAGCTTTCTTAAAATATCTTTTGCAGGTTCTACTGCATCAAAAGATCTCCCATATGCATTGCCCATCATAATCATAAATACTGCACTTACAACCTCTTTTATTGCAGGTCTTGGAATCTTACTCCCCATCCTCTCCAATTCTCTAACTGCACTAGGTTCGTTATAAAAATTATTTATTGCATAATGCACACTTTTCACTTTTTTGGCCACATTAACAAAGCTTGAAGAACGTAACCCTTCTGGTACATAATCAAACCCACCTACCTTTTTCAAAGCATTGTAGATAGGAACAATATATTCTTTATTACCTTTATTTTTATATTTACTATATGTATGTCCAACAAAATACTTATCATCTGATGACAATTCATCCCAAACTGCAGAAAGTACCACATCAAAATTTGACATCACATTTTCAAATTCTGCCCCTTCTGTAGTAGAAATAAGATTCACAAATGTCCTTATTGTTGTCCTTTTATAAAAATAAGGACTATTTTTTATCATCTCTATTTTAGTGGAATCTCGATCAAATTTTTCCAACTTTAACGAAGTTCTAAAATCATTATATTCAAAAACTATTTCTGATTCGTCAATCCCTAACACATACTGTACACATGCTCTAATTATGCTTTCGGCTTCGCTCTTTGTCATCTCATCTTCAACATCTCGATCAAAATAATGAGTGACTGTTTCAAAAGAATGCATCAATCTCATTTTACCTGTTTTATTTATAAAGCCCAATTCCATCGCTAAATTTATAACTTCAAATTCAGGTAATTTTCTAACATATTCGAGCTTATCTATACCAACCATTTCGCAAACAAATTCCTCTCCTAATGCCAATACTCGTTTCCGCAACAAAGACATAGTTCGATTCCAAAGAGGCTCTGTCGCAAATTCATAACTTTCATTTTTATAGTTAATATATATTCCATTTAACTCTCTTTCTCTCAATTGTACATCGTTTCTCAAAACTTCCGCAACATCTGCGCTTTTAGGGATGAGAATACCTGCATTAGGCTCCCATAATTCCGTACTTTGACTGTTCACTATATTTAACTCTGTATTCACCACTGATTCCTCCGCTCCCTGCTCTATGCACCTTTCTTCATCATATAATTCATATTCATACTCCCTTTCATTTCTAGTTGCAAATTCAACATTCCCTACAATGGAACCATTCAATGTTGGTGTCTGTATATGTCCATTGCTTTTATCTTTTTCCCACTGTTGTAAATCTTCACATACTAGCAGTTTTAATGTCTCAAGAGTAATTCCTTTACCTAATTCCCATCTTTTTATTTCTTCTGATACATAATATGTAAAAACTCCTTGACATAATTTGTCATCAGAATAACTACATTCATTTTCAGAACAAGATGCCAAAGTCGCCCAGCTATTTTTTATGATTTCTCTTATAAAAACATTTTCTCGAACTCCACGAACATCTTTTCCCGAATGACATGCATCAAGAATTCTAAATGTATTTCCATCTGCTTTTTTCAAAATTTCATTTAAACGTTTTAATGATAATGCTGTTCCTTCAATATTATTCTGTTCCGTATCTGGCAAAATAAGATACTCATCCTCTCCATACGACATACCATGACCAGCAAAATAAAACAGAAAAGTGTCTTCACTTTTCATGCTATCTATGATATCACTAATTATTTTATAAATACAAACCACATCATTGTCTGAAGAGTCTTTATATAATACCAAGAGATGAACATTTTTTCTATCATAATCACAATACTCAATCAATGTGTTATCCATGAGCACCGAATCGCTGTGGCAAAACTCAATATCATCAAACTCCTTATATTCTTCACAACTGATTAGAACAGCATATCTTTTCATTCGTATCCTCCACTATATTATCTATAATTTTAAATTATACCATTTTGTTAAAATGTTTTCCACCCTCTCCTCATTATAAAAAGCAGTATCAGCACCTATTCTAAATCCTCTTTTTCTTCAAACTCCTATATTAATATAAAAATAAATATTAACTCAAAACCCAACAAAAGTTTTTCTTTCCTAATAGAAAATTTATGATGTTATCAGCTTTTTCGTTCATTTTACACATATATTATAAAATGTATCATAAATAATAAGTTGAAACACTCTTCCATTTGCATGCTGTTTCTATATGGATTATTTGTATCAAAAAGGACTACTGATATTCACCAATAGTCCTCCCAAATATACATACCAAGATACGAATAACCTGTTTATTCCTCTGTCATTGCATAGAAATAGGAATTTCTCTTTCCTACATTCTGGCTGCTTGCCGTGCTGGTCTTGCATAATTCCAGATAATCTGCTCTGTTTTCATAGTCATCCAGAAATGCATTGAGATTGTCTGCATAGGTTTTCTGCTTTTTGCTGTCTTTCAGGCAGAGCGCTTCATTCGCTATTATCATGGGAACGCTCACTTTTTTCAAGTTCTTATGCTTCTCAGGAATCGCTTCATCCAACGCATCAAGTGATGCCAGTATGATATCGCACAGCTCCTGATCATACCGCTGCTTAAAGTCATCAATGAACTGTATGATTGACTTTTTACTGAGATCAGCTACACTTTCATCGGAAATCAAAGCAAGTGCTGCCAATATAACACCCTGATCCTCTGACTTCCGAAGCTGTCCCTTTGTGAAATTCACCTTCTTCATAAAAGGCCTGCTTACTGCCTCATCCACAAACTGTCTAAGGTCTGCACCCATATGTGCCCTGTATATATTGTCATTAGACAACTGCTGTCCATTGTTCAGTCTGCAGAAAATATCCTCTGTCTCCTGCTCGTCTATCTCCTGATAAATATTGATTGTGATCTCCGCATTTTTGATGGTATTCTGGACATCTTCATTAAGCTCTGAAAATTTCATGCCTGCATAATCATCCTCATAAGATTTATCCAGTCTGAATTCATCATTCAAAAAGGAATAAAGTACTGTAAGCCTCTGCTTTCCGTCCAGTATCTCCCAAGCAGTCTCGCCTTTCTCATTTACCGTTTCCTTTGCAAATATGCCAGGAATGATGATCTCCTGTATGGCGGACAGGATCAACAACGACTTTTTCTTCCTGTCCCACTGATCCTGCTTTCTCTGGATACCTGTTTCCAGGACTATCTTCCCCTTTTTGATATCCCTTACGATAGACTGCACAGTTCTTGTTTTGATATAACTTTTCATTGACGGCCTCCTTTTTCTGAAAATGGTTTAGGCAGATCTGATAAAATATATTATAAAGTGCATTGCAGGATACCGCAAGATATTATGTTCATAAAATTATAAAAATATTAACCATCATAATATCTAACTTATATTCTTCATTAATAATTCTTTTTGTATTACACAGGAAAAATTATCTTTATAAAATATCTCATGCAATTTTTCATACGTGCTTATGACCTTTCAAAATCCTTAACATACTTTCCCATTCTTCATCATCAATGGGTCTTAAGTTTTGGCTCCGTTTCAATGGATGAATCACATGATTAACAGACATTTTTTCTGTACAGACATTTTCTTCTTGTTTACCCCAAATGTTTTTCTGGTTATTCTTATTGTCCTGTTCATCACCGTCTATTAATTTCATATATAAGCATCCCTCCTCTATCACTTAATTCATTATATAATTTTTCCCCGATTGCATTTTTAAAACAAGTTTGAGGAACTGCTTCCACCCTATCATTTCAGATCTTAATTTTTGATCCATCAACAAATTATAATCCGAATTTTTAAGAGCCTTCCGTTTTTGGGAAAGCTCTTTTTTTACATATGTTTCTCTATCCGATTAATATCATATACAGGACAACCATCGCCACCAAACCAAGTGGTATATTGCACAGCATGATTGTATAGCTGATCAATAATACTATTCTGAATTGTGGTGTCCACCCGAAAAATAAAATAGGCAGATACGGCAACAGGCAGAGTATTATTGTTTTAATACTTGGTCGCTGTGATACCCTTTTCTTCTTCTCTTTCACAGGCGTATTTCTTATGACTGCCCTCTGATATTCCTCTGCGATTTCATTATTATACAGGACATAGTTTGTAAAAACCCTCTCCATCTCCTCTATGCAGTCCATGATCCGCCACCTGCTGTTTACCTTAAAAGGCTGCAAACCTATATTTCGCGCGTTTAACAGGCTTTCGATCTTTCCCTGCATTTCTTTGGATACTGTTGCCGAATTTTGTATGGAATTGATAAACGTATAAAACTCTGAAACACGGATGACATCGCTCTTACTCTCGTTACTGATGCTGACTTTATTGTTTGCTATAAATATAACAGGAATCACAGGAATATTACAGTCTTCCCCAAATTCCTGTACTAACAGCCTCTCCACCGCAAGGCAGTGCCTTGTATTCTGTTCCACTGGCGATTTATCAATCCGTTTGAGGATATTCCCGTTATGGATATCCTCGATCACCCACCTGCCGTCATTGGTAATATGCAGTCTCTGATTCTCATTCCCGTAGTTCTTTATCTCTGCTACAACAAGCCCCTTATCAGTAATGATATAAGCGTCAACTTCTGATGTGTTTCCCTGCGAATCAACGGATTCCAAGACAATGTTCTTTAAAACCCTGTATTTCCCTTCATAAAGCCTTAACTGTTCGTTGACATATTCCTCTCCCGCAATTCCTTTTCTCAGGATTGCTATCTCCTTCTCTATTTCATCAAGTACCTTTGTATATTGATAATGAATCCTCTGCAGATATTCTTCTGTAGGGAAATCCATCCCATTATTTTCAATATACTTTTCCGCCTGCTTCAACAGGCTGTTAGGGCCGCCCTCTCTCATAACGCCACTCTGTCTTCCAACCCTCATACCACTCTTATCAGGGGCATACTGCCCCTCAATCGGAAGCTGCCGTATCCTGTCAAACATGGCATTCCTGCGGGAAATAATCTGTTCCCTTTCCCCTTCCAGAAAAACAGCCGCATCTTCATTTTGCATCATCATTTCTTCATAATAGTAATCCGCATTTGCAATAGACATCTGCAGTTCTACCAGATTAATGCCACGGGTAATTCCATATTCCGCTGCCTTTTTATTACAGAATTCCTCCATCTCCCTGTCCAAAATCTTTTTCCTATCTGGCAGGGCTGCTTTCCTCTGTTTTTCCTTCCTGTTTTCCGCAATCGTATTCCCGATGCCCAATAAACCATATGAAAATCCCATAAGTTCCTCCTCACTCCGTATTTTGCCATTACTTTTATCGTTTAAAGCCTCCATTAAGCAGGTGCAATATATTGCTTATATTACCATGAAAGTTTCTTTGTTTCAAGGAAAATATATGCAATATTTTACTATTGGCAATCACTTACTTATGTTTAATATTTTACATATAACATAAAATAGGGTTATCGGAGGTATCCATATGATCAGCTACGATAACTTTTGGGAAACAATGAAAAAAAGAGGCGTCACAAAATATTCCCTGATCTACCACTATGGCATCAGCAGCAATACACTCCGCCGTATGTCTCACGGGGAATCCATTACCACGTCCACCATCAATGAACTGTGCCTGATCCTGCACTGTAAACCACAGGATATTCTTTCTTTTGGGATAACAGAGGAAGAAAAAGCCTTCACAGAGCAGCGGGAAAAAGAGGTTTTAATGAAGAAGAAAAAAAGAACCTAGAATGAAAGTTCTAAGTTCTTTTTTGAAATTGCTATATTTATTTGTATGTTACAGATGACATGGTACTTCTATTAGACTTCAACCATTTCTTACTTCTTTATCTGACATAAATATGCCGTAATACGATAGGAATAATAGTAGTGTGCTACCGAAGAAGCACAGCTTCTGTGTGCTGAGAAACTTCCATATATCCTGTATGTTCCCTTTTCCAACTGATATTTGCGACTTATACCACAGCCACGGTGTAAATCTGTATAACCACCTGTTTGTTCTGTTATATTCTTAGCAATATTATATGACATAGAATGGGTATCAATCGTTTTCCATGTGCCAGTCTCCTCATCATATTTTTGAAGCTGAGAAGAACCATTTATTCCGTCAGATTCTCCGTATTGCCCCTGACCGCTAATAACAGGATAACCTATGTAAGAATTTAGCACTAGATATTCGTCTTCTGCCATATCTTCTGCTATCTCAATATCTGGCGAATACGTACCGCTCAAAGAAGTCTGGTCATAATGTCCATGACCTGAATCTGTCGTTCTGCTAGTTGTAGAGCTTATCGAATAAATTTCTGTCGTTGCTATATTCGCTTCTCCACACATAGTACAAATTCCATTTACATAATTATGTTCTCCTGTAGCTGCAATTTCTTCAGTATACGAATATCCACAAGTTTCACAAATATATTTTCTTTCACCACTTTCAACACAGGTAGCATCTTTTGTAATAATTTCAGTATATTTATGTGCTCCTTTTTCTCCGCATTCCGTGCAAACATGATTTAATGCCTCAATAGAATTTAAAGTTATTCTAACTGTTCCAGAAACTGCTGAACTTTTATTGCCTTTATGATATGATACTGAAAGTCTATGCTTTCCTTTTGATAAGGATATTTTACCAGATGAATAACCGCTACCAGGTCCTTTAGCTGAAAAAATAGTAGTTCTAGTTTCAGAAATCGTACTACCTGAATCATCTAAATCATATAAATATGCCGAAGCACTATCATAATACATAAAATCAGTTTTATAAAGATATGGGCATGTAAATGAATATGTACATTCCACATCATTTGGAACCTCTATATCAAAGTCGATTGACGCTGACTTAGTGGCATCGGTTTTATCAGCACTAAAGGTTGCTTCATATGTATTTCCATTCTTAGTCCAGCCAGCTCTACCATAAGGATTATAACGTACCCACTCCAAAACATCTTCATTTTCTACCCACTGATGTTCATGACCACATATATCGCAAATGCCATCTCCATTTTCATCAGTATGGGATTCTGAACAAGGGTCTTTTTCGTGACAGCGTTCACACTCACCATCTACAAAATTATGCCCCATTGCAGGAATTTCTTCCGTATAACTATCACCGCAACCACAAGTATACGTCTTTTCTCCTGTTTCTGTACAGGTTGGTTTTTTTGTTATCGTTTCAGTATAACTATGCTCATGGCTGGAATCTTTTTCATGGCAGTCAGTACACTCACCATTTTCAAAATGATGCCCCTTTGCAGGAATCACTTCTGTATAACTGTCACCACAATCACAGGTATATGTCTTTTCTCCTGCTTCCGTACAGGTTGGTTGCTTAGTTATTGTTTCCACATAATTATGCTTATGTGTCACATGTGTCTCCAGTTTGATTTCCATCTGGAAAATACCTCTCCATGCACCTGCCGTCAGATCTGGAGCGCTGACCAAGTTATCGTCCTGCCTATAACTCCCTGCTACCTCCGCAGAATTCCAATGGAACTTATTATGCGTTACATTTGCTACAACATCATCTTTCGCATTTTCAGTTGCTTGATCCTTCATATAAAAATCAATATTTTCTGTCTTGGCAATCCCGTCAACAGGCGCTACATAGACACATTGATCGGCATCAATATCACCTGAAACTTTCACAGCATATGTAGACTGCTTCCATCCATCTAATACAATCGTCTTTGGAAT
>ERZ779626.119-NODE-119-length-53560-cov-7.780376_pt1 | contig 53560 bp, 36 predicted proteins | sample MGYA00514209_ERZ779626 | MGnify/ENA primary metagenome ERZ779626 (study PRJEB29562, sample SAMEA4376713) | mouse gut metagenome | isolation source: Cecum | study: EMG produced TPA metagenomics assembly of the A DSS colitis mouse model was used to assess the...
GGTAATCCCTTTCGGGCACTTCCCGGCCGGATGCTGTTTCCAGTTCCGCATCCCGGCCTCTCTGTGCCCTCTCTCCGGAAAGGGATTTCCGTCCGCCTAGGTACGCGCACGGTAATCCCTTTCGGGCACTTCCCGGCCGGATGCTGTTTCCAGTTCCGCATCCCGCCGAGGGATGCCGTAATGTCTTAAACTTTCATCCTGCGGCAGATTTCCACCGCTTCCCCTCTGGTAAGCACTCTATCCATCCGGGCCGAACCCTCCGGCGCTATGAGCCCAAGGCCCGCCGCCGCACGCACGTAAGGCCTTGCAAAGTCCCTGCACTGTCCGTCATAAGCGCAGGCCTCCTCCGTCAGGGAGGAGGGAATGGCCTTCCGGCTTTTATAACCGTTTATGGCAAATACCAAAAATTCCTCCAGCGTCACCGGGCGCAGGGGATAGAACTTTCCGTCCTCTACCATCTCCGGGGCTATCATGCCGTTCTGATAGGCGCATTCCACCGTTCCCGCATACCACTCATGTCCAACTACATCCGTAAACATATCATTGTACACATTGGTGGGGAAAAACCGCACGGTCTTGATCACCATGTCCAGCGCTGTGGTTCTGTCCGCAGGCTCTCCCAGCCTATCCATCTCCGAAAGCAAAGGCACATCCTGAGCCTTTGCCTCCTCCCCCAGAGCTTCCGGCTTTTCCAACGGAACAATCTTTTCCGCCACGGGCCATGGCCCAAAGCCTTCCGCCACGCAGCTTTCCGCAAGGAGACGGTACTCCGGCTCCTTTCTGGCGCCGCAGACCCTTATGATCTCTTCAGCCACCAGACCCGCCATGAAATAGGCTCCATAATCATTGCTGTGGGAATGGTCCTTGGGAAAGAAGTAGGCCTTGGAAGCCTCCAATCCCGTCTTCACAATGAACTCCATGCTGCGCCCGTGGAGATCCACCACCGGCACATCCTCCTGCTCTCCCACCTTCAGGCACACGTCCGCATATTCCGCCAGCAAGTCGTTGTAGGTTCCGTAGTTGCCCTTCCATGTATTTCTGGCAATGGAGGTCACCAGCACAGGAAATGCCCCCTTTGCTCTGCATTCCCTGACATACCGCAGCAGATTGTCACGATAGCCCTCTCCCGCCTTCAGGGACTCCAGTTTCTGGTCGTTGTGCCCGAACTGGCAGAAATAGTAGTCCCCGGGCCTGATATATTTCTCCACAATGCCGTAGTGGCCTTCCTCCCGGAAGGAATGGGTGGTGAGCCCGGAATGGGCATGGTTGGACACCGCCACATTTCCCTCCAAATAAGCGGATATCATCTGGCCCCAGCCACAATAGCTGGTTCCGGGCGCATATGGGTAATCTGCACTCTGGTCCGTCACCGTAGAGTCTCCGGCAATGAAAACCGTAGGGCACTCTGCCTCCTCCACGGTAATGGCACTGAGGGCAGGCCTATCCGCAACGACGGTCACATCCAGCGTCTTGTCCTCGTAGACCTCCACGTGCCCTCTTGGCACGATGTCGCAGACATTGGCCATCATAGTATGGGCAAAAGTCTCCTGATTCTCTCCGGAAATATCCCCCCGGAACCCCAAATGCCTGCGCCCCACGAAGATCAGCACGTCCTTCATAGGCTCTTTTGTAAGGATTTCCACTGTGACTTTATAATTTCCCTGACGGGGCACATCCAGTTTGAAGGAAAGAGGAATCCGACGATGCTCTCCCGGAAAGGCCGCCCCCGCCTCTGTCTCCAATCGGGCGATTTCTCCGCAGGAATCCAGAAAGCAGCCCAGCCTATCCTCCTCGACCATAGTCAGGTCCTGATCTTGATACCAATATGCCGCATCAAAGGCAGCGTTCAGTTCCGGCACCCTTAAGAGATCTTGTTCCCTGCGGTTTTTCTCCGTGACAAAGCCGTAGCCCAGAGCGGAATCATACAGATCCGCAGCCCGGACATAAACGGCGCCCTCTGCGAGACCCTCGGACCTATCCTCACAAGCAGGAGCTTTTGCCCTTCCGCCGGGCCTATTCTCATGGGCAGCAGCGGTTTTCGCCTCTCTGCCGGGCCTGCCCTCACGGGCCAAACATTCTTCCGTCTCCGGCTCTATCCCTCCGAAGACAAATCTTTTATAAAACATTCTACAGCGCACCGTCCTTCTCTATGGTATCGGACACCAGCAAGGTGGAGAAGAACGCAAGCATCAGCCCCTGTCCCCATCCCTGAATCCAGTCCTTGGAAATGCCTCTGTAGCCCTCCTTGTCCCTCATCACCGCGGTTCCGGCAGATACATTCATCACCTTGCCGTCCTCGCTGACATTGGCCAGAAGCCCCTTGATGGACTTGTTGATATATTTGGAGTGGAGAGGGTTGCCTCTGGTAAGCATCGCTGCCGCAATGCCTGCGGAGGCGGAAATCTCCTCGTAGGAATCGGGATCGTCCAGCACGGTTCTCCACAATCCGTCCTCTGTCTGCACGGTCTTCAGCGCTGCCAGCTGTTCATTGAGGGAACCTGCCACATCCATGTATTTCGGGTACAGATAGCATTCCGGCAGAATACCCCCCACCTGAGACATGGTAAATGCCGCCCAGGCATTGGCCCGGCCCCAGTAAATCCCGGACATATGATCCCCTGCAATGTTATCATAGCCATGATAGTAAAATCCGCTGCTGGGATTCTGAAGATACTTGATATGCCAATAATATTGATTCAGCGCATCGTTTATCATGTCCTCGTCCTTGTTCATGACCCCTACGCGCAGAAGCAGAAACGCTGCCATGAACAAGGTGTCGCACCAGGCCTGCTCCGGAAAGTCATTGTTGGCCGATACCGTGTGCTGAAGCACATGGTCCGCAAAGCGCAGGGCATCCTTGGATATGTATGCAATCTTGCTCATAAGAATATCGTAATATTTCTGCTCATTAGTGGCCTTGTACAGCGTGATCAGGCAGTGCCCCATGGCGCAGGCGTTCACAGTCCACACTCTGGGCAGCCCCAGATCAATAAGCTCATCCACCCTATCCTTCAGCAGCTTCAGATACTCCTCGTTTCCGGTCTTCTCATAGGCCTCGCTGATCCCGTAATAGGCCACGCCGCAAGGCCAGTCCCAGGTCAGATCCATGTTCATGGTCTTGCGCACGATCTTATGGATCACTTCCTCAATTTGTTTTTTGTCATACTCCAATCGCAGCATAACTCCCTCCGTTCCGCCATATGGCTGTTTTTCCGCATCCCGCTTCTGCTGTGCCGCCATATCCTGCCATATCGCCTGCCCCAGCATCAGGGATGTTTCTACATACTTCCATTCTAGTCCACTATGGGAACGAAAGCAACAAAAACTTATCCCTTTCTATACTGCATGGGGGTCATGCCGTAGCTTTTCTTGAATAAGCGGTTGAAATGCTCCACGTTTTCATAGCCAACCTCTGCAGCCACGGTCTCCACGGTATATCCGGTCTCACGAAGCAGCGTTCTGGCCTTCTTCATGCGCTCCTTGCGCACCGCCTCCTGAAAAGTCATTCCGGCCTTTTCCTTGATGTATTTGGAAAGATAGGGCTTAGAGAGATGGAAGGTCTCCGAAAGCTCATCCAAAGTTACATTTTTATAATCGTTCTTGATATAACTGATGATCTCCACGATCCGCTCTTCCCTGCCGGAGGTGATGTGCTGCTCTGCCGCCAGCTTGTTGGCCGCCACGGCCAGAGCTGCGATGGAAGCCTTGATGATATCCTCGTCCACTCCCACGCCCCAATAATATTTCCCGTCGCACATCACCGCCACATACGCCGCCGCCTTGGAGCTGGAGCCTTTGGATATAGCATGCTCCTCATAAAAGGAGAGCTGGTAACTGATGCCGAAATAGGTCTTGATGGCATTGCTCACCGCATCCAGCCGCCCGTTCCCTCCGGCCTTGATAACGCGCCTATCTCCGCCCTGCTCTATGGAAACCTCCGCCTGAATCCCCTTTTCCTGACGGAAATGGCATTCCGGAATCCGGAAAATGCTTCTGGGCGTGATATAATTCTCTTCAAATATCTCATAGATCTCCGCCGGGTGCAGCTCCTGATGCCTCCTGTCGGACACCCCCTTCACCAGATACCCAACCTCTTCCTTCATGGCTGCAGGCAGAGAGAACCCGAACTGCTGCTTCAGCACAAAGGCCACGCCGCCCTTGCCGGACACGCTGTTGATGCGGATGACGTCAGATTCGTATTCACGCCCCACATCCCCCGGATCGATGGGCAGATAGGGAACATCCCAGCGGTTCCCGCTCTTTCCTTCCTTCCGCCATGTCATCCCCTTGCTGATGGCATCCTGATGGGACCCCGAAAATGCAGTAAATACCAGATCCCCTGCATAGGGCACCCTCTCGTGTACCTTCATTCCGGTAAAATGCTCATAAGCTTCCCTGATCTTCATGATATGGGAGAAATCAAGTCCGCTGTCCACTCCATGGCACATCATATTCACCGCCACGGTGACGATATCCACGTTGCCGGTGCGCTCCCCGTTGCCGAACAGAGTGCCCTCCACACGATCTGCACCAGCTAAAATGCCGAACTCCGCATCGCTTACGCCGCAGCCCCGGTCATTGTGAGGATGGACACTGAGCACCACATTCTCCCTATATTTCAGATGCTTATGCATATATTCCACCTGACATGCAAACACATGGGGCATGGCCACCTGTACCGTGGTGGGCAGGTTGATTATGGCCTTGCGCTCCGGAGAGGGCTGCCACACCTCCAGCACGGCATTACATACCTCCAGCGCATATTCCGGCTCCGTCTGGGAAAAGCTCTCCGGACTGTACTCAAATGTGAAATTACCTTCCGTCTCCTCCGCCATCTTCTTCAGCAGCCGCGCACCGTCCACAGCCAGCTCTTTGATTGCCTCCTTGTCCTTCTTGAATACCTGCTCCCTCTGCTCCACGGAGGTTGAATTGTATAGATGCACCACCGCATGGGGAGCGCCCTTCACGGCCTCAAAGGTCTTGCGGATAATATGCTCCCGCGCCTGAGTCAGCACCTGAATGGTCACGTCCTCAGGAATCATGTCACGCTCTATCAGTGCCCGGATGAAATTGTACTCCGTGTCCGAGGAGGCAGGGAACCCCACTTCGATCTCCTTGAAGCCGATCTCCACCAGAAGCTTAAAAAACTCCAGCTTATCTTCCAGCGCCATAGGGTCGATCAGCGCTTGATTGCCGTCCCGTAAATCCACGCTGCACCATATAGGCGCTGCCCCTATGGAATCCTTCTTCACCCAGTCATAAGTCACCTCCGGCGGCATATGATAGGTCTTGGCATACTTGTCTCCCACTTGTTTTCTTATCATAATCCTTCCTCCTCGCCATATCGTCTCTGTGTCTCTTTGCTATTTTGCCGCTATGTCTCTTCTCCTCCATGCCTTGTTATTTCCGCTCTTTGGCCCATCATCCCCAAAGTCCCCTCTCCCTTTGATCTGCTGCCAGCGCTTAACTTCCTTTGAATTTCAGACGTCATATGCATCTTTTATCAGCAGGCACGATTAAAAATACATGCCTGCTATATACAATCCATTTCCATGCTAAATTCGTATTTGATCATAACATATTTTTTTATATTCTACAAGCAGTATTATTCATATATTATTTGACTTATTTTGTTCTATTTAATCTCCTTTTCAAAGGACACAGCTAGTTATTATCAGCTTTATCATCAGTGTTGTTTGTAACAAAAAACTACCATTCCCCTATATATTAAGGATTAGAGCAGTTTTTGCGCAGCAAACCATACCCCTTTATTCTTTCATTACATTTTTCAAACCTTGTTCTATTTTCTATAATTTATGATATATTTTTATTTTATATCTTGTTGTATTTTATTCTGCCAGCAATGACTACTGAATTTCCTTTTGCAGCCAGTTGATTAGGTCATTTTATTGTGTTACAATGAGGCAAAATCAGAAAGTTGCAAAGTTGAACTTAGGGAAGTGGTACAAATGCATATTGAAACTCAAAGAATACTCATTCGGAGCTACACCATGGATGATGTCAGAGACTTACATGATATTTTGGGCAATGCTGAAGTAATGAAAAATTGTGAACCGGCATATAGCCTTGAAAAAACATCTAATTTCTTATCAAAGTTTTGTATCGAAAAAAGAGGTGCTGTCGCCGCGGTTCACAAGGACAGCGGTAAGATGATTGGATATATTCTGTTCAATGCGATTGATGAAGGCGTATACGAAATTGGCTGGTTTTTCAATAAGAATTTTTGGCGGCAGGGTTATGCCTACGAATCTTGCAAAGCAGTAATAGATTATGCCTTTAATGTACTGGATGCACATAAGATATTTGCCGAAACCATTGACAGCATAAAATCCGTCGATATGATGGAAAAACTCGGCATGCAGCTGGAGGGAATCCAGCGAAGCCATACTAAAGACAATAACGGGAATTGGAGAGACCTTTATTTTTATGGCCTTCTCAAAGATGACTGGAAAATATTATGAATAGGAATCATATAATCTTGCACCAATATAATTTCCCAACAGTAAAGACATTGAAAATCCCGCCGCAGAGAAAGCCGAACTCGGTAAAAAAGCCCCGCTTGCATATAGCTTTGATATTGCCTTGCAGAACGAATTTTCTTTGGAGGAAAACATTGCTCTTGCAAGGCAATTTATATCCGAACAGCTTGCAGGCCAGAACTTGCGATCTGGCATCAAAATGCTGATTTACTTGGTCGCTCCGCAATCGCAATACTGATAGTCCACATAGGAGCTGGTCTCATAGTGGCCCTGATCCTCTTCGTGGGTTCCGATCACACCGTAGGTAGGGTCTTTGTACCGTCTATCAGCATTCGCCTATCAGCGGCGTAAGCTCCCCCTGACAGAAGAGGCTGAGTCTATGGAGCGCGCGGGTGCATTCCACATACAATATTTTTTTATCGTTGCTGTCATAATAGTTATGGGAATCCGCATCGCAGATGATTACGGCGTCAAATTCCAGCCCTTTGGCCATATAAGACGGAAGAAGCAGGATTCCCTTCAGCTCGCCTACGCCGTCGTCTCTGAACATCTTAAGCTCCAACCGGGATCCAAGCCGGGCAAACAAACGGCTGCAGTACTCCTTTGTCTTGCACAGCAGGCAGATAGTCTCAAAGCCCTTTTCCCGGCATGTTTCCACCTCCTCAACGATTCTGTCCAGATACGCTTCGCAGGTATCCAGAGCCATGACTCCCACGGCATCCCCGCTTCGATTAAAGCATTTGATCACCGTCTCCTGCGGACGTCTATTTTCCGGCCCGGTCTCGGCGGATGCCTCCATGGCAGCCTCCTGTCTGACCGCGGTCTCCACCCCAAGATCCGCATCCAGAAAGCGCAGACCGAATCGCAGAATCTCATTGGTACACCGAAAGCTCTTATCCAGCTGAATCAGGGCCGAATTTTTCCGCTTCAGCACATTGCCCACCTGCTCATAGAACGAAACGTCTTCCCTCTTTGTGAGAGTCTGGTTCACGTCCCCCAGCACCGTGTACTTGGCGCCGGGAAAAAGAAGCCGAAATATCTCGTATTGGAGGGGATAGTAATCCTGCGCCTCGTCAATGATCACCTGACGGATGTGCCGGTATTTATGGCTGCCGTATATTTTCAGATAAAGGTACAGCACGGCGATTGAATCGTCAAAATAAAGCTGGCCCGATTCCAGATTCTCCAAGGTGTACCTTCGGATAGGATCCATGTCCTCCTCTGTGCCCAGCGCCTCGAAATAGGTCCCGCCCCTCCAGAGCCTCTCATACAGATCATAAATATCGATCTTGATAAAGCTCTGCAGCTCCTGCAGCACCGCCACACGCCGCCTATCCCTCTTGCCCCCGAAGACTTCCTCCATGGCATAGCTCTTCAGCTGCTCCAGCCGCTCCGCCAGAGGAACCTCCGGCCGCTGCATGGCCCGCCGTTTCAGTTCTTCTTTGGGGACGATCAGCTCCTCCTCAAAATATACATCCTGATAGTCGATCCCCCATTGAGGGATCTCTTCCGCAAATCTGTCCAATATCTCCCGAAACCTGCCGGAGGTCTTGAATTCCATGCTCCGTTTCGCAAGCTCCGTAAACGAAGAATGAGAGACGGCCTTTTCCAGAAAGGCATTCTGGGGCTGTATGTCCCTTCCCTCCAGCATGGAGTCCACCAAGTCCTCGAACACCATGGAAACCACGTTTTCCTCCCCAAGCTCCGGCAGCACATCGGAAATGTACTGCTCAAAGGTGGAATTCGGGGAGAGAATCAGTATATTGTTGGAGGTCAGCCCCGACTGGACACCCTGATACATGAGATAGGCCGCCCTATGCAGAGCGATGGAGGTCTTGCCGCTTCCGGCCACCCCTTGTATCATCAAAAGATCGTTCTCCATGTTTCGTATGACGATATCCTGATCCCGCTGAATCGTCTCTACAATCGTCTTCATCTTGGGGGATGTATTCTTTCCCAATAGCTGCTTCAGGATTTCGTCGCTTATACTGACATTTGTGTCAAAAAAGTAAAGCAGGCTGCCTTTCTTGATCTCATACTGGCGTTTCCGCTCCACGGTTCCCTCTATCCGCCCGTTCGGGGCATCGTAATACGCCTCTCCGGTCATAAAGCGGTAGAACACACTTGCTATGGGAGAGCGCCAGTCATAGACATAGATTTCCAAGGCGCCTTTTTCCATCAGGGAGGTTCTGCCGATATACACCTTTTCCGCTTCCTCCTCCCCCTCAAAGCAGAAATCGATTCTGGCGAAGTAAGGGGAATCCAGCAGCTTCTCAAGCCTCCGTATTTTCCGCATCAGCTCCTCGCAGTCCGCCACCATCTGCACGACGGGCGCCGCATTCTGACTCAGCTCTATAAGCGCCTCAAAATCCGCGGAGCTGTTATAGTTTCTGAAGCCGTTTCCCATGCCGCTCTCCGTATTTTCCTGAAGCTCCTTCCGGGCCTCTTCCATCTCGCACAGCCTTGCGTCCACACCCCTGCGGGCCTCCTCAAGCTGTTTTTCCGCCGCTGCCTTCGTCTTTTGCAGATACGCTTCCTCCACGCCCTTCTCCAGCCGCATCTCTTCCATGCTTTGCCCTCCTTCATCCTAAATCCAAAACCCGTCTCTATGCTAAACGTTTTTCAAGTTTATCATACCCTCACCCCCATAACCAGTCTTGTTATTCCGAAACAGATATGCTATAATATATATAGAGAAACACTGCTTTTGCCCCGTCGGCTGCTGCTATTTATGTAATCCTTTTAGACCTCAGGCTGCCGTATACAGCCGAAGCAGCGCTGATCCAAACCGAACCGTTTATATTGGGTAAACCTACATAATAAACCTATCGTCCATCGGCATGTCCTATTTCGCATCACATTAAAGCCGAGTGTTCGATGGCTTTTATTTTGTGTTTACATAAAGAAATATCAAAAAAGGAGATCTAAAAATGCCCGAAACACAAGCCGGCCTTCCTTCCGGCAAAAAAATGAGGAAAACTCTCAGCAGAAGGATACTGAGAAGCACCATTCTCAACATCCTGACCGTGGTGGTCATATGCTGCGTGATCATGGTATTCTCCATGCAGTCGCTGGCAAACAGCATTCTTTTGGACAGCCTGCAGCCCATGGTCAGACAGTCGGCCAAAACCGTGGAGGCAAACATCCATATGCTTGCAGACCGTATGATGACCATCGCCAGCGATCCCCGTCTGACGGAAGCCTCCGCCTTGGATGGCGGCGAGTCCCTGAAAAACAATCGTGAGGCCGTTCTGAGAGAAGCCGCCGAAATCTATGAGCTATACACCATCGCCCTCTATGATCCGGAAGGGCGGCTGGTTCAGGGAATCGACAATGCGCCGGAAAGTCTCGACAAGGATTTTTTCGCACTCCTTCAAGAGACGGATAATCTGACGACCCATTCCACTACCCTATTTCAGGGCAAGCTGGGCATCACCATGGGCATGCCCATCAAGGAAAACGGCCAGACGACCCTATATGTGGTAGGAACCTATAAATACGATACCCTCAACGATGTCATCAGCAGCATCAATCTGGGAAAAAACGGCACGGCTTACATGGTGAACAAAAAGGGCATCGTCACCGGTCATCCGGATCAATCAATGGTCCTTGGGCAGAGCACTCTGTCCCACCTCAGCGACGGCGCCGAACAGGCTGACAGCCGCATCATAACCGGTGAAACCGGAGCCACCGAATACACCGTTGAGGGAGAACGGATGCTGGTTGCCTTCTCCCCCATCCGCGGCACCCAATGGGCTCTGATCATTCAGGTGCCTAAATCCGATTATTACTCTCTAATCAGCAATGCCATATGGGTTGACCTGCTGTTCACTCTGGCTCTGCTGGCGGTGTCCATTCTGCTGGTTCTGCGTCTGGCCCGCTCCATCTCCCGCCCGGTGAAGGAAGTGACCAATCGGATGGTGGCCCTCTCTGACGGCGACCTGCACACCGATACCATTGCCGTCCGTTCAGGAGACGAGCTGGAGGTATTGACCAAAACCTTGGATTCCACTCTATACAGCATGAATCATTATATATCCGATATCCGGCAGGTTCTGACCCAGATTGCCGAGGGAAATCTGTGCGTGGAGCCTCAGGGCATCTACAAGGGAGATTTCTCTTTGATTCGAGGCAGTCTCAGCACCATTGCAGAATCCATGAACGAGACACTATCGGGCTTCCGGTCCGCCGCCTCCCGGCTCTCCGCCATGGCTGAAGATCTGAACGACCAGTCCAGCCAGCTCCATCAGGCCTCTCAGGAGCAGAATCAGTCCACCGAGGCTCTGGTCCACGAAGTGTCCAACGTGAAGGAACAGCTGACCAATGTCACGGTCAACAGCAACGAGACCCGAACCAAGACCAAGGAAATCACCCGCTGCATCCAGAGCGCCAACACGCAGATGTCCGCTCTATCCGGAGCCATGAACGATATCAGCACAAACGCTCAGGAGATAACCAAAATCGCCAAGGATATCGAGGATATCGCCTTCCAGACCAATATACTGGCCCTCAACGCCGCCGTGGAGGCCGCCCGGGCCGGCAGCGCCGGAAAGGGCTTCGCCATAGTTGCCGATGAAGTGAAGCAGCTGGCGACCAAAAGCGCCAAGGCGGCACAGCATGCGTCGGTTATGGTGAATAATACCAGAGTGATCATCCAGAAAGGCGTGGAGCTGAATTCGGATACTGCCAGCTCTCTTCAGGCCATCTCTCTGGTTTCGGAACAGATCAGCGAGATATCGGAGCATCTGGCCACAGCGGTGCAGGGTCAGGAAAACGCCTTGCTCACCATGGAAGAGCGGATCGACGACATCTCATCCATTGCCGACCGGAACCTGCGCAACGCCAGCGGCACGAGACAGTCCAGCGGCTCACTGGCGCAGGAGGCAGAGGCGCTGCAGGCTCAGGTGAACCGCTTTATTTTGAAGGAGGAACAGAACAGATGAAACGGATGCTTACCATAGCCCTTCTCCTGCTGATGACCGCCGTTTGGCCGGCATGCGGCGAGAAGACCGGCCTTCAGGACGGCTATTATACCGCTCAGGCTTCCCAGTTCAATTTTGGCTGGAAGGAATATGTCACCATCATGGTCAAGGGCGGAAACATTGTTTCCGTGGAATACAATGCCGAAAATGCCAGCGGATTCATCAAGAGCTGGGACAATGCATATATGCAGAACATGCTCCATTCCAACGGAACCTACCCCAATGAGTATACCCGGTATTATGCCGGTCAGCTTCTGGAAGGACAAGGCGAAAAGGAAATCGACGCCATTGCGGGGGCTTCCTCCTCCCACGGATCTTTCCAAAAGCTCATGGCTGCCGTGCTTGAACAAGCCCGAAAGGGCGATTCCGGCATCGCAGTGGTGGATACGTCTCATTGATGTTTCAATAAGCGGGCCGTCACCCCGGCATGGGGCTGCCGGCCCTTATTTTATGCAGGAAACGGATCCCCTTCCCAAAATCAGTAACCCTTCCGTCTCTTCTCTCATACCTTATACCAAAGGAGGGCACTGTTCCCTCTAATCAGGAATAAGGAGAATTCATCCCTATGGCCATCGGATATTTAACCATACAAGCCAGAACCGCACATGAAGCCATCCCTTTAAGCGGCATACACGCAAGGATTCTGGACTCTCAGGGCAACAGCTTGTACGAGCTGATTACCGACGAGAGCGGGGGAACCCAGACCGTTCCGCTGGAGACACTGGACAAGAGCTTTTCCTTGAACAGCAATTACGCGGGACTGCCTTTCTACAGCTACAGCGTGCTGGCTCAGGCACCCGGCTTCAATACCCTTTTCGTTTCCGGAATCCCCATCTATGAAGGGGAAACCGCCGTCCTGCCTCTGGATCTGGAGCCTATGGCCCAGATGCAGCGCAGCCCCAACACCACCAAGATCTTTGTGGGAAAGCCTGCCGTGGCGATGCAGGACACTCCCGGTCAAGAGGGCGAAACCCCTTCCGATACCCGGATACTGCGTCAAGTGGCTATACCGAACCCCATCACGGTACATCTAGGGGCCCCCGGCTCCTACGCTCCCAACGTGCAGGTCTCCTTTCCGGACTATGTGAAAAACGTAGCCAGCAGCGAGATCTACCCTACATGGCCTGCCGCTGCTCTGACGGCCAATATCTATGCCATCATCACTTTTGCGCTGAATCGGATCTACACGGAATGGTATAAAAGCCGGGGTTATGACTATGACATTACCAACAGCACTGCCTATGACCAGTATTATGTTCAGGGCCGGCCGATTTATGAGTCCATCAGCAGAATTGTGGACCAGATTTTCAACCAATATGTCCGCAGGCAGGGGCAGGAGGCGCCTTATTTCACGTCCTTCTGCAACGGAAGCACTGTCTATTGTCAGGGCATGTCCCAATGGGGAACCGTGACTCTGGCCAATCAGGGACGCACTCCGCTGGAGATCCTGCGCACCTACTACCCCTTGGATATAGAAATTGCCGAAACCAATATCATCACAGGCATGCTCTCCTCCTATCCGGGCACGGCTCTCCGGGAGGGAAGCACCGGGCTGGACGTCCAGACCATTCAGAGTTTTCTGGACAGAATCCGCCGCAACTATCCTGCCATCCCCGCCATCACCGACCAGCCCGGCACCTTCGGAAATAGCACAAAGGCTGCCGTCACCAAATTTCAGAGTGTTTTCGGCCTGTCGCCCGACGGAATCGTAGGCAAATCCACCTGGTACAAAATTTCCAGCATTTACGCCGCTGTGACCAGACTGGCCGATCTGGACAGCGAGGGAACCACTCTGGGTGTCGGCACGATTCCTCCCAGCTCGCTGTTGCAGCAGGGCTCCAGAGGGCAGGATGTCATCACGCTCCAGTACCTCCTGAACGTGATCTCCCAATATTATCCCACGGTTCCCGCTCCCGTTCAGGACGGAATCTTCGGCAGCGGAACCAGACAGGCGGTAGTCGCTTTCCAGCAGGCCGTTCAGGTTACACCGGACGGAATCGTAGGACCCCTGACATGGAACAGGCTATATTCCGTCTACAAAGGAATCGGCCAGAACGTGCCAATGCCGCCCACAGGAGGCGGAAGCTCCGGCCCGGGAGGCTCGCAACAGCCCGGAGGAGGGTCCGGCGGCACACCGCAGCCTGACGGCACACAGAATTACACGGTGCAGGCCGGAGACAGCCTCTGGCTCATCGCCCAGCGCTTCGGAACCACGGTGGACGCCCTCAAGAGTCTGAACGGGCTTACCAGCAACCTGATCAATGTAGGGCAGGTGCTGAAAATCCCTTCCTCCCAGTCCGCGCCCTATATCGAATACACCGTCCGTTCCGGCGATACCCTCTGGCTGCTTTCCAGAAGGTATGACACCACTGTGGATGCCATCAAGCAGCTGAACGGGCTCACCAGCGACATGCTCAATATCGGTCAGGTTCTGCGGATCCCCAGACCGCAGGCCTAGCCTACCGCGGGCAAGACGGCGCAGATATGCAGATCCACGCTCCTGCTCTGTCCCATATACCGGCCCTAGCCTGCGGCGGGTGGAACGGCATAGGGCGATCCGGTGTTTCCAAAATGCATACATGCAGCAAATCCAAAAGACCGAAGCATGATAACAAGGAAAAAATTCAGGGAGCGCCGCTTCCATGCGCTCCCTGAATCCCCTTCGCTTTTTTGCCTCTCCGTTCATTTTGTCAACAACGCTTTAAAATCCTCCCTATCCCGAAGCAAATCAAAGCATTTCCTTTTCTTGCAGACGTCAATAAAATCATCCACATCCGTCTGCGGCCCATCGGATATAGGCTTCTCCTCCTCCAGCAAGTCAAAGAGCGGATTGGTGAAGCGATACTTGCTCTCTTTGCCCAGCCTTGTCATAGTTTCCGCATGAACCCTGGCCTTTTGCAGCTCCGCCAGCGCTTCAGCCTCGCTCCCATGGCTGCACAATATAGACGCCTTGCGGATAGAATTGTACTGAAGGATATTTGCGTAATATAAATAATTCCCGTCAGGGAACACATCCTCCAGCACTTTTTCAATCATATCACAGACTTCTATGGACGGGGTTGCGTATGTGAGCTGTAAAATGAAGTCGTTTAGCTTCTTTTCAGCCAGCTTCTGATTATGCCGATCCTTCTCCGCTCCCGCAAGGCACCATGTCAAAAGCTCGTCTCGTTTCCTTTCATCCTCCTCGCCCAGAGCATATTCTCTGGCCTCCGAAAGCTTGCCGCTATGGTGCAGCGCCAGCACAATGCCGCTGCGGGCGCTTCTGCGCAGCTTTTCCTCTGGGGCATTTTCCAAGACGGCGCTATAGTGCTTTATGGAGCTGTCCAGAAGCTCATGGTATTTTACGTCTCCATCATCCTCCGGCTGCAGAAACGCCATATAGAACTCCGCCGATGCAAGCCATTCCAGATATGCCATATCTCCGGGATACTCGGCGGCAGCCCGCAATGCGATCTTATAGTTCTTTTCCTTGTCCTCCTTCTTCCAATAATCCCGGAACGCTTCCTCGAACTCCTTCCGCCGGGCATCCTTCTGAAAGGTGTCCATCTCCAGCAGGTAATCGGTGGTCACGCCAAAAAGATTGGCAAGGGGCCGCAGGAGGGAGATGTCCGGCATAGCCGCATCGTTCTCCCATCGGCTCACTGCCTGAGGCGATATATTCAGGAGATCCGCCAGCCGCTCCTGTGTCATGTCCGCCCCGCTGCGAAGCCTTCTCATAATTTGTCCAAAACCCATTTTATAGCCCTCCCCATGGTAGAATATTGATGTTCTCTCGAATCGATATTCTCGTATTGATTCGATATTTTCATATCGATTCGACGTTTTATGGATCTTCTATGCGGATCCTTTCATTCAGTATTCTACCATATCCTGCGGCCTTTACCACCTCTCGCTCATTGAGAAAACATTAACTTGAAATAGAATGGCAAGAAAGCCGCCTTTTGATTCGGTTGGCCCACTGCCCGATTTCGAGCAATGCCTCAACCGGAATCCGGCGGCTTTCTTGCAGTTATGCGTATATCCAATCGTCCCTTATTTTAAGCAGAACACCCTTGCAATGGGTGCCTTGTCATGCTCCCGACGCTCCAGAATCACACGGCAGCCTCCCTCTTCTCCGGCAAAAGACTGCACTTTATCATCTCCCAGCGCCGTGACCTCCCGGAATTCTCCGGCATAAGGAATCCATACCTCATCCTCCACGGGTTCCGTCTCGCTTAGAAATGTCTGAATGGCATAGACCTTTCCGTCCTTCTGGGTAAAGCCGATTCCGTCCTTTTTGTACGGCGCGCATATGCGGGTTCCGTAGATGGCCTCCCCATACTCTGCCAGCCACTCCCCCATACCTTTCAGGGACGCGACAGCCCCTGCGGGAATGCGCCCGTCCGGCTGAGGCCCAACGTTGATGGCCAGATTCCCCCCCTTTACCACGATATCCGCCAAGAGGCAGATCACCTCTCTGGGAGATTTGTAGACATCCTCATATTTAAAGGAAAAAGAGGTTCCCAGCGTGATGCAGCTCTCCCACGGAATGGTCATGGGTTTCTCAGGGACGCACTGCTCCGGCGTCACATAATTCTCATAAGGTCCCCCCACCGTGCGGTCCGCGCACAGCATACCCGGCTGTACCTTCCTGACCTCCTCGATCACCTCTGCCAGCCGAATGTCCTGACCGTTCTGGGGACACACCCAGCCCGCGTCGAACCACATGGCTTCCAGCCGTCCGTAGCCCGTGGCAAGCTCCCTGATCTGGTTCTGGGTAAAAGTCACGAAACGCTCCCACTCCTCCGGATTCTCCTCCGGGCGGTAGGAAGGGCCTCTGGACTTAAACTTCCCCCGCTTTGTGTCGTCCTTCCAATAGCTGTCCACATGCCAGTCCGCCTTGGAAAAATAGGCCGCGATGCCGATGCCCCTCTTGCGGAAGGACTCGAAAAGGTGCGCACAGATATCCGCATACTTATGGGTGTGGAAAGGGCAGTCCGGTGCAGTAATCTTGTAATCGGAATACTGGGTATCCCACATACAGAAGCCGTCATGGTGCTTGGTGGTGAACAGCAGATATCTCATGCCCGCCTCCTTGGCCAGATCCGCCCATTTCTCCGGCTCAAAGCGCAGAGGATTGAAGGTCTTGTTCAAGGCGAAATACTCTTTCTTGAACTCCTCCCCCGTCACCTCCCAGTCGATCCCCTCTCTGGACCAGTCCGCATCCCGGTCGCTGAGCGCCCAGGATTCCACGATTCCCAGCTGGGAATACGGCCCCCAATGCATCATCAGCCCCAGCTTCTGATCCTTGAACCACTCCAGTTTTTTCAGCACCCAGGGATCCTCCGGCATCACGTAGACATCCTCATCGCTGTAATTGTGGACTCCGGCCACTACCGCCTCGGCGGCTTCTTCTGCTTCGGCTCCCTCAGTCCCTGATGCTGCGGTTTCTCCCGCTGCGCCTTCCTGAGTCCCTGATGCAGCCGCTTCTCCTGCAGTGCCTTCTTGGGCCCCTGATACAGCCGTTTCTCCCGCTGCCGCTTCTTGGGCCCCTGATATAGCCGTTCCCTCTGCCGCGCCCTCTTTGGCCCCCATGGCTGTCTTCGTCTCTTCCGGATCCCCTTGTCCCTGTAAAATTTCTTCCATGGCTTCGATCCTATCCTTTCTTATCTTCCTTCCCCTGCAGATTTCTTGTCTTGGCTTACAAACCCTCATAAGTACTGAGTGCTCGGCAAACCTCTTTTTCTCCGGCTTGTCTTCCCCCACACAACCTCCATGTGAGACCCTGCCATTGAGTTCATATGCCATAGCCTGCCGCCAGCAAGCAATAGATTCTTTCCGGCTTAGAGATCATAATACATCTTGAACTCCGCCGGATTGGGAATCTGCTCCATCTGTTTAAGCTCTGCTCTCTTCCGGGCCACCCAGATTTGAATGAGCCTCTGGGGAAACACCCCGCCCTTGGTCAGGTAGTCATGATCCGCCTCCAGCGCGTCCAGAGCCTCGCCCAGAGACTTGGGCAGTCCCTTGATCTTCTTCTGCTCCTCCTCGGACAATGTATAGAGGTTAAAGTCGTAAGGTCCCCAGCCGTTCTTGGCCGGATCAATCTTGTTCTGGATGCCGTCCAGCCCCGCCATCAAAATGGCCGCATAGGCATAGTAGGGATTTGCCGTGGCGTCCGGGTTGCGCAGCTCGAAGCGCTTGGTCTCCGGAGACTTGGCATAGGCCGGAATCCGGATCACCGCGCTGCGGTTGGAGGTGGCGTATCCGATGGTCACGGGAGCCTCGTAGCCCGGCACCAGACGCTTGAAGGAATTGGTGGAGGGATTGGTAAAGGCGCACAGCGAAGCGATGTGCTTCAGAAGCCCTCCCATGAAATAATGAGCCGTCCGGCTCAGTCCCGAATAGCCCTCCTCGTCATAGAACAGCGGCTGCCCGTCCTTCATAAGCAGCATATGTACATGCATTCCGCTGCCCGCCTCCTGATAGATGGGCTTGGGCAGGAACGTGGCTGTTTTTCCCTCTTTTGCCGCCAGATTCTTGATAATATATTTGATAATCATGGTATTGTCAGCCATAGCGGGCATGTCGGCCAGCTCCACCTCGATCTCCATCTGGCCGGGGCCTCCCACCTCATGGTGGTGGTATTTCACCCGGATGCCCCAGTCCTCCATCATCATGCACATTCTGCTGCGCAGGTCGTATCCCACATCCTGAGGCGCCGCCACATGATAGCCCCCCTTGTGAGGCACCTCGTAGCCGTTGTTTCCCGCACTGTCCAGACTGTGGTTCCAGTCCGCCTGTCTGGTGTCGATTCTGTATCCGCACTGTCTGGGCGTCACCTCAAAGCGGGCGCTGTCAAACAGATAGAACTCGAATTCCGGCCCTATGACCATACGGTCCGCAATGCCGCTCTCCTTCATGTACTCCACCGCCCGAAGGCTCACGTTCTTTGGATACTGATCAAAGGGCTTGTTCTCCCCCTTGCCGATGGTGCATACGTTTCCGCACATGGTCAGGGTGGGAACCTCCGCAAAGGGATCCACATAGGCCGTATCCGGATCCGGCAAGAACACCATGTCGCTTTTCTCAATGGGCGCGTATCCGTAGTTGGAACCGTCGAAGCCGATGCCGTAGGTGAAGGTATCCTCCCCGAACCGTTCCACCGGAATGGTGATATGCCTCCAGCGTCCATCGATATCAGTCATCTTAAAATCGATCATGCGGATCTGCCTTTCCTGACACAGCCCCTTGATTTCTTGGATTTTGTCCATACCCCTGCTCCTTCCTTCTATTCAATTTTTTACGCGTCCTTCCGGCCCCAAGGGGCTTTTGCTTAAAACGCTCTCCTTATACTGCCCCTGACCTTCCTCCGCGTATGAAACCTCATACACATTCGATCACGTAGTCCGCCTTCCAGACCTGTCCCGGCGCTATGTGGTTGCCCCACTTCCTCTCCTCCAGCGTTCCCTGAAAGTCCTCGCCGTCGCATCTTCCGTACCAAGGCTCTATGCAGACAAAGGGAGCCCCCTTGCCAGCCGGAGACCATACGCCGAACAGCGGAGCGTCCATGGTGACTGTCAGATACCTGCTGCCGTCCTTCCTGCATAGGGCAACCGTATCGGTCTGGCTGTTCTCAATCACCAGCGCGTCCGCGTCAAAAAGGTTGGGGGTCAAGGCCAGCCGCCCTTCCGTCAAGGGATATACATTGCTGCAGTTCATGGCCAGACCTTTTTCATTGATTCCGGTGCTGACCACCTCCTCCACATCACCGAAATCCACGAAATACTCCTCCTGCCTTGTGCCCTCGTCAATGGGACAGTTGAAGGCCGGATGCCCTCCTATGGAAAAATACAGCTCCTCCCCGCCGGGATTCTCCACCTGCCAAAGTACTTTTACCTTGTTCCCTTCTATCCTATAGCCTGCCTTCAGCACGAAGGCAAAGGGGAATTTGGACATGGTCTCCTCATCGGATTCCAGACGAAACCAGATTTCTTCTTCGCTCCGGGAAACCAGCTCAAACTCCATGTCTCTGGCAAAGCCGTGCTGGGGCATGGAATAGCTCTTGCCTCCTGTCCGATACTCCCTGTCCCTGACTCCTCCCACAAAAGGGAAGAGAATAGGGGAAGTCCTTCCCCAATACTTAGGATCCCCCCGCCACATATACTCCGTCCCGGTATCCCTTCTCACCAAGGACTTCAGTTCTGCGCCGCGGCTGTCCGTTTTGATGGATATCACATCGTTGCTCAGCTCATATACCGCCATAATACCCTCCTTTTTCCCCTTATACGTTTTTTAATCTCAGCTCTCTGTTCAGATTCCGGGGCCGAAAAGCCTTCCGGACACAGCCTATTATCATACTATCATATTCACGTGAAAAGGGAAAGCATGGGGCGGAATTTTCTGCGCACAAATTTGTGTGTTTCACTAAGCCTATTCCGACCATTCCGATTGAAAATCTCACGGCAGAATATCGCTGCTGACCACCGTCATTACTCCCTTTCTCTGGTTCTCCGAAAGAGGCTTCAGCGCGCCTTTCTCCAAAAGCACCTCCAGAAGCATCACCGGATTGATCTCGAAGCCCATCCGGCACTCCAGCGCCTGATGCATATGTTCGGGATAATATTGCTTCGCCAGCAAAATCTTTTCCCGGCAGTTCTCTTTGACATAGGACTTCATTTCCTGAGAAAGCGGCGGCAGTTTGTCCAATAAAGGATTCTTTCTGGGTTCCAGCTTCCCGTCCTCCAAAAGCTCCTGCTTTACCACCACCACATTGACCATGGATCCGTTCTTGCTTTGAGCCAAAAGCCCTCTTTCATACAATCTTTCATAGATCCCCACCAAGGCTTCTATCTTTGGCAGCCTATTTTCCATATATAAATGAAGATATCCGTAGTCATCGCTCCTATTGTCCTGCCACTCCCACTGCCTAGTGTCGAATCTTGTGTTCACAGACCATGATCCTATGTTTCCGGGACTGCACCTGCGGTACATATCTCCTAAAAATTCATAAGGTTCAGGAGCCTCCTCTTCCCCGCCTCTGCATACTGTGGCGTAGGCCATGTATTCGCCCCCGTCCTTAAGCTTCCTGCAATACACCCTCCTGATTATGTTCTCGTCACACTCCCTGTTCCTCATATCACTCACCGCCATGGGCACCAGAGACCATAGGAGATAATTGTAATCATCCTCAGGCACATAAATATCTAAATTTCGATAATCTTTAAACGTCTCTTGCAGAATAGGAAAATACTTCCGGGACAGCTCTTGGGCAACCCTTCTGTCGATCTCCTGCAGCCGCTTTGCCATATAAGGGGGAATGTCCGTAATAAATATGTTTGTACGATAGCGGCTCCCCGGTCTCAGATCAAGAAATCCGTGCTCCTCAAGATAGTCAACCTCGTCCTCCACGTATACCGGGCTTACCCCCAGCTCCTGCGCAATCTCCTGCACCGACTTCGGCGTATAATATGCCGCATATGCAATATTCTGCCGAAGACGGGTATTCAGGAAGTTCTCCGGCGCCCCCTCGCTTCCGTGATCTCCCGTATGACTTATACGAACAAAACGTATGGGCTCCAGCCCCAGATTTCCCTTCCCTCTCATGCTCTTCATCCCCTCTTTGATGCTTTTTCTGGCATCCGACAGATGCCATTTTACCGTTCCCTGCGGAATATCCAGCAATTTAGCAATCTCCGGTATCTTTTTTTCATGATAATAGTAAAGCAGAACAATTTCGCGGTGCCTTCTGGTCAGCCAGGCCACCTCCCGCTTCAGCAGCGCAGCCTCCTCTTCCCGAAAAATGTCCGAAACGAAATCCGTGGAATCCCCGATTTCCATTTCGTTCAGATCCTCTCCTGCGCTCCTTTTTCGCTCCGCCACATATCTGGCATATACATTGGCGGCGATTCGATACAGATAACCTTCCCAATTGTAGATATTTTCTGCGCTGCGCAGCACAGAATAGGCCTCACAGACGATTCTGGCGGCCAACTCCTCCGCCTCATCCAGATTTGCCGTCTTCGACAGCGCATAGCCGAAAAATTTTTTCTGAAACTCTCCTATCATCCTATCCGCAAATTCTTTGTCCATTTCCTCCGCCCACGCTTTTTATGTTTCTTTTGTCACACATATTTTCTGATTGCTCCGAAATTCATATACGAAAAAACTGAGATGTCAATACAACAAGGAGTCGGGCCTACCACCCGGACAAACATTGACATCTCAGTCATATATATAGTGTCCAAAACATCCGAAAGGGTTGGAAAATTAAAAAATTTTTTTAAGAGCACGGAGCGTCGCAGTATACCTCAACATACACCTGCCTCCTGCTCTCGGCAAGGAAGCGCTTGGTATCCTCATAAAATACCGGGTCATCCAGCAGCTCCACCACATGAGGGGCATAACGGGTCCCCTTGCCCGCCCGCAGCTCCTCCACCAGCCGCTCATAGCTCTTGGCCGCCGCATAGCTCCTTCCCACATCGTCCGTGCCTGCATCTAAAGAGTCCACCACCGTGATGATGTCCACGATTACCCGGACGGAAGCCGGACATTCCCTCTCATGGCGGGGATACCCCCCTGCACCGTCAAAGGAGCTGTGATGGTAATGGGCAGCCATGGCCATCTCCTCCATGCCAATGGCCTCCAGCAGCCGACAGCCGAAGACGGCATGCTGCTTGATGCAGGCGAACTCCTCGTCCAGCAGCCGGCGGCTGTACAGTCCGATATAATTCAGCAGCATGCACTTGCCCAGATCATGGCGCAGACCGCTCTGATAAGCCAGCTCCAAAAGGGTCTCAAGGTTTCCCGATGCCTCGTCTATGCTCTCAAGGCCGAAAGTCCCCTCCAAAAGCTCAGGTCTGACCTGCGCCAGCCTGCGGCAGAACCATCTGGTCAGCAGCCCCACCACCTTGGAATGAACGAAGGTAGGGGGATGGCAGGCCAGAATATAATCCAGCACCCGCTGGCAGAAATTTTTATCATGGTTCACCATGTAGCCTGCGGTGAGCTGAAGGATTCTGGTAACCTGAAGGGCATACTCGTTTCTGGGCAGCCGAAACAGAAATTCCTGCTGCTTATCCAGCGCCCCCTGCAGCCGGGCCTGCACCGCCTGCCTCTTTTCCTCCGGCATTTCCCCGGTATAGTACATCAGATATTCCGGCGTGTACATCAGAACCCATATGTTGTCACCGGAAAAGTCCCCCAGATCGGAAGACTCGCACATCTCAAACAGAGTATCCACCAGCTCTTCGACGGACAACAGTCCGGCATGATATCTGGCAGCCCCGTGAACATACCGGGTTCGCCCCCCCAGCCCCCTGTTCTTGGCCTTGGCCGCCGCTTCCTGATGACGGTAGACATATTCTGCGGATTCCAGCACTCCCTGAGCGATCATGGGACTGGGCGCCTCCTCGGTGCGCAGATTCGCCAGAAACTTGGTTCTGTCATAATGCATGGTATACGCAAAGGAATCCCACGGAATCTCCGGATTCATCTGCCGGTAACCGGAGGAATTGACCACATCCATGGTTCTATTGAAGCATTTCATGTACTCCTCCCACTCTATCTCCTCCAGACTCCTCCCGCTTCCGTCCTCCTCCAAATCCCTCACCACATGCTTCAGGTTGCCCAGACAGCGTATGATATAGCCCCGGGTCTGTCCGTTGCCTATTTCCCCATAGCTCTCCAGATAGGACGCCCCGGCCGAAAAGTATTTCTCCATCAGATCGTCAAACAGCCCCTTCTTTCCGTCTCCGGCAGAGACGTTCAGATACAGCATGGTGATCCCCTGATGATAAAGCTCCCGAATCATCCGGTCTACATCCTGATGAAATTCTCCATATTCATAGAGCAGCTTGTGGATTCTGTATGCGACACCCGTGTCAGGGCTGCGGTTATAGCTGAAAAGCTCATCCGCCAGCGCCGACAGCTGCTCTGCCTCCTCCGGCGCAAGCGTCTCAGCCGTCTTGGAGAACAGTATCTCCTGCAGAATGCCGTCATTTTCCTGATGGATCCGAAAAAGCCTCTCTGCACCGCTGCGTATCGTTTCAATGATTTGTTCCTCGGACATGCCGGGAGTCACCTGCGGCTTGACCAGACTGCAGGCAGCGTTCAGATTCTCAACATACCTTTTATAAAGATTATCCATCCCTATTTCCTTCCAGTGTCGTAATTTCAGCGCCTCATATGGATGTCAAATGCAATAATAGAAACATCATAACAGAAACTGCTCCGCATTTCTTTTATTAAAATTTTATCATAAATTCAATATGTTGTAAATCGCAACTTGCCTTCAGGACACAAGTCAAAAGGCGCATCCCTTCAGGGGCGCGGCTCTCTCTCAAGGCCTGCGTCACCCCAAAAAACAAATGCCGCCTTGTCTCAAAAACCCGACAAGGCGGCATAAAATCCTTATTTCCCTATTCTATTCCCTGACAGCTTTTCTTCCTTAGACCAGCTTCAGCGTTACCACCTCGTAGGGCTTTAAGGTGACTGCAATCTGTCTGCCGCTCACCTGCGCCTCCTGCTCCGCCTCTTCCAGCAAGTTGCAGACATAGGCCTTGCCGAAGTCTGCGTTCACGGTCACCGAGGTCTTCGTGTACGCATTTTCGGACTCATACATACGCAGAATCACGCCTTTCCCGTCCTCAGCCTGCTTGATGGTCTCGATAACCACATTGGAAGCTTCCACAGCGGCAAAGGACGCGCTCTCCGGACCGTCCTCCCCGGCATGAAGCTCCACCTTCAGAGGCTGGTTCAGCTTGTAGGCTTCCGCCACCGTCCCGGCCGCCCGCCAGGTCTCGGCATGAGGATAGAGGGCATAGGTGAAGTCATGCTCCTCCTGATCCGTGGTTGGATTGGGCTCGATGCCGGACTTGATCAGTGTCAGAGCCATGTTGCTGTCCTTCACGGAATGCCCGTACTTACAGTCGTTCAGAAGGCTGACGCCGTAGTGTCCCTCGGACAGATCCATCCACTTCTGGCCGCAGCTCTCGAATCTTGCCACATCCCAGCTGGTATTGGTGTGGGTCTTTCTGGTCAGATTGCCGAACTGCACGTCAAATGTGGCTTCGTCTGTGTGTACCGCCACAGGGAAATGAACCTTCAGCAATGTCTGATGTTCCTTCCAGTCCACATGGGTCTGGAACTCGATCCTTCTCTGGCCCGCATAGAAGATGATCTTCTGAGTGACGGTGGACTTGCTGGCCTTTCTGGTAATCTCCAGCACCGCCCGGACGCTTCCCAGCTCCGTCCACTCCATGCTCTCTACGCCGTCTACGTTCCAGCTCTTCTCCGTATAATAAATGTCAATGTCCCAGTTGTCAAAATAGATGGGCTTGTCCTCGTACATGCGGAACTGATTCAGTGTCTTGCCGGGCTGAACCACCTCTCTATCGTTCTCCTTGTCATAGAGTCTGGCAATCTCCCCGTTCTCCGCAAAGCTTACCTTGTAGAAAGGCGTCTCCAAGGTGTACTTGTCAGAGAGGACAAATGCGCTCTCCGCCGGCTGCTGCCCGTCCCGGCGCACTCCTGCGCGCAGCATACGATAGCCCTTGGAAGGGATGTCTCTCAAGAACGCCACCGCGCCTTCTGCCGTCTGCTGCACGGGGTAAAGGGTTCCCCCTTCGTCCGTCAGGTAATCCGCGTCACAGTCTCCCAGATAGGCCACATCCTCACGAACCTTTCCGGTAGTGTTCAGAACCATGACTCTGTCGCCTTCTCCCGCCAGCTTCTTCATGCGCTCTCCGGCCAGACCGTCGATCTGCTCCTTCAGCTGCGCGTACTCTTCCTTTGTCACCTCGTAAACCTGATGGATGGAGGAGCCGGGCAGAATGTCATGGAACTGGTTGATCAGGGTCTTCTTCCACATGTCATCCAGCTCCTGCACGGGATATGCCAGCTTGTCCTTGGCCAGCACCGACAGCAGCTCCAGATCCATGAGTCCCAGCTCCGTCTTGCGGTTGGAGCGCTTGTTGCGTCCCATGGAGGTAAGGGTTCCCCTATGGTACTCGAAATACAGCTCGCCCTCCCAGACAGGAAGCCTCCTATTGTCCTTCACTCTTTCCTTCAATTCGTCAAAATAGGTTCCGGCAAACTCCTGCCGTACCGCGGGAATGCCCTTCACGCCCTTCTCCATACGGATGGAGGTCTCCAGCATTTCTCTGGTAGGGCCGCCGCCGCCGTCGCCGTAGCCGTAAGAGATCAAAATGTCGTTGTTGATATCCTTGTTCTGGTAGCGCATCCAGCCGCCCATAATGGCATCGGGATGCAGCATCCCGTTGTAGGTGGTGAAGAAATTGGTCACCGGCTGTCCTACCCCCAGAGTGGTGATCAGGTGGGTCAGAACCTCCGTCCCGTCGATGCCCCTCCACATCATGGTATCGTAGGGCACCTTGTTGAACTGGTTCCATGCCAGCTTCGTGGTCATAAAGTAATCAATACCGCATTTTTTCATGATCTGAGGCAGCGCTCCCGTGTATCCGAACACGTCAGGCAGCCAAAGAATCCGGTTGTCCACGCCGAACTCTTCTTTAAAGTAGCGCTTTCCGTGCATGAACTGGCGCACCAGTGATTCTCCGGAGTTCAGGTTGGTATCGGATTCAACCCACATGCCGCCTTCGGGCTCCCAGCGTCCCTCCTTCACCCGCTCCTTCACCTGAGCATAGAGCTCAGGATAGCGCTCCTTCAAGAAGGCATAGAGCTGGGGCTGGCTGGACATGAACTTATAATTGGGGTATTCCTCCATGAGCTTCAGCACCGTGGCAAAGCTCCGCCCGGTCTTTTCTCTGGTCTGCTCCACCGTCCACCACCAGGCCACGTCGATATGCGTATGGCCGATGCAGGTGGCGATCACGTCCTTGTATCCCGCCATGTCGGAGTACAGGGCCTTGTCAATATAATCCGAGGCCTCCTGCAAAGTGGAATAGAACTCAGGGGAATAGGGGGTTCTCAGATCGATGAAGTTCACCGTCTCGTTCAGGACAGTCTCAATGTCCTTTCTGGTCTTGTCGTCCTCATCCATTCTGGGAAACGCCGAAAGAGGAACCTTCAGATCATAGTAGACCTTGGTGATCAGAGGATCCACCTCGCACATATCGACGAAAAGCATGAACTCATTGTGCAGGGTTCCCGTGTAGGACTGAAGCTCTATGGTAAGCTCCTCACCTGCCACGGCGCTCTCCCGCAGCAGCGCCTCCTTGTGGTTCATGTCCATTCCCTGAATGGCGCAGCCGTTGATGAACAGCAGAAACTGGGGATTCTTGGCGTCGTCCCACTCGTTGATCTGGGTTCTGACCCGCATCCACATCCTCTTGCCTGCAAGCTCCTCGGGCACCTTGTACACCGCCTTGAACCAATAATGGCGGTCGGGGCCGTACCAGTGCATGGTCTTGCAGTCAAAGTCCTTCCACTCCCCGTCATCGGCCTCCGCATCCTGCGGATGAATGAAATTCCCCTCCTTGTACTTCCAATCCGTCACCGGAAACTTCTGTTTCCACTGAAGCTTTTTCAGCTCGTCACAGATCACATTGATCCTTTTGTCTAAAAAATGCATATGTCCTCCTCTTTCCGCCTGAATTCTCAAGCTTTTGATTCTGATGGATCTGTCTTGAAATCTCTTCCGAGTTTTAACTTTTGTTATCTGCTATTTTAGCATATATTAAAAAAAAGGGAATAGCTAATTGCCAAATTCTTGAAAATAATGGCCTGCCCTTCCGCCTGCAAAATATTTGATTGTTGACAAGCCGTTGGCGCAGGAAGTATTATAAATATGTACATAATATATCGGCTTTCCAGCTGCGGGAACATTCCCGGCAGGGGCGCACATAAGAAGAACGGCTTCGGAGGACGGGAGCCGTATAGGAACTATCCTCTGCAGACTCCTTGTGGACGGAGACCGCAGAATCTATAGGGGACGGTCTCTGCGGCAGAAGGCCCACGACAGCGCCCGGCAAGGCGGGCAATGCCCAGAAGCGGGCAATGCCCAAAAACGGGCAGGGAGGTATGAACATGAGTTTTCTATCAGCCAATCACTCAGTCCCCATCGTATTGATGCCTTTGTACGGAACGGAGGAGCTGGCCCAGAAGATCGAGTATTACCTGCGGGAGACCTACAACAAAGAAGAATGCCACGTAGTTAATCCGGAGATCGTTCGCTTTTCCACCGGCGATGCAAAAGCCGTTCTGGAGGAGACGGTTCGGGGAGCAGATGTGTACATATTGGTGGACGTAGGCAATTATTCCTGCTCCTACCAGATGTACAAGCAGCAGGTACCCATGTCTCCGGACGAACATTTTCAGAACCTGAAAAGAACCGTGTCGGCCATCGGCGGCAAGGCGTCCCGGGTCAACGTGATCTCTCCCCTTCTCTATTCCAGCCGTCAGGACAGAAGGATCTCCCGGGAATCCTTAGACTGCGCCATGGCGCTGCGAGAGCTTGAAAACATCGGCGTAAAGAACATCACGGCCTTCGATGTCCATGACAACAGAGTAGCCAACGCGGTTCCCTGCACCGGCTTCGATGATCTTTTCCCCATCTATCAGGTGATCAAGGCAATCAAGAAAAACTACCCTGATGTAGAATTTTGTGAAGAACATTCTCTCTTTATATCCCCCGATCTGGGCGCTACCACAAGAAACTTCAAATATACCAACGAGCTGGGTCTGGACATGGGCATTTTCTATAAACGCAGATCCAGAACCAAGGTTGTTGACGGTAATTACGTAGTTGATGTGCACAAATATATCGGCCCCACTCTGAAGGACAAGGATATCTTTATCGTGGACGATATGATCTGTTCCGGCACCACCATGCTGGACGTGGCGAAATACTGCAAGCGGGAGGGCGCCCGGCGGGTATTCGCAGTGGCCACATTCGCTCTGTTCACAGAGGGAATCCAGCATTTCAATGCCGCCTATGAAGAGGGCGCGCTGAACGCCGTGTTCATCACCAATGCCTCCTACCGCCGGGAGGAGATCACAAGCGCTCCTTGGTACAGAGAGGTGGATATCACGAAATACATCGCCATTTACATCCATTCCGTAAACGCGGGCAAGTCCATCTCCAAGCTTCTGGATCCCCATGAAAAGATTCAGCGGCTGCTGCACAAAAAATAATTGCGGCCCCTGAGGGGCGGCCATGGGCTCTAAGCCGCTGCCGGCCCTCAAAGCCGGCCTCAGACATATCTTGAACCGCGGCTTCAGAAGGGAGATATCCTGCCATGTGGGCGAAAAGGAAAAAACGTATTTTCGACATTATTCAGATCGGCTATGACGAGGACTGGCAAAGTCGGCTGTTCGACATCATGCTGATCGTCATGATTCTGGCTAATCTCCTCATCGCCATCCTGTCCACCTTTGAGGACGCTGCTCCCTATATGGGGATTCTGGAGGTGATAGAATGGATCACCGTGGCGGGATTCGCGGCGGAATACGGGCTTCGGATCTGGACGGCGGATTACCTCTACCCCGGCCTGCCCAAGGGGAGGGCCAGACTGAAATATATCCTCTCCTTCAACGGAATCATTGACATGCTTTCCTTTCTGCCCCACCTGCTGCCTTTCTTCTTCCCCACGGGCGTGGTAGCCTTCCGGATGTTCCGGGTGGTGCGCATCTTCCGGCTCTTTCGGATCAACGCCTATTATGACGGGCTTAACGTAATAGGAGAGGTCATCCGCAGCAAGAAGGATCAGATCCTCTCTTCCGTCTTCATCATTCTGGTTTTGATGATGGCTTCCTCTCTATGTATGTACGGGCTGGAGCATGAGGCGCAGCCGCAGGTTTTCCGAAACGCTTTCTCCGGCTTCTGGTGGGCCGTGTCCACCCTTCTTACAGTGGGCTACGGTGACATCTACCCCATAACCGCTCTGGGGCGGCTCTTCGGCATTGCCATCACCTTTCTGGGTGTGGGGATGGTGGCCATTCCCACCGGTATCCTGTCCGCAGGCTTCGTGGAGCAGTACAGCCGATTAAAGAGCCTCAAGGATTACTCCGCGGAGACGGACATCCGTTTTGTCCGTCTGGAGATACAAAAAGGGCATCCTTGGATCGGCCGCAGGGTCAGCGGTCTGTCCCTGCCTCCGGGTCTATTGATCGCTTTGATTCAGCGCAGCGGGCAGGTGGTGGTGCCAAGAGGCAGTTCCATGGTCTGCGAGGGCGATTATATAGTATTGGGCGCCGAGGGCTACAAAGAAGACTCCGACATCTCTTTGAAGGAGCTTATTCTGAAGGAGGACCATCCCTGGGCCAATCGGGAGATCCGGGAGCTGAACATCTCCCGGCACACCCTCATCGTCATGGTACGGCGGGGCGGGAAACTGCTGATTCCCGACGGCTCCCTATTGCTTCTGCCGGGGGACATGCTGGTGATGCACACCAAAAGAACCTACCGGGACATGCAGGCCATCCCTCCTATCTGAGCTCGGAACGTTTATCTGTCACATATTATAGGGTTTGACTGTTCTGATCTTCCTGATCATGTTTCTGATCTCGGAGCGCTTGTCTGACACCTATTTAGGGTTTGACTATTCTGATCTTCCTGATCATATTTCTGATCCTGGAGCGCTTGTCTGTCGGGTATTTGGGGCAGTTTTGGATACCGAGAAGGCAAGGCTGGAAATCTTGCGAGATCTTGTTAGATTCTGATTTACAACCCTCATGTTCTATGATAGACTTAGCCTGAAAGCGGCAGATTTGCCGAATCAGGCTTTTTGATGTGCCGCAGAAACCGAAAAAAATGCATAAAACAAGAAAGGCATCATGATGATTATTCCGAGACATTTTGAAAACCCTCAGGTACTTCATGAGAACACAATGCCCAATAGGGCATACTACATCCCCTCCGATAAAAGGCAGGGGGATCTGGTGGAGCATAGGGAGCATTCTCCCCGCTTCCTATCCCTGAACGGCACATGGGACTTTCATTATTATGAAAGCCTCTATCAGCTGAAGGAGGAATTCTATAAGGAGGATTATGCACTTGACCCGGACTGGGCCGACATTCCCGTGCCCTCTCTCTGGCAGACTCAGGGCTACGACAGCCACCAGTACACCAATGTGCGCTTTCCCTTCCCTCTGGATCCTCCCTATGTCCCTCAGGAGAATCCCTGCGGAGCTTATAGGCGCCGCTTCGTCTGGCATAGGAATGCCGCCGCCCCCAGAACCTTTTTGAACTTCGAGGGCGTGGACTCCTGCTTTTATGTATGGCTGAACGGACGATACGTGGGCTACAGTCAGGTCTCCCACTCCACCTCCGAATTCGACCTTACAGATTTCCTGCGGGACGGAGAGAACCTGCTGGCCGTTCTGGTGCTGAAATGGTGCGACGGGAGCTATATGGAGGATCAGGACAAGTTCCGCATGAGCGGCATTTTCCGGGACGTCTATCTGCTGAACCGCCCTCAGGAATGCATCTATGACTACTTTGTCAAGACCAGACTCAGCGAGGATAGGAGCGAGGCCTGGGTGGAGATCGATTTTTCCTATCTGGATAAGGAAATCCCCATCCATGTCACCGTGGAGGATGCATCGGGGAGGCTTGTGGCCGAGGCTCAAGGCAGCGGCTCCATGAAGCTGAAGGTTTCCGATGCAAAGCTCTGGAGCGCGGAGATTCCCTATCTCTATACTCTGGTCATGGAGACTGAGAACGAGGTCATCACGGAGCGCATGGGCCTGCGGGAGGTATATATCCGCAACGCCGTCCTATATTTCAACGGCCAGAACATCAAGCTTCACGGCGTGAACCGCCACGACAGCGATCCCGTGACCGGATTCGTCATCAGCACGGAGCAGATGCACCGGGATCTGGCGCTGATGAAGGCCCATAACGTGAACGCCATCCGCACCAGCCATTATCCCAATGCACCCCAGTTCTACCAGCTCTGCGATCAGTACGGCTTCTATGTCATGGACGAGGCGGACAATGAAAGTCATGGAGCCGAGGTCGCCTATAGGCAGGAATGGGGCAGGAACAACGAATGGCTTGCGGACAATCCCTTATATACCCCGGCCACGGTGGACAGAACCATGAGATGCGTCATGCGGGACAAGAACCGCCCTTGTGTCTTCAGCTGGTCCATGGGCAACGAGGCCGCCTACGGCTGCACCTTTGAAGAGGCCCTTCGCCAGACTAAGCTTTATGATGATACGCGTATCACCCATTATGAGAACGCTTACAACGTACCCGGCAGCAAGAAGAACGACTATGACTATTCCTGCCTTGATCTGTACAGCAGAATGTATCTGGCTCCCAAGGACTTCCACGACTACTTTGCTGTCACAGAAGAGCGGGACAGCGATCACCGCTATGATGCTCCTGCCAAAAGGCCCTTGTTCCTATGCGAATATGCCCATGCCATGGGGAACGGTCCCGGAAATCTGGAGGATTATTTCCATGTCATGCAGCAGTATGACGGTGCCTGCGGCGGCATGATCTGGGAGTGGTGTGACCATGCCATAGAGAAAGGCCATACCATCTCCGGCAAGAAGATGTATGCCTATGGAGGCGACCACGGTGAGTTTCCCCACGACGGCAATTTCTGCATGGACGGCTTGGTGTATCCTGACCGCCGCCCCCATACGGGACTGTTAGAGTTCAAAAATGTCCATCGTCCCTGCAGAATTGTTTCCGTTGATCCCGACACAAGCGTCATAAAAATACATAACTACATGGATTTCCTGAACCTGAGGGACTATTGCTATCTTTGCTGGGAAGTGAGCCAGGACGGCAAAAAGCTAACAGAAGGTCTGATAAACCACGTCTGTCTGCTGGATATTCCTCCCCATCAGGAAGGCTCCGTTAAGCTGCAGCTTCCCAAACTTCAGGAGGGAAAATGCTATCTGAAGGTAAGCTGGATTCTGAAGGCGGACACGGGAACGCTTCCGGCAGGCACGGATCTGGGCTTCGACGAGGTGCTTCTTTCCACCCAGGGCAGCCAGACCGCCATGTCCGCAAAGCTTTTGCAGAAGCCCTTTACCGGAACCAGCGCAGCCATCGCCGCCAAGGAGGATGACCGTTTCCTGACCCTGCAGTCAGATGCCTTCTGCTATACCTATGATAAATTTGCAGGAACCTTCTCCCGGATGGTAAACCGGAACCGGACCGTGCTGGAGCGGCCCATGGAATTCAACATATGGCGGGCTCCCACGGACAACGACCGGAACATCCGCAGGGTATGGAGCGACGTGCAGTATGATCGTCCTATCGTTAGAACCTATTCCACGGAGCATACTGCCGGGGAGGAAAACGGGCAGAGCTTTGTAGAAATCCGCACCCGCCTCTCTCTGGCTCCCATGTACATGCAGCGGATCATGGATATCTGCGGCGTCTGGCGCATATGGGGGGACGGCAGTTTGGACGCTCGTCTGGAGGTGAAGAAGAATCCCGTCTTCCCCAGACTGCCCAGATTCGGCATCCGCATGATGCTTCCGAAGGATATGACCCAAGTGGAATATTACGGTCTCGGGCCGACAGAAAGCTACACGGACAAGTGCAGGGCCAGTTATCATGGCTTGTTCCGGGAGACCGTGGACTCTCTGTTTGAGGATTACATATTCCCTCAGGAGAACGGAAGCCATTGGGATACGGACTTTGTGACAGTGGCCGGAAGAGACCTTGCCCTCTCTGCTGTCTCCTCCGTTCCCTTCTCCTTCAATGCATCCCGCTACACGCAGGAGGAGCTTACGGCCAAGGCACACAATTATGAGCTGGTTCCCTCAGAGTATACCGTCCTCTGTATCGACTATAAGCAGGACGGCATCGGTTCCAACAGCTGCGGCCCCGAACCTGAAGAACAGTATCGGTTTACGGAGAACGAATTCGACTTTTCCTTTGGACTGCGCTTCGAGGGGTAATGCTGAGGCCACGGCCCATAAAAACATCTCAAAAATGCAGTATGATAAGAAAACCGGAGGGGTGCCTATAGCGGGCGCTCCTCCGGTTTTTATATATTACAGCAAAAATCATTCCTCAATACAGCTTGTCCCTTTTTCCACATTTGCCGTAACCACCACGTCCACACCGGTGCCGCAGACATTTTTCACCGCCACATCCCCCATGGACACCGGTGCGTTCAGCTCCACGGCCTTCAGTTCCCGAATACAGTCCATGACCTGTCCCTTGGGAATGTCCGACACGGTCTTTACGGGAACCACCGCCAGCTCTCCCCCCTTCACCCGCACAAGGCTGGTGACGATGCGCTTGGGGTCAGTGAATTCCTTTCTGACATAATCCGCTCCTCTGGGACAAGTGTTTCCGGTGATGGCCGTGATCTGGCCGTCTTCCAGCTCCACCGCAACATTGCAGCCCAAGGGGCAGCCTATGCAGATCAATTCTTTTTTCTCCGGACTCAATATAGTTTCCATGCGTCATCCTTTCTGATCACCGGGCTGCGCCGCCGCACCGGATCGTCTGCCCGCCGTTTCCGGTCCCTGCACTTTCGCAGCCCCGCCAAATCGTCAGTCTACTATCTGCAGGCTGATCTCCCGCAGATCCAACACTCCCTCCAGATCCGCCTTCCTCAGCACCACCTGCTCCATCTCTCCCGGCGCAAGCATCCTCTTCCTCCGGCTGCTGACGGGCTTTCCGTTGAGGCATACCTCCAGATTCTTGTCCCGATATACATTGTCCACTCTGAAACGTATCAGCTGCGTCTCTCCCATTCTGCGGACGTCCACCGCCCCGGGCACTGTATAGCGCACGCCTTTTCCCACACGAACCGGAATCTCCTCCTGAGGCTTTGGCAGATTTCCCTGCAGATAGGAGGCCGCCTTCCGTCCCGCCTGCGCCGCCTCCTCCGACACATAATCAACAAGGTCATGGACATGCAGCACATTGCCGCAGGCGAACACCCCCGGCACGCCCGTCTCCAGACTCTCGTTCACCAGAGGCCCGTTGGTAGCGGGGTTCATGGCAAGGCCCAGCTTTCCGGAAAGCTCGTTCTCCGGAATCAGCCCGCAGGAGAGCAGCAGCGTATCGCAGGGGATTTCCTCCTCTGTACCGGGAATGGGTCTGGAATTTTCATCCACCTTGGCCACCACTACCGCTTCCACCCGCTCCTTGCCCTTGATGTTCACCACTGTGGTCCGCAGCCGCAGGGGAATTCCGTAGTCGTCCAGGCATTGAACGATATTACGCTTCAGACCGCCGGAATAGGGCATCAGTTCCGCCACCAGCTTCACCTTGGCCCCTTCAAGGGTCATACGTCTTGCCATGATCAGTCCGATATCCCCGGACCCCAAAATCACTACCTCCCGGCCCGGCATCCGCCCCTCCATATTCACATACCGCTGGGCCGTGCCTGCGGAATAAATACCCGCCGGCCGATAGCCCGGAATATTCAGCGCCCCTCTGGGGCGTTCCCTGCATCCCATAGCCAATATTACGGCTTCGGCCTCTATGGTATATAAACCGTCCTTCCTGCTCATGGCAGTGACCAGTTTTCTGGCACGGCCGCTCCTGCTCTGTTCCCGGACGCCTTCTGCAGCGCTCCGCCAGCCTCCGCTCTCACCGTTCACCCTTCCGGCTTCTTCACCATGGTCAGCGCAGTCCTCCTGCGTTTCTCCAAGATCGATCACGATCGTATCCAGCCGATAGGGGATCTTCATCTCCCGTACCTTCTCTATATACCTGCCCGCATACTCCGGCCCGGTCAGCTCCTCCTTGAAGGTATGAAGCCCGAAGCCATTGTGAATGCACTGATTCAAAATCCCTCCAAGCCTTGCATCCCTCTCCAGAATCAGCAGGTTCTCAATTCCTGCCTCCCTTGCCGCAATGGCGGCTGCCAGACCCGCAGGCCCGCCGCCTATGATCACCAGATCCACTCTCATCCGCTCCACCCATCCATGCACCTTACATGCACTGCCCATTTGTCTTTTCCGCTGCCGCCACGCCGTCCTTGTCATATCCCGTGAGAAACCGGGAACCCGGCTCGTTCTTGCAGATCTCACCCATGTCCTTCCCCAGCTCTCTGGCAAGGATCTCCACCGTTCCCGGCGCGCAGAAGCCTGCCTGACACCTTCCCATGCCCGCTCTGGTACGGCGCTTGATACCGTCCAGCGTGGTGGCCCCCAGCGGCCTATGTATGGCATCCAGTATCTCCCCCTCCGTCACCAGCTCGCAGCGGCATATGACCTTGGCGTAGGCAGGGTTCTCCTCAATCAAGCGTTTGCGCTCCTCGGGCCCGGCTGTCTCCATATTGGGAATTCCCTTTCTCACAGCGATGAAATCCTTCTTTTCTGCTGCCGGAAGATATCCCGCCACCTCCTGCGCAATGTACCTTCCGATGGCAGGGGCGCAGGTCAGTCCCGGCGATTCGATTCCCGCGGCATCAAAGAAGCCCGGTGCGTCATCCGGCTGTCCCAGAACGAAATCGCCCTGCTCCTCATGAGCACGCAGACCCGCGAAGGAGGTGATGATCTGTCTTGCGGGAAGCGCCCTGACGCTTAACCCGGCCCGCTTCAGCACCTCCTCCAGCCCCTGAGGAGTGGTATCCACAGACTCCGGATCCCCCACGTCCACAGCGGTAGGCCCCGCCAGCAGGTTCCCATGGACAGTCGGCGTCACCAGCACTCCCTTTCCGAACTTCGTAGGCAGCTGGAACAAGGTGTGGCTGACATAATCACCCACCTTCTTATCCATGAGACAGTATTCGCCCTTTCTGGGTATGATACGGATCTTCTCTGCGCTCACCATGTTGTGGAACCGATCCGCGTACACCCCTGCGGCATTTACAACCACGGCGGACCGGAAAATCCCTCTGTTGGTTATCAGCCGATAGCCTTCCTCCAGCTTCTCAATCCGCTCCACTTCCGTGTTCAGGCGAAACTCCACTCCGTTCACCGCGGCGTTCTCCGCCAGCGCTATGGTCAGTCCGAAGGGACACACGATACCGCCGGAGGGGGCATGGAGGGCCGCCACCACATTCTCCGACACCTCCGGCTCCAGTCTGCGCACCTGCTCTGCCTCCAGAATCTCAAGTCCTTCCACGCCGTTTTGCTGCCCCTGATCGTAAAGCCTCTGCAGAAGAGGCCTATCCTTCTCGTCAAAGCTAAGCACCAGCGACCCGTTCCTTTTATATGGAAAATCCAGCTCCCGGGACAGAGCCTCCATCATCCTGCTGCCCTCCACGTTCAGCGCAGCCTTCCTGCTGCCCGGAGCAGCGTCGAAGCCCCCATGGACAATGCCGCTGTTAGCCTTGGAGGTGCCCTCGCACACATCGCTGGCCCTCTCCAGAACAGTCACCTTCCAGTCACGTCTGGACAACTCTCTCGCGATGGCACACCCGGTTACGCCCCCGCCAACCACAATTATGTCCGTCATATGTACCTCCTCGTCCCTGCTATATATCCGCCCGTCTTTTGCCTAATTATATCCCCTGCATACCCAAAAAGCAAGCGGATTAGCGCCCTTGGAAAGATTGGGCAAAAAAGGCAAACGCCGATATCAAAAAAGAACAAAAAGCTTCTGCATAACCAAATACAAGCTATGGACTTTAGGACTTTCCAATGATACACTTATCATAGGCCATAGGCCCAGACACAAGAGATTCAATAAAGGAAAACGCAATGCCAAATAGGGAAGCCTTTGAGAATGCAAAAAAGAAAATCATCGGGATCGACAGACAGCGTCTGGGCATCGGAACCCTTTCGGAAAAAACGGTTCACGCGATTTTAAAAAATTATTATCAGCCGGACGAGGACAAGCAGGAGATTCCCATTGAAAATTATGTGGCCGATATATATGCCGAAGGGGAAATCATAGAGATCCAGACCCGGCAGTTCGACAAAATGAGAGGAAAACTGCAGACCTTCCTGCCCCTTTATCCCGTGACGGTGGTCTATCCCATCCCAAGGCAGAAATGGGTCATCTGGATAGACGAAGAGAGCGGAGAGCTGAGCCGAAAACGGAAGTCCCCCGCCAAGGGAAATCCTTATATGGTATTTCCCGAATTGTACAAGATCAAAATGTTCCTGAAGGATCCCCATTTCCATCTGCGGCTGGCCATGCTGGACATGGAGGAATACAAGCTCCTCAACGGCTGGAGCAAAGACCGCAAAAGGGGCGCCAGCCGCTATGACCGAATCCCCACGGAGTTTGTGCAGGAGCTGGAAATTGACTGCCCCGAAGATTTCATGCAGTTTGTCCCCCTTGAGCTGGAGGGAGCCTTCACCTCCGCGGAATTTGCCAAGGCTGCCGGAATCGCTGTGCCTCTGGCCCGAATTGTACTGAATATTCTGCACTATATGGGAACCGTGAAACGAATCGGCAAAAAAGGACGGCAGTATCTGTATGAAGCGGAAGAAGGCAGATAGGGAGCCTCACCCTCCCTATACTGCCTTCCTTTTTCTCAATCTGCAGATCGTACACCTTCCCTGCAAAACCCTTCCATTCGGTTCGTTTACTGCTGAGGATCTGCTTCTGCCCCTGATTCCATGAACCATTTCCTGCACTGCTCGATCCTTGCGCCCGAAGGGGTGTCCCCATGCTCCGGGTCGCAGGAATACTGCTCCAGAAGCTTGCACGGAATATTCGGACATTCGCCGCAGTGAACGAATCCCTTCTCCTGACAGCATGCCGCAACGGGGCATTCGCCGTGGAAGGGATGCCCTTGTGTTTCTATACATCCGCCGCATCCGTTGCTCTCCTTATACCCACATCCGGTACAGTGAAGTCCGCATCTTGAATCAATCATATGTATATCTCCCTCTCTTTCTATTTCTTTTTTCTCTCCGGCAGCTCTTTCCACATCTCAATTATCATTTGCTGAAGCTTTTCCCTATCCTCCAGAACCGTACACGGAAGCATCTCTTTCGCCCCCTCATAGGGTATCTCCGGTTCACTGTCCGGCATATGCTTTTTGCTGGCTTCTGTAATCTTGATAAGCAGCTCCCCCGATGAATAGATCCCTCCGAAAACCCTATCATTGTAGTAAAACAGATATCCTCCCATCATAGGGAGCTTCCTCACCCCCGAAAGACCCGAAAGCTGATCCATCACATATTCCGCCATTCGTTTGTTCTGTTCTTTATCCATTCTCTTGCGCCTCTATCCGTTTCTCATTTCAGCTTTATTTCCCCAGCCACCAGTCCAGCACATTCTGAATCTCGGCGTCCCAGTACTTCCACTGATGATTTCCCTCCGACTCCTGACAAGTCAGGTCGTATCCCAGCTCTTTCATTTGAGCCCACACCTTCCGGTTTCCCTCATACAAGAAGTCCTCCGTCCCGCACCATGCATACAGCCGGGGAAGCGCTTTTTTCTCCTCCACCAGACGCTTCGCCAGAACCATCAGCTCATTCTCCGAGCCCTCAAGCTCTTCCTCGGAACCGAATATCTCCCGAAGAATGGGCGCGTAGGAGGTATTTTCCCTTTTGTTCCTGAGATAGTCCCCCACGATGTCCAGCGCTCCGGACAAGGAAGCTGCCGCGCCGAACCTATCCCCTGCTCCCAGCGCAAGCTTCCAGGCTCCGTATCCCCCCATGGAAAGACCCGCCGCCAGATTGTCCTCCCTTTCCCCGGACAGCTGCGGAAAAAACTCCCGGCAGATAGAGGGAAGCTCCTGAGAGAAAAAAGTCCAGTACTTCATTCCATAGGCAGTGTCCGTGTAATATGCCAGATGGGTGGTGGGCATCACCACGGCAATACCCAAATTGCTGGCATACCTTTCGATAGAGCTCATTCTCTGCCACATGGTATGATCGTCGCTCATGCCATGGAGAAGGTACATGGTCTTATGCTTCCCTCCTTTCCCTACCCCTTCCCCGCCGGCCTGCCCTCTGCCGGTCTGCTGAGGAAGCAGTACGTCCATATTCATGCTAAGCCCCAGCACATCGGAGAAAAAATTCACATGCAGCAAAGCCATCCTCGTCATCTAAAGAACCTCCTATCTTTCTATGGGTTTTCTCCGCCACTTTTCAGCTTTGGCCCTTTATTACCTCCCGCAAAGTCTGGTACAGCTTATCCACCTCCACCGGCTTGGACAAATGACCGTTCATGCCGCATTCCACGGATTTTTTCAGGTCATCGTCAAAGGCGTTGGCCGACATGGCGACAATGGGAACCGTATGACAGTCCTCCCTCTCCATGCTCCGGATGGCGCGGGTTGCATCCAGTCCGTCCATCACCGGCATACAGATATCCATCAAAATCACGTCATATGTACCCGGCGCCGTGTTCTCAATGCGCTCCACGGCCTGAGCTCCGTCATATACGCAGTCCACCTGAAAGTTCTTGTCCTCCAGCAGACAGCGGGCGATCTCCGCATTGAGCTCATTGTCCTCCACCACCAGAATATGATATCCGTCAAAGGAAATCTCTTCCTCCTGCGCCGCGGATTCCACGTTCTCCCCCAGCCCCAGAAGAATCGAAAAGCTGAAAGTGCTGCCGACTCCCAGTGTGCTGTCCAGCTGAATGCTGCTGCCCATCATCTGGACGAGACGGCTGCTTATGGAAAGTCCCAGCCCCGTGCCCTGCTGCTTGGCGGGATTTGCTCCGCCCGCCTGCTCGAAGGAACGGAACACTCTGTCCTGATCCTCCTTGGCAATGCCGACGCCCGTATCGCTCACTGCAAAATAAAGCTTGCTCTCCCCCTTCGCCTGCTCCGTCTCCTGCACCCTCAAAGTAATCCTGCCCTCCGCAGGCGTAAACTTAGCCGCATTGCCCAAAAGATTGATCAGCACCTGACTGATTCTCATCTGGTCCGCCCGAAACCAGTCATGGGCCAGCCGGACGTCTTGAACAAACTCTATCCTCTTGGCAGCCGCCTGAGGCGCGATCAGCTCCCCGATGGTGTCCAGCATCTCCCGCATATTGAAATTCACGGGCTCCAGCTTCATCTTGCCGCTTTCGATCTTGGACATGTCAAGAATATCATTGATCAATCCCAGCAGGTAATCAGAGGATGACTGTATCTTCTGCAGACAGTCCATGATCCTCTCCTGACTCTGATCCTGCTGCAGAGCAATGGCCGTCATGCCTATGATGCCGTTCATGGGAGTCCGGATCTCATGGCTCATCCGCGACAAGAACTCGGACTTGGCCTTGCTGGCAATGTCATACTGCTGCTGGTTCAGCTGGCTCTGAATCACCCTGCCCAGCTCCGCCAGATTCTGATACTCCTCCGCATCCTCCACCAGCTGCCTGCTGATGCCTAGAATACATATATTTCCCATATAATTCCCGTTGTCGTACATGGGAAGAACAAAACCCTGCTGCCCCTCTTCCACGCTTAAGAAGCACTGCAGCTCCGGCCTCCTGCTGTCTTCCTCCGAGAAATACCGCACCTCACCCTGCCCAAGCCAGCTGCAGAAGGCCTCCTTCTCCTCTTCCTTGTATTTCCGCACATTCTCCGAGACGGGCTCTCCGTTCCTATGCCACTGATAGTTCAGATAATTGGAGTTGAAATCGTCCCTCAGCACGGACACCAGCACATGCCCGGCCTCATAGAACCTGCCTATCTTGCGGATCATCAGCATCATCTGGGCAGGGAAATCGGCCCCCTTTCCAAATAAATTCAAGGCCACGGATACAAGGCTTACATTCTCATCATACTCCAGACCGCTGATCTCCTTCCCCTGCAGGGCAGGCAGGAACCTGCGGCTCTCCTCAGGCACATCCTCGTAGAACTGATATTGGTCTCCGCCGGAAGAAACCTGCCTGCAGGCCAGCTTGGCCATACTGATCAGCTTCTCGGCGGTCTGATCCCTTTCTCCGCAGACAAGGCCTGCCTGCAGCCGGACATTGAACCGTTCAGCCTCAAAGGCCCCTGCGACCCTGCCCAGCAGCTCCCTTATGAACTCCTCCGCCTCTTTCCGGCACATGCCCTCCATCCACAGAACGAACTCGTCCCTGTCAAAGCGCAGGGCAACCGACCGCCTTCCGGTTCGTCCCAAAAAGTCCTCGCAGCCGCCGCGGATCAGCTTTCCGATCTCCTCAAGGATCATATCCGCGAACACAATGCCGTTTTTCTCACTGGCGGCATTCAGTCCCCCCAGAACCAAGTCGATCATCACGCCGTCTCCGCTTCCGGAATCCCCTCCGTCTTCTGCCCGTCCTTCCATGCTTATGTCCGTCTTTTGGCATTCAGCCTCCTGAGCCAGCCGCCTGCATTCCTTCAGACTCTCTATCCCGGCGCTGAAGGCATAGAGTCCCGTGACCCCGTCCATTCGATTCTTTCTAAGCTGGGCCTCCTCCTTTTCCTTCTGTTCCTGAATGTCCCTGATGCTCCCCATGAGCTTGCGCCTCCTCCCGTCCGTGTCGTACACGGCCTTGCCGGAAAGCGCTACCCATTTATATTCTGAATCCTCAGGCCATTTCAGGCGAAACTCCACGTACAGCGTATCCTTGCGGCCCTGAAGCTCCTCTATGGCCCTGCTTCGGTCCATGTCATGGATATGGCTGGGATTGATGAATCCGCCCTCGTGCTCCTCGCAATCCCACTGCCCGCTCATGGTGGCATGATTCACGATATCCAGAACATGCTTATCCAGATCATAAGAAAAGAAAATATCCTTGGAGGACTCCAGAGCCACCCTATAGCGCTCCTTCTCCTCCAGCAGAATGTTCTCCACCTCTTTCTGCTTCATGGTCAAGTCGTTCACCACACCGTATAGGGCGTCTATCTCCAATATATTGGAGGGCTTGAACCCCTGAAGCCCTGCGTTCCCGCCGCTGATGCACTGCATCAGGTGCTGGACGGGCTTGGTCAGGTGTTTCACCAGAATATAGATGCCCACAACCCCGAAGGCCAGCCCCAGAAAAATTGCGGCCATCATCCAGATATAGAGCTGTCGGCTCACTCCAAAAAGCTCCTGCTCCGTGTTCAGGCCCAGAAGCACCCATTCCGTATCTTCATAGGGAACATTGTTGCTGTAGAGCTTCAAGGGGCAGGCCACCGCATATACGCCTTGATTGTCCAACCGGACATCCTGCACCAGCCAGAGGTTTTCGTAATCCGTCTCCTCAAGGGAAAAGGCCCCTTTCATGGAACATACCAGATTGTATAGGATCCCCTTTCCCGCCAGAGGGCGATAGCCGCCGTCCTCCTGCATCATGGCCAGCATATAGCCGGACTGCTGAGAATCGTTCAATTCCGAGATGGGAAAATAATCGTAGAGCTTTCTGGTGGATATCTCCACCCCCAGAACGCCGTACACACGCCCCTGATGCCGAAGCGGAAGGGAATATGTAATCATCTCATAGGAATCCACCTTATCCTTTTCCAGATAGAAGGGCAGCGCCCAGTAGCCCAGATCCTCCGTGTCCGCGTCCCCGTATTCCTCCCCCACCCTCCAGGGCTCATAAAAATACTTTTCGGCCTGATTCTGCCCCAGGCCCGCCATGTGAAAACGGGTGGTCCAAGAGGTATCCAGCGGGATATTCCACTCTCTGGACAAATGCTTGCTCCCTCTTTCCAGCAGCAGATCCGTGTAATTGGCCGGATTGGTGTCCGGATCCGAATCCCTGATGAAAAAGCCGTCGAATTCCCCGGCCTTATGCATATCGTTTCCGGCGAGGATCACGAACACCCCTGTGACAGAGCTGCTCTGCAGCATATCCAGACATTCGGGGAAAAACATTTCCAGCAGGCTGCTCTTCAGCTCATCGGACGCCAGAAGCTCATTCAGCTCCATGCCGTCCTTAAGCCTACTCTCCAGAATCTCATCCAAATAGGTCTCCTGCTCGTGGACAGCCGCCCAGCGCTGGTTCATGTCGTTCTGCAGAATCACTTTTCTGTTCTCCACCAGCCGGTTCATCATACTGCCGGAATATTCCTCCAGCATTCCCGTAGTTCTCCTGATTACCAGAGTGCCTATGGTGATGACGCTCTGAACCAGCATGATCACGATCAAGGGAATCAGGAACATCTGGAATATGGTTGCTTTTTTCTTTTTATGACCTTTATCCTTCATATCCATCCCTACTTATTCACTGCATTGTTCAGTGCGCTGCAAAAAGCTTCGTACCATGCCTCAAAGGCTTCCTCCGTCACATAGGGCTCCACTGCCTCTTCCATGCCCTTCCCCTGCGCCAGCGCTTCCGCAACAGCCATACGGTCCGCAGCGGCCTTGTCCGCAAGATTGTATTCCAGAACCTTCCTTGCGGCCGAGCCGTTCTCAAAGCTCTTGTTTGTATACAATGTCACGCCTTCCATCTCCTTGAAGATGGTGGTGAGACAGTCATATGTCTTAGGCGCTACCGACAGCTCCTGCTCCTGAATCACCTGATCCAGTATCTTAGCGCTGTTGGCCTCCTTCAGTACCGGCAGATAACCGGACACGCAGCCGAACCGCAGGTTGTTGTCCGCCTCCGTAAACCACTTCAAAAACTCCACGGAAGCATATTCATGCTTTTCGTCGGACTTGCTCACCACCATTCCGGCGCCCTGCTGCACGGCATAGGGCCTGCCGTCCTGAAACACCGGCGCCGTCATCACCACATATTCGATGGGATAGCTGGACTGTTCCAGCTCCACCTGATTGGGGAAGTACATAGCCGAGGAGGTGGAGCCGGTATAGGCCAGCAGATCCCCCGTCTTCACATCATCGGAACGGAAAGAGCCGTAAGCCCCGAAATATCCTTTTATCATAGGAATGTAATAGTTTTCCCATAAGCGCTTCAGCTCTTCCTTGGGCACGTTCAGGGTCAGCTTTCCGTTCTCCACCTGAAATATCTCCACGCCCAGCTGCTGCATACCGATGATGAAATAGTTCGCCATGGCGTCCCTGCCGTAAAACGCCCTGCCGTCCCCCGGCACGTCGGGGGTCTGGGCATCCGTCCACTCGTAATACGTCTGAGCCGTGGCCACCACGCCCTCTATGGTCTTCAGATCCTCCAGCGAAGCTCCGGTGGCCGCTGCAAAAGGCTCCCAGTCCGTCTTGTTCAGCATCATGATCTCCGTGGACTTGGCCGTAGGGAATATGCGCAGGGAGCCGTCAGAGGCAATGCAGCCCTCCTGAATATAGGAGTCCACATACCTTTCCAGATCCTCCTCGCTGAGATAGTCCGACAGATTGGCCAATGCCCCCGCCTGCTCCACCTCGTAGGCAGTATCCGCATAAGAAGAGAAGATGTCCGGCATGGCATCCGCCCCTACCTTCCCGCCGATGGAATCCCTCACCGCCGATTCCAGATCGGACACGGAGCCCTGACTGTAGCTCTGCACAAATATGCCCTTCTCTCTGCCCACCGTCTCGTTGAATTCCTCCACCAGAGCATCGAACGCCACCTGCTGAGAGCCGTTATAATAATGCCATACTGTCAAAGACACCGGATCTCCCGGATCCAGAGGATTCTTGTCCCCGCAGCCCGCCAGTCCCATCACCAGAGCTGCCAGACACGCGCATCCCACACCTTTTCTTATCTTTTTCATATCAAGTCTTCCTCCCGTTGCCTTACTCTTTCTCTTTCTCGCTTTTTCAGATATATGGGCGTCTGCCGCCGATAGGCCTTTTGCCGTGCCGGGCCTTGTTTTAAATCCCCCTCTTTTCCTGCGCCTGACGGGCCCTTCCGCCCCAGAAAGCAGCCGGCCCGCTCCCTTTTGTTTCAGCCGCAAAGCTCCTGATTTCCGTACAGCTCCAGCCCGCCTCTGCGGATAGCCTCCACGGCTGCCGCGCCGTCCGAGACCTTGACGATCATGGCTCTGGTTCCGGCACATTCCAGAGCATACATATATTCGATATTAAGTCCCTCCGCACACAGAATATGGGTGAGCCTATGCAGTTCCCCCACCTGATGCTCCAGACGCACGGCCAGCACCTCCGTCAGCATGGCGGAAAATCCATTCTCCCGCAATGTCTCTCTGGCCAGCTCCGGATCCGATACCACCATCCGAAGCATCCCATACTCGGTGGTGTCCGCCATACTCAGGGACAAGATATTGATCTGATGATTCTTCAGCACCTCCGTAGCCTGCTCCAGCCTTCCCTCACGGTTTTCCATAAATACGGACAACTGTTTTACAAACATATAGCTTCCTCCCTTCTCTTTATCCCACTGACCTGAGAATTTTCAGTCAAGCTTTCTATTGTCTATCACATGCACCGATTTGCCCATGCTGCGCTCCAGCGCCTTAGGCTCCACCAGCTTCACCTTCACCGCCAACCCGATAGCCTGCTGAAGCACTTGCTCGATTCTTCTGGTCAGGTTCTCCAGCTCCCTGATCTCGTCGGAGAAGAAGCGCTCTTCCACCTCCACCCGAACCTCCAGAGTGTCCAGATTGTTCACCCTGTCCACGATCATCAGGTAATGGGGCGTGGTGCCGCCCATCTCCAGAAGCGCCGTCTCGATCTGAGAAGGGAACACATTCACCCCTCTGATGATCAGCATATCATCGCTTCTGCCGGTGAACCTTGCGATTCTGGCTGTGGTTCTGCCGCATTGGCAGGGCGTATGGTCAATGCTGGTGAGATCCTTTGTCCGGTAGCGGATCAGGGGAATCCCTTCTTTCACCAGAGTGGAGATCACCAGCTCTCCCGTCACCCCGTCCGCCACCGGCTGGAAGGTCTCCCTGTCCACGATCTCAGGCAGGAAATAATCCTCATGTATATGAAGCCCGCTGTGGAACCTGCAGTCCGTGGCCACCCCGGGTCCCATGATCTCGCTTAGCCCGTAGATATCATGGGCATGGATCCCAAGCTTCTCCTCGATCTTGTCCCGCATCCGCTCCGTCCAAGGCTCTGCGCCGTTGAGGGACGCCTTCAGCCTGATCTTGTCCCGGACTCCCATCTCCTCAATGGTCTCTGCGATGTGCATCAGGTAAGAGGGCGTACACATGATTCCCGTAGCCCCGAAATCCACCATCATATTGATCAGCTTCTTGGTGTTGCCCGTGGACATGGGAACCACGGTGGCCCCAAGCTTCTCCGCTCCGTAGTGCGCCCCAAGCCCTCCTGTGAACAAGCCATAACCGTAGGCCACCTGAATGATGTCCTCCCGGCCCAGTCCTGCCATGGTGATGCATCGGGCCACGCACTCGCTCCACATGTCGATGTCCCTTCTGGTATAGCCCACCACCGTGGCCCTGCCCGTGGTTCCGCTGGATGCATGGATCCGCACGATCTGAGAATTGGGCACGGCGAACATCCCGAAAGGGTAGGTGTCCCGCAGGTCGTCCTTGGTGGTGAAGGGCAGCTTCTTCAAATCCTCCAGCCCCCGTATGTCTCCCGGCTCCAGCCCCATGGCCTGCATTTTTTTCCGATAATATTCTACATTATGGTACACTCGGTCCACCAGCTTCACCAATCTGGCTCCCTGCAGGGCGTTCATCTCGTCCCTGCTCATGCATTCCTTCGTCTCATTCCAGATCATATCCATATCTCCTATTCCAGAGCCGTTATGCGGCTTTTGTCCCATTCTCCTCTTCAAGCGCCCTTTTCTCTATGCCTCTTCCATGGAATATCCCGCCTCGAAGGCCTTCCTATTCACTTCCATGGTCTTGGGCGGAACGGTGGCCTCGATCACCTGCAGCCAGTCCTCCCTGCGAAAGCCCACGTACCGGGCCGCCGCCCCCAGAACGATCACGTTGAAGGCCTTGGGCGCTCCCATCTCTATTGCCGTACTCGTAGCCTCCACCACCACGGTTTTTCTGGCCTTGCACAAGGACTCTATCACCCCGTCCGGATACTGTGCCGCCCCCGTCACAACCGTTATGGGGTCGATGCGCCAATCGTTTACTACAATAACGCCATCTTCTTTCAGGAAATGCAGATACCGCAGGGCCTCCAGCTTCTCGAAGGCGATCAGCACATCCGCCTGCCCCTCCTCCACGATGGGTTCCGCCACCTCCTCGCCGTACCTCACAAAGGTCACTACGCTTCCGCCTCTCTGGGCCATCCCGTGAACCTCCGACAGCTTCACGTCGTATCCTCCCCCAATTGCCAGATTGCCCAGAATCCGGCTGGTGAGCAGCGTTCCCTGCCCGCCTACGCCTACGATCATGATATTCTTCACGCTCATGCCCTATCCGCCTTTCTTGTCTCTATCGCCTGAAACCTGCACAGTTTCCCGCACAGCCCGCAGCCGTTGCACATGGTCGGGTCAATACTGATGGTTCCGTCCTCGTTCCTCGTAAGCGCCGGACAGCCCGGACGCAGACACGCGCCGCACTTTACGCACTTCTCAGGAACCGGAACGCATTTGTCCGGGAAACTTACCCCTTTGAGCAGCACGCAGGGGGCCTTGGTGATAATCACGGATACCTCATCCCGCTTTGTCTCCCTCCGGAAGGCTTCCTCAAGCCCCTCCAGATCAAAGGCGCTTATCTCATATACATGCCGGATTCCCAGACTGCGGCACAGCCCGGCGATATCGATGGCCGCAACCACCTCCCCCTTCAAGGTCTTGCCCGTAGCCGCATGATCCTGATGCCCCGTCATGCCCGTAGTAGAATTGTCCAGAATCACCACCGTGCCGGAAGACTGATTATACACCATGTTCATCAGAGAATTGATTCCCGTGTGCATGAACGTGGAATCTCCTATCACCGCCACCCAGTTTTGAATATATTCCTTCCCTCTGGCCTTTTCCATACCGTGAAGAGTACTGATGCTGGAACCCATGCAGATGGTGGTGTCCACCACTCCCAGAGGCGCCAGCGCTCCCAGCGTATAGCAGCCGATATCCCCCGCGGCATGGATCTTCAATCGGCTCAGCACCGAATAGACGCTGCGGTGAGGGCAGCCGGGGCAGAGAATCGGCGGTCTGGGGGGCACGGACGCCGGTGTCAGGCCGGACTTAGGCTTCTGTCCCAGCACGCGTTCCCTGAGCATATTGGCGCTGTATTCTCCCTGTACCGTAAAGATCTCTTTGCCCACGGCCTTCAGAATGCCCCAGGATCTGACCTGCTCCTCGATCACCGGCTCCAATTCCTCAAATATGTACAGACGATCCACTTTGGCGGCAAATTCCTCGATAAGCTTACGGGGAAGGGGATGCACCAGTCCCAGCTTCAGCACGCTGGCCTCCGGCATGGCCTCCCGCACATACTGATAAGGAATTCCGCTGGTGATAAATCCTACGGACAAGTCTCTGTACTCCGCCCTGTTCACGGACATCCCGCAGGCATCCTCTCCCAGCCTCTTCATTCTCTGTTCCACCGTTACATGCCGGCGGATGGCATTGGCCGGCATCATCACGTACTTGGCCACATTCCGCTCATAGGGCAGCGGCTCACGCTCCGTCCGCCCCTCCAGCTCCACCACCCCCTGAGAATGGGAAAGTCTGGTGGTGGAACGCACCATCACCGGGGTATCGTATTCTTCGCTCAGGTCAAAGGCCAGCTTGGTGAACTCCTTGGCCTCGGCGCTGTCCGAAGGCTCCAGCACGGGAATCATGGCCGCTCTGGCCACCATGCGGCTGTCCTGCTCGTTCTGGGAGCTGTACATGCCGGGGTCGTCTGCGGCCACCACCTCCAGACCGCCGCCCACTCCCGAATAGGCAGCCGTAAACAGCGGATCCGCAGCCACGTTCACCCCCACGTGCTTCATGCTGCACATGGCCCTGACTCCGGCAATGGAAGCGCCTATGGCCACCTCCGCAGCCACCTTCTCATTGGGAGACCACTCCCCGTAAACCTCATCATATTTGGCGATCGCCTCGCTGATCTCCGTGCTGGGCGTGCCGGGATATGCCGCCGACACCCTCACCCCCGCCTCATAAGCGCCTCTCGCTATGGCCTCGTTTCCAAGCAGTATCTTCTTCTCTGACAAGTTTTCTTCCTCCTGTTCCAAACTCCGCAGCTCAAATATATTTGCAATATGATTATCGAAAAAAAGCATTGAAAAATCCCTTTTCAATGCTTTTCCGCACTCCTACCCGCTCTGGCCCATAGGATTTGCGGCATTTTCAACTTAAAACCAAAAACACAGTTCCTACCTATCATAGCACAAATCGGCCCGGCACACAAGAATTCGGCGCAAAATAAATCTCCGCGGTAAGTTGAAGACAGACAGATTCTATGCTATAATCGAAAAAATATATCAGGATTCCGGAATGCGGCGCAGACAGTATGCCGGTCAGAAACATCAACAAGCATGTCAAAGGAGGGCGAACCATGAGCGATACCATCACATTTACCGATAGGGCGGAATTCAGGAAATGGCTTTCCGAGCATTGCCAATCCCACGAGGGCGTCTGGCTTTTATTCGGAAAGGCCGGGGGGCCAATAACTGTAAAAGCAGGGGAGGCGCTGGAAGAGGCGCTCTGTTTCGGATGGATCGACGGACAGATGCAAAGCATTGATGACAAGACATATAAGAAGTATTTCTCCCTGCGCAGAGAGAAGAGCAAATGGTCGGAGAAAAACAAGACCTTGGCGGAAAGTCTGGAAGCGAAGGGACTTATGACCGATTTCGGCAGAAAGAAAATAGAGGAGGCCAAAGAGAACGGCCAGTGGTACGCCCCCAGCCCCATGGCGGTCACGGAGGAACAAATCGCCGCGGTCTCCGCTCTGCTGGAGGGGCATGAACCCGCCTGCACAAATTTCCAAGCCATGCCGTTATCGGTCAAGAAAACCTACACGCGGGCATATTTTGACGCAAAGACCGACGCCGGCAGAGAAAAACGAATGGCTTGGATGCTGGATAGACTCCATAAAAATCTGAAGCCCATGTAGCGTCGTCTATGCAGCGCCATGAAACGGCTGCCGGCATACAGCCATGACGGCATTTACGAACAATCATGATGCATTCAGCTCATAAAGCTAAAAGTTTTCATCATCCATCATAGCTTCTTCCAGCTGCTTCAGCTCTTCCGGAGCCTTGGCATAGTCATCGGCATGGGCAGCATTGACAAAGGCGGCGTCTTCCTTTGCGTATCTGGGAATCAGCGTCAGTTCCTCAACCCTCTTTGCTGCTTCATGCTTTCCTATATCATTGAGCCGATCATAATACTGCAGAATCTTTGGAGTCTTTTCTTCCCCATGTTCTTTTTCTTCCCAGCCCATCAGATAACAAGGGGAGCAATTCAAAATTTCTCCGTACACGCCCATACACTCATAGGGTATGTTTTTTATGTTCCCGCACTCATATCTTTGAGCCGTAGCTTCCGTGACCCCCAGCTTTTCCGCAACCTGCGCTAAAGTAATTCCCTTTTCTATTCTTCGCGCGCGTATTCGTTCATTCCAAATAGCCATTTTATCACCCCGCTTGGTATTTATATAGAAAATACCATATTCTTACGAATAATGCAATGTAATTTATAGGCAAAAGCAAAAAACTTACGTATTTCGCAAGAAAGTAGTTGACACATGCTAAGAGTGGTGTTATCATGAACTTACTTGATCCGTAAGGACGCAGCGAAAAGGTCCGGAAATATATTTTTTAGCCCTAACTTACGTAATACGTAAGTTCTGAACCGATCCCCCCATAAAAGACATTTTTGCGGGAGGAAGCGCCCTGCCAGCGTATGCAAATGGTTATAAGCAAGCTGTTTTGAAAACAGACGAGCCGAAAGGTCTGTGGGTCCGAATCCCACCGTTGGCGCTACCCCGGCAGTGGTCTATCTGCCTAAATCCACACCTGCGGCGGCAGGTCAATAAACACGGCCAGGAGGATAACAAATGAAAAAACTCATTGAAACATTACGCTCTCTGGGAATCCAGATTCCGGAAGATAGGGAAGAGGCGGTGAGAAGGACGCTATCCGAGAACTACAAAAACATCAAAGAAGTAGCGAAAATCAGAAAACGCCTTGAAGCCCAACGGGATGCATGGATGCAGAGGGCCAAAATCGCAGAGGAAGCCCTAAAGGGCGGTGATCCGGCAGAAAAAAACCGAGAGGAGGATGAGACTATGGAATTTCGGAATACCGTTGAAATGACCAACAATTCATTTTGCAGGATCCGCCTCAGGGCGGAGTATCATCACAGCGTCATTCGGGACGGCAAACCGGGGACCAGAGCCGTCATGGAGGGTTCGGAGCCCAAAGGAGCGCCCCATGAATGACAAAGACGAGGTTTTGGGCGGAAATGAATTTGACATTATCTGGAACGCCATATGGGATATGGTGAAGCAGTACCCGCGGCAGCCTGACGACCCGGATGAAATTGTGCAGTATGACGAATTGGAATCCGATACCTCCCTTGGGGTATTCATCCTTGGGGGGAAGTACAAAAAGAAGTATGTATCGGGAGGCTTTACCGCTGAGATCAATTTCCGGGTGGCATATAAGAGCGTTCCCCTGACCTCCCCCCAGCGGATTGATTCGCAGGCTTTCGTGGGACGGATCATGGAATGGCTGGAAACTACAAAAAAGCTGCCTCTGCTTACGGAGGGCAGAAAAATAACAAAGATCACTGCTTCGGCGGCGGTCAAGACCAAAACAGACAGCGGCACCGTATACGCGGCGGATGCGGTGCTAGAATATTACAAAAAAGGAGTATAAAATGGCAAACAACAGAACAAACATGGTATCCCTTCTGGATTTTGGAAAATGGATGGGAGGGGCGGAGTCCAACATCATAGAGCTGGGGGACGGCTATACGGAGCTGACTGAGGACTGGGCTCCCGATGTGCAGGAAAAACAGTATGTGAACATGAAGACAAAAACGAACACCCTCAACGGTTATGCCCTGTCCTTGTCGCCGGAGCGCGACCACCTCTCCGATGAGGCTCAGGAGTACATAGACGAGGCGTTCCGCAAGTTCCCCACCGGCAAGAAGGCGGAGACGGAGTATTACAGATTCTACAAGACGGACAAGGTATCGGAGGGCAAGTACAAGGCCATCAAGGTGCCGGTCATCGTGGCTCCGTCATCCACCGGCGGTTCCGGCGGAGAAGCCTTGGTTTCGGCCATCCAGATCAGCGGCAACGGGGAAGTCGTGGAGGGAACCATTACGTTTACGGAAGGATCATATACCTTCGCGGAAGGGCAGCCGGCTCCCACCGCATAGCCCCCATGGGATCAACCAGACCCCGGTCCTCAGCGGCCGGTCTGTAGGGAGGCAGACGGCCAAAATGTGCGGCACAGCATTTTTGGCCGGTCTGCCGAATATAAAACGCCAGCAAAAGGAGTGGAGGAAATTATGGAAAGCTTAAGAGTAGCCAGCGGTGTAAAGATGATAGAGGTAAACGACGCAGGAGAATGCATCTGCATTCCCATGAGCGACGCCACATTTTTCCAGCGTTTTGCAGATCTGATCAACAGCTTCCAGCAGAAGCAGAAGGAAATTGAGGAAAAGGCGCAGGAGCTTGCCGGAAAGTGCGAGGAGAGAGAGGAAGACGATATAGAAATTATCCGGGAAGTGGCCCAGGCCTATTCCGCGCTCTGCAGGGACATATGCGTAATGCTGGACGGACTCTTCGGAGAAGGCTGCTGCCGGAAAGTATTCATAGGCGTAGAGACGCCCGGCATTGAGCTTATAGGGGACTTTTTCGAGGCAATCACGCCCCTCATGCAGAAATTTGCCGACGAGCGCAGGGATAGGATCAGTCTCATGTACAACGGCAGAAGGAAAGGGGCGAAAAGCAGGTGATGTTCAATATCCTGCTGGACCCTCTCCCCACCCAGTATGAGGGATTTCCCATTGATTCCGATTTTCAGACCGGAATACAGATCCTGCAGGCCTTGGAGGATCCGGAACTCACCACGCAGGAGCGCATATGGACATCCGTGTCTTTGCTCTTCGCTCACGGAGATGATTCCGAAGGACACAATTCCTTTCCGGACGCCCAGACGGCGGTGGAGGGCCTGATGTGGTTCTTGACGGGATGGGATCAGGACAGACATGCCAAGGAAGGCGGAGACCCTGTCACGGACTATGCCATTGACCAGTGGCGCATCTACTCCGGCTTCAGGCAGCATTACGGGATAAACCTCAATACGGACAAGCTGCATTTCTGGGAGTTCATGGGACTGCTGACCACCCTCCCTGAGTGCGCGTATACCAGAGTGGTGGATATAAGGGCCAAGAAGATGACCGCAAAGATGGGCCGGGAGGAGAGGGATGCATACAAGCGCCTGAAGGAAATATACGCCCTCAAACGGTCTCGCCCTGAGACGTACACAGAAGAGCAGACGGCAGCCATCGATGAGTACGACCGAATGGCGGAGGAACAGAAGCGGATCCGGGAAAGCAGGAAGATGGCGAAGAAGGCATTCGAGGATATG
>ERZ779626.122-NODE-122-length-53006-cov-8.865838_pt1 | contig 53006 bp, 40 predicted proteins | sample MGYA00514209_ERZ779626 | MGnify/ENA primary metagenome ERZ779626 (study PRJEB29562, sample SAMEA4376713) | mouse gut metagenome | isolation source: Cecum | study: EMG produced TPA metagenomics assembly of the A DSS colitis mouse model was used to assess the...
TGCCGCAGTAACCGCTCAACAGATGGACCTCCCAGCCCCGCTCCAGAAAGGCGTGGTACATGGCGGTAGGACGGACGCCGGAGCCGGATGTGACCTGGCCAATATTTCCATGGACGATATAGAGAAGGCGCTTCGGTCCCGGCTTTTCCGGTGCGCCGGGGAGGGGGCGGGAAACCAGCGGGGTTAGGGACAGGAAATATAAAAGGCATAAAAGCGACAGTACCGGCGAGAGCAGCGTCTCCATGACGGAATTCGCTCCGTAGGCGATTGCCACCGCAAAGGGAAACAGAGAGTATTTTTTGGATGGGCGCTCCACCGCGAGGCGGATGGAGGCAAGACCCGCCAGGATGTTGAGAGCAGGGAAGAAAAGACCGGCCAGCGCACCAAATTGATACGCGAATTCGATGATAGTGAAATGGGAGTTTCGTGTTTCGACCTCGCCGGTCGCTTTGTAAAGGACCGTATCCGCAGAATTCCCCAGCAGCCCCACCTTCTCAAGGTGGATGCGCCAAAGCTCCGCTCGTCCGGCGGTATACGCGTTAAGCGTTTTTTCCGCTGCGTCGAACCGCTGGCCGTTATAGTCCTCCATTGCGTCAAGGACAACGGAGGGCGGTTCCACAGGGACGGGTTCCACGGGAGCAGGTTCCACAGGGACGGGTTCCACGGGAGCAGGTTCCTCAGGGGCGGGCTCCACGGGAGCAGGTTCCTCAGGGGCGGGCTCCGGCGGGGGTGCGGTCATGGCCGTTTGGATCGAAGTTTTCAGCTGATAGCCTCCGTGGTAGATATAAATGGCGGAGGGGAGCAGAAAAACGACGGCGGCTATGGCGGGCAGGAGACGGCAAAGCAGAACGCGCCGCCAATCCTTCCGGCGGAGCCAGAGCTGGAGCAGGCCGGATAGAACGAAGCAAAGAGCGGCGGCCAGCATGCCGGTCCGGCAGTTTGTGTAGTAGATTGTGGCGGCGGTGAAGCCCAGGAGCAGGTCCGCTGCAAATACGCGGGGGGAATATTTCTCTGCGGACATGATGTAGGCATACACGCAGACAAAGACGCCCACCAGGTAAATGGAGGTTCCGTTCCGATTCAGGAAAAAGCTTCCATAATTGACCGAGTTGATGGGAAAAAAGAAGATGCTTGCCACGGAGAAGATTAGGAAAGAGAGCAGCACGCCCCGGATGACCGGGGAGACCAGGCAGTCAAGGCCGCGGACGCCCCAAACCAGGTACAGCACAGGGAACACCCCCAGCCAGAGGATGGCCTCCGCCAGTGCGTCCGAGCGGACAAGGATGCCGGAGAGGACCATAAAAACGGAGACGCCCAGCCAGCAGACCGTCAGTGCGGGAGAGAAGCGCACGGGTTTGAGCTCCGGGGTCAGGCCGGCCAGAATGATGACGCCGAGAAGGAGATAGGCAATGACATATTGATACAGGTACCTTCCGGAATAGAGGCCGCTGTTGCGAATGAACTGCATGAGGATGATGCCCAGGACGCTGAGGGAGATCGCAGTATCCAAAACGCGCCGGGGAACTCTCTCCACAATGCGCGAAAGGGGGCTCAAAATCCATTGAATCAGCTTTTCCTGTAAAATGATCAGCATATTATGAGATCATCTCCTTGCATAGATTGTTCCATAATTTCAAGTCTTGCTTGAAATAGGGCGGATTCAGCTTACGCCAAATTGACGGGCAAATTGTTCATACTGGATAAAGTCAAATAGCGAAGGTGCATATGGACGTGTGGAGACAAGGCTGGACAGTTTATCCATACGGAAATAGGGAGCGGTTACAGCGCTGTTCACCAGATCTGCCAGGTATGACTGGGAGAACTGCTTCATCCAGAGGGCCCCCGGGGCGTAAAAGCCCATTTTGAGTGTCCGCCACGTCACCGCATCGGGCATGCGGGAATGAAAGAGCTCTCGCATGATTTTTTTAGTATATCCGTTTCGAATCTTCATGGCGGGGGGGATTTTGCATGCCAGTTCCACAAAGCGGTAATCCATAAAAGGAATCCGGCTTTCGAGCGAAGAGGACATATACAGCCGGTCGTCAAAACGGACGATATGGGGCAACTGTGTGGCGGTGAGTTCCGTCTTTTGCAGTTCCGACAGGGAGCGGGGATAAAGAAGCGTGTGAAGCTCTTCACGATTGCGGCATTCCAGCAGTTCCCTCCTAACAAAGGAATCGGCCCGGCGTAGCTGGCGGCCGTCTCGAACGGCGGGAAAGCAGAAGTAGCAGAACATACCAAAGAGTCCCGCCAGGGAGACAGCGGAATGCCGCGCGGCAAGACCGTATTCTCGAAGGACAGGGCCAAAACGCCATTTTTTCAGCAAATCGAAGAAATAATAAGCGTAATAACGCTCGTAGCCCAGCATTGTCTCGTCGCCGCACTGCCCATTCAGCACGACTTTGAATCCCCGCTGGCGAATGATATCCAGCAGGAATTTCGGCCCCAAGAGCGCCAGTCCTCCTCCTCCCTCCATGGCCCAGACCAAGTTTTCAAACCGGGTCTCGATCCCATCAGAGGGATCGGGAAAGACCTGATGGCCTTGACAGCCGCAAGCCTTGTTGACCATATCTGCGAAGGCCCACTCGTCACAGTCCCCCCGTCCCGGATAGCTGGTTGTGAAGGTATTGAGAGTGGAAGGGTCTGAAAGCTGTCCGCAAAGCTCCGTGACCATGCAGGAAGAGTCCAGCCCGCCGGAAAGTAGCGCGGCCAGAGGCGCGTCGCTCCGCAGCCGCCAACGGCAGCTCCTCGCGAATTCCTCAGCAATCTGAGAAGACCACTCTTCGAGGGACAGCCCCTCTTCGTAGCGGACCTCCAGCCGCCAGTATGGGGAGACATGCATATGGTCGATACGGCGGAAATCATTGGATAGCTGAATAGTCAACTTATGGCCGGGTGGAAGGGTGCGCATCCCCTCGATCAGCGTTTGTTCATTATAGTCGTAGATCCTGTACATCAGATTTGCCGCCAAGTAAGACCGATCGAATCGGCGTGGAATGCGGTCATCCTGACAGAGCTGTTTCAGCTCGGAACCAAACAACAATCGGTTGCCCTGCCGCCAATAGTGGAAGGGTTTTGCACCTAAGCGGTCCCTGGCACAAAAGAGTTTTCGCTCCTGCTCGTCCCAAAGGGCGAAACCCCACATGCCGTTGAAATGGCTGAGGCAGTCCTCACCCCACTCACTGTATGCGTGCAGAAGGACCTCCGTATCGCAGCTGGTGTGAAAGGAATGGCCCAGCACGGAAAGCTCCTCGCGCAGTTCCAAGTAATTGTAGATCTCGCCGTTGTAAATTATGGAGAGCCCTCGCTCTGGCAGGGACATGGGTTGGTGCCCGCTGACGGTCAGATCAAAAATACTCAGGCGGCGAAACCCGAAGCCCAAAAATGCCCCATATCCGTCCGCTTGCGCCAGGGGGGGCAATGCGGTTTCCGGCATCGATTCCGGCCCGCTGTAAAAGGAGGCGCCAGAAGGTCCGATCAGCGCATATCCCTCATCATCCGGCCCGCGATGGCGGATGACATCTGTCATTTGTCGCAAGATGCCCACATCAACGCCGTTGGTATCCAAATACCCGCTGATTCCGCACATAGCAAAACCTCCCGTGATACTTCTAATATCCTGAAAACTCTTGAAAAAGAGCGGTGTACTGTTTGGCATTCTTTTCCCAGGTCAGGTTCAAAGCATCCCTCCTGCCCCGCTCCGCGATGGCGGAAGCTTTGTCAGGATGCCCCAGACACCACTCAATGGTCTGAACGATGGCGTCAGGGTCATCCGGTGGCACCAGGAAACCGTTTTCCCCAGATATGATCAGGTCGGCGATGCCCTCGCCCTCTGTGCCAATGGTGACACAGCCGCTGGCCATGGCTTCCAGGTAGACGATACCAAAACCCTCCTGAACGCTGGGCATAACAAAAAATCTGGAGGCGGACATTATTTGCAGCGTTTGGCTGTTTGGGAGGAAGCCGTGAAAACGAACTGCGTCCGTCACATCCAGCTCGTTGCACAGGGCCTGGAAACGGGACAGCTCACTTCCGGAGCCGACAATGTCCAGGGTAACACCGGGATGCCGCTTCCGCAAAGATGCCAAGGCGCGGATAGTTACATCCGCTTTTTTTCGGGCCACCAAATAGCCTGCTTGGACGATAGAGAGCGGCAGTTTGTCCTTCTGGAAGTGTGCGCTCTCGACATGAAAGCCATTCAGAATGATGGGTGTTTTTATATTGACATGTGTTTCTAACAGCTGTTTTTGCAACATGGAACTGACCGAAACTACTGCGTCGGCTTTATTCGCCAAGGTTTTGAGAAGCACCGGGTTCCGGCCCCACGCTTCACATACGGTTTCGCCATGCGTGGTGACGACCAGCGGCACGTGCAGCCTCCCCTTCAGCCAGGCTCCGATCTCACTGTCGAAGCCCAGCGTGTGGGCGTGGATGACGTCGGGAGCGAAACCGTCCAAGAGGGCGTTCAGATGACTCCGGACAGCCCGAAGGGCGCTGGCGGTATTAAAGCGTTTTTCCCCATATTTGGACAAAGAGAGATACCGTAGCAGAAAAAGCTCTACGCCGTCAATTTCCCGCTTTTGCAGCGGAGAGGACATCCGTTTTCCGCCCCAGTTCTCTTTTCCTATGGCGATGGGGACGACCACCCGCACCCGGTGTCCCAGCGCCGCATATGCCTTTGCTTGGGCGTGGACGAAGGAGGAGGAGAGATCTCGATACATTCCGTAATGGCAGACGACCAGGATATTCATCCGTCGAACCTCCCGGTAAAGTCCGTGCTGGCCACATCCTTCAGCGGCAGCTTCACCGGCTTCCCAGTGGCGGCGGACTGGTAAATGGCCAGGATCATCTCCAGGGCGTTCCGCCCCGCCACGGCGTCCACATAGGGCCTGCGGTCCTGTTCAATGGCCTCGATCATATCGGCGAACAGGCTGGTGTGGCCGTTGCCGTAGACATTGCTGGTGGCTTCCTGGAGACCCTTGTTCTGAACGTCTTTTTCGTCCTCGCCGGCGAAGTCCCACACGTCAATGTTGTTGGTGGACGTCCCTCCCAGCTTCACCGTTCCGGTCTCGCCGAAGAGGTACAGCGTCTCCTCCAGGTTCTTCGGGTAGACGTTGGTAGTGCCCTCGATGGTGCCCACAGCGCCGTTCTTGAATTTCACGACCGCCATGCCGATATCCTCGCATTGGAGGTAGTCGTGGAACTGCCGCTTGGTGACGCCATAGACCTCCTCCACCTCGTCTCCCATCATCCAGCGCAGAAGATCAATTCCGTGAATGCACTGGTTCATCAGACAGCCGCCGTCCTGGGCCCAGGTGCCCCGCCAGGGGGCCTGGTCGTAATAATCCCGGTTCCGGTTCCAGCGGACATGGACAGAGCCATGGGAGACGCGTCCAAAGCGGCCCGCCTCCAGGGCGCGGCGGAGCTCCTGGACGGCAATGTTAAAGCGGTTCTGATGGCAGGCGGAGACCTTCACGCCCTTTTCCCCGCTCCGGCGGATAATCTCGTCCGCGTCGGCCATGCTCATGGCCATGGGTTTTTCAATGATGACGTTGACCCCCGCGTCGATGCAGCGGAGGGCGATCTCCGCGTGGACGCCGCTCTCAGTGGCGATGCTTACAAGGGCGGGCTTTTCTGCCTCCAGCAGCGTTTTGTAGTCCGTATAGCGGTGGATGCTCCCGTCCTTCTCCAGGCCGTATTTGGCCAAGAGGGCCTCCATGGCTTCGGGCAGCACGTCGCACACGGCGCAGATTTCCAGGCGGTTGTTCAAAGCGGCTTTGATGTGGTTGACTGCGATACGGCCGCAACCGATGAGGGCGTATTTCATGACGGCACTTCCTTTTTATTTTTCGTTATTTTTCGCTCAGAATCTCTTCATATAGGGCCAAGAGCTTCGTTTCTTCCACGCCCCAGTTGAATTTTTCTTGAACGGCCCGGCGACCGGCCTCCCCCATTTGGCGGGCTTCCTTCGGGTGATCCAGGAGGTAGCGGATGGCGGAGGCGTACGCTTCGACGTCCTCCGGATCTATGCAGACGGCGAAACAGTAATCCGAGAGAAGCTTGTCGCAATACGGACTCTTCGCCATAATAGAGGGTAGACCCATGGCCATATATTCGTAGGATTTTGTGGCAAGATTGTCGAATTTGTTATACTGCCCCACATTCAGTCCAACGGCCGCGCCGATCCGGCAGTGGGAGAGTGTTTTCCGCACATCTTCCCGGCTGACTCTGCCCATATAATGGACGCAGGAGGCTTCCGGCATGGACAGGACCTCCTCCTGATATGAATCGGGAGAGAAGTTTCCCGCCAAGTACACTTCGGCCCCGGCCATGCTGGCGGCCCGTACTAACTGGGTGATCCCGCGGGCGCGGGTAAGGGACCCCAGGCAGCAGACGCTTCGGTCCCACTTTTCAGAATCAGGGTCATAATAATCATACAGCTCTTCCAGCAGGGGGACGTTATCCAAAAACGCAATGCTGCGGCATTGGCCCTCAAAAGGATTTCGTCCGTCCTTCAGGCAGGGAAATACCAGACCGTCAATTTTCCGCAGCGCGTGCCGCTCATAGGCGCCGTAGGCGAAGGCGATAAGGGAGCGGAGCGGGGCGGGGAGATATTCCTTGGTCTTGATCTGCTCGGTGTATTTTTCATGGCTGTCAAAAATGACTCGTTTGCCCCGCTTTTTCAGCTTCAGCCCATAGGGCAGCAGCTCCGGGTCATGAAAATGATAGATATCCGCGTCCACGGACAGCGCCGCCTCGTAGACCTTTTTGGAAAACGACGCCATCCGCTCCCGCCGGCTCCCGGGAAGGGGGCCCACGCCGATAATGTGGACGTTATCTTTTTCATAAGTGCCGCCCGGCTCCACTAGATAGACGTCATACCCCGCCTTCGCCAGGGATACGCACTCCTTGCGGAAGATTCGGATATCCTCTGGCGGATGCGCACTGGTCATGTGGCAGACCTTCGCCTTTCCGGCCGCGCCCATCACGCCGCCTCCTTTCGGAGACTACGCGGCGCACAAACCGCGAGGGGTAAGAACAGAATTACACAGATCGTCCCCCGGGGGGGGGGCATTTGTGCGCTATTTAAGGACGCGGGGGCGCCCTCTGCGGCCAGCGCGTCATACAGGGCCAGAAGCTTCTTTTCCTCCACGCCCCAGTTGAATTCCTCTTTTATGGCCCTGCGCCCGTTCTCCCCCATCTGCCGGGCCTCCTCTGGGTGGTCCAGCAGGTATTGGACGGCGGAGGCAATTTCCCCCGGATTTTCTGGATCTATACAAATTCCGCAGTGGTAGCGGTCCACAAATTCCTGCCACAGCACGAAGTTCGTGCAGATCACCGGAAGGCCCGCCAGCATCTCCTCGAAAATCTTTGTGTTGCCCATAGTGCCGTTTTTCCAGTCAGAATTTCGGGAATAGGACACTACCGCCATGCCAACCGTACTTTGCGCCAGTAGCGCAGCTACTTCTCCGTGGGGCACCCTGCCGAGGTACCGGACCCGCTCCCAAGCGGGCAAAGCCTGAAGCTCCTGGAGGTATGGGGTGTCGGCAATGCCGCACAGAAGGTATTCGCAGTCCGGCAGTTTCTCCAAGGCCCTTATGATTGTGTGGTGGTTCCATTGGCGGGAGATGCCGCCGGCAAATACCAGGGTACGGTCACTCTGCTCAGGGAGAGGGGGCATTTTTGCGGGAAGAATGGGGAAGTTTGCTACTTGGACCGTTCGGGAGTTGATGGAGCGGAAATATTCCACAATATTGGGCGTTACAGAAATTACGGCGTTAAGTTGCCGGCAGACGCCTTCTTGATGGGCCTTAAACCAGTGGTACACCATTTTCCGCAGAGGAGCCGGAATCCACTCTTTTTGCAGGATGGACTCCAGCGTATTTTCGTGGCTGTCGAAGATGACCTTTTTGCCCTTCTTCTTTAGCTTCAGCCCATAGGGCAGCAACTCCGGGTCGTGGAGGTGGTAGACATCTGCGTCCGCCTCCAGGGCCCTCCGGTACGCCCTCCAGGCAGTCATGAGCATGCGCTGAAAGCGGTTTGGGGCGATATCCCCAAAGCCCAGGATGTGAACGCCGTCCTTTTCATAGTCCCCCCCCTGCTGGACCAACGTCACGTCATACCCGGCTCTTGCCAGAGAGACGCACTCCTTCTGAAAAATCCGCACGTCCTCCGGGGGGTGGACGCTTGTAACATGGCATACCTTCGTCATGCGAAAAACTCCTTGATTTTCTCCACGATCTTCTCTGCGCTGTGCCCGTCGCCGAACGGCCGGTACGCCGGATCAAAGGAGACCTCCGCTCCCAGTTTTTGAAGAATGTCCGCTTTATCGGGCTTTGCCAGCCGGTTGCAGCCGTTTACCATGGTTTCCGGCCAGGCGACATAGTCGAACACCGTGACGCAGTGCTTCCCGGCGAAGAACGCCTCTCTTTGCAGGCCGCCGGAATCCGTGACGATCTTCTCCGCCCGGCTCACCAGGGAGATGGAGCATTTGTAGCCCACCGGCCCGGCCAGCAGGATATTCCGGTATCCCTTTCCCGTGACCAGCCGTTCCGCCCGGTTATGGTTCCGGGGATGAACGGGATAAACCACCGGGGCGTCCAAGGCTTCCATGGCCTGGAAGATTTGATCCAGCTTTTCATCCGTGTCCGTATTCTCCTGACGGTGGCAGGTCATGTAATAGAACGTTTCCGGCAGGGCCAGGGACTTTCCTGCGAAATCCACCAAGTCCGAAAGTTCCGAGCCGTCCAGCCGCTCCGTATAATAGCGGAATGCGTCATACATGGGATCTCCCGTAAAATAGGAACTCCCTTCGATGCCCTCCCGCCGCAGAAACTCCATGGCGGAGGCGGTGCAGGCAAACCGCAGGGCGGATACATGGTCCGTCACAATGCGGTTGACCTCCTCGGGATTGTCCAGGGTCCCCAGGCGGCCGCCCGCCTCCACATGGCACACGGGAATATGGAGCTTCACCGCCGCAAGGGCCCCGGCCATGGTGGAGTTGGTGTCGCCGAAGACCAGAAGCATGTCCGGCTTTTCCTCCAGCAGGACCTCCTCGATCTTCATCAGCATCTGCCCGGTCATCTGCCCGTGGCTTCCGCCGGAGACGCCCAGGTTATAGTCCGGCTTTGGGATGTCCATCTCCTCGAAAAAGACCTCGGACATATTGTGGTCATAGTGCTGGCCGGTGTGGATCAGGACCTCCTGAAACTCCCTCCGCAGGACCCTGGAAACCACCGCCAGTTTGATGAACTGGGGCCGGGCCCCGACGACCGTACAGATTTTCTTCATTTACAGCACCTCAATATTCTCCCGGTTTTCGATGCCCTTGCACACGTTTTTGCAGTCAAACACCGGTACGCCGCACCCCGTGACCATGGCGTAATCCACGTTTGTATGGGCCGTGGTGATGCACACCAGGTCGTGCTCCTTCACCGCCTCCGGCGTGAGGGCGGGAATGCCCTCGTACCATACCCCCGCGTCCCGGTATTTCGGGACATAGGGGTCGTAATAGTCCACCAACGCCCCGGTCTTGCGGAATTCCTCCATCACCCGGACGGCGGGGCTCTCCCGGTAGTCATCAATGTCCTGCTTGTAGGCCGCGCCCAGCACCAGCACCTTCGAGCCATTCAGGGACTTCTTATCGCGGTTCAGAATCTTCCCCGCCCGCTCCACGGTGTACTCCGGCATCCGGTCGTTGACCATCATGGATGTCTCGATCATACTGGTGTGGAAGCCGTACTCCCGGGCCTTCCAGCTGAGGTAATAGGGATCCAGGGGGATGCAGTGACCGCCCAGGCCGGGACCGGGATAGAAGGCCTGGAAGCCGTAGGGCTTAGTTTTGGCGGCATCAATGACCTCCCAGATATTGATTCCCATGCGGTTGCAGAGGATGGCCAGCTCGTTGACAAGGCCAATGTTGATGTTTCGGTAAGTGTTCTCCAGAATTTTCTCCATCTCCGCCACGGCGGGACTGGAAACGGTGGTTACGTCCCCGTCCAGAATCGCCCGGTAAACCATGGCGATGACCTCCACGGCGTCCTGGCCGATGGCGCCCACCACCTTGGGCGTGTTGCTGGTTTTATAGATCAGGTTGCCCGGATCAATGCGCTCCGGGGAGAAGCCCAGGTAGAAGTCCTCACCGCACTTGAGGCCGCTTCCCTCCTCCAGAATGGGCTTCAAAAGCTCCTCGGTGGTACCGGGGTAAGTCGTGGACTCCAGCACCACGATGGAGCCCCGGGTCAGGTGCTTGGAGATGGCGACAGTGGAATCCCGGACGTAGCTAATGTCCGGCTGCTGGTGCCTGTCCAGCGGCGTGGGGACGCAGATGGCGATAAAGTCCACGTCCTTGACGAAGCTGAAGTCGGAGGTGGCGCGCAGCATACCGGACTTCACCAGCTCCTCCAGGTCGGCGTTCACCACGTCGCCGATATAGTTTTTCCCGGCGTTTACCAGGTTTACCTTCTCCTGCTGCACATCGAAACCAATGGTCTTGAAGCCGTGCTTGGCCTTGTCTACCGCCAGGGGCAGGCCCACATAGCCCAGGCCGCACACGCCCATGATCAGGGTCTTGTCTTGTATTTTCTGAAGCAGTTCTTCTTTTATGCCCATGTTAATCGCACTCCTTGATGGTATAGTCGGTTTCATTCATCTGATATTTTTTCCCGCAGGCGGGACAGACGGCTCTCAAATCGGAGAACTTGACCTGTTCGCCGCATTGGCAGACGTAGCCCCGGATCTCGGCGGGACAGCCGTAGACCATGGCGTAATCCGGCACGTCCTTTGTCACCACGGAACCGGCCCCCACGAAGGCGTAGCGCCCGACGTTGTGGCCGCAGACGATGGTGGCGTTGGCCCCCACGCTGGCCCCTTTTTTCAGGGTGGTCTTCCGGTACTCCCTCTTGCGCTCGATGAAGGCCCGGGGATTGACGACGTTGGTAAACACGCAGGAGGGGCCCAGGAACACGCCTTCCTCGCACACCACGCCGGTGTAGATGGAGACATTGTTCTGCACCTTGCAGCCGTCCCCCAGATCCACGTCCGGGGAAACCACCACGTTCTGTCCGATATTGCAGTTTTTTCCGATTTTGCAACCCTTCATGATGTGGGAGAAGTGCCAGATTTTGGTCCCCTCCCCAATCTCGCAGCCCTCATCCACATAGCTGGATTCGTGGACGAAATAACGCTTCTCCTCCATCACGCCGCCTCCTTCCGTAGGGCGGGTGTGATGGAGAGTTTCTCAGGGAGTCCTCGGGGGGGGGGGCATTTGTCCGCGAGATGTGTTCTCTATCAGAGACGTTTTCAGGTTCCGCATGAAGATCCGGTGAGGAATGGCGAAGTTGCCGGTGACAGTCTCCCCGCTTGGAACGTCCTTGGTGACTACCGCGCCCAAAGAGATGCACACGTCGTCTCCGACCGTGACGGCGTTGGAGATAGTGGCGTTCACGCCGATCCAAAGCCGGTCGCCGAAGACGCAGTTGCCGCTAATCTCCGCTTCGGCGGCGATCAGGCCGCGTTTTCCGATCACGGTACCATGCCCGATCAGTACGCCATTGTCAATCATACAATACGCACCGATGCGGGTGGTATCCAGCTGGAGCGCGCCGCATTCGATATTGCAGTTGCTGCCGATCTGCACGCCCTGTTCGATGACGGTCCACCCGGCATCCAGGCCGATAAAGGCGCGGTCCGCACCCTCTTTTATGACGGTGTAGCCTTGGGCGCCGATCACGGTCCCGGCGCAGACCCGGACGCCCTCCATCAAAACGCTGTTTTCATTGACGGTGACAAAGGGCTGAAGCTCCACACTCGGCCCGATCTCTACATTGTATGGGGCTACGTAGGCCAGCGGGCTGATGTTTGCGGTGGGATCGATTACAGTAGGCCGCTTTTCCCGATGGCGGACCAGATAATTATGGAGCGTAAAGAAGGCGGCCTTCGGCGATTCCGTTACCGCCACGCCGGAAACATGGGCTGAGATGAGCGCTTGGACCTCCGGCGCGCAGATTACGCAGGAAATTCGGGGATCCTCCAGGGCATACGCGTATTTGGGCGTTTCCAGATAAGTCAGGGCCCGTTCGCCACGGATGCGGGTACATTGCTCCAAGGTGGCGAATGTGCCGTCAGAAACCAGGGAACAGCCGTGTCCTATTTTTTCGAGATAGTCGGAAAGCTTCACAGATTGGCTCCCTCCAATACCGCCTGAATTACCTCCGCCTGCTCCGCTTCTGTCAGATAGGGGTGCATGGGCAGGGAGAAGGTCCGGGCACAATAGTCGTTCGCGTTTAGGAACACCTCGCCGTAGGACGGATCGTCCCGGAACACCGGCAGGGTGTGCTGGGGCTTCGGATAGTAGATCATGTTGGGGACGCCTTTTTCCGTCAGATGGGCCACGATTTTATCCCGCTGGGCCGTGTCCTTCGCAAGCAGCGCGTACTGGGCCCAGGCGGACACACAGCCTTCTGCCACGAAGGGCGTGACCAGCTTCCCGGCGAAAGCGGCGCTGTAGCGTCCTGCCGCGGTCTGCCGGGCGTCCAGCTCATAGTCCCTCAGGGCCTTGAGCTTGGGCAGGAGGACGGCGGCCTGGAGGTTGTCCAGCCGGGAGTTCATGCCGACCCGAATGTTGTCGTACTTCCCGCCGGGGCCCTTACCGTGGACGCAGAGGGACCGGAACAGCTTGTCCAGGTCATCGTCGTCGGTGAAGATGGCGCCGCCGTCGCCGTAGCAGCCCAGGGGCTTGGCGGGGAAAAAGCTGGTGGTGGCGATATGGCCGAAGGCGCAGGCCCGCTTTCCCTTGTACACCGCTCCGAAGCTCTGGGCGGCGTCCTCGATGAGGGTGAGACCGTATTTCCCGCAGATGGGGGCGATGGCGTCATAGTCGCAGGGATTGCCCAGGATGTCCACGGCGACCACGGCTTTCGGGGTCAGCCGTCCCTCCGCCAGCACGGCCTGAATCTGCCGCTCCAGGCTCCTGGGGTCCAGGCAGTAGGTGTCCGGCAGAATCTCGCAGAACACGGAGGCCGCGCCGAACATCTTCGCCGGCTCCGTGGAGGAGATGAAGGTCATGTCGGGGCAGAACACCGCGTCCCCCTCCCCTACTCCGGCGGCCATAAACGCGAGCTGGAGCGCGTCCGTGCCGTTGGCGCAGGTGATGCAGTGCTTCCGGCCTGTGAAGGCGGCGAGTTGGGCCTCCAGCTCCTTGACGTATACGCCGCCGATGAACTGGGCGGAATCCAGGACGCTTTGAATGTTGGCGTTGATCTCGGTTTTCAGGGCCCGGTATTGGGCCTTCAGGTCGATGAATTGCATAGGTTATTCCTTCTTTCCAATAAAAGGCTTGGCAGGATTTCCCACCACGGTTTCGCCAGAGGGCACGTCTTTGACCACTACCGCGCCCATCCCAATAAAGGCGTTTTCGCCAATAACGCATTGATTTCGGATAATAGTTCCTGCCAGATATCCGTTTCGCCCTATATGGACGCTGCCGCTGACGCTGCACGGAACCGCCATGGCGGCGTCTTCTTCAAACCAGCAGTTGTGAGCAATATGACCCAAAGCGTCGATTTTTACACCGCTTTCCAAAATCGTATCATCAATTGTTCCCCGGCTGATGCAGACGTTTTCCCCAATCAGCACCCGGTCGCCAATAGACACGCCGCCGAAGTGCTTTATCATCGTCTTTTTGTGAAGTGCATCCTCTGTGTAGGCATAACCGTCATGGCCTATGACCGCGCCGGAATGGATATCACAGTCTCTGCCGATGGTGACCTGGTTTACAATAACTACATTGTTCCAGATCACCGTCCCGTCCCCGATGGTAATATCCCCGTCCAGGGTGCAGTTGTGGCCGATGCGGACGTTTTTCCCCAGCTTGACTTTGGGAGAAAGATAGGTGAACTGCCCCACGGCGGGCTGCTCCTCCGCCTGCCCGTAAAAGTGTTCGATGGAGGAGAAGAAGGCCCGCTTGCCCTCCGGCGTGCGGATGACGTTGAGAGCGGCTCCGGCGACCACCTCCTCAGAGACAATTGCCAGGGCAATGTTATCAAGGCCGAAGTTCTCCGGGATGTTCTTCTCCGCCTTAATCCAAGTAAAGGAGCCGGGCTTGTAGTGGGCCAGAGAGGAGAAGCCCTCCACGGCGGCCTCTTCATCTCCGGTGAAGGCAAAGGGGATGCCTTCATCAGTCAGGAAATCAAGAATCTTAGAAATTTTCATAGCGCGCCCTCCTTCAAGAAAGAGACAGCGCTTATGCCGCATTCCGCGCGGTTTTCGGATGAGATGCGAAACGTACAGGAAGAAGCGTTTCCGCAGGAGCTTAGCAAGCTAAAATTTTCCGATGGGGCTACCCCATCGGGGAGTGTGGACCCCTGTCCACACTCCCTTATGACGTTTTGAACTACAGCCGTCTTTTTAATAAGCGGTCTGGCGGGGTTTCCCACTACGGTTTCTCCGGGGAGCACGTCCTTCAAAACGATGGCGCCCATTCCGACAAAGCCGTTTTCCCCTACCGCCGCTTGGTTTTTAATCACGCCGGAGGCAAAATAGGTATTTCTGCCAAAGCGGCAGGAACCGTAAAGCTGGCTTCCGCAGATGAATGCAGAATCTTCTCCAATCATGCAGTTATGACCAACTCGGACCTCAGCATCGATTTTGACGCCGCTTTTAATCATGGTGTCATCAATGACGCCACGGCTGATGCTGCAGTTTTCCAAAATCGTGACGCGGTTTCCAATGGTCACGCCGCCAAAGTGCTTGATCATAGCTTTTTTATGCTCTCCATCCTCGGTGTAGCCAAAGCCGTCTTGGCCAATGACCGTGCCAGAGGCAATCTCGCAATCCTTGCCAATGGATACACGGTTTACAATGACTACGTTGTTCCAGATTACGGTTCCATCTCCAATTGTAATATCCCCATCCAGAGTGCAGTTATGGCCGATACGTACATTTTTTCCTAATTTAACCTTTGGGGAAATATAGGTAAATTGTCCCACAGCGGGGCGGTCGTCCTCTTGCCCGTAAAAATATTCAATGGAGGAGAAAAAGGCCCGTTTGCTGTTTGTCGTGCGGATGGTGTTGGGAATTGTTCCAGTATCTACTCCATCGGAGACAATAGCCAGGGTAATTTGACTTAGGTCCAAGCTCTCAGGAATATTTTTTCCCGTTTTAATCCAAGTGAAGGAATTGGGCTTGTAATGCTGCAAGGAGGAAAAGCCCTCAACAGTGGTTTCTCTGTTTCCCTCAAAAGTGAAGGCAATTTTTTCTGCGCTCAGGAAGTCCAGTATTTCCGAAATCTTCACAGCACGTCCTCCCTCTTTACAATGGATTCTAAATCTGTAATGTTCTCAGCCATTTGGCGGCGCCGCTCCCTATTAGCGGATCGGATAAACGTGCCTACAGTCTGAGCAATGTCCTCTTCTTCGTCGTGATACCAAAAAGCGTGGGTCAAAATGTGCAGCTGATCATATTTCCTGGAACGGATGATATCCAATACCGGTTCCCGCCACCTTCGGCGGCTGTCGGAGAGGTATTTGAAATCGTGGAAAAAAGCTTTTCCATAAGAATTAACAATACCGGGAATTTCATAATCTGCTTCCAGCGTTTCATGGGAAGGCCGGTGCATGGAGACGCTCGAGACCCGGGTCTCGAGGAGTGCGGACAGGAGTCCGCACTCCTTTATAATGTTTTGAATGATCTGGTCCGGCTTCAGGGCCGGGGCATAAGACGCCTCGTCGAAGTGCAGACCGATCTCATGGCCCAGGGACAGAATATGCCGCAGGGCTTCCAGGCCGTCCCTGGAGGCGGGATTGTAAAAGTCGGTTCGGAGGAGGACGAAATAGGTGGAACGGGCCCCTTCCTCCGCCTCCAGCTCCGCCAACCTTACCGCCTGGGGAAGGCTGTTGTCGATATCATGGCGGAGAATAACACAGCGGGGCGTTTTGTTCCAGTCATGATAGCCTCGGACAGAATAGCCGTTCTCCTGAAGCAGGGCCAGCAATCCCCGGTAGGCCCGGTATGTGAATTCCACAGCTTGCTTCCTCCTTGATTTTCCCAGTCATATTTTCTTCCCGGACATTTTGCGGTACTTCCCTGACAGAACGTCCAGAATTCCTAACAGAGAGCCCCAGCCATAGGCGCAGTGAAAACAGGGAAACGCCCCAGCCAAAAACGCCGTTTCCCGAAGCCCCTGCGATAACCCGGCGGAAAAGCGCAGGTCCAGCGCGGCATAAGCCAGCAGTTCCAAGAGGAACAGCCAGAATACGGGCCGCCACAGCGCGGTCAAAATAGGCAGTCCGATCAGGGAAAGCACGAACAGGCAGGGTATGAAATGTCGGAGCCGCATAGAGCCGGGACAAAGCTTCGAGGTAATGATATTCCAGCGCCCGTTCGTCAGCCCCATTTTCATAATTCCCCCCACCGTCTCCCGGCAGTAGTAGGCCAGCCGAATGCGGTTGCTGAGATAAATCTTCCCGCCGCTGTGAATAATGCGGTAGTTCAGTTCGCTGTCCTGATTGCGGCTCAGGCGTTCATCATATAGGCCGATACGATCAAATATGTCCCGCCGGAACGCGCCGAAAGGCACCGTATCCACATAACCGTCTTTCCCGTTAATGCGGAATTGGGAATTCCCCACACCGAAGGGACAGGAGAGCATCCGCGCAATCAGCTCGCCCCTGGGTGTGCGGGCCTTCGTCTCCATCACGCCGCCCACGTTGTCCGCGCCGGTCTCTTCCAGCACCCGCACGCATTGGGTGAAATAGTCTTCGGCGTATTCCGCGTGGGCGTCCAGGCGGATAATGTAAACGCCCTTTGACGCCCGTATCCCCAGATTCATTGCGTAAGGAACGGTTTTATCCGGATTCTTCAGAATATGGATCAAGCCGGGAAAGCGGCTTTGGTACGCTTCCAGCCGCTCCAACGTGCGGTCCGTGGACATTCCGTCCACGAAAAACCACTCCATGGATTCCTTCGGATAATCCTGCGCCAGCATGGAGCCGACGCAAGCGTCCAAATACAACTCCTCATTGTATACCGGAACGATTATGGAAATAAACGCACACCCCATCACAGCACCCTCCTTTCCTTCCTGTCAAGCAAGCGGGTAGTATTTGGGCGGCACGGCATAGTGGTTAATCAGCCAGATATTCACAGTCTTTCCTCCTTACCGCGCGGCCGCCAGCTCGCGCCGGGCCTCTTCCTGTCCGGCGGCGTACTCCGCCTCGTCGATCTCCCCAATCCGCAGCAGATAGTCCCCCAGGTCCTCCGAGGTGGCCATGCCCTCCGTCGCCACGTCGTCATGGCGCACCAGGCACGCGACGGTCAGAAAAATAATCCGCACATCCTCCACAAAGCCGATCCGCTCTATGTACTCCAGATCATACCGCAGCCGGTCCTCCCACAGCAGGATGTTCCGCCCGTTGACCTGGGCCCAGCCCGTGAGGCCGGGGCGGACCGTGTGGCGGCGGCGCTGGTCCGGCGTCATGAACACCATATCCCGCACCAGCTGAGGCCGGGGGCCCACGATGGACATGTCACCCTTCAGAATGTTCCACAGCTCCGGCAGCTCGTCCAAACTGGTGGCCCGCAGCTTCCGACCAAACCCTGTCAGGCGCTCCGCATCCGGCAGGAGATTCCCATTCTCATCCCGTGCGTCCGTCATGGAGCGGAATTTGCACAGCCGGAAGATCTTTTCGTCCTTCCCCGGCCGGTCTTGGTGAAAGATTACCGGGCTTCCCAGGTTTTTCCGCACCAGCAGCGCCAGCGCCAGCAGCGCCGGAGAGAGGACAATCAGGGCACACAGAGACAGTAGAACATCCAAAAAACGTTTGAAAAAACGCTGATACATAAGCCAAATAATTCCTTACAACCCGAAATTACCCCAGCGCCCGCAGCAGCGCCTCCGCCGCCCGCTCCGCGTCCTCCGCCGTCAGGGTGGAGTACAGCGGCAGGGTCAGCTCGTTTTGATACTGGGCCAGGGCGTTGGGGTAATCCCCCATGCGGAGCCCCATGTTTTTATAGGCTGTCAGCAGCGGAAGGGGCTTATAGTGAACATTGGACGCTACGCCCTCCCGGGCCATGGCCTCGATGACGGCGTTCCGCTCCGCCTCGCCCTTCCCCGTGAGCCGGGTCAGGTACAGGTGAAAGCTGGACTCCCCATCCTCCCGGATATGCGTAGCGGTCTCCACGCCCCGGCCCTCCAGCAGCCCGTTGTACAGCTCCACCAAGCTGCGGCGCTGCGCCAGCAGCTCCGGGTAGCGCCGGAGCTGGACCAGGCCGACAGCCGCCATAATATCCGTCATGTTGCACTTATACAGGGGCGCAACAATGTCATATTCCCAGGCTCCCAGCTTCGTTTTGGCCAGGGCGTCCTTGCTCTGCCCGTGGAGGCTCATCAGCTGATAGCGCTTATAAACCGCCTCGCCGTCCAGCCCCAGGTCCTTCCGCCAGGTCACCGCTCCGCCTTCGGCGGTGGTCAGGTTCTTCACGGCGTGGAAGGAAAATGACGTAAAGTCCGCAAAGGCTCCCGAGCGCTTTCCGCCCCGGTGGGCCCCAAAGCTGTGGGCGGCGTCCGCCAGCACCAGCACCCGGCCTAACTGCGCCTGATACTCGTTCGCCGGGGAAAACAGCGCCTTCTTCTCCTCCACGATGGAGAACACGCGCTCGTAATCGCAGAGGATTCCCCCCACGTCCACGGGAAGCACCGCCTTGGTCCGGGGTGTAAAGGCGGCGGCCAGCGCGTCATAATCCATCTCATAGGAGCCGGGAGCCGTATCCACCAGAACAATTTTCGCCCCCACATGGGCGATGACGCTGGCGGTAGCGGTGTACGTATAGGCGGAGGTAATCACCTCGTCCCCCGGCCCGATGCCAAACAGCCGCAGCGTCAGCTCCAAACAGGCGGTGGCGGAATTCAGGCACGCCGCCCGCTCCGTGCCGCAGTACGCGGCAATTCCCTTTTCAAATTCCTTCGTCCTGGGTCCTGTGGTAATCCAGCCGGAGCGCAGGGCCGCCGCCACCTCGGAAATCTCCTCCTCCGTGATATCCGGGGGGGAAAACGGAATGTTTCTCAGCGTTTCCATGGGTACTCCCTTCCGCCTGACCGTCAGGCGTCCTTTTTCATATTCCGTACGACCTGCCCGCAGTCCACATGGGTCCCGTCGGGCAGCGCCACATACCGGTCAATGGTGGCGGCGCTGGAGATGATGCAGCCCGCGCCGATCTCCGCCCCGCTGCCCACGGCCGCCCGGGCACAGACCACCGTCCCGCTGCCCAGGGAGGCGCTGGAGGACACCGTGGCGTCGGGGTGGATCAGTACCGGCAGCACGAAGCCTGCCCCGGCCAGATCCCGCAGCCAGCGCATACGCAGCGCCCGGTTCCCCACGGCGGGGATGGCCACCGGCCATTCCTCCACCCAGCGGTCCAGGCCCGCGCAGGGCCCAAGGACCCCGGCCTTCGTCGGATCGTCGTCCAAAAACGCGATCTCCCGGAACACGTTCAGCCGCTGGGCCAGCTCCCGGACCTCCTGCCCGTGGCTCCCTGCCCCCAGGATCAGCAGCTTCATCTCCCGGACGCGGATACTCCGCCGGAGGGCCTCCTCCCGTTTCCGGGCGGCCTCCTCGTAGGTCCTGCCGTAACAGGAGGCGTAGACCGCCCGCCCGGACGGGTCCCGCCGCTTGATATAGCGGGCCTCGTAGCGCCCGTCCGACCGCTGCCGGATATTATCACCTGTCCGCAAGCCCCGTCCCTCCTTATTTTGTGGTCAAGTCATGGTCTCATAGCGTTTCCGGGTTTCAAAACCTCTGCTATATTACCACGCTTTCGTTTGATATGCAAGGCTTTTTGACGGATTCCAGATTCTTTTTTTCAGTCCCTGCGGCGGATGACCATGATAAAAATGGTCGTTTTGAAAAAAAGCGGCGCGGGAGAAAGCTCCCCCGCGCCGTTCCGCCTTATCCCGAGATCTCCGCTGCGCCGAATACGCTTAAATACAGCAGAGCCGCCGCGCCGTCCATGCCGTTGTCCCGCACGGTCTGGACACGTTCCACGAAGGCCCGGTTTTCCTCCGTCAGCGCAATGGATTCCAGCCGCCCCTCGTCAAAAGCGTCCAGGTCGTCCCGCAGGTCCAAAACGCCGCCGACAAAAACGGGCATCCAGTCCGCGTTCATCTCCGGCAGGACCTCCAGGCGGTAGAAGTCAAACTGCTGGTTCCAGGCATCGCTGACCGAAGCCTCCTGGGCCACCCCCTCCCGGGAACAGGCGAACATCTGCTCGTACTCTCCCCGGGGCAGGTAATAGTATTTCGCCAGACCGGAACACGCCGTGTAGGTGCCGGAAGCCCGCAGGGCTTTTGCGTAACGATTCATATCCTCCCGATACTGCGCGTCGTCGAGGAGGACGGCGTTGCCTACAAAATTCAGCAGGTGCTGCTCATGGTCGAATACGTCCATTCTCGCCCAGCGCTTCATGGCGGTCATAAAGGCATCGACGCTGTTGGTGGAAAAGCCTTCCTCCTCCCGGACCGCCATCCGGCGGCTCTCCAGAAGGCCGCCGAACACCGCCAGCCAGACCCACAGGAACAGTGCGGCGGCAAAGCTCCCCATCCGCACCAGCTTCTCCGAAGGAAGCGGCTTAACATAAAGGACCACCGGCAGCAGCAGGAGCAGCCATGCCTCACACTGGAAGGCCCGGATGGAAAAGTCGATCTCCGTCAGTCCGTGGACCACCATCATCACCCAGCAGCCCAGCAGTACTGCGGCAAGGGCGTCCTTCTCCTCCCGCAGCCGGCGAATCAGCAGCCACAGCGCCCCGCCCAGGAACGCCAGCCAAAATACCAGGCCCGCCAGGCCCATGTCGCACATAACCTGCAAAATATGGTTGTGCAGGTACAGTGATTCATAATAGAAGGGCTGGAGCGAGGTCAGCCAGGTCTCCGTGCTGCCCAGGCCGAAGCCAATCAAAGGACTGCGCAGGAACAGCCGCCAGCCGTCCTGGTCATACTGCATTCGCATCAGGAAGCTGAAGCCCTCGAAAATACCGTCCTGAAGCCGGCTGGCGACCATCTCCGGCAGGAGCCGGTATTTCAGCTTGAGAGAAGCGCCGTTGGAGACGGACACGGAGCGCAGAACCGTCCCCTCCCCCGCTTTAAAGCTGAAGCCGACCCGCAGGCCGTCCTCCTCCAGAGTGAACTCCGCGCCCTCCAGCGGGCCGGTATAAAGCTCCCGGTCCCGGTTCATCAGGGCATCCTGCCGGGAACGGGCCGTAATACGGACCTCCGGGGCCGTCCCCTCCCAATCCGCCGAAACCTGATAGGTCCCCGCGTCAAGCTTCACGGTCCGATAAAAGGGAGCTTCCCCGGTAAAGGTCCAGGCTCCCGTCCAATTCAGCGCCAGAATCAGCGCCGCGCAGGCCAGCACGGCCAGGCCCGCCCCGCAGGCGGCCACCAGCTTCTCTCGGCCCTCCAGCAGCTTAACCAACCGCCCGGTAATGGCCCAGTCCAACAGGAACACCACTACGCCGCATACGAAGCACAGCATATCCGGCAGCACCGAGCCCAATTCCATCTCCGCCAAAGCAAGCCCGCCGCAGCCCAACATGGACACCGCAGTGGCGCACATCAGGAAAAACAGGGACAGCCGCTCCGCCCGCTCCGCCGCCAGATAGACCAGCGCCGAAACAAAGAAAACCGCAATCGCGCCCCGGCTCATAGCCGTCAGGAAGCCCACAGAGCAAACCCCCAGCAGCAGGCAGCCCGCCGCCTTCTGCCAGCGCTTCCCGGAAGTATGGACCAGATACATGCACAGCAGCACGGCAGGCCCCAGCATAGCGCCGGTAATGTTCGCGTCCCGGTAAAGGCCGTTGATCCGCCCCCCGGTGCTGGCATCCAGCGTATCGGTGAAATCCATGCCCACGCCCTGCATCAGGCTGTTGAACCCTCCAAAGAGCCCCCGCCAGCTCCCCATATCCACGCAGAGCAGGCCCAATACTGCGCACACCGCCGCCAGACCCCACAACAGCCCCCGGACGTGCTTCCGGTCGAACCGGGTCAGAAACAGTGCCGCCACTGCGAAGGAGGCCGCGAATTTATAAAACTCCGCCAGTGCGTAAGTGCCCAGGGACGCGTAAATCGCGGCGAAACCGTTCATCAGGGCAAAGCCCAGAAACCCCAGCAGCGGGACGCTCAGCCGCTCCCTCAGACGGCGGACAGGCGCTCTGCCAATAGACAGCACAAACGCCGCCGCCACTAAAATCACGGACATTCGCCCAGTTTGGATCGTCATCGCAAGGAAGAGCAGGATTGTATATAAGCACGCCCGCAGGGCGTCCAGGCCGTCAAAGCCCTCCGGCCGGAGCACAATCTCCTCTGATTTCTTTTCGTTCACACTGTGTTCCTCCTGAATATATCGCCCCAAAGGGCTGGAATCAAGCTTATATTATACAACAGCATGTCCCGGATAGCAAGCCGATTCCTGTAAATTCCTTAAAACCACCAAAGAAATACCCCCGGCAAACTCGCAGGCGGTTCACATACAAACCACGCCCCCTGGCAACGGCGCAAAAAAGAGGAGGGCGCTTTCGCGCCCTCCTCTCTAAGAACCTTCGCTCAAGACTTTAGTCCTGTCAAGCTGCTCAATCAATCGCGGTCGGGAACCTCGATGACGAACAGGTTGGTCACCAGACCGTCGTCCAGAGTCCAGTACACGAAGTTGGTCTTGCTGGTCTTGATGTCATCAAGATCGACCGCCTCAATGCCGCCGCCGTTGTCGGCCAGGAAGACCTTCACGTTGGAAGCAAGGGTCAGGGTCCGGCCATAGGTGGTTCCGTTGGCGCCGACCTTGATCTCGCCGGTAGAGCCGGAGATCTTCTTGATGCCCTGAGCATAGTCCGCAGTCACTTCGTTGCTGGCATACTCGAGCTTGGTAATAACATCATCAGTGTCGCTGATGTAGTTATTGATGATCATGACCTTGCCGTCCTCGGCATCCGTTCCCTCGCCGATCACGAAGTCCTGGCCCCTGACGGAGGCGTGCATCGGAGTAACGCCGTCCTTCTCGAACTTGCTCTCGATTTCAGCGTCGATCATGATGGTGGTAACCTCACCGCGGACAACAGCGTCGTAGGTGTAGTACTGACGGCCGTCGGTCTCAGTACGCAGCTTAGACACGGAAGCGCCGGTGATGAAGGTCACATCGCGGCTGACATTCTTCACATCGCCGTCGGTGATGTAGACGATCTTGGCAACGCCGCCACGCATGTAAGCGAAGCCAACGCCCAGCTCAACGGTGGGAGCGTTCTTGATGCCGGTGTAGACCTTCCAATCGTAGGAGTTCCGGCCGTTGTCGACCTTCACGACGAAGATGGTGTTGCTGTCGGTGTAGACATCCACGCCGTTGAACTTCAGGTTCCGGTTCATGATGGTGGCGAAACCCTTGGTCTCGTCGTGAGCGGGAGCGGGAGAGGTCGTGCCGCCGATCATGGACAGGAAGGTGTTCCGCACATCGCGATTCCCAGCATAGGTAGCAATCTTGGTCTGACCGATCCGGTTCAGACGGACGCTGCCGCTGGAGAGTTCGGTGACGCGGACGACATCGCCGGCCCAGAACTCGAGGTTGTTCTTGGTAGAGTTCTCCAGGTCCTTCAGTTGGCCATTGCTCTTCTCCCACACGTTACGAGAGGTCGTCTCTTCGGTGAAGTAGCTGCGGTCAAGGTTGACCGTGCGCTCAGAGCCGTCGGCAAACAGCAGCTGGACGCGGTTGGTGGTCCAGTCAAGCGAAGTGGAGGTAGAGTTGTACAGCTGAGGCACACGGGCATCCTGATTCTGCCTGCCGTCATAGTTGCCGGTCATATCGTCGAGGGTATGAGAGACAACAGCGTTACGGGAACCGTTCTTCTCGCTGGTGATACGCTCGATCAGAGCATACTCCTTGGCGTTGAACGCAGCCTCTTCGATCCACAGAGCGTAGCCGAACTCATCCAGGAACACGCGATAGTTGGACTTGTTGGTCAGGCCGGTCTCATCCAGGCCATACTCGAAGTTGTACTCCTGAGCATACTTGTAGGTGGTATCGCCCAGAGTCAGGTCCTTGCCAACCGTCCGCTTGGCCAGGCTGCCCTCCACGGACTCGATCTTCTCCATGGACTGGATGCCATTGGTCTTGTTGGAATAGGTGTAGGCGACAACGTCGTCTTCCTTCAGGCCGGTGGTCTCAAACCAGTTGTGGTTGTCATCCATACCAACGGGGGCGTGAACGTCCAGAGCGCCGTACTCGATCTCGATGTAGTCGTCACGCTTGGCGGTGCCCTCGTTCACAGAGGTGACCTTGCCGCCGTAGATGGAGATGATGGCGATGATAACGTCGTTGGTGGCGTCGTTGCGATAGACCTCGGTCTTGGTGCCGTTGCCAATCTTCTTGTCGGTAGCGCCGTCAATGATGCCGTCATCGATATCCTGCAGCTGAGCCGCAGTCAGGGGCTTTGGCCTGAAGCCATCGGAGTCGCTGGCGTCCAGACCGAGGAGCATCGCCATGTCGAAGCCGGCGGTGAGGTCGTTGGTCTTCAGCTTGCTGTTGCGCTCAATCTTCACCGTGCCGTCGCCGAGGGCCGTGATCTCTTTCGCCGTCTTATCATACGTAAGGCCGCTGTAGTTCACGCCGTTGACGAACACAACACCGTTACCGTTGAAGGAGTTGTTGGTGGCAGTGTTCATCTCGAGGTCGTTGTAGATCTCGGTGATGGAGACATTGCCCTCATAGGTCTTGATGGGAGCCTCGGTGTAGGTGCCGATCTTCTCGCCGCGATAGGTCCAGGTGCTGGAAGGACGGCCCAGATCATCAGTCGTGTACGCGCCGTTCCAACGGTTGTTCCACTTGTACTGGCCGTTGTTGCGGACCAGACGGGGGAAGTAACGCTCGCCGAACTGAACGATGGCGTAGTTATCCCAGCTGGTAGCACCCTGGCTGTCCTGGCCGCGGGCACGGGACTCGTTGATGATGTTCCAGTTGTTGGTGTTGGAAGCCTGGGTCTCAGCGGTGACGCTCTTGGCGCCGTTGCTGCCGCCGATGGTCACGTCGACGCCGCCGACGGTAGCGGTGATCTTGCTGTCATACTCCACCAGGTCGGCCTTCAGGGTGTTGAAGGCGAACAGGCAGGCGGTCTGACGGTCAACGGCGGAGGTTCCGGAGAAGCCCTCGGCCACGCCCTCGAGCAGGCCGATGCCGTTGGCGATCTTCGCCACGTTGATGGTCCAGTTGGAGCCGGTGAAGCCCTCAACGGTGCCGTCATAACCCAGCGCGCCCTCGAGCATCTTCAGGAAGGCGTACCCGGTCAGGGTGCCGCCGGGCTGGAAGGTGCCGTCGGAATAGCCGTTGATGATCTTCTGCTGGGCGCAGTAAGCGATCTGAGCGGCAAAGGTGTGGTTGGCGGGGACGTCCTTAAAGGGCGCCACGCTGGCGGTCAGGCTCGCGGAAGCGGTGGGGCCAAGGATCATGTTGCAGATGATCTTGGCGGCAGCGCCGCGGGTCAGAACCGTGGTGGGCTTGAAGCTGCCGTCGGAATAACCGTCGACAACTCCGATGGCGGAGATCACGTCGATGGCTTCATCGTAGTTGATGTCGCTCTCATCCGTGAAGTCCGCCGCTCCAGCGCTGATGGTGACCAGAGACATGGTCATAATCAGAGCCAGGAGCAGAGAAAGGAACTTTCTCATAGGATGGTTTCCTCCTTTTGAATTTACCGTACGCGTTCGCGTCCGGCATTTGAGATTTGGAGCGGCTCCGTCTTTTGGTTCGCCCGGTGCACATACCGTGGCTAGCCAATACCGTATCTGTACCGGCATCGCCTCCAGGCGGCGCTGTCCATGGATGCATCATAGCAAATGCCCTGACAAAAATCAAGCGTTTTTTTCCCCTGTAATAAAACTGTAACATAACGGGAAGTCTCTGCCGGAGTCGGAAAACGATGCCTATGGGGCGGTTTTGATTCCTATCCTTCCTCAAAGCAGGAGAAGGCTGGATAGTAGCGGAAGGGCACGGGGGGGCCCAGGGCGGCGGTCCGGTTTTTCAAAATTTTCAGCTCCAGCTCCCGGGGGTCCTTCCGCTTCTCCTCGTCGATGTTGAAGCTCCGGCTCCCCGCGCCCCGGGCCTGGAGGCCCATCAGCACGTCGGCGCTGTAGTCGATGCCGCCGGATTCCTTGAACGCCGACATGGTAGCCTCCACATTGTAATTCTCCCGGTTGAAGGAGGAAATCGCCAGGATGGTGAGCTCCTGCTCCCGGCTGAGCTTTTTCAGGGCGCAGACCGTCCGGTCCAGGTTCTGCTTATCGGTGAAATGCACGTCCGCCGGGGCGATGATCTGAAGATAATCAACCAGCACCACCGGACGCTCCCCGGTCTCTGCGATATGGCGCACCGTTTCCCGACGGATATCCTCAAATCCGGTTTCATGGTCTCCCTCCCGGAACCAGACCGCTCCGGCATAGGAGGCATACCGCCGCTTCGCCTCTTCCAGGTGCCGCCGCTCCTCCCGGCTGTATTTCACATACCGCCTTCCGTCCAAAACGCCCCGGACCGTCTTGGCGAGCTGCTTTCTCCGGCTGCCGTCCGCAAGAAAGGTCTCCCGGGAGACGGACCGGGCCATCAACTCGAAGGCGGACATCTCCAGGGAAAAAATCAGTACATGCCTGCCTTGCTTCGCCAGCTGGTCCGCCAGCTGCATGCAGAACGCGGTTTTCCCCAAAGAGCTGACGGCCCCCAGGACATAAAGCCCTTCATAAAGTCCCCCGTCCAGGGCTTTGTCCAGGGAGGGAAAGCCCGTAAGCAGGGCGGGCCTCACAGCCCGGTCCTCTATGTAGCGTTCCAGGGCCTCCATCCGCCCGGCGGCGGAGAGGTCCCCATAAGGCGGAGGCCGGTGCTCTCTCCAGTCCTCCAGGCACTCCGCCAGATACCGCGCCGTTCCGTCCCGGTCCGCCGTCAGGCTCTCGTTCAGGTCCTTCCCCTCCGGGACCGGGGGACAGCGGTACAGCCAGGGGAACTCCTCCGTCAGGGCGGAGGCCCAGGCGTCCCCGGCGGCATCCTCGTCCGTCACGACCAGCACGGCCCCCGGCGTCTCCCGGGCCCGCAGCAGCGCCGCCGCCTTTTCCCGGTTTCCCGCCCCGTTCAGGGCGCAGGCCCGGAAGCCCAGCTCCTCCGCGCTGAGGGCGTCGAAGGCTCCCTCCGTTAAAAAGACCGGTTCGTCCCCCGCCAGCAGCTCCGGCTGGAACAACGGGGACGGGACGCCCTTCTCATTTAGATACCGCTTCTCCCCCACCGACCGCCGGACGGCCCGCCCCCCCTCGCAGGGAATGACTACGCAGTCCCGCTCCGGGTCATAGCGCAGGGAAAACCGGCGGGCCGTTTCGGCTGACAGGCCCCGGCGGGCGAAATAGCCCTCCCCGCCCGCCGGGGGGGCCTCCGCCGGACGCGGCGGGGCGGGCGGGCGCTTCGGCTCCCCGCGCCCGTACCGGCGGGCGGCCTCCGCCAGGGCCTCCCCTGGGGAGGACAGCCCCTCGTCGATGGCCAGCAGGTCGAACAGGTCGTAGTCCGCCCCGCAGGCGAAGCAGTGGACCTTATGCCGCTTGGCGTCGTAGCCCATGGAAGGGTTCCGGTCCAGGTGGGCCGGGTTCAGGCACCGGAAGCGCTTTCTCGGGTTGATTCCCTTGTCCTGGAGGTATTCCAGGATGCGTGGGCGAAACTCTTCAAAGCTGTCCGCCATAGGCTCACACCCTCCTTTTTCAAGCCGTATTTTATATGGAGCCGGAGGGCAGCGGGTTCTCCGGCCATAGGATATCCTAAGATATCAATAAGGGGCGGGCGGCGAGCCGGAGCCCTTCCGCCGCCGGGGCTGGGAGCGGGGCGGCGCACGGGGCCGGGTCGGTCCTGCACGGGTTGGGGTCGTTCTGGCACGGGACGGAGTCGGAGCGGGGCGGTTCCCGGCGGGATGTTTTCCACAGTTGGCGGGGTTTTGTGCATGGTTCCCCGGTTTTTTTGCGTTTGGGAGGGCGGAACGGCGGGCTTTGCCCTCGTTTGTGGAAAGACGGCCCGCCTTTTTCCACAGGAGGGCGGGCGTCGCCCCGGAGTTCCGACGTGAAGTCGTGCATCATTTCCCGGATTCCCGGTCCTCTTTCCCCCGTTTTTTCTTGGCCTCCAGCTGTTTCGCGGCCTTGGCCCTGTCCAGCTTCTGGCGGTAGTCCTGCATGGCGTCGTCGATGCCCACGGTGAGCTGGCCCGCCAGGAAGGTGTTGATGTTGTCGTAGTCGATCTCGATGTCCAGGGAGCCGCCGGAGATCTGGCGGATTTCCTCCATGGCCTTTTTGAAGGGCCGGAGGATGGCCTCGTCGTAGTTGCGGTTTTTGACCTCCTCCTTGGTGGGCAGGCCGATGTACTGAATCACGTCCTCCACCCGTACCCGGAAGCTGCCGTCCTCGTCCATGGGGGCCTTCCGGGCCCGGTAGTAGAGGTAGAAGGCCATGCGGTAGGCGTTTTCCCCCAGGCGCCCCATCCAGTCGGGGATGAGCTGGTAATACTGGGTCAGGAAGTGCCGGACGTTCTCGGCGAAGGCGATGCGGACCTCCCCGGTGTATTTTTTAATGGAGGCCTCCGTGGCCAGGTGGGTGGTGTAGAAGGATTCAAAGTATTTTTTAAAGGACTCCGCCGTCAGCTTCATCCCCGTGATGGACTGCACGTCCTTTTTCAGCTGCCGGTAGGCCGCGTCGCGGCTTTTCAGGCCCGCCCATTCCATGTATTCCGTGATGTTGAACACGGCGGTGTTGTTCCGCCAGTTCTGGGCGTTGCCGCGCATCAGGGTGTAGATCAGGAGCCGGTGGGCCGTCCAGGAGAGGTTGCGGGTGTATTCCTTCACCGTCTCGAAGATCAGCGTCATCTCATAGTCCTTGTTGCGGTAGCGGATGTTCTGATTCCCATAGGCGTCCGGCTGGTCGTAGGTGACGGTGATGCCGTTGGAGGCCGGGTGGAACTCCCGTCCCCGCTTCATGTTGGCCCACACGCCGCAGATGAAGTAGGTGGCGGGGCTGTTGCCCAGGATGTCGTATTCCGTGGCCCGGGCGGTCAGGTTTGCCTGGAAGATTTCCAGCAGGGCGGCGGCGAAGGCGGCGGTTTCCTCGTCGGGGTCCGCGGCGGCCCGGGCCAGGTCCTCGGCGGTGTCCAGGGTATGGGTTTTCAGGAATTCGTCCATGATGGGGTAGATTTCCTGGAAGTCGAACTCCGCCAGACGGCGCTTAAAGGTCCGGGGCTTGTCCTCGGCCAGGGGCTTCAGGCGGCGGTAGGTCTGGAGCATCTCCTGAAACTGGCCGCTCTCCAGGAAGCGGGCGCCGGCCGCCTCGGCGGGCTTGGGAAGGGTCTGGTCCATGGGGGCCTCCTTTCGTCGGGACATGATAAATCAGGATGAAGTATAGCATAAAACTGGGAAAAAGGGAAGGTTTTTTTCCGGGGGCCCGCTCCGTGAAAAGCAGAAAAGGCGGACGGGCACGTTTCGCGGCCCGTCCGCCTTTTGTCATGTCCTCGTCCCGCTGATGATTTTTCGGATCTGCCGGACGCTCAGGCGGTACTGCGCCGCCAGCTGCCGGTAGTTTCCCCCGTCGAAGCGGGCCCGGATGGCCCGGTCCCGGGGCCCCCGCTCCAGGCTTTCCCGCTTCGGGATGTACAGGTCCTGTCCCCCGCACAGGGTAATGAGCTTCAAAAACGCCTTCATTCCCAGCGCTTCCGCCACCTCCCGGAACTCCTCCGGCACGTCCTCCATAGTGACGGGGCCGTTCCATGCCGCGTTGGTCATATCGTGTCTCCTTTCCATGCAAAAAACTCACGTGAGTTTTGTCCATCGGACCCACGCCCCCGCCGTCAGCTTATAGCCGCGCGGCGCCGCGCAGAGGGCGTTTTCAGGCTCATTACCGTGCTCTTGGCGCGGCCCCGGATGGGTGGGAGCCTCCTTTCCTGCGCCTCCCGTCCGGGAAGCGGTTCTACAGGATGGGCGCACGGGGAAGAAGGTTGCACGGGGCGGTGCGCCAGGAAACGAAAAAGTTTTACCGGGGCTTGTAAAGGCGGTGGTTTTGTGGTATCCTGAAAAAACGACAGGATACGGCAAGGAGTAGATATGGAAGCCTTTGATATGGAATTTTGGAGAGCGGCGGGACAGACCTTCCTCATGGCCACGGTCCCGGTGATCGAGCTGCGGGGGGCTCTGCCCTTCGGCATGGCCCTGGGGCTGCCGGTGTGGGCGGCGTATCTGGCGGCGGTGCTGGGGAACCTGTTCCCGGTGCCCTTTATCCTGCTGCTGCTGCGGCGGACGTTCGCTTGGCTGCGGCGCTTCCCCCGGCTGGGGAAGTGGGTGGCCGCCCTGGAGCGCCGGGCCCACCTGAAGGGGCGGACCGTGCGGAAATACAGGCTGGCGGGGCTGGTGCTGCTGGTGGCGGTGCCCCTGCCGGGGACCGGGGCCTGGACCGGGGCGCTGGTTGCCGACGTGCTGGATATTCGGATGAGGACCGCCTTGCCCGCCATTGCCCTGGGGGTGCTGATCGCCGGGGCGGCGGTGGCCGCCGTCTCCTGCGGCGTGCTCGGCGCGGCAGCCATATGAGGCGGACAAAACTCACGTGAGGCCGGACCCGGAAAGGGCCTGAAAGCAAAGAAAAAAGCGCCCCGCCCAAGGGAGGATTCCCAAGGGCGGGGCGCTCTTAATCAACTGGGGTTTTTTACGGTTTGAGGTCCCCTGCGGGGCAGAGGGGGCGGTATTCGCCGTCCAGCAGGAACAGCCGGCCGCTTCCGCCCAGGGTTCCGGAGAGGCTCTCCAGGACCTCCAGGGAACGGAAACGGGTCCCCTCGTACCTGGCCAGGAGGAGCCTTGCCCCGGTCGGGGCGTTGACGGCCTGATAGCCGCCCCCCGGGGTAGTCTGGATAGCAGCCCCCTGGCGTTCGGTCAGGGTGAAGTCGCTGAAGCCGGTGAGGACGAAGGAGGCGTACCATTGGCCGCCCCTCTCGAAGACGGTGTGAAGCACCTCCTCACAGCCGCCGTCCGCCCGGTAGTGCAGAATGGCCAGGAAGTCCGGGTTGACGCCCGTCGGAACGGGGAGGGTCACCTTGACGGGAACCGCCAGGTCGTGAGGAGTCACCGTGTTGAGAAGGGTCATGGAGAAGTTCACCGCCAGGGCGGAGTCATAGACGGCGTCCAGAACATGGTCCGCCTGGGGCTTCCCGATGCTCAGGATTGGACTGCCCGCTCCGCTCGGGTCGTTCAGCGCCGCCCCCACGATGGAGACCTTGGCCGCGTCGAAGACGCTTTGGAGCTCCGGGGCTACCTCAGGCGTTGCCGGGCCGCCCAGGTGGGCCTCCAGCTTCGAGAGGGCTTCCGCCGCGCCGGTCGGCGCGCCCGGGATGTCCGCCGCCAGGGCGCTTTTCAGCTCCGCCGGGTCCAGGGCCTGGACGGCGCCCCGGAGCTCGTCCGCCGGGAGGCCGGCCTTCAGGATGGCGTCCAGGGCTTCCAGGGTGTCCTGATGATAGCCTTGGGACCAGCCGGACCACTCCCCGCAGCGGCGGGCCTCAATGTTGGCGCTGACGGGGCGGACCCGGAAATAGTACCAGCCCGCGCCGAAAGAGCTGAGAATCTGCTCCTCAAAGAAGTCGTTCCTCTTGCCGCTGCGGAGGCGGGCCGTGCTGCCCGCGCCGCAGATCTCGTCCGGGCTTGCCGCCTCCGTCTTGGACCAGCCGTATTCCACCAGGTAGCCGTCCACATCGGGGTCCGTATCCTGCCGGTCGTCCCAGACGGCAATGGGCCACTCCCAATGTCCGGCGGCGGGGGTCTCCAGGGCCGTGTTCGGGCCGGGCTCCACGTAGGCGTACACGCCGGAGGAAACCTCCGCGCTGTCGCTGTACGCTGTGCCGTCCCCCAGGTTCTGGACAGTGAAGAAATAGTTCCCGGAGGGCAGGTCCTGGCTGGCGAGGGCATGGTACTTGAAATAGGAGGCCTCGAAGGGACCGGATTCCCCGGCGCCGTGCTCCAGCTGGGCGCTCCAGATGGGGGAGGGATCGTTTTCCTGGTAGAAGGAGAGATAGCAGAAGCCCTGGTAGGGCCGCGCAGTCTCCCACCGGACGAGGCCGGGATGGTCCTTGTCCCATTGGAGATTGACGGGATTCCCCAAGGGGACGGAGCCGGCGGCAAAGGCCGGCGTGGCTAGGGCCAGAAGGGCTAGGAGCAGCGCCGGGAGAAGTTTACATTTCATAGGGATGTCCTCCTGTATGTTTGATTTGCACAATTTATCAAACCTATCATAGCGGAAGCCCCTGATTCTGTCAAGGCCCTTCTCCTTCCGGCCCTCCGGGTTCCGGCGCCCGGACAGTGTACAAGCGGCTGAATGACGGCCCTGGAGCTGAGCGGGCTGCCGCCCGCCCCGGCGGAAAAACAGCGGAAAGCCGACTTGATTTCGTGCGGGATTCCGGGAAGCGTCTTCCCAAAGTCCGAGCCGGAACCGTGAGAAAAGCGGACGGGAAACAGGCTGAGACGGCGGAAGTCCGACGTGGATTCGTGCGGAATTTGGAGAAGGATTTCAGGGAAAACCGACTTGAATTCGTGCGGAAAGCCAAGGGGAAAAAGGCCCCCGCCCCGCCGCCGAAGGACGAAAAACGGAGGACGGCCAAAGGAGCGGACAAGCCTCACATGAGTTTTTGGCGGGCCGGGAGAACGCCGGGAAAGTGCCGGTTACGGCTTCCCGGACACAAAATCTGCGGGAGATGGACCAAAACCGGCTACAAGATGTTGCGGTTCGGTCCCCCAAAAGTAATGAATTGGTTCCGCCGGAGCCGAGGCCCAAGGCTCCCCAAAGAGCGGCCCGCACGAAACGAAGTCGGAGCTTCCAAGGAAGCTGCACGAAAGGAAGTCGGAACCAGGCGGGCCGGAGGAATCCGCCCCGCACGAAACCAAATCGGAATCCCGGATTGAACCGAAGAGAACGGCGCACGAAAGCAAGTCGGAACCGGCGCACGAAATGAAGTCGGATTTTGTTGAACTGCCCCGGGGGCCGGGGACGGGGAGGAGCGGTTCAACCGGCTTCTGCTGGAGGGCCGGCGGCGGACGGGGGCTGCTGAAGATGAGGCTCAAGACCTTCCGCCCCGTGAAGTGCTTCTGCTTTACAGCGGTCAGCCGCCGGAAACCGTTCCCGCCATGCTCAAGCGCCGGCGGGATTCGGGGGATCCAGTGCGGCTCATCCTCTCCGGGAGCGGCATCAGACGTGTTCCTCACCGGACCATGACGGAGACGCTGCGGGAGGGTGACAAGGATATGGGCTTGACAGTTGCCCGGCGGGCATGGTGAAGGACGCACCGGCCTTGATGGAGGCGGCGCTGGGGGAAATGTTGATGCGGGTGAAGCTGGAACAGCCGTCAAACGCCCATTTCCCAATGGAAGTGACCGTGTCGGGGAGGGTCGCGGAGGACAGGCGGACGACGTGCTCTACACCTGGGCCGGGCCGGAAATCGCCGTGCCGGAGACCCGCTCCCTGCTCCAGCCGCCCCTGAGCATCGTACCGCTCCAGCGGGGCTGCGACATCGGCACGCCGAGAAACCTGGCGAAATCGGTGACGGTGGAGTAACCGGAAGTGAGAAGGGCGCGGACTCTTGCCCCGCGCCCTTTCATGTTTCCGGCTCCGCATCAATGACAGCCGCGCTTTGGCAGCACTGCCAGTCCAGCCGCTGGCCGCAGCGGTCGCGGAACGCGGTATGCTCCCGTTCCATGATGCTTCCGCATTTGGGACAGACAGAGTATGCCGGCGCCAGATGGCAGTGCGGAAAGATATGAATTTCAGTAAACGGTTTGAGGAAACGGTCCGCGTGTCCCTGGAAAATTGCGGGTAAAAGCGGCGGCAGGGCGCGTTACATCATGCTGCCGCTTCCCCCGGCTTTGCGCTTGAGCGGACCGGGTTTCTATAAAAACAACGCAGCCGTTAAGGGGTGGGAAAATACCCTCCCTTAACGGCTGCGTTTCCGCTTAACGAATGTCACTGAGCGAAAGCAGGGCCGCTTCCGCCCGGTTTATTCCAAAATATAGACCATGCAGTCCCGCCGCCCAAAATTGATGCATTCCTGGTAGGTGTCGAAGTAGAGGTCGATGCGGTTCCCCCGGACTCCGGTATCCTCCGCCACGGCGTGGCCGTATACGACGCCGCCGTTGGCGACAATATACAGTTTGGTTCCCAGGGGAATTACCCGGCGGTCCACCGCCACCACGCCCTCCCGGACGGCTGTGCCGCTGGCGGTACGGGTGCCTACTCCGCCATGCCCGGCGGTGTAGGCGGTGGCGGTCATGGAAATGGCCTTGGAGAAACGCAGCGTCTCGCCGTTGGAGAGGGTCAGAGTGCCGCTCTCACCGGAGGACTCCGCATCCCGGCTGACGGATACGCTGGCCGCCTGGGCCGGCCTGGCAGCCGCAGGCTTGACGGCGGTGCCGTATTCAATGATTTCGTCCACCGGCTCGCTGTCCAGCTCCTCCACCAGCTGGCGGCTGAGCTCCGCCCCGTTGGACCAGACGACCTCGTATACGCCGCCCTTCTCTCCGATGGAGCCCACCTGTACCACGTCCTCCTCGCCTTTTGCCATGGCGGGATTTGCCCGGCGTATGGTCTGGTAGGGCGTTTCCACCGCGTCGCGCTCCCAGTAGACCAGGTCAGAGGCGACGGTAATTTCAATGGAGCCACGGGAAATTTGAATCAGCACGCCCTCAATGGGGCTGGGCTGGATGCCAAGTCGGCGGAGTGTAACGGTAATGGGTTCCAGCTTGGAGTCGTCCGTAAAGGTCTGGCCCTCATGGTGAATGGTCAGCTCCTGGCGGGCGGCGGTGGCCAAGTCCCGGCTTCGCCCGTTCTGGAGGATGGTTAGGGGATAGCCTGCGAGGTCCGGAGCCGGGCCGGAGCCGTCGATCAGGAGGGGATCGTCTTCCAGGCGGGTGACAATGTAGGTTATGCCGCTCCAGGGAAATGTCTCCGCAGCAAAGGCCTGGGGCAGGACCGGGCAGACCAGCGCGGCCGCCAGAACCAGGGCGGCCGCCCGCCGGAGAAGGGAGGAAGGGAGAGAAGCGCACACAGGGATCGCCTCGCTTTCCGTCCGGCCTCCCCGGGGGAAAGCCGGAAACAAATTGTTACTTTTGAGAAATGCTTACAAAACAGGTTTTAGTATATAGGAAATCCCCACAATTGTCAAGTTTATTCCTTCAGACCGGAAACCAGCTCCCACTTTTTAAAAATTTTTTTGAAAAAGAAGTGGCATGAGCGAGGAAAAAGCAGGCGTCAAGAAACGATTTGGAAACAAAACAGAAACATTTGTAAGAATGAAGGCGAACGCGGCAGGCCCCCTGGCGCAGTGCGCCAGGGGGCCTGCAACAGGATGCTTTTTTGGCAGTAAGGCTTTACCAAGAGCGGCCCGGCATTAGCTCCTCCGCGTCAAAGGAATAGGGCGGGATGACAGGCGCGCCGTACTTGTCCCAGGCAATGAGCTTGCAACGAGGCAGCTTGCTGCCGGGAAATTTTGCTTCTATTCCGCCGCTTTGGGAGGATGTTTTTGACGCGAGGCCCAGCAGCTGGCCGCTGTCCCGGTCGTACAACGCAAGAGCCAGGGCGGCCGCTTTATTTTCCTGGTAAAAGGACGGGTTGATTAAAACGCGGACGGTATTTCCCTCCGAGGGAAGATAGGCGTTGAGGTAACTTTTTTCGTCCAGCTGTTTAAGCCATATGGCGTAAAGATTCAGAACCCCGGGCTTCTCAAAAACAATGGGGCGCGCATAACCGTAAGCGATTTCCGTGCTGCCCGGTTCTGTAGACCAGCCGCCAAAGGACCAGCCCTGGGGCTCCCGGAACAGGTATGGCATATATATGGGCGGCATGATGTCAGAATTCCCGCCGCCTTCCTGGACCAGGGCGGATCCGCCTGCGGCGGAGGGGAAGGAGCCCAAGTGATAAACGACAAGATGGGAAGCGGTGGGGCTGTACTGGTGGCCATAGAGCGGTCCCTTGGGGGCGCTGTCGCCCGGCGCGTACCACGCGCCGGAGAGGAAGGAGTTTGCGTCCGCTTCGGGCTGAAGACGGGTGGACCAGCCCAGCAGGGCTGAACCGTTGGTATAACGGATGTCTCCGGCAGTGGGAAGGGGGCGTCCGGGCGTTTGGATAGAATACCGCTGCTGCTTTACAGCGCCATCCCGGGGAGAGGGATTGACAAAGGTTCCGGACAGGGCGTTCAGGGTGGAGCCGGACGGCGCCCAGTAAGCGTACAGCGTGGTATTGGTGACCCGGTAACGGGCGTTTATGGGAATCAGATTTGAGGGGGAGGCGGGACTTGGGAACCTGTTTGTGGTCCAGCCTACTTGGATTTTATTGGACTGGGTACACAGGTAGTCCGCCAGGTCCACAGTCTGGTATGGGCGCTGGGCGGAGATGGAGGCGGCGCTTGTGGCGCCATTGGGCTGGGTTCCGCCGTTGGGGTTCAGATACAGCGTGTAAAAGGACCTCCGGGCCGCGGCGTCTGCTGGAGCCGGGGAGGGGACCGGAGCCGCGGCCGCCGGGAGGGCGGACAGCACAAGGAGGAGCAGAGCCAGATTCAGACAGGCGAGCCGTTTTTTTAAAAGGCGCATAAGACATTCTCTCCTTTTTATAAGTTTTCCTCCGTCCGGCTGGGGCCGCCGGAGGAGTTCAGAAGACCCAAAGCCAGCCAGAGGTATGGTGTGGAAATGGGAGAACTGACGCCAAAAAACGCTTGAATGCAGTAAGCCAGCGCCGCGCCGCCGCACAGGGCGGCGGTACGGTTCGCGGGGGCCTCCCGGACCCACCGGCGGGCCAGGAGAATCAGGGCGGCCAGATAACAGCCCAGGGCAGGGGCGCCCTGGTTGATCAGCACGCCAAGGTATTCATTGTGGGCGGAGTCCACGGCGGCGCGGATGGTCTGCCCCAGCTCCGGGTCCCAGCGGGTAAAGGCCGCGTCCGTCCGCAGGCCCAGGGTGTCGGGGCCGCCCCCCAGCAGGGGCCGCTCTGAAAACAGGGGCCAGACGCTCCGCCAGATGTACAGCCGCCCGGAGCCGAAGGCATCGTCCCACCGGCCGTGGAGCAGCTCGGAGGCTTCATGGAAAAAGCCCCCCATGCGTCCGCCCCAGAAATAGACGATGGGGAAGGCGGCCAGGAACAGGCACAGGACCCAGATGACCAGGATTTTTCGCCGCCGCTTATCCGCCGCCAGTACGGGCAGGGAAAAAGCCGCGCCGCCGCAGACGCCCAGAACGCCCCCTGCCACAAAGGAGCGCAGCAGCGTCCCCAGGGACAGGGCCAGGGGGACCAGCAGCCAGAAGCGCCGCTTCTCCCGGAGCTTGACCAGGGCGGTCCAGAACACGGGGATGGCTATGGACAGAACGGCGGCGTGGATGTCGGCGTTGCCCAGAGTTCCCAGAAATTCTCCGGAGTATAAACGGTTTCCGTCGTAATACGTCATCCCCTGAGGATAAAGGCGGAAGGGGTTGCACCCCTGAAACTGGCAAATGGCAAGGAGACAGTTGAGGCTGACGGCGGAGGCGAAAATCCACAGGTGCCGCTTTCTGGCCCGGCCATACCGGGAGAGGAGGAGGAACCCGCCGCAGTACAGCGTCAGCGTAATCAGCCCCTCCCGCCGGGGACTTCCCCAGAAGGCGGTGTTCCGGTTCGGGGAAACGAGCGTTGAGAGAAGGGAAAAAAGCCAATAGCCCAGGACGCAAAGCTCCGGGGCCCGCCAGGGACGGCGGGGCGGGGCCGCGCCCACCAAGGCCAGCTCGCCCCGCAGCAGCAGCGCCGCCGCCAGGCTTCCCCCGCCGGCCAGGAGGTATGCCAGGAACTTCCATTCCGTCAGGTTCGCGTAGCCCTCGAAGCCGAAAAACAGCAGATAGGGGCCCAGCATCAGGCATAAGAACGCATCCGCCAGAACCTCCATAGGGGACGGGGAAGCCGGATTGCCCCCGGCGCCGCGGGGATGTGGTTTCATGTCGTTTCCCTCCCGGTTTGGCCTTAGAGCCTGTTTAAAATCTCCGTGCATACCGCCTGAGCGGGTCTTTTTCCGCCACTCTGCGTTAAATTTTCTTGCCGGGCGACAGCCCGCCTTCAAAAATTTGCCTTGATTGGCAAAAGAATCCCCACCCATGCGGCACACCCGGAGATATTAAACAGGCTCTTACAGGCTGTTTTTCAGGGCCTCCACCGCCCGGCGGAGCTCCTCCAGGTTCTGAAGGCAGGTCTCCAGCTTCTTTTTCGCCGCCTCCCGGTCTGCCTCCTCTCCCAGCTCCAAGGCTTTCATCTGGGCCGTGGAGCGGCGGATGGAACGGCCGAAGGATTCCACTGTCCGCAGGGGGGAGGGAGCGGCCTTGGGGGGCGGGGGCGGCAGCTCCGCCGCTTTGGCCCAGGCGACGGCCCGGTGAACCAGGGCGGGGAAATCCTCCTGCCGGTCCGCCTTGCTTACAAATTCCTCCACCACGGGGTAAAGGTGCTGGTTTTTCTTCCTGGCCAGCTCATAGGCGTCGGTCATGGTCATCTGCCCGCCCTCCGCCCAGGCCGTCAGGGTCCCGTTCAGATTCAAAAGGTCCAGGTACCGTTCCACGGTGGCCCGGCTTAACTCCGTCTGCTCCGCCATCAGCTCTGCCTGCTCCTTCACGTTCTCCGGGAGCCGCCCCTCCTGGCGCAGAACGTCCCGCAGCGTTTCCAGCTGCCGGGCCATGTCGAAGGGGGACAGGTTCCTCCGGTGGAGGTTGGCCCCCATCAGGGCCCGGAGCTCCGCCAGCTTGTCCGGGTATTCCCGGATCTTGCAGGGGACGGAGGACTTTCCCAGCTTCCGGGCGGCGGCTACCCGCCGGTGCCCGCTGACGATGCGCCAGCGGCCCTCCCCGGCGGGAGTGACCACGATGTCCTCTAAAAAACCGTCCTTCTCCACGGAGGACAGGGTGGCCTGAAACTGCTCGTCCTCCGCCATGGAAAAGCGGTTCATGGGGTTGTCCTCCAGGGCCTCCACCGGGAGGGAGCGGACCAGCTCGCTGTTGACGGCGGCGGCGTTCTCCGCGGTTTTCTGCAGGGTGGAAAAAATGGAGGCGGTCTTTTTTGACATGCCTCAGCCCTCCATTCTCGCCAGCATCTCGTCCGCCAGGGCGGCGTAATCCTGGGCGGCGGAACAGCGGGGGGAATACTGCCGCAGGGGCAAAAGGGCAATGGGGGCCTTTTTTACGTCGATGTTCTTTCGTATGTAGGCTTTGAAAGCCAGCTCCGGCAGCAGGGCCGGAAGGTTCGCGATCATCTCCCGGTCCAGGCTGGACCCGGTTTCCACGGCGGTCATAAAGATGCCCAGGGCCCGGAGGTCCGGATTCCCCCCCGCCCGGACCTCCCGCACGGTCTCCAGCATTACGTCATAGCCCTCAATGGAGTTTTTGTCCACCTTGATGGGAATGAGGATGTACTGGACGGCCATCAGCACGTTGATGTTGAACAGGGATTCCAGGGAGGGGGAGCAGTCGAAGAAGACGTAATCGTAAGTATCCGGGATCTGGGGCAGGAGGCGGCGCAGCACGGTGTCCCGCCCGAAGCGCAGCTCCTGCATGGCGACCAGGGCCGGGGCCAGCAGGGTGCCGCCCCGGATGAGGTCCAGCCCCTCCACGGAGGTGCGGCAGACGGCGTCCGCCAAGGAGGGGCCCTTTCCGCAGATCACGTCCGTCAGGGTGGCGGCGGGGACCTCGGTCAGCTGCAGGTTGCTGGTGGCGTTGCCCTGGGTGTCGGTGTCCACCAGAAGGACCCGTTCCCGCCGGGCCGCCAGCTCCCCGGCCAGGTTGATGGCGGAGGTGGTTTTTCCCGTGCCGCCCTTCTGGTTCATGATGGCGACGGTTTTCATGCGCGGTCCTCCTTTCGCTCCAGGGCCTCGATGCTGCTGACCTGCTCCAGCACGCTGTCCAGAATGAGCTGGCTCATGCTCATCTGGAGCTTGGCGGCGGTCATTTTAATGCGGGTCCGCTGGTCCTCCGTGGCGTAAACCAGCAGCTTTACCTTTTTTTCGCCTTCCATCGGCAAATCCTCCTATAATCCGACATTTTGACATCATTCGATATGAGACAGTATGACATCATAATGTCCCGCCGTCAAGGGGAAATTTGACGATTCCCCTTGCGGAACGAGGACTGTTATGATAGAATCAGGTTAAAAATCCAGGCGTTTCCATCCAAAAGGGTCCGGGACCGGCTCCGGCCGGGCGGACTCAGGGAAAAACCGAAGAACCCTAGGGGCCCCTAGGGTTCCATTCCATTCCATATGTATGGAATGGAATGGAAGGAACAGCTGAATAGAAAAGGAGAGAATGGTTATGAAAAACTGGCGGCTGGGTTTATCGCTGTCATTGGGACTGGCCCTTTCCATGGTTCTGCTCTGTGGAACGGCCCTGGCGGCGGAGGCGGCGTCAGGCAGCTGGACGGACTATAAGCTCAGGCCCGGATACGGCGGGACCTGGACGCTGGACAGCGAGGGGACGCTGACCTTTGAGGGGAAGGGGGTTATCCCCCCGGAGGAGGCGAACGGCTGGGCGGAGTGGCTCCCTCACCGGGATTCCGTCAGGAAGATCGTGATCGGCTCCGGGGTCACGGAGCTGACCTACCATGTGTTCGCGGAATATAAAGAGCTTCAGGCGGTGGAGATCCCCGAGAGTGTCACCGCCATCCTGGACGGCGCGTTCCGTGGGTGCGTCAGTCTTACTTCTGTGACGATCCCCGCCAGCGTCGTTTCCCTCTCCACTCCCCAGGAGGAGGGGGAAAGGGTATATCATGGCGCGTTTGGGGGCTGCACGGGCCTGCGGGAGGCGGATATCGCCGCCAGGGACATTGGCCCGAGGGCCTTCACCGGCTGCTCATCGCTGTCGAGGGTGACGCTGCGGGAGGGCGTGGAGACCATCGGGGACGATGCGTTCCTGAACTGCGTCCTGGAGGAGCTGACCCTTCCCGCCAGCTTACAGGAGATTGGGCCCGGAGCGCTGTACAACAACACCTATTTAAATAATATTGAAGTCGCCGCCGGAAGCACGGCCTACCAATCCATAAACGGCGTGGTGTTCAGCAGGGACGGGAGCGGGCTGACGCTGTGTCCCCCGGGGAAAAAGGGACGCTTCATCATTCCAGAGGGTACGAAAACCATTGCCGCCTCGGCGTTTATTAGCTGCGGGGGGCTGACCGGGGTGGATATCCCGGAGGGCGTGGTTTCCATTGGGGACGAGGCGTTTATGGACTGCGCGGCCCTGGCGGAGGCGGCACTGCCCCAGAGTGTCGAGGCGGTGGGAGCCCATGCCTTCGACGGATGCTCCGGGCTGACCCGGCTGGAGCTGGGGCGTGTGGAGACCATCGGGGACAAAGCTTTTTTGAAGTGCGGGGCCCTGTCTTCCGTAACCCTGCCCGACAGCCTGACAAGCGTTGGCATGGCAGCGTTTGGCGACTGCACAAAACTGACCTCCGTAGTCATTCCCGGGAGCCTGAAGAATGTTCCCGACAAGATGTTCCAATTTTGCGTCAATATCAGCTCCGTGACGCTGGAGGACGGCGTCCAGACCGTGGGGGAATCGGCCTTTTCCACCGGAAGCCATCTTACGCTTGTGGTGATACCCAAGAGCGTGACGAGGATTGAAACCGGCGCCTTTTCCGGGGGCAACGCAAAAAACATGGTGGTTCATTACGCCGGGACAGAGGATGAGTGGAACCAGATTAAGACAGGCGCCAGCCCCTTTGAAGCTTCCGCCGTGATTCTTTACGGAAGCGTGGGCCCGGTCAAGCCGGTGATTCAAAAAGTGGTGAAGTGGAACTATGTCCGCAAACCTGAGAGGGACAGAATTCTGCTGTACCTTACGCCGGAGCTGGACAACATCGGCCCGGCCGGAACCGTCGTTGTCGGCGCCGCCATTTACAAGGGGGGGCGGATGATGGATTTCCGGGAGGCGAAGCTCCAGGTGGAGCCGGGCCTGCACAGCTATCCCATGGACCCTCTGGTGTTCATGACGGATGAAATGGAAGACAGCTGCAAGGTATTTCTCTTGGAAGACGGAGGACTGGTTCCCCTGGCGAAATGGGGATAAAAAAAGCCTGCGGGTTTCCCGCAGGCTTTTTATAGTTGACGCAGTTGAAAAGAAGTAAAGACTTCTTTTCAACTTGTGCGGTGAAGATTCGCCGCACAGGCCGCATAGCGGCCTCGCGTCAGACTTCATAGTCAGCGCACGGGCTTTGCCCGACAGCGGCTCTGCCGCTGTCGAAAATCGGTATTTACCGATTTTCAAGTGTGCTGACTATATCATCAGGTCTGGAGTAAAACCGCCGCAGGGGCCGGATAGGAACGGAGCGCGGCCTCCAGAAAGCGGGGATTCCCGCTGTAAAAGGCGGCCAACAGACAGGCGGCGCTTTTAACGGCGCCGGCGGCCAGCCGGATTTCCTCCGGCCGGCCGTCCGCGCCGCCTGCGTTCGGACTGTAATCCGTTTCAGCCAGGGATAAAACCTCCTGGCCCAAAAGGTCCAGTTCGCCGTTTTCATACCAATAGAGGACGGAACCAGAGGGGAGAAGAACCTGATATCCCGCCGGGTTGGTCGCCCGGTAGACCCCGGCTCCCGCCAGGAACAGCCCGCCGTCCCGCCCGGGGCCGCCGTCCAGAGAGGCGGCCAGATCCGCCAGATAGCTTTCTCCGCCTATGCGGACGATGTTCCACATATGGGGAGTGGGGATGGAGTCGTTTTCCTGCATCAGCCCGCTTACCGTATAGCATTTCGCGTCTTGAAGGCCGGACAAGCCGCACAGGTACTGGAACGCCTTAGCCCAGCCCTCGCCCGACGCATCCGTCCCGGGGTCGCCGTCCAGCGCCCGGACCATCTGCCAGGGATCGCCGAACGCGCCGCCGGGCTCTGCCCTGCCGCCGGGGCCCGCCAGCGCCCGGAGCTCTTCCTGGAAGGACAGGAGCTTTTGATGGTCGGACTCATCCCTGTGTGCGGCGGCAATGGCCTGGGCATTTCGGACCGCCGTGCCGACGGCGGACACGTCCTCTCTCACCGCTGCGGCATCCTCGCCCCGGTACTCCGGGGCGGCGGAGAAGGTAAAGTGAAAATCGCCCTCCAAAAGGACGGAAGCCGGGGCCTCCTCCGTCTCCGGGACGGCCCGGAGGGCGGGGACGGCGTAGGCGATGGGAGCGGACCGGTCAAGCCAATAGAGCCCGGGGCCCAGGTCCGCCAGCAGGGACTGGAAAACCTCTCCGGCATTGAATCCGGCGACGCCGTTTACCGCAGCGGCGGCCTGGGGGCTGACCCCGCCCTCCTCCAGAACGGGGCGGCCGTCCAGATCCTCGGCGGTCCAGGAGGTTTTGGGGACCAGCCGGGAAAGGGGAATGGTAAAGTCCGTGCTTCCGCCGGACGCCGCCGCGTCCATCAAAAGGCCCTTCAAAGCGTCGTAGAGCTTTTGGTCAAGGCCCGTCAGGCGGTCGCCCTCCGGGTCCCGGGCGGCCTTGGCGGAGCTCCCGTAAAATTGCTGCATCACGTAAGCGGCAAAAAGCTCTTGGCTGTCCGCGCCGGCCTCCTTAGGAGACCAGACGGAAACCACGGTTTCTGCCGCGTCCGGCGGCTGCTCCGCCGCCAGCGCCGGGGCGGGCGGCAGGCAGAGCGCCGCCAGCAGGGCCAGCAGCGGCCCCGCAATCCATTTCCTTATCATTTCGTACCTTTCCGGATAAGATTCCAAGCGTCCCGCCAAAAGGCGGATGCAAACCATGCTTACTCTTGTATTTTACCGTGGCCTTCCGGTGGTGTCAAGGAAAAACTATGTTACAAATTTCTGTAACAATCCCCGTTACAGTAGTTTCCTGTTGCATTTTCCGAAACTTTCCTGTAAAATAAAAAAGGAAAACCAAAACCGCTCCGGCGGAGAAGCGAGGAGAAGCGTATGAAGGTGAAAGAGGTTTTAAAGCAGGCGTCCGCAGCCTTGACAGCGGTGCTTTTTGTCCTGGCCTTGGCCCCGGTTTCCGCCCGGGCGGCGGCTGTGACGGAGTTTGTCCGCATTGAGGACACCGTGCCGGGGGGATATGTGTATGACCTTTGGGGAGACGGAACCGAGGCGGAGAATTTTGGCTACGACATACCCGAGGGCGGCCTGACGGCGTTGATTTTCTTCAAAAACGGGTGCTGGAACTGCCAAAACCTCTTTACAACCATTACGAATTGCCCGCTGATGGATGACCCGAGGGTGAATGTTGTGGCGGTGTCCTTCCAGGGGCGGGAGGAAACGCAGAGCTTTGCCGAAAATTATATGCACGGAAGGTTTCCAAAGGTTTACTACGATATGAACGGGGTCCAGGCATGGAAATATGTGAATCTGGTGCTGGACGGAACCAGTGTGGGAACGGCGTTTGTGCTGCTGGCTGGCCGTGAAAACGGCAAGCCGTACATCCTTTGGTACGGGAAGAGCGTCAGCAGCGGCCAGACTGTCCAGGAAGCCGCAGACAAGCTTCTGGGCACCGGGCTGCGGATGACAAAGGCCGGGGAGAGCGTCCGGGACGGCAGGGTTTGCCTCTTAGTCCGGCTGGACGCCGCCGGGCCGGTTTCCGGAAGCCTTTGGGCGGCTGGATACTCCGGCGGCAGGCCGGCGGATGTTCAGAGCGTTCCCCTCACGCTTTCCGCCGGGGAAACCGCCATGGAGGAATTCACCGTAAAAGGGGAGACGGCAAAGCTGTTCTGCCTGGAGGAGGGGACCCTCCGGCCCTTGGCTCCGGCTCTGACCGCCGGCGGGTAAGAGGGGAGCCGGGTGAAAACTGTAACCGTTTTGTTGTTGTTTTACCCGGCGGACTGTACTAACATGAACCATACAGCTTTCACAAGAGGACCCATATAGGAGGAAAACCGACCATGAAAAAAATCCTGTCCCTGTTCCTGGCGCTGGCATTGGCGTCGGCGCTGTTTGTACCGCCCGCCTCGGCCGCGGAGGCGGCGGGCTTTTCCGATCTCACCGACCGCTCCGACATCATCGCTGCGGAGGCCCTGCGGCTCATGGGCGTGATGGACGGCTACAGCGACGGCGGCTTCCGGCCCGGCGCCCGGCTGACCCGGGCCCAGTTCTGCAAGATGGCGGTCTGCGCCATGGACGGCGAGGGGGAGCTGGGGCTCTATAACACGGTGACGGTCTATCCGGACGTGAAGCCCTCTCACTGGGCGTCGGCGTACATCAATATGGCCTCCAAGGGAAAGAACATTATCTCAGGTTATTCCGACGGTAAGTTTTACCCCGATAAGCCGGTGACTCTGGGACAGGCGGCGACAATCCTGCTCCGCATTCTGGGGTATCAGGACAAGAGCATCGGGGGCGTTTGGCCCAAAAGCTATGTGGCCGCCGCCTCGCGGGCGGGACTGATGGACGGCGTCGGCGCCTCCGACGGGAACGCGGTTGTCACCCGCGGCCAGGCGGCCAGAATGTTCATGAACCTCCTGAAGGCCGACTGCGTAGGGGAGAACGGCGGAAAAGAGGGAACGTATCTCTCCAAAATCGGCATGGAGGCCAGGGAGGATGTAGTTCTGGTCTCCTCTTCCTCCACCGGAGCGGACGGAAAGAAGAATGCGCTCCAGCTGGCCTCCGGCGAGGTCTATCAGCTTAGGGAGGAAAAGCAGTCCAGCGGCGTACTGAACGGCTTTTGGGGTACGCTGGTGCTGAAAAACGGCAAGGCCGTGACCTTCCTGCCCGGCGACACCGGAAGCCGGACGGTAGTCCTGGCCGGAGCGGGAGCCCTGCAGCTCACCGATACAACCGGCATGCGCTACTCTGTAGAAAATGAAACCGGCGTTTATTACAACGGGAAGCAGCAGGCGTGGAGCTCGGTCTACTCCTGGCTGAACCCCGGCACGTCCCTGACGCTGTATCTGAACAAGGCGGGGAACGTGGCTTACATCGTGGCTGGCGGCGGGACGTCCTCCAACGAGGCCGTGGTCGTGTATAAAAACGGCTCCGTTGCGGGCTTCGACTCCCTGACCGGCGGCGCGGGTGGATATACAATTTATAAAAACGGAAACCCCGCGACCGCACGGGACCTCATGGCGTACGACGTTGCAGTTTACTCCGGCGCTACCAACAGCGTCCGGGTCAGCGACACAAAACTGACGGGAGTTTATGAGGACTGCCGTCCCAGCCCGTCGGAGGCGGCCTTTATCACGGTGATGGGCTGTGAGCTTCCGGTGCTGACCACGGCCCAGGCCAGCGTGGCCGCCTTTACCCCCGGCGACCAGGTTACGCTCCTTTTGACAGAGGATAACCAGGTGGCCGGAGCCGTGAGGGCGGAGAACGGACAGGCGAATCTGGGCGTGGTGAAGTCCTGCTCCGGCGGCTCCGCCGAGGTGGATTTGCTGTGCGGCGTGACGGTGAAGGGGAAGGCGGACGCCGCCTCCGCCAACGCCGGAGAGCTGGTCCGGGTCATCTCCGAGGAGCGGGGCGTCCTCCGGCTGGTGCGCCAGGGCGGCAGCGACGTCCGGGGCGAGCTGAACCTGACGGCCCGGCGGCTGGGCACGGTGAACCTTGCCGCCAGCGTGACGGTTTACGAGTACGGCGCGGATGGGCTCAAAACGGTAAATCTCAGCGACCTCCCCGGCGTGGTGCCGGCGGACCAGGTCAGCTACGCCCGGAAGAACTGGGCGGGGAACGTGGACGTGGTGGTCTTGGGCAGCAGCTACAGCAGGAATACGGTCCTCTACGGCCGGGCCGCCGTGACGTCGAAGTCCAACGGAGAGGCCGGAGGCCGGACCTATTACCTGGAGGTGGAGAACGGGCGGAGCCATCTGGGGCCCTTCCCCCTGAACGACGATATTTACAGCGGCGACTACGTGGCGGTATCCGCCAGCCTCTCCGGCGAGGCCTTCACCAGTGTGAGCAAGCTGACGAAGCTTGCGGACGTGCCCAACACCGCCTGGACAGGCAAGACCGCCGTCACGGTGAATGGGCGTACCTATACGGTTCCCGACACGGTGTCCTGCTACAACCGGGATACCAAGAATTGGATGACGCTGGATGCGGCCCACGCGTACGGACAAAAGGCGGACCTCTACGCCAGCGGCGACGGTGTGGTCCGGGTGATTGAAGTTGGGCGCTGATACGCTTTAAAGCTCCTGAGGGGGAGCTGCAATACGGGAAAAGTGCCTTTGAGGGGCGGCATGGCCACAGTCATGCCGCCCTTCTTTCTAAAAAACCGCAAGCTCTCCGGCAGGGGAACAACAAGGAACATCAAGGAGCTAAGACGGAAATTCTTCTTGAATTGGAAAGAAAAAGAAGGTAAAATGAAAGTACGGAGGGAAGAAGCGCGAAAAGGGGGAAAGCTATGCTGTTGTATTATACCGCTGCCGGGGCGGCCCTGGCCGGAGGTCCGCTGCTGGCCCGGCGTCCCCAGTACCGGAGGGGCTTTCTGCTGGCAGCCGGCCTTTGCTGCTGGCTCCTGGCCTCCTTGCGCTATGTGACGGGCTTTGACTACCGCTCTTATGAGACCATATTTAGGACGATTGCCGCCGCCGGGCCCTCGGTTTTGCTGCAAGAGGGTAGGCTGGAATCCGGCTATGTTCTCCTTAATGTGGCGGCGGCGCTTCTGGGAGGCGGTTACCGGGCTTTTCTGTTTCTGTTTCATTTTATTCTGACAGCCCTGGTGTTTGCCTGGATCGAACGCTATTCCCCCTCCCCCTGGATGAGCGTTTACCTGTTCGTCACCCTGCAATACCTTGCTTTAAGCATGAACCTTCTGCGGCAGGCGCTGGCCGCCGCCGTGGTGCTGTGGACATACCCCTTTTTAAAATCCCGGCGGTTTCTGCCCTTCTGCGGCGTGGTGCTGCTGGCCGGGTGCTTCCACCGGACGGCCCTGGTTATGATTCCCCTTTATTTTCTGCTTACCCTCCGGGTTTCCAAGGTTCATTACGGTATTTCCGCCCTGCTTGCCGGAAGCGCCTATGTCTTGCTGGACCCGCTGATGAATGCGGCGCTTTCCTTCTTTCCTGCGTACCGGGGTTACATCGGGGGAAGGTACTGGCAGAGCAACAGCTTTGTTTATATGCTGTTTCCCCTGTGCCTGTTTCTCTACACGCTGCCGCTGATAAAACAGGCGGCCCGGGAGCCCGGGAAATCCCCGGTTCTGGCCAACTGCGCGTTTTACTCTTTGCTGCTTCAGCTGTTTATCACCCGGCATTTTATTCTGGAACGGTTTTCCATCTACACGGCTTTTTTCTCCCTGCTGTCTCTGCCGGAGGCGGCGCTGGGAGAGGGGCGCCGGATTTCCCCCAAAGGCCGGACGGCCTTGCTGGCCGCCGGAGCCCTGGCGTATTTCCTGTTCGCGGCCCGGGAGGGGTTTCACGGAGTGTATCCCTACCATGGCGTTTGGGAGAGGGCGCTGCCCCGCTGACAGGCGTAAAGACAGCCGGGAGTGCGTTCTCCCGGCTGTCTGCCATATTCCACAGATACAAAGTTGTAGCGGCTGTCAGGGCTTGCCTGCGCAGGGAGGGGATAAGGCGGGGCGTATGCCGCCGCAAAGAAACCTTATGCCCGGCTGACAACGAAGGTGGGGGTGACGGTGAAGGAGCTGTCCTCCGGAACGGCGCTGCCCAGCGTACCTACGACGTATATCGAGGAGCTGCCGTAGGCGTTCAGGCTCGCAATGTTCAGGTACTGGTAGGTATTGGCCAGGAGCCACTTGGTCTGGTCCAGCGAGGCGGGCATCTGGTTTGCCAGGGTTTCGGCCTGGAAGCCGATGGCAATCTGATTGTCGCTCACATAGCGGTCGCTGCCCCAGGTGGTTCCCTGTAGATTGCTGAGGTTTACGTTGGTGTACACAACGTCCACACTTACGGGAACGCCGGAGTGGCTGATCATGGTGATGCGGGGAGAGATCACCTTGTTTTCCGTTTCAATGGAGCGGCTGATGTGGAAGGGGACGTAAGAGGGTATGGTGACAGACATAATCGTGGGCTCAATTTCCCCGACCATCAGCACCTCGCTGGAAGAGCCGATGGGGATGTCCTTGTCCTGATAGGACCCCGCCGCATAGGCGTTGACCGTGAAAAGGCCCATTATCAGCACAACGGCTAAAAAGCGGAGAAGATTTTTTCTTTTCATAAAGCAGACTCCTTTTCTGGCGGTTTGTATCTGTGAAGGGGGCCGGAAGTTATGTAAGCACGGAAATGGTGATATCCGCTCCTACCTGTCCGATATAGGAGTGATCCGTCTCCCGGTAGGCCTTGAAATAGGCCGTGGCGGGATAACTCCCTGGTTCCAGCACTTTGTCCAGACGGGCGTTTTCAATATAGGAGCCCGCGGGCAGCGCCTTTGACTGGTAAATCAGCTCCTCCGTGTCGTTGGAGTAGATTTCCACCACCAGGAGCTTGGCGTTGTTTGCCGGGTTTTCCAGCATCAGGTTTCCCTCGGAGCCTCCGGTCTCAAAGACCGGGCTGGTGTTAACGGAGAAGGAGATCATGCTCTCGTCCAGCTGCTGCTGGAGCTCCGCCTGGCGCTGCGCAATGTCGATGCCGGGCAGAATGCCCATGGTTGCGTTGTCGGCCAGCTCCAGGGAGTCGTCCCCGGGAGTCCGCAGGGCCAGGAAGACCCCGGCGGCTGACAGCAGGCATGCCATGGCGATGGGCAGAAAACGCTTTTTCCATTTGCTTTGACTTTGTACGGTTGCTTCCATGTTTGCTCAGCCTCGCTTTTCTGGTGAATTGGAGAGCCGGCCCGGGTATTCGAGGATTTTCGACGGTTCTCAACATAAGCATACTCCACCGCGCTTGTAGAAACCTGTCGAATTATGCGGCGTCTAAAAATTTTCCGGCGCCGCATGGGAGAGGAGGGAACAAAGCGGCCTGGACAAACAGGCCTGGATGCGCTAATATTACAGGCAGAATATTGATAGTAAGGAGGAAATAACCTTGAAAGCGGAAAAATGGAAATTGTTTTTTCCCCTGCTGATTCTCTGCGCCATGCTGGTTCAAACGCCGCCCGCCAGGGCGGGAGGACCCGGCGAGGTAACCATGCGGGTGGGAGAGGAGCGGACGATCTATGCCCCCATCATGACGGCGGGGACCAATAACGGCTATTGGACCAGCAACAGCCCGGCCGTAAGCGTCTCGGGAAGCGGGTATTCCTGTACGGCCAGGGCAAAGTCCGTCACAGGCGGCATAACGGCAATTCTGACCCACCATTATACGGAAAAGCTGTCCAGCGGCATGACGGTGAGCCGCATCCAAGACGTGAGGGTCACGGTGCTTCCGCCTCTCCCCACAGGCGCGTCCGTCTCCCCCCGCAGCATGACGCTGATGGTGGGGGAGGGCCGGTATCTCACGCCTGCGGTTTCGCCCGCAGGGGCGGACTATGGCTCCTGGATTTACTCCAGTGCGGATGCGTCTGTGGCGGAGGTGAGCAATGACGGCCGCGTGCAGGGAGTGTCGCCCGGTACGACGGAAATCAGGGTTCGGACGCGGAATGAGGGGAAATCGGCCTGTTGCGAGGTGACGGTGGTCCCCCAGACGTGCGAGATTCTCTTTGACGCCGCCGGCGGCACGGTGAACCCCTCTGGGGCGGTCATTGAGGTGGGGGAGCCCTACGGAACGCTGCCGGTTCCCGAGCGGGCCGGATATATCTTTGACGGCTGGTTTACCGCCGCCGGGGGAGGAAACCGGATTATGGCCCTTGACACGGTGAAGTACGCGGGGAAGCAGACGCTGTATGCCCACTGGATGGAGAAAGACGCCGTGCCTCCGGCTGTGCTGGGCTGGACGTCGGGGGAGTCCTCTGCCGTCATCCTCTCTGACCCGGATGGCACGCTGAAGGAGTGCAAAACCGTTTTTGCCGCCGCTTTCAGCGGGGAGCGGCTTGAAGAGCTGGCCCCTGGAAAGCTGCTGGGGGATGCCGTCACGGTAAACCGGAAGCTGGCGGCGGGCTGGACGCTGTATTTCCTGGACGAAAACGGTGCGCCGGTGTGTCCGGCAGTCGTGATTCCCCAGGCGTGACGGACAAAAGCGGAAAAATCCCCCGGCATGGAACACCTCCATGCCGGGGGATTTGTTTCGCTGTCAGGTGGTTTCCGCGGGGAGAGCCTCCGCCCCGGAGGCGGAGGGTTCAGGAACTCCGGAGGCTGGGGCGGACGCCGCGCCTTTGCGCCCAAAGAGGCGTTTTCGGGGCTTCCCCGGAGAGCTTTTGTTCTTCCGCCGGAAGATATGGCTCAGGTTGTCAATGACGGAGTAGTACACCGGCGTGAACACCAGGGTCACGATGGTGGAAATCACCATGCCCGCGATCATGGTGATGCCCATATCGGACATCATCTCGTTGGTTTCTCCAATGCCCATTGCCATGGGCACCATGGCGAGGATGGTGGTCAGGGCGGTCATCAAAATGGGCCGCACCCGCAGGGGGCAGGCGTGGAGGATGGCGGTTTCCCGGTCCTCGCCCCGGGCCCGGCGAATCTTGACGTACTCCACCAGGATGATGGAGGAGTTGACCACCGTGCCCGCCAGCATGATGATGGAGACCAGGGACAGCATGGAGAGGTCCCGTCCCGTCACCGGGAGGCCGAACAGGGACCCGGTAAAGGCCACCGGGAGGATTAGCATGACCATAACGGGCATGAGGAAGCTCTCGAACTGCACCGCCAGGACGAAGTACACCAGCAGCAGCGCCGCCGCCAGGGCGATGAGCAGGTCTCCGAAGCTCTCCATCATGGTCTCATAGGAGCCGTCGGTCTCCACGGCGTAGCCCTGGGGGAAGGTGTAGTTATTCAGAATCTCCCAGACGGCGGCGGTCATGGCGGCGGTGTCGCCGCTGACGGAATCGCCGGAGATGGTCACCTGCCGGGTCTGGTTGGCCCGGACGATGGTCTGGGGGGCCTGTTCAATGGAGACGCTGGCCACGGAGCCCAGGGGCACCGTGCCGCCCATGGCGGAGGGCACGCCCATGGACTTCAGCGCGTCCAGGCTTTTTGCCGCCGCGCCGCCGCCCCGGACCACTACGTTCAGCTCGCGGCTGTTGATGGTGACCTTGGTGGCGGTGGAGCCGGTGAGCTCCGAGCGGACCGCCTGGCCGATGGAGGCGGCGGTGAGGCCGTACTGGGCGGCGGCCTCCCGGTTGACGGTGACCTTTACCTGGGGCACCTCGTCGGAGAGGGAGCTCTTCACGTTCACCGCGTCGGGCAGGGCTTCGATTTGGGAAATCAGGTCGTTTGCCAGGAATTCCAGGATGTCGTAATCGTCGCCCTCGATGTTGACCGCGATATCCCCTCCGCCGCCCATCATGGCGCTGGAATCGGAGGCGGAGACGGTAATCTCACAGCCCGCCACGTCCCGCACAGCCGCCCGGAGGGCCTGGGCAATCTCGTTGCTGCTCCGCTGGCGCTGGGACTTGGAGCCGATGTCCAGCATCATGGTGACGGACTCGTCGGAGGCGATGTAGAACATTTCCTCGATCTCCGGGACCGTCTCCTCCGTGATGGCGGACACCCGGCCGGCGATGACGGAGGTCTCGTTCAGCTGAGACCCGATGGGCATTCCGATGTTGACGGTAATCTGCCCCTGGTCCATGTCGGGAATGAGGACCATCTTGGTGTTCACCAGGGTGACGCCGAAGAGCACCACCAGGCCGAAGGAGGCCGCCATGCCCAAAAACAGGTGATGGACAAAGAAGCTCAGGATTTTCAGGTAGAGGCCGCTGATCTTCCCGGTCAGCCGCTTCAGGGGCCCGGGCTGCTTCCCGGCCTGCCGCTCCTGGCGGCGGCGCACCTTCTCCTCGTCCAGGGTGAAATAGCAGAGGAGGGGCACCAGGGTCAGGGAAATGACCAGGGAGGCGAAGATGAGGGACGCGATGGTAAGGCAGAAGTCCTTGAACATCATCCCCGCCATGCCCCCGGTGAGGGCCAGGGGGACGAACACCGCCTCGGTGGTGAGGGTGGAGGCCAGGACGGAGGAGGTGACCTCCTTCGTGCCCTCGATGCAGGCGTCCGCCC
>ERZ779626.126-NODE-126-length-51569-cov-12.157705_pt1 | contig 51569 bp, 49 predicted proteins | sample MGYA00514209_ERZ779626 | MGnify/ENA primary metagenome ERZ779626 (study PRJEB29562, sample SAMEA4376713) | mouse gut metagenome | isolation source: Cecum | study: EMG produced TPA metagenomics assembly of the A DSS colitis mouse model was used to assess the...
AGTATTGATTTTTCAAGGAGCAAATCCCATTTTTAATGTGGGAAGTTTGAGTTAGAAATAACTTCCCGCAAAATTTTATCTCTTGCACTGACACTCTGGTCGCCATCAAGCACGAAAGTATCATTTAAGTGTTTCTTACCAAAATCCATCAGTCTGCGGTAACTGTCAATCAAATTCGTGATAATCACTTCTCTGTCGTCATAGCGGTCCATATTTTTCACCCGATATATGGCATCGGTTTTATACTGCGGCAGCACTGACATAATGGTGCTGTCTTTGCCAAACAGCAATATAGCCGCAAGCGTAATGCCTTCCCGGCCCGTATCGGGATCCGTCAATATAAGGCCAGAACTTCTGAGAACTTCTTCCTCATTCATATTTTCCCATGCATGGCTGTCTACTCGCGATACTGCCATTTTCTTTGCCCTTCGAATCACATCATAATCCAAAAACTCCATCCCAAGTTTGGAATACACTTTATTTACAAAATATGTGCTCTGCTTTCTGGCATACATTTTGTACACCAGCTCAGCATTATCTGTGATATCAATATCCCCCTCATATGTTCTATCAAAAATACGCCCGTTCAGACGCCTGACCTGCATTCCTTCCGGAACCCATATATAAATAATTTTTTTCCCATCAATTTCATAAACTTCCGGCACAAGATACATAGAAGGGTTAATCTTATTCGCATTATTTACGGATGTGGTAAAATCTTTCAGTATTTTATCAACTTTCTGTGGGTTAACCCCGACAATTTCCTTTGTCGTGTCTGCAATTCCCAGAATCAAATGCCCTCCATTTCTATTGTTGAAAGAACAGACCGATTCATAAATATCCTTATTTAGTCCATTCTCTGATTTTTTAAATTCAACATCCATTTTCTCCCCCGAATGAATCAATTCTCTCAGTTCATCTACTGTCACGAAAGCACCCCTTTCACCTACTCCCATCGGTATCCAATACCGTACACCGTTTTAATCCGCTCCTGCGCACCCAGCTTGTCCCGCAGTCGTTTCACCGTGACAGACAGCGTATTTTCATCCACAAACGCCGCATCCACTGACCAGATACATTCAAGCAGCCGGTCTCTCGTCAAAGTGATACCCCTATTCTCTATGAGAAGGCGAAGCAGCTTCTGCTCTCCCTTGCTGAGCTCGATCTGTTCCTCCCAACGGTAAAACAACATTTTCGCAAAATGAAACCGATAGTCACCGTCAGTAATCCATCCTTCTTCGTGTGAAAATGCGTCTGCACCCGATATAACACCCTGCGCCATGGCATCCGCCGCTGTCCCATTCTCCACACTGTGCGCCGCCATATATCCGGCACCTATCCCCGGTCTGCTCTCCGTGTCCAACGCCATACTGCCCGTCTGTCTGCTCTGCTTCACCCGCCGAAGCTGGGTCGCCACCCGCGCCCGGAGTACCGCCAGACTGAAAGGTTTCGTAATATAATCGTCCGCCCCGGCTTCCAGACCTGCCACGATATCTGTTTCCATGTCGTTTGCAGTCAACATGATCACGCATATGTCATACTTTGCCTTTATTTGCTGTAGGAAGTCCAAACCGTTTCCGTCGGGCAGATTCACATCCAGCACCACAAGATCGAACTCCGTCCGCGCGTTTGCTCCTGATGCTGTTGTCTGATTCAATGCCACCGATACGCTTTCTCCCCCGACAAGCAGCTTCTCCGCCTCCCGCAGGGTATGACAGCTCACTGTCACAGTCTTCTCATTTTGCAGGGCACGGCATAGACCGCCCGCAAGCGGACGGTCATCCTCCACGATCAAAATCCGTTGTTTTTTATCTGCACCCATACTTTCTTTCCTCTACTTCAACTCATTCGCCGTCACATAAAAATGATGGTAAATGCCATTCTGTGCGAGCAGGCTCTCATGGGTTCCCTCCTCCACGATGCCCTCCTCCGTCAGCACCAGAATTCGGTCAGAATTGCGGATGCTGGACAGCCGGTGCGCAATAGTGATCGTCGTTCTTCCCTTCGCCAGCGCTTCCAGCGATTTTGCCACCTGAAATTCACTCTCGTTGTCCAGAGCGGAAGTGGCTTCATCCATAATGAGAATCGGCGGATTTTTCAAAAATACCCGGGCAATGCTGATACGCTGTTTCTGCCCGCCGGAAAGCTTCACACCGCGCTCTCCCACATAGGTGTCATACCCATCCTTCAATGCCGCAATAAACTCATGCGCGCCCGCCTGCTTCGCCGCCTCCACCACTTCATCCCTCGTGGCATTCTCCCTGCCGTAAGCGATATTTTCATAGACCGTGCCGGAAAAAAGATAAACGTCCTGCTGTACCATACCGATATTCTGCCGCAGGCTCTTAATCGTATACCCATGGATATTTTTCCCGTCCAGCAAAATCTCCCCTTGGTCAATATCATAAAACCGGGGAATCAGATTGCACAACGTCGTCTTTCCGCCACCGGAAGGACCCACAATGGCAATCTTCTCGCCTTGATGAATCTCCAGATTTAACCCCCGGAACACCACATTGTGATCATCGGGATACTCAAAGCTGACATTGCGGAAAGAAATATTGCCTTTCGGGTTCATGCACACTGATGCGCCCGGCTCGTCAAAAATTTCAATATCGCTGTCCATAATTTGTACAAAGCGCTCAATCCCCGTCATACCCCGCTGGAACTGCTCCGCAAATTCAATAATGCGGCGGATTGTCGCGATCAGCGTGGTCACATACATGACATACGCCACCAGATCGCCGGGCGCGATTTTCCCTTTCACCATAAAAATGCCGCCCGCTACCAGAAGCACCAGATACATCAGACCGTCAAACGCCCTCGTGGTCGTCTGGAACGCCGCCATAAACTTGTATGTCTCTTTTTTAATACGGAAAAAGTTCTGATTGTCCCGCTCGAATTTCTCCTTTTCCTTCTCCTCGTTGGTGAACGCCTTCACCACTTTCTGCCCAAGCAGACTGTCCTCAATACGGGCATTCAGCTCGCCAATCTGCACACGCTGTTTCCGAAATGCCTCCCGCATCCGCAGATTGATTGCCGTACAGGTCACTGCCATAATCGGCACCACCACAAAGATAATCAACGTCAGCCCCACGCTGATCTGCGCCAGAATGATAAAGGAAATCACTGCCTTGATTCCCGCGATAAAAAACTCCTCCGGGCAGTGGTGCGAAAATTCCGTCACGTCAAAAAGGTCGTTGGTGATGCGCCCCATAATCTGCCCGACCTTGGTATTATTATAGTAGGTATCCGATAATTTTTGCAAATGGGCATATGCATCCCGCCGCATATCCGTCTCAATCCGCGTGCCCATCACATGTCCCGTGTAAGCCATGTAAAAATTCGCCACCGAGTCAACGATGCGCAGACACAGATATAATACACCCAGCCGGATAATGACTGATATAGTTAACGACGCCAGATCGTTCATCCCCGCATTGGTGATAAAGCGGATAATCATCGGCAGCACCAGCTCACAGATCGTCGTAAGCCCCGCACAGAGCAGGTCGATTACTACGATCTTCCAGTATTTTTTATAGTAAGGGAGAAACCGTTTCATTAACTCCCCGGATTTGTAAGTTCTTGTGTTTTCCTGTGTGTTCATAATGTACCCCTTACATACATATTATAATTCAAACGTATTCTCCCAGTCCGTCAAAAGATGCGCGCAATAGCCCACCATAAAATCCCTGTTTTCGACACTTTGATTTTTTCCCAAAACTTGCGGATCGCTTCCAGCCATCCCTCACTGTCGAGCGTTATGCCCCCGCGCGGTCCAAATTCCCACAAATGACTTTTCTCTTTCAAAGATACATCATATCTGTCGTGAAAGTGCACCGCATCCGATGCGGCGGAACCGAGCAGGAAATCTCCCGGTCGTTCTATCCACCCGCCGCCATGCTGCACGAACAACTCATATGCCACTTTTAAGTGCACCATTGGATATGACATAACCGTTATCTCTATTTCTGAATTTACTTTTTCATATAAAAGCAGTATATTCTCGTCAGCGAACGGAGAATCGAAGGTCTCTACTTCCGACTGCAATCAAGATACATTCCATTATATACTGCGCACAAAACAGTGTCAAAACAAAAGGACTGTCTATTTATATTTATAGACAGCCCTCACAAACCACGCACTTTCTTATTTCTTTCCCCCGTTATACTCCACAATCCGGTAAAAGTCCTCCTCGCTCAAATAAGCCTTTATCTCCCGCAGCTGTGCATCTGTCAGCGCATTCCCCAGGTCAATGTAATGACAGATGCAGTCGACTGCCTCATCCATCTGCTGCACGAATGCCAGCACATGTTCCAGACCCTCAAAAGACAATTCATCCATCGCCGTCACAACATCCGTCAGCTCTTTCACGGACACCCGGTAACAGATCTGCTCAAGCGCCTCGTCATTGAAACCGTCTGCTTTTCCTATCCGCAGCGCCTCCGCCAGATATTTCGCCGACTTGTTCGCATCGGAATACACAAAGATACTCTCCCAGTCAGAATCGGACACTGCATCCCGCTCTAAAAGATACCGGAAACATTCACTCACATCCTCCGCCACCATATACGGCGCAATCTCGACAAGTATGCTGCTGTCAAATTCCCCGGCTCTGCCCGCCTGCAGCCCCTCCAGAAGATACTGCGCCGTCATCTTCTCGTCGGAATAGATAAACAAATCCTGCCAGTCTTCCTTCGATAATAGCACGCCGTCCTCCCATGCTCTGCGACCTAACTCGCTCACCTCTTTCTTTTTCAGATACGGACAGACATCTTTCAGCCGGGCAGGATCAAGCCGCTGTTTTCCATCCAGCACCTGATAAGCATACTCACTGGTTTCATCTTCATAGATGCCGTCAAAATCCCCCTGTTTTATCTTTCCGTATGCTACGCCTAAATCTTCCAGCTTCGCTTTCTGCCCCACCATCTTGATCACGTTTCTGCCCTGGGGCAGCGTGACTTTAACCGTGTTCTCCTCCCCACTTTCGTTGAGTGTCTGCACAGTCTGGTCCGGTCTGACACAGACAATCTTAAAGCGGCCGTCATAGAGACGGAATACAGAAGATATCTCCAGCGTCGTTTCCTTATTAGCATACAAAATCCATAAGGTATCGGAGCCGTTAAACATAAACTTCTGCGCATTCACGCTTCTGTCGCCCCCGGAATATACCCATGCGCGCCAGCAGTCGTTCGTGCTGTCCTCTGCAATCAGGGCGTCATCGTCGTACATCCGATAAGCCTTTCCGTTACTGCTTACCAAAATCGGCTGATTCAGTTCGAAAGAATCCCCCCACATTTCTGACCACATCGATTTTTCCCAGAAATGCTCCACAAAATTCACCGCAGGGTTTCCATAATTACGCATAGAAAAAGTTTCCCCCGAACCACCACGGACACCTGCCGCGCCGCAGACGAACGCCAGTCCCAGAAACAGAACCAGCACCACCGCTGAACAGATCCCGACTGCCAATCCCGTTTTATGATACCGCGCGATTCCCCGCAGCCTCTCCTTCAATGTACTCTTTTCCTCCAGAAGCGTCATAGTCGGCATGTTTCTGTACATTCCCATACCTTTCCCCGAAAACGCGCCCTCAAACCAGTTTTTCTGCGCCACATCCAACAGCACATTCCCATATGCCCTGCGTCCTTCCTCTGAGAGAAGTTTCAGCACCGTCTCATCACAGGCAAGTTCGCAGTCTATGTGAAACTTGCGGTTAAATATATACACAAGCGGGTTAAACCAGTGTACGCACAGCGCCGCCTGAAACAGCCATTTGTACCAAATGTCGTGCCTTTTGTAGTGAACCAGTTCATGGTGCAGCATCAGACCGATATCGTTTTTCTTCCCCCTCATCTCCCTCAATAACCCGGAGGGCAAATATATGCAGGGGCTGCAAAGTCCGACCAGCATCGGGCTGTCAATGACCACACTCTCATAAAGCGGCACAATCTTTCGCACGTCGAGCCGTTTCTGTATTTCCGCATACTGCCCAAGAATCTGCCGGTCGCTTACAGGCTCGCACGCCGCGCGCGACATTCCGCCCTGACTTAGCCCTCTTCGGTTCGCATTCTCCATGCCACACGCACTGATTTCCTTTACAAACCGACGGTAAATCCAAAGTTTCCGCAGCGCCGTAAAGAGCACGCCGATCAACCAGACAACTGCGGCAACCTGCAATATCTGTTTCCAAACGCTGCCCACTGTCCCGTCAGTCACGCCACTGGCAGATCCTGCGCCTACTGCCGACCGAGACCCGCCAGTCTGTACCATATCCTGCCCAACCGCTCCCTCAACCCTCTCTGCGTCTGCTTCCGCCTCAGCATCTCCATCCTCACGCAAAGTCCGATCCGTTACCTCCGCGCCATCCGCGCTCTCCGATTCATCCTGCAAACCTTCCCATGCCGTTGCCGCGCGTCCGTCCAGTTCCGCCTCGCTGCCCGCCTGGCTCGGACTGCTCCCTGCCCCCGGCAGCTTCGCCGACAAATACGCCATCAGATTGATGTCCCCATGCACAGGCACAAGCAGTCTCGCAATCACCAGAAGCCAGAGGCAGTATGTCCACCGCTTTGCAAAAAACCGACTGGCTGCCGGGCGAAACGCCAGAACCAAAAGTCCAACCAGCCCGCCGGATACCGATAACGACAAAATAACAGAAAATAATCGTGTCATAATTCCCTCCACCTCAAATTCTCCAAATGATAGACTACGCGAATAAGTTGCCAGACAATCTATTCCTTAATTCCATCTGCCTTAACGAAAGCTAGCGCGAAAATAATCCCTCAGTTCCTCAATGTCTTCCCGGCTCAAATCCTCATCCGCAATGAGAGCCGCCGCCAAATTTTTTGCGTCTCCCTTAAAAAATTTATTCAGAAAACTTTTCGTCTCCTCTTTCACATAATCGTTTCTCTCTACAAGAGGGGCGTAATAATAAACCTCCCGCTTCTCCTGCCCGATCACCCCCTTGTCAAGCAGTCTGCGGATCAGCGTCAGCACCGTGGTGCGCTCCCAGTCCTTTTTCTCATTTAGCCGCGCGCGGATCTCGTTGGCGTTTAATGCTTCCCCCGCCGCCCAGAGTGTTTCCAGTATTTCCAGTTCCGCGTCGGATATCTTTGTTTCTTTCATAATCATCCCCCTTGCATTCTTTCTCTTGTTTTCCTAATGTTTACACGTGTAGACTTTCTACATATAGTCTACACGTGTAAACAAACTTTGTCAATACAAACCTTCCTTTAAGTTTTCGATTCTGCAAAAGCTCCTATATCTGGCTTTGGCAGGAGCCGGAAGCAGAATCGAAAAACATTTATATTTTATTCTGAAAGCGGTATCTCGACTTTTTCGTTTTCATGCGATGTTAAAACGATTAGCGCAGCTATCTCGTCAACATCAACAACCCGGGCAAAACCTGCTATCTGATACGCATTTGACTTATTGTTGTCCGTATATCCCAATCTGCCGGGATTCGCTAAGTATGAAATTCTTGTTCCGTCTTTTAATACAACCCCTTTGACTTCGGGAATACCAAGATCGTCTTCATGTTCCGTCGGAGCTTCACTGACAGAATAATTTACCTGGATGGAAATCGGCGAGATACTAATATCTTCCATCGTGAAACCCGTTCCTTCCACTTTTTTCCCTACCTTAATATTCCGGGTTGAACTGACATCGGAAAGATTTAATTCAAAATTCCAGACCCCCTCCACTGCAGGAATAAATGTCGCTTTTGAAAAGGTTCCCAAATCTTTGAATGCAACATGCAGTGTTTTGCCGAGAAGTGAATCGTTCTTGTCCGCAGCACTTGCCTGAATAATGTATTCCATATTTCCGTTATCATCAGTATAATGAGAAATAACGCTTCCATCTTCATAACTTTCCACAGACGTTCCATCTTCATATACCGATGCGCCGTTTTCATCAAGGACAATTCCATCGTACATGGTTCCGCTCATATTAACCCATGCACTTTCATCCTCAGGATGATCTCCCTGGTACACATTTACCATATCGAATCCCGGCTCCGTCCGATCCGCCACGCTGTAGCCGGAAATGCGAAATGCCATATATACAAATCTCTCATCCGCAATTACGGTATCCGGTTCTATTGTAACACCGTTAATTGTCACGGCAAGCGACGGACTGTCCGGCTCTTCACGATACACTTTTGCTATATTCTTTTCTGTAAGCGCTTGCTGCTGCTCATCGGATGCCTGAATATTTCCGTTCATGCCTCTCCCCCAATAGTGATGAACTGCCGCAGCGGCGCTTATGCCGCTAACTGCCAATATGCAGACGCCTGCTGCAGCGGCAGCCTGTGTTTTAAACATTTTTTTTCTTCTTTTATGTGTTTTTTTCATAGAAACAATATCCTCCTGCTTAATCATTTCAAAGGCCTGATTTGTTTTTTTCAACACAATTTCCGATAATTCTATTTCTTCAGAAAGTATAGTTTTCTTATTTGCCATTTCTATCCTCCTGACAATCGCTATAATACTTTTCCACTTGTTTTCTTCCTCTTGAAATCCACGTCTTTACGGTATTTAATGGTAATGACAACATTTCTGCAATCTCTCTCATCTTGAATCCCTGACTATAATACAATTCCATGGGCAATCGGTATCGTTCGTCTATAGAGGCATATGCCTCCTTCAATTCAAGATTATACTCATCGCATTTTGACGGTTCCTCATAGGCTTCTGCATTCCTGTAAACTGCATTCGCTCTTATGATATCATAGCAATGGTTGATAAGTATTCTTGTCATCCATGTCTTAAAGAACTCCGGTTTTTTAAGTGTATATAACTTTTCCCAACAAGTGAGAATGGTATCCTGAAGTGCATCTGCGGCATCTTCTTCATTCATCAGAATTGCAATGGCCGTTCTATACATATCTTTCAGATATAACTGCATTAGTTCGGTAAATGCATCTTTATCATGCCTCTGCGCCTTCTTTACACAAGACTTTGTATCAATGCTTTTCATTCGTTTTCTCCTACGCGCGTATGATTGTAAAACAAATACAAGCCTCCTTCCATTTGTTTTACGGTCATTAGACGTCAGATATTGACTTTTGGTTTCAAAATATTAGAAAATGATTTATGGTTCGAACGGAACAAACTTGCGCAAGCAGGAACAGGATTTACCTTCAGCAATTCTGTACAATGATTTTACACAAGGAGAGCAATTAAAGATCAGGCCCGCGCGGCAGGAAAGGAAGAAAACGATATGTCAATACAGCTGATTCAACAGGCAATACACTATATGGAAGAACACATTTATGAGGACATTAACTATACCGACGTGGCAGCCAGCATACACATGTCCAACTATAACTTCCATCGGACATTCAGCTTTATCGCCGGAATGACCGCCAATGAATATCTCAGAAGCCGCCGTCTCACGCTCGCTGCGCAGGAGCTGCAGACAACGGATCTGTCCGTCATTGACGCCGCCTACAAGTACGGCTATGAATCGCCGGAGAGCTTTTCCAAGGCTTTTCTGCGCTTCCACGGCTCCACGCCGAAGCAGGCAAAAAAGCCGGGCGCAAAGCTTCATCTGTTCAATCCCCTTGTGATAAAAATCATAACGGAAGGTGGTAGTATTATGGATTACAGAATGGAACACAAAGAATCGCAGCAGTTTCTTGCAATGGTGAGGGCTTTTCCCAACGAAATCATCAATGATGACAGCGACCACAGCATTCCCGATTTCTGGACGGAATGCTTTGACAAAAATCTGGTCGAGCCCATGAAGCAGCTTCGGAAGGAAGGGAAGCGGGACGTATACGGCTTATGCAGCCCCACGAAAGAAAACGAAACGCACTTTAATTACGGTATTGGCATTATCGTTGACGACGATACGGACCGCGCCGGGTTAGATGCCCTCTTAAAAAGCGGTTATACCATTTGGAATACCGAACCCGCAGACTATGCCGTATTCAAATGCCTTGGCGATGACGGAGACTGCATCGGTGAAGTCTGGGGCAAGTTCCACAAAGAATTTTCCCCGCAGACGGGCTATGTGCAGACGGACGACACGGACTTTGAAATCTACTTTGAAAAAGGTGAAAAGGGTCTGTTCTGCGAATTATGGGTGCCTGTCACGAAGGGTTAATTCCCTGCATACTATAACGAAACCGATAGTAAAACCGTCCCTAATGCGGGGCGGTTTTTGCTTGCCGGATCACATCCTCAAATTTTTGTATGCAGTTCTCCGGCTCGCTACTCGCAGGAACAAACGGCCAGCGTCAAAGCCGTCCGCCTTCATAGTAAGCCAGAAAAGCCCGCCGCGTATATTCCATATCTGCCACTGCCGCAAACTCCCGGATGGAGTGCATTGCCAGAATCGGCGCGCCCATGTCCACCGCAGGAATTGTGGTCAGCCCGGAAAGCGCGGGGCCGATCGTAGAGCCACCCGTGATATCATTCCTGTTTACAAACTTCTGATAAGGAACGCCCGCCCACTCACAGGCTTCCACAAAATATGCGGCGCTCAGCGCAGTCGTGGCGTACCGCTGGGACGCGGAATATTTAATCACAGGACCGCCCCCTAACACGGGACGGCTTTCCGTATCATGCTTGTCACTGTAATTCGGGTGCACCGCGTGCGCCAGATCCGCTGAAATGGAAGTCGAATTGGCAACCGCCTGAAAATACCCCTCATCCGTCATCCCCAGATTCTTGCAGATGCGGTTTAAAACATGCAGCAAAAGCCCGGAATTGGCTCCCTGCGCGGTGGTGCTCCCCACCTCCTCATTGTCAAAGGCCGCAAGCACCTGGCACCCCGCTCCCGTTTCCGCTTCCGTCAGTGCAGTCAATCCCGCGTAAACCATCGACAGATCGTCAATCCGGGATGCCGAGATAAACTCCTGCTTTTTCCCCGTAAAAATCCCTTTCTGGTACTCATACAGAAACAGTTCGTAATCCACAAGGTCCGCTTTTTTGATACCCGTCTCTTCCTGCAGTAGAACCGGCAGATAATCTTCCTTCTCCAAGCCTTCTTCCTTCATGGACAGAAGCGGCAGGATTTCGGTCTGTTTATTGCAGGAACCCTTTTCATTCTTATCTCTGTTGAAATGAATGCAAAGATTCGGAATCATAAAAACGGGCTTGTCGATCTGAACCAGCCTTTCCCGCAATGTGCCGTTTTCCTTCACGACCACCCGCCCGGCCAGCGCCAGCGGCCTGTCAAACCATGTCTGCAGTATCGCCCCGCCGTAAACTTCCACATTCACCTTCACATAGCCGTCCGGCGTAACGGTGCAGGCGCCCGGCTTGATCTTGAGCCCCGGCGAATCCGTGTGCGCACCGATGATGTGAAAACCTTCCTTCGCCAGATCACCTTTTCCTACTGTAAAGGCAATCATAGCCGAGCTGTTTTTTACTACAAAATATCTGCCGCCTTTTTCCAGTGACCAGGCTTCTGTTTCCTTTAGTTCCCTAAAACCGCTCTCTGTAAGAATGGCCGCCGCATTTTCCACGGCGTGAAACGCTGTGGGACTTTCGTTCAGATATTGTAATAAACCTTCTGCAAATTTCTGATAATTCTTACTCATGATTTCCTCCATTCCGAAACGCCGAACCGAAATTGACCCAGATCTGACGCAGCGCTTAATTTCTTCCGCACCAGATCATTTACCGTTATAAATGGTCTACATATGCCTTTAGCATATAATATCTCCTGCGGAACAATTCAAAATATCGCATAAATCAATCAGTGTGTCAAGACTCATCTTTGCAATGCCCCGCTCTACCTGACTGGTGAAACCGACCGACAATTCCAGACTTTCTGCCATCTGTTCCTGCGTCAGATTTTTCTGCTTTTTGTAATATTTTATGTTTTTCCCAAGAATTTTACAGCGGATTCCATTTCAAGAACTGCAAAAACCTTTTTGGAGTACAACGAAACCGCCATAGCCAAAATCGCCGCTTCTTTTAGCAGATACATTGCGCCAAAATAGGCATTAGACAATATCTTTATACAGTATGCTTCATCATAAACCATTGCATTATCAGCAAGCAGACTGGCTATTCCATGTGTTACTAAATAAATTTGAAAAAATATGTCATATGCCTGTCGATCGTCTACTTTTGCCTGTTTCTTTAAAATAGAAATTAAAGAATCAAAATTTTCCGCTTAAATTTGTTACATAGTCAATATGAAATTCGCTTGCTTTTTTATGTGCTGCAATTCGGACATCAATCAATTTGTCAATCCCTCTGGCTAAACTTTCACCAGTTCTCCACTTTTCCGAAAGAATGTATGGGTGACGACGAGATTTTTCTGATTATTGAGTTGCGTGCCTTTTATGCCATAAAACATACAACACAAACCACGCGATACCATGAACAGCCAGAATACCAATGTCCTTTACCGCCGCTCTTATGTTCCCGGTGGACAGTGCCATAATGCCATCAAAAGCGGGCTGGGATGGAACGATATTGCAAATAACCGTCAGTAACCCGCTCATCCCGATTAGAGCGCATACAATGGGTACTGCAATAAACACGAGCATGACAATCTTGATATAGACCACGCCAATCATCAGACCCTCGGAGAGCTTACCGATAAACAGGCCAATCAGTGCAGCCACAAAGGACGACAGCACAATCAGTGCCAGCAACAGCCCGAAATTTTGCCAGGACAATCGGAAACAGATACACGCCGTTACAAGAGAGGACAGGCTGCCAAAGAGGAAGCCCACCACGACTTTCTGAAAAATGTACTGACTGGGTGTCATAGGAAGAATTTCGTTGATGAAAGCTACGCCGTCCTCTTTTTCGGAGATGATGTTCATAGCGTTGAACGTGCAGCCCATGAACATAGCGACAATCAGCACAGCAGAAATAAAAATTCCTTGAAAGTTTCCCAAAATATCGGGCCGCTCCAACACCTGGACTTCTGCCTGTTCAGCGTTTTTCCGTTGTTCATAGAGGGCCGGAAGGGTTGCCGCCGCCTGCCGAAAAATATCCAGCTCGTCCCCACTGACTGCAGTTTTGAGGCTGCCCCCGTCTGCTTTTACGCCGATCACATTGGTAGACGGTTCCTTGATGGCCGCAGCCAGTTCTTCCTGTGTCCCATAAGCTGTCACCGGGCCGTACCGCTCCAGCCATGTGATTGTCTGTGGGGGCAGGTCGTTTTCCAGTATACTGAAGTGAAGTTCTCCCAGACTGGACAGATCAATGGAACCCATAAAATTCAATGCCACGGCGACCAGGATGGGCAGCAGAAAGGTCATTAGGCAGAATTTATCCCGCAGGACACTTTTCAGTTGATATTTTAAGCCTTTCACGCCTCACCCCTCCTTTCCGATTTCCCGCTGAAACGCAAGCCGCACCATTAGGAACAACAGCACGATTATACCGACGGCGCCAGCATAATAGGCAGGGGAAATGTCCGTTCCGAAATAGGCATTTTTCAGGCCCATATAGACATGATAGAACGGATGATAGCCAATCCAGTCAAATTTGATTGATGTATTGGCGGATAAAAATACGGGGGTCGCAGCGAAAATGGCAATCATCAGATAGACCAGCGTAAATTGCCGAAAATCTTTCAGCAGCAGGGCGCAGAGCAAACCCACCAAGGCCATAATCAGTGACAGGATGGTCGTCTGTAGCAAGACGGCGGGCAGTATCGCCGCTCCGTCCGTGACCCCCACATTCAGCAGGGTGAGCGGCACCGCAAAGGCCAGATCGGAGAGCAGAAACACCGCCAGCTTGGACAGAAGAAACAGCTCTTTGCGCAACGGGAGGATGGCGTGGACACAAATGACCCCCATCCCCTTTTCCTTGAACAGCACAGCGGCGATTCCCAGGAATCCCACAGCGGCCAGTTCAAAAAACAGCAGCTCACAGGTGATCTCTTTCCGCGCCTTTTGTTCCGGCGTATTTGTCCCAATGATCTCCGGGGCGCTGCCGGTGAAGGGCCGCAGCAGGGACAGGGCATAGTCAGCCCGGTGGCAGTCAACGTGTTCCGCTCCCTTATAGAGTACCACCCGCACGTCCCCGGCGCTGGCATCCAGTCCTACCCCGTTGGCGTCGGAGAACAGGGCGGCATCCATAGCCTCCATGGACGGAACGACCTGCACCAGAGAGGATTTTTCCGTCTGCGTCCCTGCAGGGTCGTACAGATATACATTGTAGGGCGGCATCTGCATGAAACGGATATAGCCCAGATTCACATACACCGTATAAAGAGCCAGAAAACCTACCGCCATCAGGAAAAATTTCCCTGATACCAGCATCCGGCAGTCTTTTTTGAACAGGACGCAAAAGCCTTTTTTCATCAGGACAGCCCCCTCCCTGTGTACTGGATGAACATATCCTCCAAGGTCGGCTCCTTGGAGTGGATGCTGATGATCTCGTCGTGGGCAAAGGGAATGCCCGCCTCCAGCTCCGGTGCCTCTATGGTTTTTGTTTCCCGTTGTCCTTGATACAGATAGTCAATCACGACCCGATGATTGCTGTTTTTCTCTTTTAGACGTTTAGGCGTATCCAGGGCTACCAAATTTCCATTGGAAATAAAGGCCACTCGGTCACACAGTAAATCGGCGTCCACCATGTTATGGGTGGTGACAAAAACCGTCGTTCCCTTTTTGCGCTCCTGCTCAATGATTGTTCGGAACAGCACCGCGCCGGAGGGGTCAAGCCCGCTGGTGGGTTCGTCCAGGAACAGCAACCGTGGGTTGCTTACCAGCGCCCGCGCCATGCTTACCCTCTGCCGCATCCCCTTGGAGTAGGAGGATACCGGCTTTTTCAGAAAGTCCGGCTTAAATTCCAGCGCATCCAACAGTTCCCCCACATTCCGCCGCTGCTCCCTTGGGTAGAAAGAGGCGAAGTAGTTCAGATTGTCTACGGCACTCAAATTGGCGTACAGGTAGGGAAACTCAAACAGAACGCCGATCTTCTGAAAAAATTCCTGCCCGTGGGCGGCGGAAATGTCCTGCCCGAACAGGGAAACCTTACCGCCATGGCCTCTTAGTATCCCGGTGAGTATCTTTTGTGTTGTGGACTTCCCAGAGCCATTCGGCCCCAGGAAGCCAAAAATCTCCCCGTCCTCCACGGTGAAGTCCAGGCCGTGGAGGGCCTGCTTGTCTTTGCCGTAGGAGAACGTCAGGTTTTTAACCTCGATCATTCGTCATCACCCCACTTCCCGCGCGGGCCTTTCTTCTCCCGCTGGCGTTTGCTCCACCACTTCATAAACTTGACCTTGAAAGGGATGGAGATAATCAGCACCGCCATAATCACCAGCCACCAGTACCACGCTAAACCTAAGAACATAAAAAACCCTCCCTATTTGTGATAAGGAGAGTTTAGGGTTGCGGTGTGAAATTGATGTGAGGCCGCTGCGAAATTCGTGTGAAATTATTCTGTGACGGGGATGGAGAAATAGAACTGTACCCCGTCCGTTTGGTTTTCCGCGCCGTAGGGTAAATCTTGTATGGACAGGATTTGCGCCACAATGGAAAGTCCCAGGCCGGAGCCGCCGTATTCCGCTCCGCTGTCCCGATAGAATTTTGTCCATATTTTGGACAGATCACTTTCTGGAATGGGTCGGCCCTGATTGAAAATGGAGAAATGCAGCACTCCATCATCCACTGTCAGCTTCAACCGCAGAACGCCGCCGGGATACACATTTTTCTTGGTGTTGACGATCAAGTTATCCAAAACCTGCTCCATGCGCCGCCGGTCTGTCCGCACAAAAGCCTTTTGCTCCGGCAGTTCATATTGCAGTTCAAAGTCGGTGTCCGGGGCGTCGATCAGAAGCCGCCCGGCTACCGTTTCAACCAGCTCTACAAAGTCAAATCGGGAAATCTTCAAGTTTGCAGCTCCGCTTTCCAGGGCCGACAAATCCAACAGGGTCACGATCAGGTCGTTCATACGCTCCACTTCGGAAACGATCACCTTGGTGTATTTCTGCTTTTTGGCCTCGTCCGCCTCGTCCTGCAAGCCCTCGGCATAGGCCCGGATAATGCCCAGCGGGGTTTTCATTTCATGAGATAGGTTATCCACCAGCTCTTTGCGCTCAGAAAGGAGAAGCCGCTCCTTTTCCACGTCCTTTTCAAGCTGCGTGTTTGCGTCCTCCAACCGTGCAAGAGCCTGTTGCAGATTTTCGGCCAGAGTGTTCAGACTGGCGGACAACTCCCCAAATTCATCGGTTGAAACAAGGTCGCAGGGAGCGGAAAAATCCAGTCCCGCCATGCGCTTTGCGGAGGCGTTCAGTTTGGACATTGGTTTCGTGATAAAGCGGCTCATAAAAAAGTCGATGCCCAGGACCAGCAGCAGGACAAATCCCAGCCAAAGCAGAAAAGAGACATCCCCGCTGATCGGCAGGCCGGTGGAGAGGACATAGGAAAAAATCAGCGCCAGCCCTGCCAGCTTTGACAGCATTAAAATCTTTTTCCGAACAGTACGGAGTGAAAATACTTCTTTCATACCGTCACCTCAAATTTATAGCCGGAGCGTATCAGTGTGACAATATGCCTGCCTTCGTCCCCCAGCTTTTGCCGAAGGGTCTTAATGTGGGTGTCCACGGTGCGGGTCGTTCCCTCGAAATCATAGCCCCAAACACGGTTCAAAAGCTGTTCCCGATTGAATACCTGCCCAGGGTTTGCCATCAGAAAGGCGAGCAATTCATATTCCTTGTGGGTCAAGGTGATCTCCTGACCGTCCAGCTTGACCTTGTGTGCGTTGGGGTGGAGCATGATTTTCCCGGCGGTGATCGCTCCGGCAGAAGCGGGGGAAGATCGGCGCAGGAGGGCGTTCACCTTTGCAAGCAGCACCTTGGGGCTGAAAGGCTTTGTCATGTAGTCATCCGCGCCGTAATCATAGCCTTTCAATTTGTCATCCTCCGCACTTTTGGCGGTGAGCATGATAATGGGCATATCGCTCATTTCCCGCGCCATCTTGCAGACAGAGAAGCCGTCCAGATGGGGCATCATCACATCCAGGATCATTAAATCCATAGGATGATTTTTCAGCGTGGCAAGGGCATCTATGCCATCGTCAGTGGTAAAACAGGCGTGTCCGCCCTTTCGCATATAGTCCGCAATAATGTCCTGCATGGCCTTTTCATCTTCGACGATCAAAATGTTTGCCATAATGCCTCCTAAATCGCTATCATTCTTTTTGCCTGATATGATTTTGATTATATTTTGTATTAGGAAAAAAGGCAAGAGAACATAAAGAAAGATTGAGTTGATATTACAGGAAAAAGCTGAGTTCTTGATAAAATAATGCGTCTCACGGTGAGACGCATTATCGTTGATGGGGGTTCCAAGGGGGCTTCCCCCGGCAAGTGATTGTTTGTGTTTAATAAATGTAAATGCGCCTGCCACTGTCATACTACTTATTTTTGATAGACAGACCCATGCGGTCAAGCAACAGCCCGGGGCCTGCTCAAATCGCCAAGAAACTGCGCTCTGAGAGCGTGATGACCCCCAGCGAGTATTTTCAAAGTGTGGGTATCAATTTCTCACTCTTTGCTCCCTGCTTTTACACAGTATAGCTGTTCAGATACTTCTCCTGCTCCGGCGTCAGCACATCGATCTCCTTGCCGAGGAATGCCAGCTTTCTCTTAGCCACATCCTTATCCACTTCCTCCGGCACATCAATCAGCTTTTCTTTCAGCTCACTTGCGTGCTCCACCAGATACTTCGCGGAGAGCGCCTGAATCGCAAAGCTCATATCCATGATCTCAGCGGGATGTCCGTCGCCTGCTGCCAGATTCACGAGACGCCCTTCCGCCAGAACGAAAATCCACTGACCCGTAGGCAGCTTATAACCCATAATGTTCTTGCGCTGTTCCCTTGTCTCCACCGCGTTAGCTTTCAGCCACGCCATGTCGATCTCACAGTCAAAATGTCCTGCGTTGCAAAGGATTGCGCCCTCTTTCATCTCCGCAAAATCCTCTTTGTCAATTACGCCGTCACAGCCCGTCACAGTGATGAAGAAATCGCCCACTTTAGCCGCTTCCTTCATCGGCATCACATCGAAGCCGTCCATCACTGCCTCAATCGCCTTGATCGGATCAATCTCTGTCACGATAACCCGCGCGCCCAGGCCTTTCGCTCGCATCGCCGTTCCCTTGCCGCACCAGCCGTAGCCTGCCACAACGACAATCTTTCCTGCCACGATCAGATTCGTGGTTCTGTTGATGCCGTCCCAGACGGACTGGCCCGTGCCGTATCTGTTGTCAAAGAAATGCTTGCATGCCGCATTGTTGACGCGGACCATGGGGAATTTCAACTCTCCCGCATTGTTCATCGCCTCCAGACGAATAATGCCTGTGGTCGTCTCCTCACAGCCGCCGATAATGTTCGGAATGAGGTGAGGCATCTGTGTATGCACCATCGTCACCAGATCACCGCCGTCATCAATAATAATGTTCGGCTCCGCCTCCAGTACATGGCGGATGTGTGTCTCGTACTCTTCCGGCGTCGCATTGTACCAGGCATGTACCTCAAGCCCCGCCTTTACAAGCGCTGCCGCCACATCGTCCTGAGTAGACAAAGGGTTTGATCCTGTCACATACATCTCAGCGCCGCCTGCGGCAAGCACCAGACAAAGATACGCCGTCTTCGCCTCCAGATGTACGGACAGTGTTACCTTCTTGCCCGCAAAGGGTTTGCTCTCGGAAAATTCCTTTTCCAGGGTGCGAAGCAGGTCGCAGTTCCTCTTCACCCACTCGATTTTTCTCTCACCGGATTCGGCAAGATTAATGTCTCTGATTTCACTGCCCATGATAGTGTCCTCCTAAAATATTAATCAGCCGAATTTTTATTATAGTGATGGTCGTCTGTCCTATCATCACTTATTATGTCTGCGAGGCTGGCGTGAATTATACGCTCGTCTCGAAAAACATCTCTTTATACCAGCAGACGGTCTCGGTGTACGCCTGATAGATTGTGTTGGTATCTACATTCAGCACGATAAGCTGTCTGCTGATCTCCTGCCAGTCCGCAGCCTCATAGTTTACCACAAAAGAGTAAATCCCTGCCAGATCTCCCGTGCCCCGCACAAGCGCATCCTCAATCTCTTTAGAGACCGTAACCATCTTCATCGCGTCTTCCATAGGCATATTTAAGATGATATTCAAAATGGAAAACAGACCCATCAGAAATACTTCTGCCGATTTCGTTCCCAGTCCGAAGACAGGAGCCAAGCTCTCCATAAATTTCGCACGGAGCATGGAGGTTCTCGCCACTTCATTCGGTCTGTCCGCGCACAGCTCCTTTGTAATCACGGTATTGATCCACTTTTTCAACTCCCGCTGTCCCAGAATTGCCGCCGCATGGCGGATGGAAGTTACCTGGGAATTGATCGCGATGTGGTTCACCATCTTGAGAAGTTCCACTACCAGCGCGGTATCTCTTCCGATGACATCTGCCGCTTTCGTCAACTCGAAATCCGGGGCATTAACGATATTCATAAGCTCCAGATAGTTGATTTTCAGCGGGGAAACCTCGTTCTCCCCCTTTGTGATCGGGATGCGGTAAAACTTGCCCTCGAACCGATAGAAATCCTGATCCTCTTTCAAGCTGTCAAATATTTCCTGACTGTCAATATTTCCCACACATATTTTAATCTGCGGATACTGTCTTTTGAAATAAATCTTCGCTTTTGCGAGCTCCACCGCTTTTTGGTCTAAAATAACATAATCCATCAGCTTAAGCAGATCCCTGTTTTCCTCATACCGGCTTACAGGCAGTTTTGACATCGCCAGCATATAGCCTTTTTCCTTCAGCTGTGCAAAACGCTTTCTGTAGGCTTCGCTGTTCTCCACCTCATTGTCAAACACAAGAACAACCCTGCCGCGGAACTCGTCGCATTTCGATTCAAGATCTGAAAATACCGCAATATGGCTTACCGGAATCAGCACAACTGTCCCCGGAGACAAAGTGTCAATGCCAATATTATGTACAATCTCCAGACCTTCGATCTCAGCCAGACCATTCGGACTGCTCGATCCGAAAATCGGCGGATTCAAAAGGCTGTTTTCCCTCTGTGAGGCCAGCGCGTAAGCCGAAACCTTCATGTCCTTATCAAAATATGGTATCAGTGTTGCCAGCATATCCGTTCCCCTCCCCAAATACCTTTGTCTTCCGCAGTGCAGGCTCCCCGCCGCTGTTATTCCCTTTCCTCGCAGTGCAGCTCGATTCCGCTTCGCTTCATCTCGCTCACGGGCTGTCGCCCTATACATCCGTCAGAATAACCGCTTCGGTGAGCAGGCTCCCCGCCGCTGTTATTCTGGCGGATGTGCACTGCTCGATGCTTATATGTAGATTATACCAAAAAAGTTCCTATAATTCCATAATTATTTAGTAAGTTTTCTTGTCAAGACCCATTCTGACAATAATATCCTGAATCTTTCCGTAGACAAGCTTCTCGTCTATGGTCAGAAGTTTCCGGCCTTCCATCGTAATCTGTCCGTTGATGATAACCGTATCCACCTCGGAACCGTTGGCGGAATAGGACAGCCCGGCGATCAGATTGTTTCTGGGCGTGAGGGATGGCGTATTCAGATCAAGAATCGCCAGATCCGCTTTCTTGCCAACCTCAATAGATCCAATCTCCTTCTCCAGCCCGAGCGCCTTCGCGCCGTTGATGGTCGCTATACGGAAACCTTCCTTTGCGCTGACACACTGCGGCGTCTTTCCCGTGCCTTTATGAATCAGCGTCAACAGACTCAGCTCATGGAACAGGTTCAGGCAGTTATTGCTCGCTGCGCCGTCTGTGCCAAGACACACATTGATGCCCGCGTCAAGCATTTTCGCAATCGGCGCAAAGCCGTTCCCGAGTTTCATATTACTTGCCGGGTTGGTCACAACGCTCACATTTTTCCGTTTTAAGATAGCAATATCTTCGTCCGTGACCTGCACACAGTGCGCCGCAATTGCCGGCACATCGAAAATACCGCATTTCTCCGCCAGAGCAATCGGCGTGCATCCATACTTTTCCTGAATCTGTGAAATTTCGCTCTCGCTCTCCGACAGATGCACATGAATGCCCATTTTTTCCTTTTTTGCCTCAGCCGCCACGATCTTTAAAAATTCGTCGTCACAGGTGTAAGGCGCGTGCGGCCCCAGCTTAAAGGTAAGCCTGTCACAGTCTTTCGCGGCATCCCGCTCTTCGTAAGCCTGACGCAGGCGGGACTGCCCCGCCTCATCATTGCCGCTGCCCACAAGACCACGGCAGATCACGGCACGCATGCCGGACTCCTTCACGGCGCGGGTCGTCTGGTGAATGTTCATCTGCATATCGTTGAAACAGGTGGTGCCGCTCTTCATCATCTCGATAATCGCCAGATTCGCACCCCAGTAAGTGTCCTCGTCCGTCATCTGCTGTTCGATCGGATCGATCGTCCCAAAAAGCCAGTCCATAAAGGAAAGGTCATCCGCCACATTTCGCATAAAGGACATGTAGGAATGGGTATGGCAGTTAATCAGCCCCGGAATCACCAGCTTATCCGTACCGTCAATTACCTTATCTGCGGTAAATCCCGCCGGCATATCACCGATCCCCGCTATTTTGTCCCCCTCAATATAGAGCGATGTCTCTTGGATCACATCTTCCGAGCCCTCAGGCAAAACCACGAGGGCATTCTCAATTACAATTCCCATTTTTACCTCCATTACCCGTTTACAATATTTCTCTCTTCCCCGTCCAGAAACGCCTGTATGTTTTTCGCCACTTCATCCACCAGACGCTCCCTCGCCTCCGTGCTCGCCCACGCCAGATGCGGGGTGATAATCAGCTTTGTGCTGTCCTTGATCTCATTTAACGGATTATCCCTGCTGATGGGTTCCTTCTCCAGTACGTCAAGACCCGCAGCCGCGATCTGCTCCCGCGTCAGCGCCTCATAGAGCGCCTGTGTATCCACCACCGGACCCCTCGCCACGTTGACAAGAACAGCCGACTGCTTCATCTTGGAAAACGCCTCTTTGTTGATAAGCCCTCTCGTTCTGTCGCTCAGAGGACAGTGCAGGGACAAGATATCCGACTGCGCAAGAAGCGCGTCAAACTCCACTCTCTCATACTCTGTGCAGGTGCTCTTGCCGGAAGCCGAATAAAAGATTACTTTACAGCCCAGAGCCTGCGCCACGCGCGCCACCCCGCGACCGATATTTCCCATGCCCACGATGCCCCATGTCTTTCCCTCAAGCTCGCGAAAGGGTCGGTCGAAATTGGAAAAACGGTCCTGCGCGCCATATTCGCCGGATTTCACATAATTGTCATAGTGAATCAGATTCTCCTCAAGCGCCAGAGCCAGCAGAATCGTGTGCTGCACCACTGCCGCCGTGCTGTAATTCACCACATTTGCAACCTTGATGCCGCGGCTTTTGCAGTACGCCAGGTCCACATTGTCAAATCCTGTCGCAAACAGACAGATCAGCTTCACATTCGCTGCATCCTTCAAAGTGCTCTCATTCATGGGCGCTTTGTTCGCGATAACGATATCCGCGTCCTTCACCCGCTCCGCCGTATTTTCCGCCACTGTGTTCGGGTAATAAGTCACCTCACCGAATTTTTCGTAGCAGCTTACATCTACGTCCGTTCCCACGCTGTTGCGCTCCAAAACCACAAGCCTCATAGGCACCTCCCGATAAATAATTATTTTAGCTCACATAATTGTCAAAATACCCCTGAATCAAAACCACCGGCGTGCCCTTGTCACCCGAACCGCTCGTCAGGTCGCACAGAGAACCGATCAGGTCGGTCAGCCGTCTGGGGGTTGTACCCTGGGACGCCATATCGCCTACCAGATTATCCTTCTTCTCCCTGATGCGGTCGGAAATCGCCTCTTTGAGCGCCTCGCCGGACAAATCCTTAAAATCATTGTCTGCCAGATATTTTAATTTCACTTCATTGGGCGTACCCTCCAGCCCCGGCGTGCTGGCGGGAGAAACGCAGGGGTCGGCAAGCTCCCAAATCTTTCCTACCGGGTCTTTGAACGCGCCGTCACCGTAGACCATAACTTCCACATGTTTGCCGGTTCTGTCCAAAATAGCTTTCTGGATATCCATCACCAGATCGGTACACTCCCTCGGGAACAACTTGATCGTGTCCTCGGTGGACTTATTGGAGCCAAGCAGACCGTATTTCTCGTTGCATCCGCTGCCGTTTACAGGCTGGTTCAAAATATCGTCCAACCCGGCAACAACCTCCACGCCCGCGTCCCTGAGAAGCCTCTTCGTGCGCGCCCGCGTGTGAATATCGCAGTTTATCACTTTCTTTGTATAAGGAAGAATACTGCGGCAGTCGTTGGCAAAGAGAATCTCTACCTCCGCGCCCGCCTCTTTGATCAGCTCTTCATAATACGCCACATAATCCACCCCGGTAAACGGATGCTTATTCTCTCCAAAAAGTTCGCGGTATTTTTCCAGTGTCAGCACATCGCTGTAAGGATTGACCCCCGCCCCATCCAATTGATCCAGTGAGACGAGCTCATTGCCCACTTCATCGCTTGGATAACTGAGCATCAGCACAATCTTCTTCGCGCCCATTGCGATTCCCCTTAAGCAGATCGCAAAGCGGTTCCTCGATAAAATAGGAAAAATGACGCCAACCGTCTCACCGCCGAGCTTTTCCCTCACATCCTGGGCAATCGCCTCCACTGTGGCATAGTTACCCTGCGCCCTCGCCACGATGGACTCCGTCACCGCAATCACATCCCTGTCACGAAGCGCAAACCCTTCCGCCCCGGATGCGTCCATCAAACTGTCCACAACAATCTTCGCCAAATCATCTCCCTGTCGGATAATCGGGCAGCGTATACCTCTCGATACTGTTCCTACTTTTCTTTCCATCTGTTGTTCCCTTCTCTCTTGCAATATGATTTCTCTCCGGACAGCAGCGGACCATACGCCGTCCTCTCTTATTTTTACAAAAAAGATCGGAAAAATCAATAAATTACTGCAATAAAATATAAAAATCTCTTGACCCTTACACTGCGTCATAGTGTACAGTGTTCTTATCGGGAACAGGAAACCATCTGAAACGGAGGAAAACATGAGAACAGTAAAGGAACTTTCAGATATCACGGATATCAGCGTGCGCACGCTCCACTACTACGACCAGATCGGGCTGCTTACACCCACGGCAAAAAGTGAGGCGGGATACCGGCTTTATGACGATAAAGCGCTGGAAACCTTACAGCAGATTTTGTTTTTCCGCGAATTTGACCTTCCTTTAAAGAAGATCAAAGCCATCATGGACGACCCTGTCCTCGACCAGAAACAAATACTACAGATGCAACGGGAAATGCTGGTAGCGCAGAAAACACGTACAGAGCGTTTAATCGCCAGCATTGACGATATTCTGAAAGGAGAGAATAAAATGGATTTTGCAATTTTCAACAGAACGGAAATAGAGGAAATGTTTGACGCCATGTACGCGCAGATGCCGGAGAATATCCGCCAGATTGCCATTGACGAGTTTGGAGGCGCAGAAAAATGGCGGGCGCACTATATCGAAGCGCTGTCGTCGGAACAGATGCAGAAATCTTATGCAAAGGTCATCGAATGGTACGGCGGAAAGGAGGCTTATCAGGACGCCTCTAAGCATCCGATGAGCAAAGAAGCCGCGGAAAGCTATCAGCGCAGAGTCGACACAATCCTGCACAAGCTTGCCGAAAAACGCGGCTGTCCTACAGATTCCTTCGAGGTCAAGGAAATCGTGGGGGAATATGGTTTCGTGATGAAGCAGGCGGCAGGCATTAAAAAGGAGCGGGATTTTATGCTCGCCCACGCGCAATTTTACCGCCAAGAGCCCATGCAGTCCAAGCTGGATAAGGAATACGGCGATGGAACTGCGGCGTTTTTTGCGGACGCGATTGAAGGGTTTTATCGGAAGTCAGAATAAAAATACTACCTGTATAACTGCTCTTTCCAGCCGGCGCCATCGCACAAAGTTTGGCGTCGGCTTTCATTCTTTCTTGTATCTGGTTATCTTTCTCCAAATTTGCCGGAAATCCCATTTTTTCATGTACAATTTGTCATTGATTATCCTTTTGGGTGGAGCGGGGGCCGATTGCAATCCTATAAATATCCGCGGCTTCCCCTTCGCAGGAAAAGCTCCGCTCATAAGCGCCGCCGTTTTTCCGTATGACTTTCACAGACGCAGCGTTTTCCTTTTCGACGGAAATATGAAGTTCTTTCATTCCCGCCTCTTTTGCTGTCTTTAAAAGCTGACTTAGCATCTCTGACGCATATCCCTTTTTCCTTTCGGAAGGACGCACGCTGTAACCGCAATTCCCCAGATCCTTCAAAAAGTCATTCAGCGTATGCCTCAGGTCAATGATGCCAACAATCCTGCCGTCACTCTTTCTCACCGCAAAAAAAGTGTCCGTGACCACCCAGTTTTCATTTACCGTCGCGGGATCGGTATTTCGCGTTACACAAGTCAGCCACTCCTCGTAACTCTCCGTCTTGTCAAAAAGCTCGCTCCCGTAAATAATCTTTTCCCCGTGCCGAAAATGCTCCTCACGGTACGCAAGCGCTTCTTCCTTATGTTCCAAAGTGGGTCTTACCAGACAAATATCATTTTTCATGTCAAACCTCCTCTGCCAGTAATCGCATTCTTATTTCGTTTGTTATCTGAGCGGGAATATTTCGGTCCATCTCCATCAGTCTGCTGTACATTCGCACGCCTTGATACGCGAACACAAGCATATGAAAAACAGCTTCCGGATCTGCGCAGTTAAATTCTTTTGTGCCTATTCCATAATGGATCAGTTCCAGCCATGCGGACTTCGAGATTTCATACTGCCTTTTTACCGAGTTGTCTTCTTTAGAAGCTGCCGGATTGCTGTAATATTCACAGATGGCAAGGCTGAACGAACTTTCCCGGTCGCCCATTTCTTTTTCGTATTTTGTCAGAAGCTCCTCCAATATCACAGCCGCCGGAACACGCTTTTCGATTTTTTCACACACATCGTTTTTCTGCTGGTCGGAAAAAGCATTGACAATTTCCAGAAAAATCTGTTCCGTACTTTCGTAATGACGATATAAGCCTCCACGGCTTAATCCTGTCCGCTCACAGATATCTTTCATGGTCACTTCTTTAAATCCCTTTTCCGCAAAAAGCTGATATGCCTTGTCCCGAATTTCCTGTTTTGTCTTGTCTCCTCTCAGGCTCATGCGAATCCTCCACTCCAGCGCTTAATCAAAACTCCTCGCCCATTTCATTTTGCAACACTTATGTCGCTTTCCATTATGCGTCATGTGTGTCGCTTTGTCAAGAAAATTTTTAGCTTATTTTATGCAGCTGCAGACACAGCAAACGGTTAAAATAGACTTTGTTCCTCGCCTATGATATACTAAATTTGAATTGAAAACTTTAATTCAAGAATATATGTTACTGGCAAAAGAAGAAAATTCTATTAAAACATATGCGAAATTTAAAAAGGAATATTTATATTTGAAAAGTTTTCTAACGATAGCAGGCGTAAACCTCACAAATATTGATGAAATTAAGGAATAACAATGATCGGCATCTATTTCAGCGGCACAGGAAATACAAAGCACTGTACGGAAAAACTGGTGCGTCTTCTGGATGAAACCGCACAGACAATCCCGATGGAAGATAAATCTGCGGCAGATTTATTATCTCGGCACGATTTCATTGTTCTGGCATACCCTGTCCAGTATTCAAATATGCCCGCTATGGTGAGGGAGTTCATCAAAGACCATTCCGCAATCTGGAATGGCAAAAAGATGCTCTGCGTCGCTACTCAGGCATTATTTAGCGGAGACGGCGCAGGCTGTGCGGCGCGCTTATTAAGAAAATACGGTGCGGACATTGTCGGCGGCTTACATATCTGTATGCCGGATTCCATCGGTGATGTGAAGCTGTTGAAAAAATCGATCGTGAAACACCGGGAAATGATCCGAACCGCAGATCAGAAAATAGAGAAATGCGCAGCGAAAATCAGACAGGGCAGATACCCGAAAGACGGTTTATATTTCTATGACCGAATCGCGGGACTGTTCGGTCAGCGTCTGTGGTTTTACGGGAAAACAAAGGACTATAGTGACAGGTTAAAAATCAATGATGCCTGTACGGGATGTGGGCTGTGCGCCCGTCTTTGCCCGATGGAAAATATTGCGGTGAAAAACGGCAAAGCTGTTCCCGGAAACCGCTGTACCATGTGCTACCGCTGCATTAATTCCTGCCCGGCGCGTGCGATTACGCTATTGGGAAATACAGTCGTTGCGCAGTACCGTTTTGACAAATATGCGGACGCGGAGGACAGCACAGGCATCCACTAAAATCAGCAGACGCCCGCTATAAATCAAAAATACTCAACTGCGTTTCCTTCCATGACGCCACCTTCTTCTGGCTCACCCTGTCCCCTGCTTCAAGATGACTACACAATAGCGGCGACGCGGGATCATACTTCGACGCGTTCCTCGCCACGCTCTTCTCACTTGCATTTGCATAACAATAGGCGCAGCCGTTTTTGCATGTATGATAAGTTCCTACGTCAACGCTTTCCACACAACCACATGCCGGGCGCTGATTTTTGTCTTTGCAAACCTTCAGTCTGCACCCGGTTATTTTTTCAATCAACGCCTTATCAATACAGCAGTTATGGACGATTCCGCATCCGTCCAGCTCTATTTTTTCCGCGCAGCTGCCGATTTCCATATGATTATCGTCTGCGATCCCGCTCAATTCCCTCGCAAACTTTCTCAGTTCACCTTCATCCAGATCGTAGCTGGACAGGCTCTCCATCCTTTTCCTGTTTTTGGCATACATATCCACAAAACTGATCACACATTTGTCGGTATAGCCGTTTAACGCTTCCGCAAGGCTTGTGAATGCTTTTATGTGATACTGCGCCGTGTACTTATCTGAAAAGAAAATGGGATCATATCTCCAAATCACTCTCTCCCTGCCAATTCTACTTGATAGCTCTCGGAAAATCGGAATCATGGACGCTTTTTTATCGGGCACATTTACTTCGACATCATTCCCATACCCCGTAAGCGTAAACTGAAAATAATAAGGGTACGCTTTTAGCTCATCCAGCCTTTCCATCATCGGCAGGGGATTCTTTGTCCAAAAAACGATACAGTCCACCACGTCCGGCGTTATTTTAATTTCGCTGATCTGATGCGCATTTATTGGATTGCGGACATATAAGAAGCCCTCTTTTATTCTGTTGTAAAACCATTCGGAATAATAATTCGGAATGTCAGTTCTCCTGCTTACGCTTAAAATCATCCCACACCTTTTTGCTGTCTGCGGTTCTGCCTATATTTTCAAAAACATCTTCTATATTCCCCGCATCCCTTTACGCTTTCCAATTCCGATATCAGACAACCCTTGTTCCTATGCGCAAATACATTAGCGCCTTCGCAAACCTGCCTTCTATGTCGTGAAAATGTCCGCCCTCATTCCACTCAAAACACACCTGCCCTGCCAGAATTTCCTTCGCCCGCTGTGTGCATTCCGCCACCCGGCTCATGCGCGGATTTTTACTGCGGCTCTCCTTTTTTCCGAGGGAAAGATATATCCGCAAGTCCGTCCGAATCGGCTTTTCCCGCTCCATAAACTCACAGAAACCGTCAAACCAGAGCGACCCGGAAAGGCTGGCGATCACGCCGAACACATCCGTTTTATAAATCGCGTAAACCGCCGTAAGCCCGCCCAGAGAATAGCCAAGCAGCGCCGTGTGTGCCGGTTCCGGTTTCGTCCGATAATGGGCGTCCATGTACGGCTTTATCTTTTCTGTCAGACAGGATAAATAGGCATCCGCCCTGCCCTGCGGCGCTTCCTCCCCCGCCCGGAACGCAGGCGCCGCCCACGGCGTAAAGTCGTCGTTCCAGCTTTCGGGCTGGATGGAAAGAAGAAGAAAGTCCGCCTGCACGCCCGCATTGACCAGATTAGTCACGATCCCTTCTATCGGAATCTCACCGTTGACGTAGATCACCGGGTAACGCGCCTCTCCCTCCCCGTAACCGGGCGGCAGATACAAGCGGCAGTCCATGCCGGCAATCCTCAGTTCCTGTATCAGACATTGCATAGGACATACTCCTTCCCGTTTTGAAATGGCAGGCAATCGCCAAATGTCTGCGTCGCAGCCGCAAACTGAGCAACGCTCAATCAGATCATTACTCGCGGGAATCAATCACCAAGCAGCAGCGCAATCTCCTCCTTGTACGGCGGAATCGTTTTCTCCTTACTGCCCTCCTCGCAAATCCAAGGCGTCTCCAAAATCTTCGGCACCTGAGCAAATCTTTCGTCATGGACAATTCTCTTTAAAATGTCCGTTCCGATATGCCCTTCACCGATATTGGCATGGCGGTCTTTGCGCGCCCCGCAGGCATTCATGCTGTCGTTGACATGTATCGCCGCGATCTGTGAAAGCCCGATTACCTCATCAAACTGCTGCAGCACCCCTTCATAATCCTCAACCAGATGATAGCCCGCGTCATTCACATGGCAGGTATCAAAGCAGACGCGCAGCCTGTCCCTTTTGTGCACACCGTCGTAAATCATTTTCAATTCCTCAAAAGTTCTTCCCAGCTCGCTTCCTTTGCCTGCCATCGTTTCCAGCGCGATCAAAACATCGTCCTCATTCTCATCAAGCACAAGGTTAAGCCCTTTTATAATCTGCGCGATTCCAATTTCCTCCCCGGCTCCCACATGCGCGCCCGGATGCAGCACTAGGATCCGGCTGCGCATAGCCGCTGTCCGTTTTATTTCCTTCTCAAGAAAAGTTACCGCCAGCTCAAATGTCTCCGGCTTCACGGTGTTTCCCAGATTGATAATATATGGCGCGTGAACCACGATCTCCTCAATTCCCGCATCTTTGGCATACGCCCATCCCGCCTCAATATTTAACGCCTCAATCTCTTTTCTCACCGTATTCTGCGGCGCGCCCGTATAGAGCATCAGAACGTTCGCCCCGTAGGACTCCGCCTCCTTTACCGACCCCAGAAACATTTCCTTCCCCGCCATCTTTACATGGGAACCCAGTTTAATCTTTTGCATGGTAATCTTCCTCCCAAAATTCCTTATTTTCCATAAATTAACTTTTCTCAGCCTTTACGTGTTCTCACGAACTTTGCAGTAAATGCATAGTCCTAAGCTGAACTGTCACTTCCTTTTTTCCTATAGCATCCCCTCTCAAATTACAAGTTATATCATACTATATTTATCTGCATATTTCAAAGCACAGAAAACAGCCCTCCATTGTGATTCAGTTGGCAGCGTGCTATAATTTCAATTATTATTAGTGGTAATGGTTTTGGGGCGATGCAATTATAAGGGAAACAGTTGGGAGCAACATATATGGGAACATTAATAGTATTACTGCTTGTGGCGGGCGCGGCAATACTTGCCATACGGCAGATGATCAAAGATAAAAAAGCGGGAAAATCTTTTTCCTGCGGCGGCGACTGCAGCCGGTGCGTGGGATGCCAAGCAGGGCAGAAAACGACGGCAGATGACGCATTAAAATAGTTTTTCTGAAAAGAGGATTCTTATGGAAATACGCATGAAGCCCGGCGATAAAATCGGGATTGTTTGCTGCTCCAACGGCTGGGAAAAAAGAAAAGAAACAAAAATAAGACGGCTGGAGTCGGTTCTTCTGGGAATGCACTTTGTCCCGGTGTTTTCTCCCTATATTTTTGAACGGGGAAGTGTGGAGAGCGGCGGCGCCATAGAGCGCGCGCAGGCGTTGATGGACTTTTACCGTGACGATACCGTGAAAGGGATTTTCGATATCTCAGGCGGAGACATCGCCAACGGGATTCTGCCTTATCTGGATTACGGAGCGATCGCCGCCTGCGATAAAATATTCTGGGGCTACAGCGATCTGACTACAATTATAAACGCCATCTACGCAAAAGCAGGAAGACCTTCCGCGCTGTATCAGATTTGTAATTTCACGTACGACCACGCCGAAGAGCAGCAGGAAAATTTTAAAAATACGGTTTTCGGAAACAATGAAACGCTTTTTCAGTTTCCCTATGCCTTTTTGCAGGGAACTGCAATGAAAGGCGTTGTTGTAGGCGGAAATGTCCGTTGCTTTTTAAAGCTTGCGGGTACCCCGTATTTCCCGGAACTGACAGACAAGATTCTGCTTTTGGAATCTCTGGGCGGCACCGCGCCTCAGATGCTCACGTATTTCAGCCAGTTACAGCAGCTTGGGGCATTTAAGCAGGTGCGCGGGATTCTGCTCGGCACTTTCACCCAGATGGAGCAGGAAAAGTGCAAGCCGGATGTATGGACACTGTTGAAAAGGTTTATCACGCCGGAACTTCCTGTGGCGAAAACTGCATTCATCGGGCACGGAACGGATTCCCGGGCGGTGATGGTGGGGAAATATGGGGAATTTGAGAAGTAAAAACCCAAGGTTCGCAGAATTTATTCAGACAGGAATATTTTAACAAACCCGCATAAACACGCGCCTGCAACCGCCAGTTGACAAATTTCCAAGTCGCCTGTATAGCCTTTCCCCCAATCTTTTCTATAATCAAAGTAAGCCGGAAAGACACAAAGCTATAAAAACTTATATAAAGTTATACGGCTACTCAAATACAGAGAAATATTTGGAGGAAAAAAACATGACGCTTGGAGAAAAAATTTTCAGATTACGAACAGAACAGGGATTTTCACAGGAGACCTTCGGGGAGAAGCTGGGCGTGTCCAGACAGTCCGTTTCAAAGTGGGAGACAGACCAGTCAGTCCCCGAACTGGATAAAATCGTGGCGATCAGTGAACTTTTTGAAGTCAGCACCGATTATCTTCTGAAACAGACGGAAGAAACATATGGGACAGCGAAAGAAAAACCGCCCCGGACGGAAGAATATTCTCAGGGAGCATACTACATTGGGCGAAGACCCCACTATGAATATAAGAGCAAAAAAATGATCGGAAACCTTCCCCTTGTGCATATCAATCTGGGGTTGGGCATCCACCGTGCCAAAGGCGTGATCGCCATCGGCGCGGTCGCACAGGGCTGGCTCGCTATCGGCTATGTGGCGATGGGCGGACTATGCTTCGGCCTTGTCTCTCTGGGATTACTCGCCTTCGCCGTTCTTGCCTTCGGGCTGGTCTCTTTTGGCAGTTTTTCCTTTGGTGTGATCAGCTTTGGCGCCTTTGCCTTCGGCATCTTCTCCATGGGCGCGATGAGTATTGGTCAGTTTGCTTTCGGCGCGTCGGCACACGGCGCACAGGTGGCGGTCGGGGACGCCGCCAACGGAAAAGTTGCGCTGGGCTATTCCCGTGCAGTCGGCACTTACACGCAGATCAGCAACAGACAGCCTTTCGATTACGAAAACGCCTGCCGCGCAATCGACGAGCAAGTATCATCAAACTGGCTCTTTTTCAAGACATGGGCAAAGGCGATGGTGAAGTGGTTTTAATCAAACATTTTTGCCACCGCTCGGTCTGCAGGAATATATGATTTCACCGATAGTTTTCACATAGGATTCGATTTCACACAAAAAGACCGTCCCAAGCCCTTCCTGCTGGCGGTCTCTTTTGATGAAAAACTCGTAAATGTAGTATTCGGTTCCCAGACACCCGTGCATAATACTTCCAAGCGAAACGCAGAAGCTATTTCGCCATCTGCTGCACCCATTCCAGAAACTCCCGCGCTCCCTTTCCTTCTTTTTCATTATATTCCCATCCCAGCTTTTCCCCGACAAACCGCGCCGTGTTTTCAAACAGCCCGCACATACGAAAAACTGCCTCCCACGCGTGTTCCACATCGCCGTCAAAATAGGTCGATAACAGCATCTGCCATTCTTCCTCCGAAAGCCATTGATACAAGTATTTTGACGACTTCCCGGTGCTCACCGACCATCCCGTCAAAATGCCGACTTTCCAGTTTAACATCGTGATAAGCTGCGGTCTGACGCAATAACTTGTCATATCCTGCACATAAGGAATTTCCTTTCGCCACAATCCCTTTGCGATATTATTGGTACACCACCAAAACTCATTGCAAGCCGCCAGGTATTGTTCTTTGGTCGGCTTTTTCACCCAATACTGGCGATCCGTTGCCGCCTCAATTTCGGGTAATATATGTTCTTTATCCAGCAAAATTTTGCAGAGCTTATCCTCCTTAATTCGCTGTAGCGCACAATTGACGGACTGTATGGTCAAATCAATCCGAATGCCGTCCGCAAACTGCATCAGATAGCCATAAGAATTTTTCTGATCGCTTGGATAGTTCGGATTTTCATCGGGATACTGCATATAAAGAATCTCTCCGAAAACCCGGATCCAGTCTTTATCCTCTATAAAGCTCTGGGTCTCCTCCACCACATAGACGATATCGTAATCCTGAAACATGTCTTTTGGAACGTTTTCATTTGTTCTCGAACCATTCATATAGACGGCCTTGATTCTGTCATCGTTTTTCGCCACCTCCAATATAAGGCTGTACATTTCATTTTCTGTTCTCATGCCTGCACCTCCGTTACCGCCTGCATTGCGATTTTCATAGCTGCCGCGAAAAAATCATTTCCCCAATTCCTGATATCGTGCGCATCAACATCCGCCAGCGAATCCGCAGTAAAAAGCACCTGTCCAAACAGTACACCTCTCATTCTTGCACACGCTGCCAAAGAAGCACACTCCATTTCTACCACCGAACAGCCCTCTGATTTCCGATATAGTACCATTTCTTTTGTTTCCCGGTAAAAGCCGTCCGTTGTCCATGTTTTACAAGTCTTATAACTTAGCTCCGCCTTCTCCAAAACGCCGCATATTGCTTTGACAGGCGCAGCATCCAATACAATCTCACGTGACGGCGGCAAATAATGATAGGACGTCCCTTCCTGTCTGAGCGCCGCTGTAGGGACAAAAAACGAGCCTTCTGTATCTTCCACTAACGCCCCGCAGCATCCCGCCGCTATGATTTCTTCCACACCCCCCGCGATTAATTGCTCCATGATCTGTACAGCGCCCGCTCCGCCGAGCGGCGCCTGTACAAATGCAATCTCTACATGATTGACTTTCGTCTGATAAACATAAAAATCCTTCGTGACACTCACGAATTTTCCGACAATTTCACAATGATTCTGCGCTACAAAATTGTCTATTTCCAGTTCCATAAAAAGCATGACCGCTTTCCGTGGAAAATGATAATCTGAATGATGTCCCGGCACAATTACCGCACTTTGTTCCGTATCAAATTCTAAGATGGGTATTTCATTTTTACATACTGCCATATCTGTTTTCCCTCTTCACATCATTTTTTCAACACCGTTCGCGCATACCGCGACACATCCGCGTACAGCCCTGCCTGCATCTTCCACATAGCCGCATATTTTCCACCCTTAGAAAGTAACTGCTCGTGCGTGCCGGACTCCACAATCCGCCCGTTCTCCATCATATAAATACAGTCGGCATCCCGCACGGTGGACAGTCTGTGGGATATGAAAATCACCGTCTTGTCCTTCGCAATCTCATTTAATTCCTGATTCAGTCTGTACTCCGCCAACGGGTCAAGCGCGCTGCTCGGCTCGTCCATGATAATCAGATTCTGTCTGCGGTAAAGCGTGCGGGCGATCGCCACCTTCTGCGCCTCGCCGCCCGAAAGGTTCACCCCGTCCTTCTCAAATTCCGTCGTGAGCGGCGTCTCAATCTGGTAAGAAAGTCTGTTGTCTTCCAGCGTAAAATGCGCGTCAAACAGCGCCTGTTCCACGCCGTAACTCTCCTCCCGGCTGCCGTCTTCCACATCCATCAGCACGTTTTCCTTCAAACTTGCCGCATAAATTTTAAAATCCTGAAATACGGAGCCGACACTGCGCCGATACGCCATCACCTGATAATCCCGAATGTCAGTTCCATGATAACATATTTTTCCGCTGTCGGGGTCATATAATCGCAGCAACAATTTTACCAGCGTGGTCTTGCCGGAACCGTTGTAACCCACCAGCGCGATTTTCTGTCCCGGCTCAACAGTGAGCGTCACGTCACGCAGCACCTGTTTTCCCGGCAAGTAACCAAAATCCACATGCTCCACCGAGAGGCTGCCGCTGCCCTCCGGCACGGGCTTTTCCGCCTTTGAGACAGTCGTCGGCTCCATCTGTAAAAACTCTCTGATTCGATAAATGTATGCCGCATTTTCCGCCGCTGTCTTGCAGCTGTCTATCAAATATTTGGTGCTATTGCCTATCCGAAAAATGCAGGAACGGCTTGTGACAAGCTGCGCTCCCGACAACGCTCGCAGTACAAGCATCTGGTACAGAAGAATGAACCAGACCGCGCCCTCCTTCACAACGCGCGACAGAAGAACTCTGTGAATCAGACCATATAAGAATAATTGGCGTCCATATTTTTTATTTACCGAACGTATATTATAGTTTGATTCCTCATAATCTCCCCGGCACTTGCCTTTCATCGGCTGATACAGCCGCAGTTCCCCGGCATAATCAGACAGATAGAATACCCTGTTTCCATATTCCCGTTTCTGCTCATAGGACAGCCGCTCCATCCGTGCCGCCACCGTCTTTTTGTTTTCCTGCGTCACGCAGAACAGTTCAAAGGGCAGCAAAACCACCGCCACAAGCAGCGCAATCGGATTGACATAGACACAGAAAAACACCGAACACAATATGCTGACCAGCGCCCCCGCGGAATTATATATAAAATTCAAATATCTGTCTATGCAGCGGTCTGTCTCCTCCGTCGCCAAAATAAATGTCTCATAAAAATCTTTGTCATCATAACAGGACAAGTCGATTTCTTTCGCCTTTTCATAAATCTCCATGCGAAACGCCTGATACAGTACCTGCTTATTTCTGGGAAGCGCATAGTGGTGGTAAAGCCCGTAAGGAATCGTGAAAAAACCGAAAAATACGATTAAATACCCCATACAAGTCAAAATTTTCCCAAAACCTTCGCCCTGTTCCACAGCCGTCAGCACATAGTTGACCATCCATACAAACTCTATAAAAATGGAAATCTGTATCTCGATGCTCTCAAACAGATGGAACACGATAAATCCCGGCGTTTTTTTGAAACAAAATTTTGTCAGATACCACTGCTGCGCCGCCGTCTGCCGCCATGTCAAGGAGTCTTTCATATGTGATTCAATTCCTTTCCACTTCACAAAATTAAGTATTTTTCGTTTTGTTCTTATGTCTTTAATTCTTTACTGGTTAAGCTTTACAATCACTTCCGACACACTTTTCACATTAACCCCGATAATTCTCCGCCTGCAGCCGATACAGCGAAGCATACTCCCCGTTCTGTTCCATCAGTTCCCGGTGAGAACCTCTCTCCCGTATCCTGCCGTTTTTCATATAGAAAACGATATCCGCGTCGCGCACGGACGACAGTCTGTGTGATATGAAAAACAAAATCCTGTCTTTGCCGTACTCTTTTATATTTTTAAATAAATGGTACTCCGCAAGGGGGTCGAGCGCGCTGCTCGGTTCGTCAAACACCGCAACCGGGCTATCCTTCGCAAAAGCTCTTGCCGCCAGTATCTTCTGATTCTGTCCGCCGGAAAGCACCGCGCCCTCCTTGGAAAACTCGCGGGTAAGAATTGTCTTTTCCCGCAAAGCCCGGCTTTCTATCTCCTCACTTATATCCGCCAGTTTTAGTGCCTGCCACACCCTTCTTTTGTCTTCCTCCGGCGTCGTATGCTGTCCCATCAGCACATTCTCCTCCACGGTGTCCGCAAAAATTTTCCCGTTCTGGAAAGCCGTGGCAAACAGGTTCCGATACGCCTTCACCTGATATTCCCGGATATCAATGCCGTTCACCAGAATCCGCCCCTCAGCCGGGTCATAAAGCCGCATCAGCAGTTTCACCAGCGTGCTTTTTCCCGCGCCGTTATACCCCGCCAGAGCCACACTCTGATTTCCTTCTATCTTAAAATGAATGTCCTTCAGCACATAACCGTCCTCTTTGTAACCGAAGAACACATGCTCAAACTCCACCGTGCGGATGGGAAGCTCCGGCATCAGCCCTTCCTGATCCTCCGGGATGGCGGGCACATACTCCAGAAAGTGCCTCGTCTGCTCGATATACAATCCGTTTTTCACGATAACCATCACCGCATCTACAAATTCGTTCAGAATCCATGTATTTTCGTTCATAACCGTCAGAATGACCGCCATTTCCGCAAAAACCATCGTCCCGGTGACCGATACGCGGTAGCCGGAGTAGAGAACCGCCCCCTCCTGCGGCAGCAAAAAGATAAAATACTGGAACATGCAGAAAAGAATGATATTTCCCAGAGAGTACCGGGCAATCACCTTCTGTATGGAAGCGACAACCCCATCGTACTGCTTTTTCAACAGGCGAAAAACGTTTGTCATCCGAATTTCCTTCGCGTACTCGCCGAGGTGAAGCGTCCTGTTCACATAGTCCGCCATTCTCTGAAAAACGATGTTCTCCTTTTCCATACGGAAAATTCTGCCGTTTAAGATGCCGTAAAAGACAAAGTTGCCCACAATCGGAAACGCGGCAAAGAGAACGGCATAATGGTCAATCTGCCAGATAATGACTGCCGCCGCGATCATAGCGGCAAATCTCGCCACAACCTGACAGACGCCCTGCAGCATATCCGACAGCTTCACATGCGCCTGACTGACCGCCATCATATATTCGTTGTAAAAGTCGCTGTCCTCAAAACAGCGCAAATCAACCTGACACGCCTTGTCATACAACATTTTGTTGACACCGTCATACAGTTCCACATCTGTAATCGGTTTAACGTACACATCAAAGAACAGGCTAAACAACTCAAGCAAGGCTTCCAGCGCCACAACGCTGCCGACATACAGCATCATTTTCTCAAAAGCCACCCGCTTCATTGCCAGATCAAGAATAAAGCGAATCAGCACACAGGAAACCAGCAGCCAGTCCACGTACATGAAAATCCAATACAGAAATTCCAGAAGAACCCGCTTTCTGCTGATTGTCCACGCTGTATTCAGCACGAATTTGCAGGATGAAACTGTTCTGTATAGAAAGTTTTCTTTCATATCTGCCTCCAAACTCATCCGTATTTTGGGCATTCTCCTATGCGAAACTTAGTACTTCCAAGTCAGCTTGCTGACTTTGCGTCTCCGTCCTATGGCGGGACGTCTTTAGAAGTACTTTTCGCATTTCTCCTGCTATCTGTACAGCCCCGCCTGTATCTTCCACATCGCCGCATACTTTCCGCCCCTTGCAAGCAGCTCCCCGTGTGTGCCGGACTCCACAATCCGCCCGTTTTCCATCATATAAATGCAGTCCGCATCCCGCACCGTGGACAGCCTGTGGGATATAAAAATAACTGTCTTATCCTTTGCGATCTCATTTAATTCCTGATTCAGTCTGTACTCCGCCAGCGGGTCGAGGGCGCTGCTCGGCTCGTCCATGATAATCAGATTCTGCCTGCGGTAGAGCGTGCGGGCGATCGCCACCTTCTGCGCCTCCCCGCCCGAAAGGTTCACGCCGTCCTTCTCAAACTCTGTGGTGAGCGGCGTCTCAATCTGGTAGGAAAGGTGATTATTTTCCAAGGTAAAATGCGCATCATACAATGCCCTCTCCACCAGATAATTCTCCTCCCGGCTGCCGTTTTCCACGTCCATCAGCACGTTTTCCTTGAGTGATGCCGCATAAATTTTAAAATCCTGAAATACGGAACCAATGCTGCGCCGGTATGCCATAATCTGATAATTTCTGATATCCATCCCGTGATAGCAAATTCTTCCCCCGTCTGGGTCATATAACCGTAAAAGCAGTTTCACCAGCGTGGTCTTGCCGGAACCGTTGTAACCTACCAGTGCGATTTTCTGTCCCGGCTCAACGGTGAGTGTCACGTCACGCAATACCTGCTGCCCCGGAAGATAGCCGAAATCCACATGCTCCACCGAGAGACTGCCGCTGCCCTCCGGCACGGGCTTTTCCCCTCTCGATACAATCGTCGGCTCCATCTGCAGAAATTCCCGGATCCGGTAAATGTAATCCGAGTTTTCCGCCACTGTCCGAAAACTGGTAATCACAATTTCTATATTGTTGGAAGCCCGCCAGATACAGGAACGGCTTGTGACAAGCTGCGCCCCGGACAGCACCCGCAGAACAAGCATCTGGTACAGAAGAAGCGACCAGACGGCGCCCTCCTTGACGAGCCGCGCTAAAAAACCCTCACGGAGCAGACCATACAGAAACAGTGATTTCCCATACTTTTTATTGACCTCCTCTATCTTATGGTTTTCCTCCGCGTATTCCGTCCGGCATTCCTCTTTCATCTGCGGATTCAGACGCAGTTCCCCGGCATAGTCGGACAGATAAAATACCCGGTTCCCATACTCCCGCTGCTGCTCATGGGGCAGCCGCTCCATACGCGCCTCCACCGCCTTTTTGTTCTCCTGCACGACACAGAGCAGTTCAAACGGAAGAATTGCCGCTAAAATCAACAGCGCGACAGGATTAATATAGGCACAATAGACGATCGTACAGGTGATACCGACCGACCGCGCAATGACAGAGTTTTCAAAAACGAGAAAACGGTTCAGACAGCGGTCCGTCTCCTCCGTCGCCAGAATAAACGTCTCATAGAAATCCTTGTCGTCATAACAGGACAGGTCGATCTCCTTTGACTTCTCATAAATCTCCATCCGCAGCGCCTGATACAGCGTCTGTTTTCCCCGCGGGAACACATAGTGTTTGTAGATGGCAAAAGTCACCGTTGACACCGCGATCGCCCCCATCAGTATGCCCATGCACATAAGGATCTTCCGAAAGTCCCCTCCCTCTTCCGCCACGGTCAGCACATAGTTCACCGCAAAGGTAAATTCAAAAAAGATCGAAATCTGTAACTTAACCGCCTCAAACAGATGGTATGCCATAAATCCCGGCGCGTGTTTGAAACAAAATTTTGTCAGAAACCACTGTTGCGCGATCACCTGCCGCCATGTAAGCATTTCTTTCATTGCAATATCAATTCCTTTCTCATGTCAAATAGTTCTCCGCCTGCAGCCGATACAGCGAAGCGTACTCCCCATCCCGGCTCATCAAATCGCCGTGCGACCCTCTTTCCTGAATCCTTCCGTTTTTTAAGTAAAAAACCACATCCGCGTCCCGCACGGAAGACAGCCTGTGGGAAATAAAGAACAAGATCCTGTCCTTCCCGTACTCTCTGATGTTCTCAAATAGATGATACTCCGCTATCGGGTCAAGGGCGCTGCTCGGCTCGTCAAACACCGCGATCGGGCTGTCCTTCGCAAAAGCCCTCGCCGCCAGTATCTTCTGGTTCTGCCCGCCAGAAAATACCACGCCCTCCTTGGAGAACTCACGGGTGAGAATTGTCTTTTCCTTAAGCGGCTGACTCTCTACCTCCTCATACATATCCGCCAGCTTAAGCGCCCGCTCTACCTTTTCCCGATCCTGCTTTTCATCCGTATGCCGTCCCATCAGAATATTTTCTTCAATGGTATTGGCAAAAATTTTTCCGTTTTGGAAAGCCGTGGCAAACAAGTCCCTATACGCCTTTACCTGATATTCCCGGATGTCAATGCCGTTCACCAGAATCCGACCCTCGCTTGGGTCGTAGAGCCGCATCAGCAGTTTCATCAGCGTGCTTTTCCCGGCGCCGTTGTACCCCGCCAGCGCCACGCTCTGACTGCCCTCGATCTTAAAGTGAATGTCCCTGAGAACCCAGTCCCCCTCTTTATATCCAAAAGACACATGCTCAAATTCCACGCAGCGTATCGGAAGTTCCGGCAAAAGCCCTTCCTGATCTTCCGGGATCGCAGGCTCATGCTGCAGAAAATGTCTCGTCTGCTCCAGATACAAGCCGTTCTTGACAATCGCCATCACCGAATCCGCAAACCCGATCAGCGTCCATGTGTTGGAGTTCATGGTCGTCTGGATCACCGCCATCTGCGCAAACACCATCGTACCGCTTACTAACACCCGGTAGCCGGCGTAGAGCACCGCCCCCTCCTGCAGTAAAGTAAAGGTAAAATACTGGAACAGCCAGAACAGGATCATATTTCCCAGAGAATAATTCCCAATCACCTTGCGGATTGCGGCAACCGCTTTGTCATACTGCTTTTTCAGCAGCCGGAATACATTGGTCATCCGTATCTCTTTCGCATATTCCCCCAGATGCACCGTGCGGTTCACATAGTCCGCCATTCTCTGGAATACGATATTTTCCCGCTCCATACGAAAAATCCGGCTGTTTAACACACCATAAAACACAAAATTGCCGAGAATCGGAAAGATAATAAACAGCGCCGCCAGACGGTCAATCTGATAGATAATGACCATGCCGCAGATCATCGCGACAAATCTCGCCAGAATCTGGCAAACCCCCTCCAGCGTTTCAGGCAGTTTCGTGTGCGCCTGACTGACCGCCATCATATACTCATTGTAGAACTCGCTGTCCTCAAAGCAGCGCATATCCACCTGACACGCCTTGTCATACAACATGCGGTTGATGCCGTCGTACAGCTTCACGTCCGTGACCGGCTTCACATACGATTCAAAATACCGGCTGTATATTTTTAAAAGCGCTTCCAGCAGCACGACACTCCAGACATACACCATCATTTTTTCAAAAGAAGTCCGTTTCATCGCCATATCCAGTATAAAGCGGATCAGGACACAGGAAACCAGAAGCCAGTCCACATACATAAACGCCCAGTGTAAAAATTCCAGAATCACTCGTTTTTTGCTGATTCTCCACCCGGTTTTCAGCGCGAAACTGCAGGATGAAAATGTCCGATATAAAAAGCCTTCTTTCATGACACACTCCTTTTCTTGCAGTACAAGCCCGGAAAGTTCCCTGCTTTCCGGGCTGACGGGCTTTGCCCTGCGTACCGCGATTGGCTACAACCATAATATATCACAAAAGTAACGCGCTCATTTTATATGTCCTCCAATTCCCCCTTTTTGTCCTTTAATTTTCGTTGCATATGCCGGGTAGATTATCTATACTAAAAATGTTTAAATGCCATCTGCTGTTACTTTAGACAAATATAGATTGTTATTTTTTCTTACATAGTATATACTAAGTATATACTAAATTGTAAGGAGGTTTTTCATGCAGACACAGGTAAAAGAATGGGGAAATAGTCAAGGAATCAGACTGCCAAAAGAAATACTGAAAAGTGCCGGAATAACATTAAACGAATTTTTAGATGTTACAGTATCAAACGGCGTCATTACTTTAGCGAAGCCTTTTCGGCATAAAACATTGGAAGAAAGGGCTGCAGAATTTGATGGAAAACTAATGCTCGATGGCGAATATGATTGGGGTGAACCTGTCGGAAGAGAGGTGTGGTAATGGAACATTTACATCAAGGTGATATTCTAAAAGTAGAAAAAATCAAACATCCTGTATTAGTTGCCAGTAAAGATTTTTTTAATACCAGTGGTGAAATAATAGGATGTCCAATTATCACCAATGCCAGATCCGGACCTCTCCATGTATGGATGTCTACAGAAAATACAGAAGGATATATTCATTGCGAAAAGCTCGCATTGTTAGATTTATCTGTCCGTGGTTATAAAAAAACAGACAGACTACCATTTTCCGAAATGATTAATGTATCGGATGCAATTCAAAGTATTTTTGAATATATTTGATAAAGGAATCCAAATAATTATGCTGCAAATTGCAATCTGCGACGACGAGACGCTTCTTTTAGACGAAATCAAGGAAATAACGGAGGGCTGTATGAGGCAGCAGCAGACCTTTTCCATTCTGTCAACTTACACGAACGGAAAGGATCTCTTCTATGACATTCAGGACGGCAAACGTTTTGACCTTCTGCTTCTCGACATTGAGATGCCCGGGCTTTCCGGGATGGAGCTGGCAAAGCGGGTTCACGAGCTTCTGCCCGACGCACTGATGATTTTTGTGACCGCCCACTATAAATATGCCGTGGATGCTTATGAGCTTCATATTTTCCGCTATATTCCCAAAAACCAGTTGAAAGAGCGGCTGCCCCACGCGCTGAAAGACGCGGTTTCCCTTCTGGAAATCCAGAACACGGACTCCTACATTATCAGCAGCCAGAACCGCCTTGAGCGCATTCCTTACAAGGAAATTCTCTATATTGGAAAAGACGGCAAGAACGCCCTCTTTCATACTACTGCATCCGGGCGGCAGGAGGAGATCGGCACCGACCGGAACAGGCGCGTGCGCAAAACACTGGCGGAAGTATTTGACGAACTGCACTCCGAAGAATTCTATTTTATTGAGCGGGGATATATTGTGAATCTGCGGCATGTGACAGGAATTTCCCACACCGACTGTATTCTGACGGATCAGACACGTCTGCCTGTTTCCCAGAGCCGCCTGCCGGAATTAAAAAAGCGACTGAATAAATATTGGCAGGACAAAATCTGACAGCACTGTCTTGCATTCTCCATAAAGATTACTCACACCCGCGTCAGATTTCACATCCATTTACAATTATTCAGAGAAAAAAGCAGCTTATAAAGGCATCTCACTGCCAAAGTTTTCTATAGGACAAGCATGGAGGATACTATGCCACTGACGCGAAAAAACAAAATACGCTTTCTGGAACGGAAAAATCAGGTGCTGGAAGAAAATTACCACCTTCTCACCGATTTATACCAGAAAAACGAACGCCTATACCACGACATGAATCATCACCTGCAGATGATCTATCACCTTGCAAAAAAGCATGAAATCTCCGAAATTACGGAGTACGTCAACTCCATCAGCGCGCCCATCAACGAGCTGTCCGACACCACATGGAGCGGCGTTGACATTGTGGACGCCATTTTGAACCACACCGTCCTCGATGCGAAAAGGCAGGGAATTGAGATGGATGTAAATGCGGAATTTCCAAAAGACTGTAACATTACTTCCGACGACTTGTGCGTCATTTTATTTAATTTACTGGACAATGCCATGGAGGCGTGCCAGCATTATATAAGGCAGGCAAAAACGCCGCCCCGTATAGAGGTGACGCTGCGCAGAATCCATCAATTTTTAATCATTAAAATACAAAATCCCTGCGTGCCGCCCAGAAAGCTGTTCGGAATTTTTCCCACCACCAAAGCCGACGCCCGCCATCACGGAATCGGTCTTCGCAATGTGCGGGAAAAGGTGGAGAAGTATAACGGCAGTCTGGAAATTGAGGTGGAGAGCGAAGTGTTTACTGCGACGGCGCTACTGTTTTTTGAGTAGACAAACGCAATGGTTTCATCCGTCCTTCCTCAGCTCTGCTTCCATCATTGACCCGTTTTTAGTTTTCAAACGGCTCCACCCACCACTTAACAATCTCTCCCTCCCCATTCTCATCCCACACAATCAGAAATTTCGCAAACCCCAATCCATGCCCGGTCCCTCCTTCCCCATAAAGGTATTCCGACACCTCCAGCGCATCCCTTCCCTCATACTCACTGCGCCACAAATTGAAATACCCTCTGGAATTGCCGCTACAGGGCTGGCTCGCATCCGGGTCGGCTATGTTCTCCGCCTCAAACACGATCGTGTCATCCAGATATGCACAATAGGCGCTGTAAGTATCCCATTTCTCCTCCTGTGTTATCTCAATACGGATACCCCTCCCATCATAATCGTCGCCGGGAAAATTCATCGGCTCCATCGTATGGTTTCTATACTTTAAAATTCTGGGATGCCAGTCACCCGCGGCGCCGACTCCGGAGCCGGGCGACTCGAAAGCGATCTCCGTATTCCCGTCATTGTCAAAATCCCCGGGGATTAAATAAAATCCAAAATGGAACGGATATTCCTCATCCCGAAAGCAGTATGGCTCGTCCTCATTCATATAAAAATAAATACACCCCTCGCCATAACTACTGTATTCATCGTCCTTTACCATGACCACCATGTCCGCCTGTCCGTTCTGATCCAGATCCTCAACATCCACCCAGACCAGCCATGCTGTCTGATGCCGAAAAACGTTGTCGTCACACAATCTCCGATAGTAGCTTTCCGCCTCCGCCCGGTTCACCTCCCACTTCTCCGCATACTCAAAAAATTTTTCTTCATTGTATTCCGCAAGGTCTGTCGATTCCTCATCTGTGACGTCTCCTTCCGCGCCAGCTACGATCTCCTGTGACGCTTCAGCTCTATCCGCAACATCCTGATCCTGCACGGATGATTCCGCGGTCTCCTGCAACGGTTCCGGCTCCTGCCCGGTTACTTCCTCCTCAACTGCACGAATGCCTGTGACTGTTCCGTTATCCCCATGCTTATCCCCACACGCAAAAAAAAGAATGCTGCAACTTGCCAAAGCAAGCATCCTGACAATGATTGCACATTCTTTTTTATGCCGTCCTTTATACATGACCCTGACTCATTTTTTTAATCTGTTCGAGGTCGCTGATCAGTGTGGCGGAGTATTGCTTTGCCTCCCGGCAGACATTCTCCGCCCTGCTGTAATCCCCGTCAAACAGCGCGTCAATTACCTGTTTGCCGTATGCATGGAACCTCTTATGCTTTTCGCCCAGCTCCTTCCACAGCTTCATAATCTCCTGTCTGTCCGGTTCGACCGCATAATAAAAATGACCGAATCCGCACTTCCTTTCATTCACCTGCAAAGGCAGGATCGTCCGCTCTTTGACAATCCGCTCCAGATTTGCCAGCCAGTTTTTGTGCGCGGCAATTGCCTTCTCGATGTATCCCGCAAAATTCTGGTCTTCCAGTCTGTAAAAAGCGTCCTTTGCCATCGCACCCATGATTTTGACAGATTCATCCAGCGACGATTCAATCGCTTCCAGCGGCTTGGCTACGTTGTCGATGCTTTTGCCGTGTTCCCTCAAATGCACAGTATCCTCATGCAGCACGCCGCACTGCACATTGATATCCGAAGAGCGGGATTCCAACTCAATAATCGAACTGCTGATCTCTTCACTGAGACTTGCCAGAGATGAGATATTATTGGTAATCTTCTCTACATGCTGCCTGTTATCCTCATTCAGCTCCCACACATGACTGATTTTCTGCGTAACGGTTTCCAGCGATTCAATGGTATTGTCAACACTCTCCACACTCTTTGCCGATGCGCTGTGGATGTCTGCCACAAAATGACCCATGCTCGCGGTCAGCTTCTTCGTCTCGTCCGCCAGCTCACGGATCTCATCAGCGACAACCGCAAAGCCCTTACCGGCCTCCCCTGCTCTTGCCGCTTCGATGGACGCATTCAGCGCGAGAAGGTTTGTCTGTGAGGAAATGGCGTTGATCCCTTCAATCACATTATTCATCTGACTGATAATCTTAGAGAGCTGGTTCATGTCCTGCTGCATCTCTTTTGACGCGCTGATCGTACTGTCGGACAATCCCTTCGTCGCGGTCAGCTCCTGCTGGCTCTCATCAATGCGCTGATAGACAAGATTGGACTCCTCCGAAATCTCAATAATCGTATTGGTCAGCTCCTCATGCTGCGCAGAAACCATTCTGGCAATAGAGTCCGCCTCATCAGAAGCGTTATGGATCAATTCTGTAGCGTCCGAAACACTGTCCGACACCTTCTGAAGAATTTCGGAATAGTGATTCAGGGAAAGATCCAGAGAGCTGATCTGCATCACGGAATCCAATACGTTCGCCATCACTTCCTCAAACCGGGCGCGCCCCGCAAGCAGGCGGCGGTACATCTGTTCCAGCTCGGCAGACTTTTTTCCATAATCCGCCTCCGCAAGTTCCGACATCGACAATAACAGGTTCTCTTTTTTCGGTCTCATTAAAATACCCATAGCTGTCCCCTCTTTATATATAAATTTTTATAGATCCTTTTTTCTGCAATCCGGGCATATGTAAAAAATCTTCAAATCATAAAACAGAAACTCTTCCCCAATCTGTCCGCGCAGAGAAGCAGTCAAATCTTCCAATGAAATATCCGCTAATCTGCCGCACTTCTGACATATCAGATGGTCATGCTTTATCACCCGGTCATATCTGTCCGGCATATTTTCAACAGATATTTTGCGAATCCGACCGGCTTTCCACAGCTTATTTACATTATTGTAAACAGTTGCCAGAACAACCTTCGGACATTTCTTTTTAAGCTCCAGATAAATCTGTTCCACAGTAAGATGTCCTGTGGAGTCGGTAATGATGTTATATATTTCCTTTTCGTACTTTGTCATAAACGCACTTTCTTTATACAAATTAGAATGATTCTAAAATACTTATTAATTCTAGCATTCGGCAAATATATTGTCAAGGAGCTCCAAATGTGTCCACCCTTCGCGAGCCCGGATTTTTTCCTTTCTACCCCCTGCATTGGCATGAGGAGATGGAAATCATCTATATCTGCAGCGGGCAGGGCGTGATCACCATACAGTCCCACCCATATATTGTAAAGACAGACGATATTGTTATTGTTCCTCCTCAGTCGGTTCACTCCATAGAACAATACCCGGACGCCCAAATGGAATATTTTAACATTTTGTTCCAGTTTTCCCTGTTAAATTATTCGACCAATGACGCCTGCTACGAAAAATATTTTAAACCGCTGTACTGTCACACCAAGCTGCCTCCTCTTTCCCTTGCATCGGAAATGGATTTAAACCGCCTTTTGCGCCCTCATATCATACATTTAATAGAAAACCGCAAAAAAAGTGAGGAATTGATGGTAAAATCCAATCTCTTTGCCATCGTGCACCATATCAGCCAGTACAGTTCCCCCACAAGCTGCGCGGAGCTCTCTTTAAAAAATAATTATGATAAGCTGAAAAACCTGCTTTTATATATACAGTCCAACTACAACTGCACAATCACAGTGGAGAAAGCCGCAGCAATCTGTGGCTTCTCGCCGAGCCATTTTATGAAATTATTTATGGAACTGACAGGAAAAAGCTTTTCGCAATATGTAATAGATTACCGTCTGGAAATCGCCGCCGGACAATTAATAGAAACTTCAGATAAAATAATAGATGTTGCAGAAAATGTCGGTTTTCATAATATATCTTACTTTACGAGGGCGTTTCGCTCCAAGTATGGGGAAACGCCCTCCGCGTACAGAGACCGCTGTATAACAAATATTACCGTTTCTCACCCTTAAGTTTTCTGGCACACACGAAAACCACCGCCGCCGTGGCTGCTAAAAATTCTGCCATCACTATGCCAAAACTCCATATGTCTATGTCTGACTTCCAGAAAATATAGTCCCAGAAAAGGGCGCGCTCCAAAAACCATACGGCAAAAAACACCAGATAAATGACAATGCCGTATAAAACGCACTCCCTGATCTTCTGCTGCCGCTTTTCTCTGGCAAGCATCTGCTCCTGCTGTTTTTCCAGCATTTCCGTCTTTACGGACAGATCGTCGATCTCCGACGACTTTAACAGATAATCCGTGGTGACGTCGAATACCGTACTGATCGCCACGATCTTATCCAGCTCTGGAACCGCCTGCCCCGTTTCCCTTAGTTAAAGATATTGTTGGGTATCTCAAGATGTGTCATTCGATTTTGCCGATAAAGCGGTAGAAGATTTCCACTTCCTGTTCCCGGCTTCCGTCCTCACTTTTGACCGCTTCATGGACAAGGATTTTTTCAATCAGCGTATTCAGAAGTTCAGCCGTCAATTCTGTGGGATTGACATACTGTTTCATCAGACCTATCCACTTTTCAGCGTCAACCGCTGTCTGGGCGGCGGTCTCCATCGCTTCGTGAAGCCGTTCAATTTTTACGTCCAATTCTCGCTGTTCGCCCTGATACTTTTCGGACAGCATATTGAAATTGTATTCTGTAATGCGTCCGGCAGACCAGTCCTCATACATTTTTGCAAACAGGGTGTCTACTTCTGCTTTGCGCTTTTCCGCCTTTTTCAGTTCGGCTGTCTGCCGCTTCCTTGCAGTATTGCGTTCCTTGTCGCTGGCGTTAAGTAGCCGTTTCAGAAGTTTGTCCCCATCCTGCTGTGCCAGCACAGACCAGTATTGCAGACGGGAAAGGACATAGGCGTAAAGCACATCATAGCGGATATAGTGCATGGAACACTGGTGCAATCCTTGCCCGTACTTGCTACAATGGTAGTGGGCATAGGGATTTTTGTTCTGGCTGTTCATACCATAGGCCAGCGACCAGCCGCAGTCCGCACATTTTACCAGCCCGGAAAATATCTGTGTTGTGCCGTTCTTCTGCCGTCTGCGCCTGTTGCAAATCTGCTCCTGTACTTGACGGAACACATCTTCGGAAATAATCGCTTCGTGGGTGTTCTCCACACGATACCATTCCTCTTTTGGCTTGCGTACTTTCTTCTTGTTTTTGAATGAAATGTTGGTCTGCTTATTGTGGACGCTGTGTCCGATATAGGTTTCCTCTTTCAGAATACTTTTCACCTGCGCTATCGTCCACGCATAGGCTTTTTCCTCCGGCGCTCCGGCATAGATATTTGCGAAAGTGCCGTATCTCTGGAAATTCAGCCAGCCGGGAGTAGGTACTTTTTCTTCGACCAAAATCCGTGTAATGCTGGCGGCTCCCCGGCCATGAACGGCAAGGTCAAAAATCTTTTCGATAATCCACCTTGTTTCCGGGTCAATCAGAAGATGGCCTTTCTTATCTGGGTCTTTGACATAGCCAAGCGGAGCATAGGCTCCATAGTGTGCGCCATTTGCGAACCGTGTCCGCATGGCCGCCTTTACCTTTTTGCTGGTCTGGCGGGCGTGCATTTCATTCAGAATGTTGAGGAATGGGGCAAGCTCATTCTCTCCGTTGATGGTGTCCACATTGTCATTGACAGCGATATAGCGGACGCCTTTGCTGGGAAAGTAGATTTCCGTGTACTGGCCGGTCAGAATGTAGTTTCTGCCTAAGCGGGATAAATCCTTCGTAACAACGCAGTTGATTTTCCCGTCCTCAATGTCATCAATCATTCTCTGAAAATCCGGCCTGTCAAAGTTCGTTCCAGACCATCCATCGTCGATATATTCATCTATGACATTCAGGCCATGCTCGGCGGCATATTGCCGGAGCATCATGCGTTGTGTCTGAATACTCCCGCTTTCTCCTTGCAGTTCATCGTCCCGGCTCAATCTCATATAAAGCGCCGTGTTGTAAATCGTAGTATTGTAAGGTTGTTTCACCGTAAAAATCCTCCTTCTAAAGAAACAACCCACGCTTACAATACTTTTGCTCTATGGCAATTATATCATAAGCGTGGGCGTGTTATCAATGATGGGCTATCAGGTTGAAGCGGCTTTTTCTGCGGTATGCCGCACCACATCTACAATCAGATCACCGAGGGGCTTCCCGCCTGCGGCGAAGTGTTCGGAGATTTTTATACGGTTGTTCCCACATACAAAATACTGCGTGCCGTTCTCTGCTTGTATAACCTGCCCTGTTCGGGGTGTAAAAATATCGCTTTCACTTTTTGCCATCCAGTGTCCTCCATATTCAGTTTTCAAGGTACAATGCCGCACAGAGGCGGCGAAAATTTCTGCTTATATCTATCACCTTTCCTTTACCGTGTGCCGCTGCTGACGTTTCAGTTCCGCCAGTATATCCGGCGGGATACGGTCAACCAGCCGCTGTAAATTGTCCAGTTCGCTTTTCAGCTTTGCCCGTTCCATCGTATCTTTCATCTTTCCTTTTTCGCTGGCCTTTGCCCTTGCTTCCAACTTCTCATTCTCCGCCAGCAGGTCATTGATTGTGACCTTGTACTTTTTCAACTGCCCGGAGAAATTCTCCATCTGCGGGAACCACTTTTTCAGCATGGAGAGGGCTTCCTCTTTTTTCTTTCCGGCGTTCAGCGGGTTAATGCCGTCCAGTGTGGCTTCAATGGCTCTTGCCTGCCGGGAGAGGGAAACCGCCTGTTTGAAAAGCCGGGTGGGGATATGCTTCCGGCCTGTCCTGCTGGCGCTCTCCCCACGCTCCAAGTCAGGATATTTCTCCACCATATAGGCGTGAAAATCGTCCTGCCACTTCGTCAGGTTTGCCCGGTTGCCGATAATCTCCTTTGCACACAGGCGGTTGTCCTTTGTCAGCGGAACAAAGGTCAAATGCAGGTGGGGCGTTTTCTCGTCCATGTGTACCACCGCCGACACGATATTTTCCCGTCCTACCCGGCCAATGAGGAAGTCCGCCGCCCTCTGGAAAAACGCCTGTATCTCCTTTGGGGATTTCCCCTTGAAAAACTCCGGGCTGGCAGTTACCAGCGTATCGACAAACCGTGTGCTGTCCTTGCGGGTTCGGCACCCGGCCTGTTCAATGCGGTTTTGAATGAAATGATAGTACCTGCCCTCTGGCTTGACGATATGAAAGTTGTACTTGCTCCGGCTTGTGTCAATGTCGGGGTTGCTGGCGTATTGTTCTTTCTGTCTTTCGTGATGGGCTTCCAGCGGCCTTGCCGGGTTGCCCTTGTGCTTCTCAAACCGCAAAATTGCGTGTTGTGCCATTCTGCTCCTTTCCCCATTCCTTTCCTATCCGGGGTTTTCCACAGGGAAAATCCCGCAGAAATTAGCTCGGATAGGATTGGAATGGATAGAATATAAATAAATCTTTTTAATCTTTGTATTTCTATATACCGTCCGGTTTTCGTACTTCCGGGGAGTGATTTCCTCACTTCATAAGTACGGTTTTCAGCCCTCCGGCGTACCAGAACCGGATTTCTTGAAGTCGGTGTTTGGAACCGCTTCATAGGATTTTGGGAAAATGC
>ERZ779626.127-NODE-127-length-51327-cov-6.085290_pt1 | contig 51327 bp, 45 predicted proteins | sample MGYA00514209_ERZ779626 | MGnify/ENA primary metagenome ERZ779626 (study PRJEB29562, sample SAMEA4376713) | mouse gut metagenome | isolation source: Cecum | study: EMG produced TPA metagenomics assembly of the A DSS colitis mouse model was used to assess the...
AATACGGCAAGATCTGTTCGTACGCCCGATCGGTATTTTCCTGGGCCCGTTCGATGCGTTCGATTTCGTACGCCTGTTTGATGTCGCGGCATCGATCCATCGCATCGGAGATCGGGACAAGCTCGCATCCGGTATTTCGGAACGCGCTTTCCAACTGCGTATACTCGCGATACGGAACGGTATCTTCCCAACCGACCGTCTTCGCGCCGTCCGCCAGCGCCAAATCCCGCAATTGCCGATACCCGCGACCGTCCGCCAAGACCACTTCCATTCGATCGCCCAAGCGCTCGCGCGCTTCGTGCGCATATCGCATATCCGTGACCAAATACGCGCGGCGACTCGTACATACGACGCTGCAATCTTCTCCCGGATAATCGCCGACGTAAAACACGTTGGATGCGGATCGCAAGATGAGCGCGTCTACCTTACAGGATTGCGTAACCGACGTCGGTGATTTCATATCCGTATTGTATCATATCCGTATATGCCGTGTAAAGAGTTTTTCGCGATTGCGCGCGTTTGCATCGAGATTTCAGACGTTTGCGCCATCGGCGATTCGGGTATAATACGCTTTCATCGCGCGCGCGTCCGCCGTTTGCGTTCCGGCAGATTCGCAGACGATATACGGCTGCATCCGATAGTCGCGGTACGCCTGCATCAACGGCTCGTACGGCGGACCGTACACATCGTCTTCCAACGTCAAATGCCGCAATTCGCCTTTGTCCGTATACTGGATTTTGGAAAAGTGCACGTGCATTCTCGACGTCTTTTCGTATCCGAGCGCGTCGATCAATCGATCGAGCACGCGTCTGTAATCGTCGTATTTATAAAACACGCCGCAGTCCCGACTGTTCAGATGTCCCCAGTCGATGCACGGCACGACGGTTTCGTCTCCCATTCGGCACATACGGATGATCTCTTCCAGATCGCCGAGCTGCGCTTTCTTTCCCATCGTTTCGGGACACAGCAGCAGGTCGGAGTACCCGTATTCTTCTTTGAGTCGCAACACTTCTTCAAACCGCCGCGCGAGCACGTCCATCGCTTCTGCGCGCGGCGCTTTGAGCGGCGAACCGGGATGGAACACGCAACGCTTGCCGCTCATCGCGCGCAACGCCGCCAACGACGAAAAGATATATTCGTGATTGTTCTGCGCCTTGTCGTCTTCCTGCGTCGCGAGATTGATGAAATACGGCGCATGCACGGACAATTCGATCCCGCGCGCCGCGAAAGCGTTGCCGATCTCGGCGGCGGTCGTCTCTTTCAGCCGCACGCCGCGTCCGAACGAGTATTCGAAACAGTCCAATCCGTGCTGCTCCACCCATGCCGCCGCGTCGACGGTGTGCTGATATCCCGCTTGCGCAAACGCCGCGCAACAGCCGCTCGGTCCGAATTTAATCATACGCTATCTCTCCTTCGATGTTTCCACGCTGCGAATATCGCTCGCGATTTGCGCGCGCAACGCTTCCACGCTATCAAACTTTTGTATATCGCGCAATCTTCGATAGAACTCCACGAGCAATTCGCGTCCGTACAGATCGCCGCGATAATGCAAAATATGGCTTTCGACATTGTCGTGCATATCGCCCATCGTCGGATGTCCGCCGACATTGGTCACCGCCTTCAACGGCACGCCGTCCACCGTCACGCGCGTTTCGTACACGCCGGGCGCGAGTTTTTCCTTATGCGCGGGATATTCGACGTTCGCGGTCGCAAACAGTCTGCTTGCGCCGTCGCCGCGTCCGCGAATGACTTTGCCGATCAACGGATACGGCGCGCCGAGTTGTTCGCGGATCTGCTCGACGTCTCCCGCGCGCACGGCTTCCCGCAGGCGGCGCGACGCGATTTTTTCACCGTTCGGCAACCGTTTCATATCGAGAATTTCCAATTGCACGCCGACCCGCTCGCACATTTGCCGCAGCGTCTGTGCCGTACCTTGCGCGCAATTCCCGAACGTATAATCGTTCCCCACGACGATCGCCCGTATTTGTTTGCCGCTTAGCAGTCGCTCGACGAATTCCGCCGCAGACATTGCTGCAAATTGTTCGTCGAACCGCGCCGTCATCACGTATCGGATTCCCGCCTGTTGCAGACGGTAACAGCGTTCTTGCATCGTCAACACTTGCAGACTCGGTTGTCCGAGCACCGCAAAAGGATTGTTTTCAAACGTAAATACCGCCGTTTCGCAGCCGTATTTTTCCGCCGTCATCCGCGCATGATCGAACAGCATGCGATGTCCCAAATGCAAACTGTCGAAAAAACCCAAACACAGCGTCAACGGTTGTTCAAACGGTTGATCGTATGCGATCCGAATCAATTCTCCCTGTCGTCCCATAGATTGATGCTTGCCTTCGTAATTCCTTGCGTCGTGTTGCACACGCCGTACAATCGTCCGTCGATCCGAACGCCGCGCAAACCGTCTTCCCAACCGAACGAGTCCGCAATGCCGCAACGGATCTTTCGCGCAATTTCGCCGTCCGCATCGCAGATCGGCATATACGCTTGTAATTTTTCTTCGATCGGATGCAGATACCGCAGCGGTTCGGATTCGAATACCTGCGGCGCGACCGCCCGATCGAGACATTCGCCGGCGCACTCCGTTCTCGTCAACGCGGACATATATCCGACGCTGCCCGCATCGAGCGCAATATCTCTGCACAAGCTGCGGATATACGTGCCCGACGAACATCGGACGTCCAGTCGTATGCCGGCGCATCCCGTATCCGTTAACATGCGATCGATCACGGACAGTTCGTAAATCGTGATTTGCTTTGCCTGCAACGTCACGTCTTTTCCCTGTCTTGCCAAATCGTACGCGCGCGCGCCGTTGCAATGCACGGCGCTGTATGCGGGCGGAACCTGCATGACCGTCCCGATCCATTGATTTACCGCGTGTTCGACGCGATCCGCAGTCGGCAACGCCGCCGTCGCAACGATCTCTCCCGCACGATCGAGCGTATCGGTCTGCTGACCGAACGTCAATTCCGCCCGATAGCGTTTCGGCGTCTGCGCGATCAGATCGAACAGCCTCGGCATTTTGCCGAATGCAACGACGAGCACGCCTTCCGCTTCCGGATCGAGCGTGCCCATATGTCCGCATTTGACGCGGTATCCGAGCGCGCGGCTCAATGCGTTGCGACATCCGATCGTCACGCGGCTGGAACTGACGCCGCGCGGCTTGTCAATCACTGCATAACCGTTCATAGCGGATCCGTACACGCCTTCACGAGTTTGTCCGACACGTCCTCAAAATAGCCTTGCAATCTACACCCGGCTGCGTTTTTGTGTCCGCCTCCGCCGAATGTCATCGCAATCCGCGACGCGTCGACGCTATCGTCGGTACGGATGCTGATCTTGTAGCGTTGCGCGCCGTCTTGCGTGATCGAAACCGCTACGCGCACGCCGCGCACGTCCCGCACCGCATTGATGATGCCGTTGGTATGATCGGGATTCGTATCGGTCGCGTCAAAATCTTCCTGCATAAAACATATGATCCCGACCTGTCCGTCCGCATAGAATTTGGTCTTAGACAACACGCGATTGCGCAACGCAAACGTCTTCGGATCGGTTTCTTTGAGAAATCTGTCGCAAATTTCAGATGCCGGAATATCGAATTCCGTCAATTCCGCCGCGATCCGATGCGTCTGCGGCGTCACATAAGAAAACGTAAATCCGCCGCTATCCGTGACGATTCCGGTATACAACAATTGCGCAATCGTCTCGTCCAAGCACGGCGTTTGCCGATCCAGCTCTTTCAAGATCAAATAGACCGATTCGCTTGCCGCGCTGGTCGGACGCACGTAGTTGAGCGATCCGAAATTGGGATTGGATCGGTGATGGTCGATGTTCACGCGCACTTTTGCATGCCGATACGCGTCCCAATAATCGCCCAGCCGCCCCGGATCGCCGCAATCGACCGCAATCGCGAGATCGACGCCGCGCGGCGCGGGCGCTTGTTCATACCGATCCGCTCCGGGCATCGTCTGCAATTTTCCGCTCGGCTTGTCCTGACAGAACAACCGCACCGATTTGCCGATATTTTCCAACGCCCGCATAAGCGCAAGCCCGCACGCGCAAGTATCGCCGTCCGGGCTTATATGGCTGACGATCATGATCGTTTCGCTTGCGCGCAACGCCTTTACGATCCGCTCAATCATCGCTTCGCTCCCCGTCGTCCGCAGGCGGAATGTCCAGCGTATTGAGAATGCGATTGATCTTCATTCCGTATTCCATGCTGTCGTCGTATCGGAACTGCAACGTCGGAATATTGCGGATCTTGACCTTACTGCGCAACTGCGAACGCAAATACCCTTGCGCGCCGTTGAGCGCATCCACGACGGATCGAGCGTCGCTCTGCGCGCCGAGCACGCTGACGTACACTTTCGCCAAGGTCAGATCATCGTCGCAATCCACGTCGAGCACGCTGATCATGCCGCTCACGCGCGGATCCTTGACGGTCGGAATCAATGCGGAAATCTGCTTGCGCAGTTCCGAATTGACGCGTTCCATTCTACTCATTTTCTACTTTCTCCATGACGAAGCATTCGATTTCGTCGTCGATCTTGATATCGTTCCACTTTTCCAGACCGATACCGCACTCGTAGCCGCTCGCGACTTCTTTGACGTCGTCCTTTTCTCTGCGCAACGATGCAAGTTTGCCTTCGTAGATCACGACGTGATCGCGCAACAGGCGTACGCTTGCGTTGCGCATGACCTTGCCGTCCGTGATATAACAACCCGCAATCGTGCCGACGCTGCTGATCCGGAACGTATCCCGTACCTGCGCGTGACCGAGCACGTTCTCGCGGAAGGTCGGCGCAAGCATGCCTTTGAGCGCTTTTTTGATATCTTCGATCGCGTCGTAGATGATCCGATAATTGCGGATTTCGATGCCGCTGCGGTCAGCCAAAACTTTGGCTTTCGGTTCGGGACGGACGTTAAACGCGATGACGATCGCGGACGCCGTATCCGCCAGCATGATATCGGATTCGTTGACTGCGCCGACGCCGCTGTGCACGACATGGATCTTGACGTTGTCTTTCTCCATTTCGTCCGAAAGTTTGAGCAACGACTGTTTGACCGCTTCGACCGAACCCTGCACGTCCGCTTTGATCAAGATCGTCAGCGTCTTGACTTCTTCGCTCGATACGTTCTTAAACATATCGTCCAGCGTACGCGTGTTCGAGCGCATCTGCATTTCGGAGCGCTCTTTGTCCGCTCTCTCCTGCGCGACTTTCTTCGCCAGCTTTTCGTCTTCGACGACGACCATGATATCGCCCGCGTTCGGCACGTCGGTAAAGCCCTGCACCTGTACCGCGTACGACGGTCCCGCCTCTTTGACGCGCTTGCCGGTATAGTCGGTCATTGCGCGGATTTTACCGATCGCGGTACCCGCGACGACATAGTCCTTGATCCGCAACGTACCGTTCTGAACCAATACGGTTGCAATCGGTCCCGCGCCTTTGTCCAGTCTCGCCTCGATGATCGAACCGCTTGCCTTGCACTTTTTGTTGGCTTTGAGTTCGAGCACTTCCGCGACGAGCAGAATATTTTCCAACAACTCCTGCACGCCTTCGCCCTTCTTCGCGCTGACCGGACATAGCATGACATCGCCGCCCCAATCCTCGGGAGTCAGACCGTACTGGCTGATCTGGTTTTTGATCCGCTCCATCGCGCCGGAGCGATCCGTAACTTTGTCGATCTTATTGACGGCGACGATGATGGATACTTCCGCATCCTTGGCGTGGTTGATCGCTTCGACCGTCTGCGGCATGACGCCGTCGTCCGCCGCGACGACGATGATCGCAATATCGGTGACCTGCGCGCCGCGTTGCCGCATCGACGTAAACGCCTCGTGACCCGGGGTGTCCAGGAACGTGATGCGTTCGCCGTTGACGTCGATCGTGTACGCGCCGATGTGCTGCGTGATTCCGCCCGCTTCGCTCATGACGACGTTCGTCTTGCGGATATAGTCGAGCAACGACGTTTTACCGTGGTCGACGTGTCCCATGATCGTGACGATCGGCGGACGTTTGACCATATTGGCGGTATCGTCTTTGGTATCCTGTACGATCGCCGCGAGTTTATCTTCGGCGGTCGCATCCATTTTGAGTTCGAGCGTAATGTTGTACTCGATCGCGACCAATTCCGCCTGTTCAAACGTAATCGAATCGTTGATCGTCGCGACGATGCCCATATCGAACAGTTTCTTGATGATTTCGGTCGCGGTTTTGCCGATCTTTTCGCCGAACACTTTGATCGGCGTATTTTCGCTCGTCAATACCGCATGTTCGATCACGATGCGTTGGGGCGAATAGATGTCCTTTTTGGATTTTTTCGCCTTGACGTAGCGCGCCGTATCCGAATCGCTGATCAATGTCGAGTCGACCTGATATCCTTTCTTGAACAAATCGCGCTTGGACAAACTCCGACGGTTGTCGTCTTTGCCGAACGTTCCGGTCGGTTTTTTCTTCTTGTTCGGATCGTTGCGGTTGACGGTCGCGGGCGGCGGAGTCATCTGCGCCGGTCTGCCGAATCCGCCTCCTACGCGCGGCGCGCCCGGACGGGGAGCGCCGGGACGTTGCATGCCGTTGGGATTGGGACGCGCTCCGCCCTGCTGCGGTCTGCCGCTCTGATCCCGACGGACGGGATTGGGGCTGCCGGGACGCTGTCCCATCGATCCGCGCATTTCCGGATTGATGTACATGCGCGGTTTCTCCTGCGGCGCGGGTTGCGGCGCAGGCTCCTGTTTGGGTTGTTCGGGAGCTGCGGGAGCGACGGGAGTTTCGCTCTTGCGGACGGATTCTTCGGTTTCCGCCGGCTGCGACGCGCGAGGTTGTTCGCTCTCCGTCGGCGCGATCGCGGGTTGTTCCTGTTCGCGCTTAGCCTGTTCCTGCTGCGTTTCGAGCGCGATGCGTTCCGCTTCGCGTTCGCGCAAAATCGCGCGAATCTTATTCGCGGACGTCGTCGCGGCGATGCGCGTATCCGCGATCGAAGTCAGTAGCGGTCTGACTCTCGCTTGCAGAAAACCGTCGATCTCCTTTAAGTTTTTGATCTGTTCGTTTTTGTTTTCCGTGTTGTTCACAAAAACACCTCCCGATTATTCGATTTGCGATTGGATGGCCGACGCGAGATGTTCGTCGCAGACGGCGATCAGTTTGACGTTGTCCCGTTTGAGGACGTTCGCCAGATATTGTTCCGGCACTTCCGCATATGCGGCGCCGATCGATTGCGCATGCGCTTCGGCGCGTTTGCGATTGGCAGGACTCATCGACAGATCCGCCAGTACGATATACGGCCGTTTGCGTGCTGCCCGCAACGCATCCAATCCGAAGATCGCGCGATTGCTGCGTACGGCAAATCCGATATACGTCGCGATTTTATCCGCGTTTGTCATACTGTTGCGCCAACGCGGCGTAAATCTGCGGATCGATTTCCTGCTTGAACACGCGGTTCAGCGTCTTCTGTCGGATGACTTTGTCCAGACATTCTTTGCTGTCGCACAGATACGCGCCGCGTCCGGGCGCTTTGCAGGTAAAATCCAATCGGATTTCTCCGTCTTGCGACCGTACGATCCGCAACATCGCTTGTTTGTCCAAGCGCGTACGGCACGCGATACACATTCTCTGCGGCTGTTGTTTCATATGCGCGTTACTCTTGCGACAGTTCCGCCAACTCTTCGGAAATGCTGCTGAACGGTTTGACGTCGATCTTCCATTCGGTCAAACGCGCCGCCAGACGGACGTTTTGTCCCGCTTTGCCGATCGCGAGCGACAGTTTGTCGTCCGGCACGATCGCGCGAGCGCTCTTTTCTTCTTCGTTGACCTGCACCATAATGACCTTGGCGGGACTGAGCGCGCGGGAAATGTATTCCAACGGATCCGCGCACCAGCCGATCACGTCGATCTTTTCGCCGTTGAGTTGCGCGACGATCGAGTTGATCCGCATGCCTTTGGGACCGATGCAGCTGCCGACTGCGTCGATGCTCGGATCTTCCGCATACACGGCGAGCTTGGTGCGGTAACCCGCTTCGCGGACGATGCGCTTGATGCCGATCAGACCGGCCTTGATTTCGGGCACTTCCAATTCAAACAGCCGTTTGACGAAGCCGATATTCGCGCGGGACACCATGACTTGCGTCGCGCCGCGCGCCGTCGTGCGGGTATTTTTGACATAGACTTTGATCACGTCGTTGACGTTATAACGCTCGCCCTTGATCTGATCGGACGGCAACATCACGCCTTCCAACTGCGTGCCGGTCATCTCGACGTATACGGTGTCGCTCTCGACGCGGCGCACGATCGCGGTGACGATCTCGCCTTCCTTTTCGTTCATTTCGCTGAGCACCATATTCTTGCGCACGTCGTTGAGACGCTGCATGATCACTTGTTTCGCGGTTTGCGCGGCGATGCGGCTGAAATTCTTCGGCGTAATATCTTCGCAGACCATATCGCCGACTTTATACGACGATTTGATCTCTTTGGCTTCCTCCAAAGAAATTTCTTTTTCCGGATCTTCCACTTCTTCGACGACGGTCTGATACGCGTATACGTTGATCGTCGCGCGCTGCTCGTTCAGTTGGACGAAGATGTTGCGCGCTTCTCCGCTTTCTCTCTTATACGCGGAAGCGAGACCGGCTTCCAGCGATTCCAAAAAGGTCGCTTTGTCGATCTTCTTTTCTTTTTCGAGCGTATCGAGTGCCGCAAAAAAGTCTTTGTTTTGCATAATTCCTCCTAGAATTTAATCGCTGCCCGCATGAGCGCGATATCCTTGATATTGAGTTTTATTGTTTGGTCGCGATACGATACTTCTACCGCGTCCGTCGTATACGAGAGCAATTTCGCCTCGAACTTTTTCAAGTTCCCGATCGCCTTGTACAGCGAGACTTCGACGTCCTGACCGATGTGACGCAGATAGTCTTTTTCTCTGCTGAAAGGTCTGTCCAATCCCGGCGACGACACGTTGAGATGATACGGCGCGCCGGCGGTCGGATCGAGCTCGTCCAAGATCGGATCGATCGCGTTATGCACCTGTTCGCAATCGTTGAGATCGACTCCGCCTTCCTTGTCGATATAGACGGTCAACGTCATGTTGCCGTAGAGATTTTTATAGTCTGCGTCCACCAGTTCCATTCCGAATCCGGTGATGATCGGCTCGATCGCCGCGACGACTTGATCTAACATTTTGGACATGCATTTCTCCCTGACATAATTTTAGCGACCGAATGTCCGGTCGCTAAATAAGTGTCAACCTATCTTGCATGTTTATTCTATCATACCGCAAGACGCTTGGCAAGCGTTTGCGACACAAATTTTCTTTTTTATATAAATACGCGCATTCTAATGCGACGGCGCGCGGTCGCCGCAACTTTAAGCGCGTTGCATATCCGATTCGTTGGCAAGGCGGATCAATAGTTTCGCTGTCGCTTCCGCATCGTAATACGCGCGATGCGCGTTGGAAAGATCGATGCCGTACGTACGGCACAAATAACCGAGATTGAACCGCCCCAGATCGGGACGCAATTTCTGCGCGAGTTTGAGCGTGTCGACGACGGTATGCTCGAACGTCTTGCCCTGCGCGGTGCACGCGTTGCGGATAAACCCGACGTCGAACGGCGCATTGTGCGCGGCGACGTCGCATCCGTCGCAATATTCCAAAAAACCGTCCAACACGTCCTCGATATACGGCGCGTCTTTGACCTGCTCGTCGTAAATATGGTTGACTTGACTGGCTTGCGGCGGAATCGGCATTTTCGGATCCACCATGGTTTCGTAAATGCTGACGATTTCTCCGTTCACGATTTTGACCGCGCCGATTTCGATGATGCGATCGGTCGCCTGATTGATGCCGGTCGTCTCCAAGTCGAACACGACGATGGAATTGTTTTGCAGATACGCGCACGGCTGTTTGCCGATATCGAGCAAGCTTTTGGGTTCGGTATCGACGTACGGGATCGGTTTGGGCAATTTCGCGCGCTTGCGCGTCTGCTTGACCGCTTGCGCGCGGCGCTGCGCGACGTCGTTCAGATCGATGTTGCAAAGCGCGAGCGCGTTGACGATCAGCTTATTGCCCTTGCGGAACGTGTCTTCGACGAGATTGCCGTTGACGATCACGGTATCGCCGTTTTTCAATCCGTCCAACGCGCCTTTTTTGGTCGAACGCGAAAACGCCGCGCACGCCATTTTCCCCGTCGTGTCGTCCAGCGCAAACGTATAATAAACGCGGTTGTTTTTCTTGGCGATCAAACGCTGAAAATCGCACACCGTGCCGCACACGCACAACCCTTCTTTCGGCTCGCGATATTTGTCGATGTACTTGGCGACGCCGTCGATCTTTTTGCCGATCAGACAGCGATGAAAAGACGTCTTGATCGTACCGGTATCGACATACAGCACTTCGTATTCGCGCTCGATGATCGCGCTGGTGTCGATCTTGCCGTCCGCGACGATGTGAACGACGGTGTCGATCGCATAGCGCGATTCCAGATATTCGGCGATCTTGCGATCCACTTGCGCGCTGCGGCAGTATTCGGCGATATAGTCGGTTGCGGGGACGGAAACGGTGATTTTGTTCGGCTCCGTTTTGACTTCGACGCGCGCCTCGTCCACCTGTCCGATCAACGCCTTGTATTCGCGCAACAAATACCCGTGCAGATACCCGCGCACGATCTGCTCGTCCGCCACGCAACGCGAATACGAGATGCGCAGTTCGAACTGCGACGGCAACAACGCTTTACAAGCGCGTTCGATCGCCTCCTTGTCGCGATCGTCGAATGCGTCTTTGTACACTTCGTACGGCACCGCAAACACGACGTCCAGCACATTGCGATCGGGGTCGAGCGTCAAACTTTGCAGACGCAGATATTCGTATTTGCGTTCGGTCAGCGCATGAAATTGTTCGAAAAACTTCTGCATACTTCTCCTTCGTACAAGCGGCTTCTAACGCGGATCGATCTGTTCGATCAATGCGCGCAATCTCGGCAGAATTTCCGCGTTGTCCACGACTGCGACTTTGTTGCCGCGCACAAACAATACGGAGCGATCCTGTCCGCCCGCCACGCCGACGTCCGCGTCGTGCGATTCGCCGATGCCGTTGACGACGCAACCCATGACGGCGACTTTGATCTTTTTATGTACGCCCGCGCACATCTGCTCGACTTGATCGGCAAGTTCTTTTACGGCGATGCAGGTGCGCGCGCATGTCGGACAAGACACGATTTCCGCATACGGGTGCGGATAACGTCCGCACGCTTTCAAGATTTCTTCCGCCGCATGGATTTCTTTGACCGGATCGTCGGTCAACGATACGCGGATCGTATCGCCGATGCCGTCCAACAGCAACGCGCCGATGCCGACGGCGGATTTGACCAAGCCTTTCGTGTACGTCCCCGCTTCCGTTACGCCGACATGCAACGGATAATCGCACTGCTTGTCCAGCAATCGATAAGTCTGTACCGTCGTTGCGACGTCGGAAGATTTTGCAGACAATACGATGTCGTAAAAACCGCACGATTCCAACAATCGCACATGCTCCATCGCGCTCGCCGCCAGCGCCTGCGCGGCGGGCAAATGCGCGTGTTTGGGATCGAGCGATCCGCCGTTGACGCCGATTCGGATCGGAATCGAGCGTTCGCGCAGATAATCGGCAAGATAACGCACCTTGTCGTGCGCGCCGATATTGCCGGGATTGATTCGTATTTTCGCGACGCCCGCGTCCGCCGAGCGGATCGCAAGATCGCAGCGAAAATGAATATCCGCGACGATCGGAATCGGAGACTGCGCGACGATCTCTCGCATCGCGCGCGCGCTTTTTTCGTCCGGGACGGAACAGCGCACGATTTCGCATCCCGCCGCGTGCAGTCTCGCGATCTGCGCGACGGTCGCGTCGATATCCGACGTCTTGGTATTGGTCATCGACTGCATGACGATTGCACCGTCCCCGCCGATCGACATCGCGCCGATGCGCACCGTTCGTTTCATCACGCGCCTCCCAATTTGAAGAAATGCACGATATCCAACAGGATCGCCAGTCCGAACAGCACGACCAAACCGACCGTATGAATCGCGCCTTCTACTCTGCGATTGATCGGCTTGTTGAATATCCCTTCTATGACGCAGAACAGGATTCGCGCGCCGTCCAATGCCGGAATCGGCAGAATGTTGAACATCGCCAGCGACATCGACAACACGCACAATCCGTACATGACCGCCGCAAAGCCCTGACTGGACAGCGTTGCAAGCGAATGAATCGCCGTCACCGTGCCGCCCAAAGTATCGCCCACGCTGGCTTTGCCGGTAAAGACGCTGCCGATCGCACGGAACGTAAACCGCACCAGATCCAACCCGAATTCGAATCCGTGTCCGATCGCCGAGAAAAACGGTAATTTTCGTTTTGCATATCCGACGCTGATCCCGAATCCGACCGAATCATACGTTTTGATTTCTCCGTTTTCGTCCTCTACCGCATACGTATATTCGCCTTTGCGCACGGTAAGATCGCGTTGTTGCCCGTCGCGTTCGATCGTCAGGACGACTTCTTCTTTGTCGGCGAGCAATTGCTGGAATTTGTTGGCTTCGAGCAGACTGTACGTCGGCTCGTTGTTGACGCTCAGGATGACGTCTCCTTCTTCGAGCAACTGCACGCAAGCGTCGTCGTGGAACGGATACACCCGCACGACCTGCGGCACGAGTTCTCCGTAACTCATAAAGAAAATAGAAACGATCAACAACGCGCTCAAATAATTGAACATCGCCCCCATGCCGAGCACGATAATGCGTTGCCAAACGGGTTTGGAATTAAAATCGCCTTCGTTGTGACTGTTTTCGTCTTCTCCTTCAAACGCGCAAAACCCGCCCAGCGGAATGCAACGGATCGAAAACGCTTCTCCGGTTCTGCGAATGTTGCGTCGGAAGATCGCGGGACCGAACCCGATCGAAAATTCGGTAATCGTAAAATGGAACATCTTGCCCGCGACATAATGTCCCAACTCGTGGATTACGATCATTGCCATCAGACACAGCAATGCGACCAGCACATAGCCGATCCACGAAATTACCGTCCCGAAACTCACTCCCAAAATTATCATGTACGACTCCCGACGTCCCGATTGACGAATTGCACGGTACGCGCATGCAAGCTCAAAATTTGCTCCGCCGTATCCGCGCTCGCGTGCGCGGCAAGTTCGTCCAACGCCCTGAGAATATAATACGGAATATCATAAAACTTTATGATTCCGTCCGCATAATATCGTACGAGAATTTCATTCGCGGCATTCATGACGACCGGATACGCGCCGCCTTTGCGCGCGCAGTCGATCGCGATGCCCAAACACGGAAAACGATCCAAATCAGGCGCTCGAAAATCCAAATGCAATTGCGAAAAATCCAATTGCGGCAATGCGTTTTGCGACCGCTGCGGATGGCAGATCGCCAACTGGATCGGCAGCCGCATATCGGGCGCGCCCATCTGCGCGACGACCGCGCCGTCCGCAAAACGGATCATGCTGTGTACGATGCTCTGCGGATGAATGACGACGCGTATCCGATCCGCATCACAATCGAACAAACGCATCGCTTCGATGATTTCCAAGCCCTTGTTCATCATCGTCGCGCTGTCGATCGTGACTTTGATGCCCATCGACCAATTGGGATGTTTGAGCGCCTGCTCGACGCCCGCTTCGGCGATTTGTTCCTTGCTCCAATCGCGGAACGCGCCGCCGCTCGCCGTCAACAGAATTTCCGAAAAATCCTTGCGTCCGAAATCCATGCATTGCCAGATCGCGCTGTGTTCGCTGTCTACCGGATAGATCTGCACGCCTTTTTCGCGCGCAGATCGCATGACCAACTCTCCGCCCGCAACGAGCGTTTCTTTATTGGCAAGCGCGACGTCGTTGCCCGCTTCGATCGCCCGCAACGTCGGAATCAGTCCGTCGATGCCGACCAGCGCGTTGACGACCAGACAATCCGCCAATTGCGCCAACCGCGCGACGCCCTCTTGTCCGCGCAAGAGCGTCACGCCTGCGGGCGCGTCCCATGCGATCCCTTCGTCCGCAACCGCGACATAGCGCGGCGCAAACGCGCGGATTTGTTGTTCCAGCTTGTCCACGTCCGAGCGACACGCCAATCCGAGCACGCGAAAGCGTCCCGCATGCTGCGAGACGACGTCCAACGTCTGCGTACCGATCGAGCCGGTACTGCCCAAAATCACCAAATTCCGCACCGCTTGTCTCCTGTCTTCCGCTCCCGCACCGTTGTCAGGACAACGCGCCCGTTTGCACGTACGTCGCGACGACCGTGATTGCATAGATGATCGGCATGATAAACAAAATGCTGTCCAATCGATCCATCATGCCGCCGTGACCGGGGAAAATTTTACCGAAGTCTTTGATCCCCGCCTTGCGTTTGATCCGACTGGCTCCGAGATCGCCGATTTCGCAAAGCACGCCGCCGATCAGTCCGACCGCCACGTATACCGCGATCGCGGCGCCGTTGCCGATGATTCCGCCGAGCGAAAGCGCGCCGACGTTGCCGAACACGCGCATCGCGCCGGTCACGTCAAATAACACATACACCGACATCGAACCGAGTACGCCGCCGAGTACGCCGCCGATTGCGCCCGAAATCGTCTTCTTGGGACTGATATTGGGACACAATTTTGGTCCTTTGCACGTAATGCCGACAAAATACGCCATTGTATCCGTCAAAATCGGCACCAGCAACATCCACAAAATCGCCAACATGCCGATCGGCGATCGGTTAATCAAAAAGAACGTCCCGAAGATCCCCATCGGATAAATCGCTATGAATACGGTCGCAAACAAATCCTGCAATTCGTATTCGCCGAACGTCAGATACATGATCGCCGCCACCGTCGTCACACAAATCGCAACCGCAATGCCCGCCGCGCCGAAAAAGCGCGCCGCCGGATACAGCGTGATCGCGCCCAACACGAGCGGCACGACAAACGGACGGTACTGCGCCGCCCGCAATGCGGTGACCATTTCGTAAATGCCGAGCGCGACGACCAACATCGCCAACGCATCCGCAAAATACAACGAAATCTGTCTCAATCCCAATAACGTGCCGAGAACTACGCCGATCAATACGACTGCCGTCCCGATTCTTTTCCACATCGTTATTCGCCTCTCTTTATCTTACCGTAACGTCGATCGCGCGACGAATAGTCCGCGACGATCCGCTCCATCGCCGCGTCGTCCATGTCCGGCCAATAGGTATCCAAATAGACCAACTCGCTGTAAGCGCTCTGCCACAACAAAAAATTGCTCAAACGTTTTTCCCCGCCCGTGCGCACGATCACGTCCGGATCGGGTTGACCGCCCGTATACAGACAGTCGGACAGCATCTGCGCGTCGATCTCGCGCAGTCCCGACCGCAAAATGCGGTTGACCGCCTGCACGATCTCCTGCCGCGCTCCGTAATTGATCGCGATATTGACGCACAGTCCGGTATTGGTTCGCGCTTGCTCGATTATCTTCGCAAGCACTTCGCGGGTGTGCGGCGGCAATTGCGTCAGATCGCCCAAAATCCGAATCCGAAATCCGCGCGAAACGTAATTTTGCATTTCGCGATCGGCAAACTTGTCGATCAACTCGAACAGCGCGTCGATTTCTTCCTGCGGACGCTGCCAGTTTTCAGTCGAAAACGCATAAAACGTCACGCATTCGATCGCATGCGCATCGCACCAATCCACGACGCGGCGCATCGCCTCGACGCCTTGTTTGTGCCCCGCTTTGCGCGGCAAAAGACGCTTTTTCGCCCATCTGCCGTTGCCGTCCATGATAAAGGCAATGTGCTTGGGCATACGGATTTGTTCGCTCATAGGCTCCTTACGCCGTACAAGCCGCATGGCGCGGCTTGCAAGGTTGTCGTCGCGACGTCGTTATACCGTCGTCACTTCGACTTCTTTGTCTTTGACGAGACGATCGACGCAGTCGATCTGCTCCGCCAACAATTTGTCCACGTCCTTTTCGCACGCAGACAATTCGTCTTCGGTGATCACGGCGTCTTTTTTGAATTTTTTCAACGTTTCGTTAATGTCGCGGCGCGCGTTGCGCAGCGTAACTTTGGTGCTCTCCGCGACGGAACGGATCGTCTTGACCAGTTCCTTGCGGCGCTCCTGCGTCAGCTCCGGAAAGATCAATCGAATCATCTTGCCGTCGTTGTTGGGCGTAACGCCGACGTTGGCGGCGATGATCGCCTTTTCCATGTCTTTCAACGCGCTGACGTCCCACGGCGAAATCACCAACAAGCGCGCTTCCGGCGTCGAGATATTGGCAAGTTGCTTGATCGGCGTCGGCGTGCCGTAATAGTTTACGACGACTTTATCCAAAATGTGCGGATTGGCTCTGCCCGCTTTCATCGACATAAATTCTTGTTGCAGATTGGTCAGGCTCTTATCCATACGGGATTCGAATGCGTCAAACTGTTCTTGCAGCTGGGGCTTATCATATTTCATGTGTTTCACCTCGTTGTGTATTGTAATCATTATAACAAAGTATCAAACCTTTTTCAATCTATTTCCGATAAAAATTCCGTTCGCGCCGACCACGCGCAATGCAATGCGCCGCCGGTAAAAAATCACTGTAAAAAACACAAAATCCAACCTAAAAACTGCGATTGCGCAGATCGCTTTCGTATACGATTTTCGTCACGAATGAATCGCATACGCATCCGTGCGTCTCAGATTCGACCGACTGCCGAATCGAAAACGAATAATCGACTTTTGCCGCGCAAAAATACCGATCCGACGATAACACGCCTATCGATTGGCACCGCGTCGCATATATCCATGCAAATCCTATGCGATCCCGTCGCGATCGCAATCCAAAACGCATGAAATAACATGGATTTTTGATGCAAAAAAGCGGATTTTCGGCGATATTTTCAATGTGTTTATAGACGATTTTGGCTAATTTTTTGCGAAACGCAATCAAATGAAATTCTATCCGTTCAAGAAAATATTTTCGTCGCGCGATTGCAAAACGGCAACCTTGCGGCTGCCGTCCGATGTCGTATTGCAATCAGCAATCGTGAATGATCGTACCGATGCGCTCGCCCTGTACCGCGCGCACGAGTCCGTCCTGTTCGCGCAACGCAAACGCGATGATCGGAACGCGATTCTCCATACACAGCGAAATCGCCGTCGTATCCATCGCTTGCAAGCCGCGCTTGATGACGTCGATGTACGAAATTTCGTCGATTTTTTTCGCGTCCGGATTTTTGCGCGGGTCGCTGTCATATACGCCGTCGATATTCTTGGCAAGCAACAACACGTCCGCATGAATTTCCGTCGCGCGCAACGCCGCGCCCGTATCCGTACTGAAAAACGGATTGCCCGTACCGCAAGCGAAGATGACGACGCGGTTCTTTTCCAAATGCCGCAACGCCTTGCGCAGAATATACGGTTCCGCAACCCGCGTGATCGTCAACGCCGTCTGTACCCGCGTCGGAATGCCCGCCGCTTCGAGCGCGTCCTGTACGGCGATCGAGTTCATGACCGTCGCAAGCATGCCCATGTGGTCCGCCGAACTGCGATCCATCGTCAAAGCCTGACGCCCGCGCCAAAAATTGCCGCCGCCGATGATCAACGCGACTTCGACGCCGAGCTGCTTAACCTTTTGGATCTGATCGACGACGTACGCGATCATGGATTCGTCGATGCCGAATCCTTTTTCTCCAGCCAGCGCTTCGCCGCTGAGTTTGATGACGACACGTTTGTACGCTACGCCCTGCATACCGAATACCTCCGCATTATGATTGTATAAAAAAAGAGAACCAAGAAGAATCTTGGTTCTCCGAACGGTTATTTACCTGCTTTTGCTTTCGCGATTTGTTCTTCGACTTCGTCGGCGAGATTTTCTTCTTTCTTCTCCAAACCTTCGCCCATCACGAATCTCGTGAAACGCACGACCTGCACGTTGCCGTTTTCTTTGAGCAACGCCTTGATCGTCTTGTCGCCGTCTTTGACGAACGGCTGTTCGAGCAGACAGACTTCCTTAAAGTACTTGTTGATACGTCCTTCGACCATCTTTTCGATGATGTTGTCGGGCTTGGGATGCTCTTCGTTTTTTGCCTGCGCGCGCAAAATCTCTTTTTCCTTTTCGATCTCGGCTGCCGGTACTTCGGAAGAACTCACATACGAGGGGCTTGCCGCCGCGATCTGCAATGCCAGATCGTGCACCAATTCCGCGCTCGCGCCGGCGCCGGTCTCTACCAACACGCCGATCTTGCCGCCCATATGGATATAGCTGTCCACCTTGCTGTCCGCACCGGTCACGTATTTTGCAAAACGACGGATGTCGATCTTTTCGCCGATCTTGGCGATCGTCTCGGCAATCAGATCCGCGTTGTCGCTCTTGACCTGCTCGACGTTTTGCACGTCGTTGGCGGCGATATACTTCGCGATCTCGACGACGAAAGCCTTATACTGTTCGCCGCGCGCAACGAAGTCGGACTCGCAGTTGACTTCGACCAACACGCCGACGTTGCCGTCGATGTACGCTTCAACGATGCCCTGCGACGCGACTTTGCTCGCGCGCTTGGCGCCGGTCGCCATACCTTTTTCGCGCAGGAAATCGATCGCCTTATCCATATCGCCGTCCGACGCGATCAGCGCCTTTTTGCAATCCATCATACCTACGCCCGTCTTGGCGCGCAGATCCATAACGTCTTTATTCGTAAATGCCATAACGATTGTCTCCTTATCTTGCGATTATTCCGCCGCAGCAGCAGTCTCGGGTGCCGATTCCGCAACTTCTTCTTCCACCGAGAACGTGATGCCCTCGTTGGCTTCGATGACGGCGTTCGCCATGATGCCCGCGATCAGTTTGATCGCGCGGATCGCGTCGTCGTTGCCCGGAATGACGTAATCCACGAGATCGGGATTGCAATCCGTATCGACGAGTCCGACGACGGGAATACCGAGTTTTTTCGCTTCTTTGACGGCGATGTCTTCTTTCTTGATGTCTACGACGAACATTGCGCCCGGCAAACCGTTCATCGTCTTGATGCCGCCCAGATTGGCTTCCAGCTTATCGCGTTCCGCTCTGAGTTCCGCGACTTCTTTCTTGGGAAGCAGATCGAACTGACCGATCATCTCCATCTGATTGATCTTATTCAAACGCTCGATACGGCTCTTGATCGTCGAGAAGTTGGTCAACGTGCCGCCCAGCCATCTGTTGTTCATATAATACATGCCGCAACGCGTCGCTTCTTCCTTGATCGCGTCCTGCGCCTGCTTCTTGGTGCCGACGAACAGAATCGACTTGCCGCTCTTGGCGATCTGACGGACAAACGCATATGCTCTCTCGACCTGTTCGACCGAAATCTGCAAATCGATGATGTGAATGTCGTTTCTCGCCGCATAGATGTACTTGGACATCTTGGGATTCCACTTCTTGGTCTGATGACCGAAGTGCACGCCTGCTTCCAGCAGGCTCTTCATGGTTACTACTGCCATTGTTGAAACACTCCTTTTTTGTTTTTCTTCCCGAAAACGTACGTCTTCGACCACTTCCCGACGGAAAGCAACGGTCTCAGACTGGCTTTCGGTGCTTAATGACTTGTTAGAGTATAACACACGCAGGCGCATTATGCAATCGTTTGAATAAGAAAAATTCGTGCTTTTCGCAGGATTCCCCGATAAAACCAAATGTAGCGACGCAAGCGTCGCTACAAGTGGTAGGTTACGTGTGGGATTAGGACAAGGCCTAAACAATCAAACCGATGTGGGTCGGTTGATTGTGATTTCAGTATAGCATCGAAATATGCAAATTGCAAGTGTTTTTGATAAAAAAATTCAAAAATTTTGTTTTTCTCGAAAATATTTCGCAGAAATAAAAAAACGCGACACAGAGTCGCGTTTTTTATTTTGATTTCCGAAAAAATTTCCGTCTTGCGAAGCGATTTCAGTCCTTGTCGCAACTGTCGCAGTGACAATGTCCGTCGCAATGCGTCTCGCATTCGTCGCAATCGCAGTCTTCGTCCGAGCAGTCGCAACCGCCGTTCTCTTCCCATTCCTTGACGTATTCGTCGTAGACCTTTTGGATCAACGCTTCGTCTTCAAGCGGGACGTACAGATCGTTGCCGTCTTCGTCGGTATCGATGCGGAAAATCAGAACTTCGTCTTCTTCCAGATCGCCCAACTCTACCGGTTGCAGAAAAATATACCATTCGTCCTGATAATCGATCGTTGCGATATGTTGGAACTTCACTTCTTCGCCGTCTTCGTTTTCGAGAACGATGACTTCTTCATCCAATTCGTAATCGTTGTCTTGCATATCCTGTGCCATTGCGCACCTCCTATTATTACGTGTTTTATCTTACACGAAGCCAAAAGCGTTGTCAACCGTTTTGCGCAAATCCGCTCATCGCAAAGCGTGAGAGTCCAAATAACTTTGCAAAATGATCGTCGCGGCGATCTTGTCGATCACCTGCTTGCGCTTGTCGCGTCGCATGCCCGCGTCGATCAACATCCGCTCGCCCATTACCGTCGTCAGACGTTCGTCCTGATAGTCGATCTTACAGTCGCAAATCTGCGCCAGCCGTTCGCCGAACGCGCGGGACTTCTCGACCCGCACGCCGTCGGTGCCGTCCATATTGACCGGCAGCCCGATGACGATCAATCCCGCCTGCAACCGTTTTGCCAAATCCGCGATGTATTGCACGTCGCGCGATTCGTCTCCGCAACGCCGATACGTCTCGTATCCCGTCGCGATGATCCCCATCGGATCGCCCGTCGCGATGCCGATCCGCGCGTCTCCCAAATCCAAACCGAGTGTACGCATCATGATTCATTTCCTCCTTCGTATCGCGACGCTCATACTTCGATACGGGCGAAGTATCCGTCGATTTTGTCCGCATAGACAAACCACTGTCCCGCAAACGCGCCCGCGCCGATCGCCAAATATACGATCCAGAACAACGCCGATCCCCATATATCTCGCATCGGCAACGCCTGCATCAAGAAATAAATCGCCGCGATCGCAATCGCGAATACGATCGAAATCACCATCTGAATGAGCGTGGAAAAGTTATTTTTGGTAATCTCTTTGATGCTGATCCAATTAAGTTTGGGATTGCGCAGATCGCGCAGCGTCGTAAATATATTGAACGCCGAGCCGAACAAAATCATCGTCGGCAGATACAGAATCCGATCCACGACGTTGCCCACGCGCATAAACAGCACGACGATCCAGCACAATACCGCCGTAATCGAAGTGACGATCGTCGCAAAAGCCAGCTTGGCGCGCCAAACTTGCAGTCCGGAAGCCGGCAACGTTTTGAGAATCGCCATCTGCCTGCCTTCGATCGACGCGCAGGTCATCGCATACGTATTCATACTGCCGATAAACATCGTGGAAATCGCAATGAAAACGACGCTTTTGACCGTAGCCAATATCGATAGTTGCGCTGCGTCTGCGCCAGCGGAATTTTTGCCGAAAATCCACAAAAACAGCCACAGCATCAACGGCGAAATAAACATCTGCATAAACGTATTGATCGTCAGCTGCGTATCGCGGATGATCGTCTTGAATTCTCTGCAAATCAGCGTCGACGTCAAGCCGGTCACGCGTTCCTTGACGTTGGTCTTGCGGAACGTCGCGCCCGCCGATTCGGCAAACGACTGCAACGTGCGACGGAATAACAACACGGAAAGCAAAATTCCGATCGCCAGCAATCCAACGAAAATCAACAGCGCCAATACAAAGCACACCGCCGGATGCAATGCGATCGAACCGACGGACGCGGGCGTGCCGAGCATCGCGCGCGCCAAAAACAGCGTCGGATACGCATACCGTCCGATCGCGAACAAACTGCCCGCCATCTCGACGATCATGTCCGTCTGATCGCCGCTTTCCGGCATGTCGGGCGTCTCGGGCGCAAAATCCATGTTCGAATAGATTCCGATATAGATCGCGGCAATGACGCCGACCGCCAACAACAACGCAAAGATCGCGCCGAACGACGGATGTTTGCGGAAAAAGCTGATCATCCACATGATCGGAAACGCCGCGATCGCGATCACCAAAATCGCAAACATCGGCAACAGCACGGTCGCGAGCAACAACAACGGATAGAACGTCCACGGCAACGTCGCGCCGAGCGAATACAGCGCCGCCGCGACGCCGATCCCGATCGGCAACACGAACATCGCCGACATCAACCATTCCAGCATTGCGACGACCGCAAGTTTGGATAGGAAAATATGGGTCTTGCTCACCGGCATCGCCGCAAGCAATTCGTTGTCTTTGGAAAAATACATGACCTGCAAATAACTCGTCACGCCGAATACGATCGTCATGATCTGCGTGACCAGAAAAAACATCGACAGCAGTTCGTCCGTCACGCGCGCCTGCACCGCGATCTTTGCCAACGAATACATGTTGATCCCCAACAGGATGATCAGCGGCAAAAAACACACGCCCAGCACGGCAAACAACGCGATATACCGAATGCGCTCCTTTTTGCTCTCAAAGCGCGGTTTGAGGTAATACCGCAGATTGAATTTGGTCAACGTCCATAAATTGTTCATATCGGATCGCTCCCGTTATTGCGCTTGCGGCGCGGACGGCTCGACATCGGTCGACTGCGCGGATTCTCTGGACGTGACGGACAGGAACAGTTCTTCCAACGAACCGTCCGCCATCTTTTGCGACAGCGATTCCAGATCGCCCTGCAATTGAATGCGCCCCTTGTCGATCAACGCGATGCGGGAACAGAGTTTTTCGACGATTTCGAGAATGTGCGAACTGAAAAAGACGCTGTTGCCCTGCGCGCAATGTTCGCGCATCAATTCTTTGAGCTGATGCGACGATTTGGGATCCAGTCCGGTGATCGGCTCGTCGAGAATCCACAGCTTGGGATTGTGCACGAGCGCGCCGATGACGCAGATCTTCTGTTTCATGCCGTGCGAATATCCGCTGATCTGTTTGTCGTATACGCTGCCCAACTCAAACAGCTCCAACAACCTGTCGGTCCGCGTGCGGCGATCGTTGAGACCGACGCCGTACATGTCCGCCATAAACGTCACGTATTCCCGCGCGGTCAAACGTTCGTACATCGCGTGCGTATCCGATACGTATCCAATGGCGGACTTTGCACGAATCGGATCGCGCGCCATGTCGTGTCCGCACACGACGACGCTGCCGCGATCGTACGGCAATACGCCGGTCAAGCATTTGATCGTCGTGGACTTGCCTGCGCCGTTGGGTCCGATAAAACCGAAGATCTCCCCTTCGCGCACGTCGAACGTAACGTCTTCGATCGCATAACGATCGCTGTTTTTGTAACGCTTGTACAAAGATTGAATCTGCAACATATCCGTATTGTCTCCTTCCGCATCCGGATTCAGGGTTTGGGGTGCTTGCGCACCTTGGCTCTGTATAAATCATGCTCCGCGCCGTTGTTCGACGGCTGGTAAAAGCGCTCCTGCGCCAGCGAATCGGGCAGATATTGCTGCTCGATCCAACCGCCGAAATCGTGCGGATATTTGTAACCGTTTTCCTGCTCCGCCTGTATCGACCCGCTGCGCAGATACGGCGGCACGCCGTCGTCCTTGCGCGTCTCGACGATCGATTCCACCGCGTACTTGGCGCGGACGACGCTGTTGGATTTGGGCGCTTCGCAGACATAGATGATCGCGTGATACAGCGGAATCTTGCCTTCCGGCAGTCCCAAATTCTGAAACGCCGTCAGCGCGCTCGTCGCAACGACCAGCGCCTGCGAATCCGCCATGCCGACGTCTTCGGAACTATGTACGACCAACCGCCGCGCGATCAACAACGGATCGCATCCCGCGGCAATCAAACGCTCCGCCCAATAGATCGCCGCGTCTGCGTCCGATCCCCGCAACGATTTGCAGAACGCGGAAAGCATGTCGTAATACATATCTTCGTCCACGCTCAACACGCGCCGCTGAGACGACTGCGCCGCGTCCGTCTTGGTCACGACAATCGTGCCGCCGCTATCGGGCGGCGTGCTCGACACCGCCAGTTCCAACGCATTCAGCGCGTTGCGCACGTCGCCGTCCGACGCCCAGATAAATTGGCGAATCGCATCGTCCTGCACGTCCAAACGCAGATTGCCCAAGCCGTTGCGCTTGTCCGCAATCGCCCGCTCGATCGCCGCTCGAACGTCGGCGTCGTCGAGCTTGCGAAATTCGAAGACTCTGCAACGCGATACGATCGCGCGCGTCATTGCAAAATACGGATTTTCGGTCGTCGAACCGATCAGGACGATCTCGCCCTTTTCGATCGCCGCCAACATGCTGTCCGACTGCGCTTTGTTCCAGCGATGACACTCGTCCAACAGCAGATACGTCTTGACGCCGTACAGTTCCAGATTGTGCCGCGCGTCTTCGATCACTTTCTTGGCTTCGGCAACGCCGCTGGACACGGCGTTGAGTTTGACGAAATTGCTGCGCGTCGTCGAAGCGATGATGTGCGCGAGCGTCGTCTTGCCGCACCCCGGCGGTCCGTAAAAGATGCAACTGCCCAATGTGTCCGTCTGAATCGCCCGACGCAACAACGAGCCTTTGCCGACGATATGCTGCTGACCGTAAAAATCGTCCAGCGTCGTCGGACGCATTCGCTCCGCCAACGGCGCGCGCGATTTGGTTGCCATCTCAAACAAGTTTTCCATAGTATTTATTTTATATTTTTTTAAGCAAATTGTCAACGTTTTGCACCGATCTCGGACGCTCTGCGCGCGAAGGCGTTAGCGCCGCGACACGCTTATCCACACGCGCGGCGAGAAATCCGAGAAGGGATAGCTTCATCATAACACTACCCCCCCCCTTGTCAAGCATTGATCGCAAATTGCGGCAAAATTTTTTATCCGCGCCGCATACGGATCACGATCGATCGCTCGGGTTATCCACACCGCCGAACACCGCCTGCAATTCGATTTCCCCGCCGTCCGGACGCAACGCGATCGACATGCCGCCGTAATAGTTGACGCCGTCCATGCGCAGATGGTCGTCCTTGCCCGACGCAAACGTGATCCGATATACCGTCCCGCGGTATCGGTAATCCAGACGCGTCCCTTCCCATTCCCGCAACATCGGACGCGAAAATACAAGACAATTGTTGTCGATGCGCACGCCCAAAATTTCGCGCACGATCGTATCGTACATCCAGCTCGCGCTGCCCGTGTACCAACTCCAACCCATCGCGCCGTAATGGTCGCGATTGGTATAGATATCCGCCGGCATGACGTACGGCTCTCCCTCGTAGCGCGCCGCGGCGTCTTTGTCCGCGCAACGCGCAAGCGGATTGAGCATGCGCAGCAAGCGATCGGCATAGTCGCGCTGTCCCGCCTGCGCGCACGCGGCAAGATACCATACCGCGCCGTGCGTGTACTGACCGCCGTTTTCGCGCACTCCTTGCGGATATCCGGAAATATAGCCGCAGTAAAATCCTCGATCGAACGGCGGATCGAACAAACGCACGATCCCGTTGCGCTCGTCCGTCAGCGAACGCGCCGCCGCCAACGCCGCCGCGCGCGCCTGCGGCGTGCCGATCTGCGCCAGCTGCGCCCAGCATTGGCAAATCAAATCGATTTTACATGCCGGCGCTTCGTCCGTGCCGATCGCGACGCCGTCGTCGGTATACGCGCGCAGATACCGTCCGTCGCGCACGCACCCTTCGAGCGCCCGCCGCAAGCGCCGCACGTATTCTCCGTACGCGGCGCGGGTACGGTCGTCCAGCCACGGCGAAATCTGCTCGATCGCGTGCACGGCAAACATGCTCAGCCACACGCTTTCGCCCTGACCGCGCATGCCGATATCGTTGAGCGCGTCGTTCCAGTCTCCGCTCCCGATCAACAACAATCCGTGCGCGCCGAATCGCATCGAGCGCTCGATCGCGCGCCGCAGATGCTGCAACAGCGTTTCGCTCGCTTCGGTAAGCTGTCCGTGTTCCAGACGCGCTTCCTGTCCGCTCTCCAACGGCGGAGACAACAGATACGGGACGCGCTCCTGCAAGATCGACTCGTCGCCCGTCGCCTGCAAATAGCGCGCGCTCAGATATACGAGAAACAATCGATCGTCGCTGATCTGCGTCCGCACGCCGAAACGCGGCTTGTGCCACCAGTGCATGACGTCGCCTTCCAGGTATTGATGCTCCGCGCAGTCGAGCAAATGCTTGCGCACCGCAGCGGGATCCCGATACAGCACCGTCAGACAGTCCTGCAATTGATCGCGGAATCCGATCGCGCCGCCAGCTTGATAAAATCCGCAACGCGCGCGCAGTCGCGACACGACGACCTGATACGCCAATCGATGATTGAACAACGCGTCCAAATAGCGATCTTTGGAATGCAGCGTAAACGGATTGAGCGCGGCGCTCGCCCGGACATGCCCGTCGATCTGCCGATCGATGTGCTCCGCGTCACAGGCATAGACCGCGTCGCGATCTTCTCCCGCCGCAAAATACAGCGTCTGCGCGCCGCCCGCATCCAACGTCGCGTCGCAATATATCGCATGCGCGGGACGGCTGCACGCGGCATGCGCAATGCGAAGCACGGTCGGCTCCTGCGTCTCCAATCCGCGCAAACAGTACGCGTTGTCCGCGACCCGCGCCGGTTGCAAGCCGCGCAGATACAGCGATTTTCCGTTGCGCGCATTGCAAATCCGCAAGACGCGGTCTTCGCCGTACTGGTCGAACAACTCCGCGTCGAGATCGCTCGCGCCCAACAACGGACGCAGCTGCAATACGATCTGCACGCGCTGCGGCGTCTGCGCGCCGTTGGTCAATCGGATGCGCCATACCTTGACGCGTCCGTCGTCCGCAACCGATTGGGTGCAACGCCATCCGATCGCATCCGCGCCGCCGCAAAAACTCGTGTATCCCAACCCGTGCACGACGTGTCCGAGCGGAACGAGACGATTGATGCGGATTGCGTCTCCGCGCGCGGTCAGCAGCGAGACATGCTCGCACGGCGGATCCAAAATCGGTTGATTGCTCCACCGCGTCCACTTGTCGCTCTGCGAATTGTCGCCGAACGAAAATCCGCCGCCGTTCTCGGTCACGACAAACCCGCCGTGTTCGCCCGCGACGATATTGGAATAACACCGCGGCGGACGCGACGTCACCCAATAATCGCCGCGCGCGTCCAAACCGCCGCAACCGCTCTCCAACAAGTTGTCCGCGATCGGCAAGCGCTTCCACTTGTAATCTTCGCTCGCTCGCGCAACCGATTCGATGCGCATCCGCTCGGACGAAATCCGCCACGCATACATGCGCAACAATCCGTAGTCGTCCGCAGACAGCGCCTTGCGCTGAACGATGCGTACGAACGGCAATTTTTCGAGATCGGCGACGCCGCAGATGCGCGCGATTTCGCGCAAAACAGACGCGTTGTAAATGTCCTGTTCGTCGTACAACACGATCAGATCGCAATCGATCCGACACAGATTGCAATATATCGTCGCGCGGATCAGATCGTGCAACTCTCCGTCTCCGTTCCAATGATCCGCCAACAAAAATCTGCGCGATCGATCCAATCCCAACGGCAGGCGCGCCGTCGCGGTTGCAAACATCGAACGCAGTTGTTCCGGATCGCGCGCGCCGCGCACCAAAGACGCCGCCAACGCGTACGCCGTCTGCGCGCAGGTCGGCGTATCCAGATATTTGCGCGCCTTAGAAAGCGTCTGCAACGTCGCGGACTGATATGCATAATGGCTGAAATCCTGCGATACGGCTTGTTCGAGCTTGTGTTTGAGCGGTTGCAACTCGGTATCGTATATCAATGCAAACGTTACCGTACAACTTGCATGCGGCGCAATCCGCACTTGTCCCACGCCCGCCAAACACGGATACAGGACGTCCCCGACCGTCGGCGCGTCGGACGCTCCCGACCGCATCGCGCGCGGATCGCGCAAAGAGCCTTCCCGTCCGATAAAGTCCGCGACGCTGCTATGCGCCGTCAACGACATGCCGTTAACCGCCAACCCGCAATATCGATCGCCCGACTGCGCGCGCGACTTGCGTCGCGCAATCAAAGATCCGGTCGGACCGTCGATAAACGTCTCGACGAACATATCCGAAAACGCCGGATGCGCGCAATCGTCCGCCAACGGACACAACGTCACGGGCGCATAAAAACCGATATCCACGACGCGTTCGGTATCGCCGTCGTTGTCCAATCGAATGCGTCGGACTTCGCCGCTGAACATGTGCGGCGTAAATACCTGCATGCTGCAATTTTTGCGCGTGTTGACATACTCGGAACAGTCCGTTCGATGCACGACGCGATAATCTTCCGCGCGCTCGCGGATCGGCGCGTACGTCGCGCCGAACAGTTCGTCGCCTTCGCGGAAATAAACGAACGCGCCCCAATCCGCATCCCAGTCCGGACGGTAGCGATAGATCGTATCCGATCCGCACGTCGCATAACCGCATCCGCGATCGTCGATGACGAGCGCATATCTGTCCCCGACCATCGCATTGACCGCGCACGGATCGGACAGCGGATCGCCCTGCGCGCTCCACTCCGCGCCCTTGGTCGGCAGATAGACGAAATCGCTGGGATTGGTACTCGCATACCGACCGATCGGCATACGCTCTTCCAGCATCAAGCGTCCCCCGCGCACCGTCGGATCGGACGTAAAATACGATTGCAGACATCCGTCCGTCAGCGCGTTGGTCACCGCCGCAAGCAACATGCCCTGATGATGCGTCATGTGCGAACGGACGATTTGTTTGCCTTGCGTATAGTCTAGCGCCTCGCACAGTCCCATATCGTCCAGCGCGCCGCGCGCGACGAGTTTGTCGTAGTTGGACACGACGCGACGGGGCGCGTAGCGCAACGCAAGCATCGACGCATACGGCGCGACGACGCATCGGTTGGGTTGCGAGCGCAAACTCAATTCCCCCAATCCGAACGCCTGATATTGATAGCGCAATTGCGCGTCGAAATCATAATATCCGCTCTCGCTGACGCCCCACAGTCCGTTGCACTTTTTGTCGTGCATGACCGCAACTGCGCGACGCACCGTCGTCGAGAGTAAGCCGTAGCGGACTTCCGGCAAAAAGATCTCCGGCATCAGATACTCGAACGCCGTACCCGACCAGGACGCGAGCAAATTGCCCTTGCGTCCCAGCATGCGACGGGACATGCCCGTCCATGCGGCGGTATCGCCCAAGCGGCACGCGCCCAAATACGCGAGCAACCGCGCTTCGGAAGCCAACAAATCATAATGCCCTTGCGCCTGTCGACGCACGACGTCGTATCCGATGTGGAACTGCTTGCGCAAAGGATCGTACAGCGGCTCGAATTCCACCGCGTCCGTCAACGCGCGAATCCGATCGGCGAGTTCCAGCTCCTCGCAGGTTTCGCAGAAGCCGCGCACCGTGATCAGACAGGCGACCCAGTTGCCGCTATCGACGGACGACACATACAACGGATCGACCGGCTGCATCGTCGCGCAGTCGTACCAATTGTACAGATGTCCGTGCCATTTTTCCAACCGCTCCGCCTGCGCGGTTTGCGTTGCGATCCGACGGATCGCAGTCTCCCGATCGATGATCCCGAGTCGACACATGCACACGCATGCCAGCATCGAAAAGCCGAGATTGGTCGGCGAAGTCGTCGCAGATCTGCCCAGCTTGGGTTCAATCTGAATATTGTCGGCGATCAATGCATCCGTCGACGTCATCTCGCAAAAATAATGAGCGGTGCGCCGCGCGAGATCGCTGAGTTTGACGCGATCCTGCGGGCGGATTTTTTTGAAAGCGCGACGTTCTTTGCCGAATCGGTAACAAAGATTGGATGCCAAGACGAACGCCGCGGCATACACGACGACCGGCAACGTACGGTAATAGACGCCTGCGATCGCGGTCATCGCAAGCACGGACGGCAAGATCATCGCCGCGTGCCGCGCGTATCCTTTCGTGCGCTGAGACGCGTAAAACGTCTTCCATTCCAACAACTTGTCGCGCCCGAATACGAATTTGAAAATCGTCTTGATCCAAAGCAGCGTATTGTTGACCGCCCAAAACGGCAGCATGACGACTTGGAAGATCGTCTTGCCGAGCGTCATCGCCAACTTGGCGAACAGATAGCGCGGACGGATGTCCGCATCGGGCGACAACAACAAAAATCCAGTCTCCAACAGCGGAATCAGCAAACTGACGACCGCCGCCGCAAACAGCAACGGCAGATTGCCGCTGATCAACAATCCCAACCACAACAGACACGCGCCGATCGGGCGCAGCGTTGCGATCAAATTTGACAAAATGACATAGCCATATATCGGCTGACTGCAATACTTTTTGCGTGCGAACGCAGCAAGCAAAATATCGCCGCGCGTCCAACGGTTTTGCCGCTCCGTGTCGCTGACAAACGTCGTGGGACAATCTTCATATGTCGTGATGCCGAGCGATCCGGTATCGAGAATCGCGCCTTCGAGAATATCGTGACTGAGCACGCGATTGTCCGGAAGCGCGTCGGAAAGCCGCGCGTAAAAGCGGTCGATCCGACAGATACCCTTGCCGCAATAAATGCTGTGCCCGCACAGCCGGTAAAAGAAATCCGAATAATTGCAGTAGCTTTCGACGCCGCTTGCGTCCAGATATTGCCACGCGTAGCGCGTCGTGACGGAAGACAATTTGTATTGGTTTTCAAACGTCAGCAAGTCGTATTTTGCATTGAGCGGATGCAAGAGCGTATTGGCGGCTTGTTTGACCGCGCCGACCGCCAGACGGCTGTCGTCGTCGAGCATCAGCAAAAATTCGGCATGCTCGATCGGATGCGAGACATAAGAAAATTCGCTCCATCCCCCGCCGATCAACGCGCCGCACAGACATTGGATCGCGCCGCGTTTGCGCTCGTGCGCAGAATATCTTTTGCCGTCGAACGTACGCTTGCGCACGCACAGCGTAATCTGCTGCGCATCTCGGAATTCGTCCAACGCGTCGAAGATCTCTTGATCGGACGGCGCGGTTTGCGTATTCGACGCGGGCAAATCCGCCAACAGACAAAACGTGATATTGGGATCGCGATTGACCGACTGCATCGCGATCAACGAACGCACGGCGCGGCGCGCCTGCTCCGCATCGTGCAAAAAATGCGATACCGCGACGACGGTCGCGCCTTGATCGGGCAACTCGGTATAATTCATTCTCGGCGTCGCGCGCATCGGCAGGAACATCCCCGCCAACCGACTGACGATATACTGCGCCGGCAACAACGCCGCGATCGGGACGCATACGCCGCACAAAATCCGCGCCCACAACGGACGCGCGATCAACACGCACAGTACGCTCAACGCCACGTCGAGCGCGACGACCGCGCCGATAAACAGCTTTTGATCGGATTGCCGCGTGGATTTGCGAACGATCGAAGGAGACTTGCCGTGAATCTGCGCTTTGAGCGCATACCGATAATCGAACAACACGCAACCGAAATGTACGTGTAACTGCTCCGCCAGCACGCGCGCGCTGTCCACGATCGCGCGTTCGCTTGCATGAAAGAGACGCGAAAGCGACTGAATCGTTTCCAGATATACAAACTTGGAGCAATTGTCCATGTTGGCGTATGTCTCGTCGGCGCGCAATTGCACATCGAGCGGCGAAAGCGAAAGCATATACGTCTCGTCGAACATTCCGTCCAACCCCGACGCGGACGTAATCGCATTGGAAATCCATCCGCACGCGTCTACGAGCGAACACGCGTACGCCGCATCCAGATTGTCCGGATTGAGATCGTGATTGCGATAGATAAACTTGACGTCGAGCGGCTTGCCCGCATGAATCCAATAATACAAATAGCTGTCGTAACGGCAATAACGCGCGTTAGGCTGTTTGTCCGCGCGCGCGGCGCGACGCATCGCCGAATCAAGCTTGCACATGTCGGCGATCTGCGCGATCTGCTCGATCAAAGCCAAGCGCAACGCGGCGGGCAGCGCCATGCATTCGGAATGCCGCAACGGCGTAAAACGGTTAAACTGCTCCACGCACTCGCGAATATTGTCGCGCGTCAACGCGCACCGCGTCGATCCGCAAATCAAACGCGCCAACGCCAGCACGCGCGTACGTCCCTGCGCATGCGGCAACGATCCGAACGCGCGATACGCGCTCGGCTTGATCGCCAAGACGAGCGAATAATAGTTTTCGTACAGCCACTTTTCGTACTCGTACAAACTCACGCCGTCGCGCACCTTGGCGCATACGGCGCGATAACCGACCTTGATCCGATGCAACGGCGCGCGCACGCGCGGAACGTTGCCGACCGCCCCCGTCGCGCGCATCGATTGCGCGAGCTGCGCCGCCGCGCGCAGTCGATCGTCCGGATTGAGCTGCGCCTGAAAGACCTGTACCACTCGTTCGCGACGGCTCAACACGTACAACAACACGAGAATCGCAAACAATATCGCCGTTATTACATAGTATATCATATCGGCTAGTATTGCCCGCCCGCGCGTTTTGCAAACATAAAAAATGCGCCCCGTGCGGGCGCAAGGCGGAGATAATCTATAAGCCGAGTTCTGTATTAGACAATCATCTGTCTAGACGAACCGTTGCCGATCCGTTCAAGCGATTTTCCGACGCGGCAGGCGACCGCATAATGTCGTTTTCTCTTGCATCGGGTGGGGTTTACATGGCTCCCCGCGTTACCGTAGGGACGGTGAGCTCTTACCTCGCCTTTTCATCCTTACCCTTGCGGGCGGTATATTTCTGTTGCACTTTCCTTCAGGTCACCCTGACCGGCCGTTAACCGGCACCCTGCCTTGCGATGCTCGGACTTTCCTCATCTCTTGCGAGCTGCGATTGTCTGGTTATCTCCGCCTTTGTATCCTAACGCATTCCTACGAGATTGTCAAGCGTTATAACTGCAATCGGCTCGGATCGATCACAGCGCGGAGTTTGCTCAACGCCTTGGTTTCGATGCGCGACACGTACGACCGCGATATCCCGAACCGCTTGGCAATCTGTTTTTGCGTCCAACTCGTATCCCCGACCAATCCGTAACGCAACGTCAGAATTTTGTATTCGCGTTCGGTCAAATGCTCGCGCATCAGATGCACGAGTTTGTCGCGCACGACGCGGTTTTCGACATGGCTGAGAATGCACTCTTCGTCCTGTCCGATCAGGTCGATCAACGCGACTTCGTTGCCGTCTTTGTCATAGCTGACCGTCTCGTAAAGCGACTTGTTGTTGCGGAATTTTTTGTTGGCGCGCAGCGTCATCAAAATTTCGTTTTCGATACAACGCGCGGCATACGTCGCGAGTTGCGTGCCCTTGCCCGCCGAAAACGTATTGATCGCTTTGACCAAACCGATCGAACCGACGCTGATCAGTTCGTCCGGATCGTTGTAATTGCCGTATTTTTTGACGATATGCACGACCAGACGCATATTGTGTCGGATCAGTTTGTCGCGCGCCTGCATGTCTCCCGCCCACATCTGCTGCAACAGCTTTGTCTCCTGCTCGCTGTCCAACGGCTGCGGAAAAGCATTCTTATTCGCCACATACGAAGAAAAAAACAAGACGTTGCCGAGCAACGCAAACAAACCGGTCAAAAACATAAAGGTCCCCCTTCGGATGATGTTATTCTATCCTATGCGGGATTTGTCGAATTTAGGCGCAATTTGCAAGAAAAAACGCCGCCCGAAATCGGGCGGCGGCATAATCCGTCCGCGATCAATCGTCGTTGCGCTGCCGCACGATCTCGTTGATCTCGCTCAACCAGCTGTCGATATCTTTGAACTCGCGATACACCGCGGCAAAACGCACATACGCGACGTCGTCGATCTTCTTCAATCCGTCCATGACGTACTGTCCGATCTGACTGGAAGTAATCTCTTGATCGAGCTGATTGGCGACCTTGCGCTCGATCTCGTCCGCCAATTTGTCGATCTCCGCCATCGGGACGGGACGCTTCTCGCACGCTTTGACGATGCCTTGGCGAAGTTTGTCCTTGGAAAAAATCTGGCGGTATCCGGACTTCTTGACGACCATGACGGGCGTCGTCTCGATCGTCTCGTAGGTCGTAAACCGTTTGCCGCACTGCGTGCATTCCCTGCGCCGACGAATGGAAGTGCCGTCCTCGTTCAGACGACTGTCCACTACTTTGCTTTCCGTACAACCGCAACTCATGCACTTCATGATAGTTCTCCCCGATCAGGTTTTATCAAGGATATCGTATCACATTCGTATCGTTTTGTCCAGCGCTATTTTGACGCAATCGACAAGCAAATCGATTACAAATCCCAATCGATCGGAATCAGCCGACGCATCTGCGCTCAACACACGTCCCGCGGTACGATTTCGCCGTTCAATTCCACCAAAATCGCGTCTTCGCCGATCTTGACGACGCATTTCCAAGGTACGAAAATGCTCTCCGCTCCGGTGATGTTCTTAAAAAACTTCCGATCGCCCGGCACGACGAATCCGACGACGTGTCCGGACGTCGTAAAACTGATATCCAACATGCGTCCGAGCTTTTTGCCGTCGACGATATTGATGACTTCTTTTTCTTTGAGTTCGCAAAACGTGAGTTCCGACATAACGATCCCCCTTGAATACGCTCTATCGTATGCGACGGATCGACCGAATATGCGAAAAGACGCCGCGATTTGCGACGTCTGTTCGGAATGATTTGCAAAATCAGAGCGATTCCCGCAGTTTGCCGATCGCGTTCTTTTCCAATCGACTGACCTGCGCCTGCGAAATGCCGATCGCACGAGAAATTTCGGTCTGCGTCTTGCCGACGTAATAGCGCAAGTGCAAGACTTCGCGCTCCTTGTCCGGCAGCGTTGCAACCGCCTGCGTCAGCGCGATTTTGTCCGACCAGTGCTCTTCGCTCTGGCGCGGATCGCCCAACTGCTCCATCAACATCAGACTGTCTTCGCCGTCTTTGTAGACGCTCTCTTGCAGACTGATCGTTTCGCTGACCGCTTCGAGCGCCATCGCGACTTCGCGGATCGGAATGTCGATTTCCTGCGCCACTTCCATAACGGACGGCGCGTGATCGCTGCCCGTCTCCATGATCTCTTTTGCCCGCAACGCTTTGTATGCGATGTCGCGCAAATTGCGACTGACTTTGATGCCGGTGGATTCTTTGACGAATCTGCGGATTTCGCCTTGAATCATCGGCACCGCATACGTGGAGAATCTGACGTTGTATTTCGGATCGAATCCGTCGATCGCTTTGAGCAACCCGATCATGCCCACTTGAAACAAGTCGTCGCTGTTGCCCTTGTTGCGAAATCGTTGAACGATGGACAGCACCAAACGCACGTTGGCGAATACGAACGTATCTTTCGCTTGCTTGTCTCCCTGACGGATCTTGTCCAGCAGGTCGTTACTCTGTTGTGCATTCAAACGCGGCAAGGACTGCGTGTCCAGCCCGTTGATTACTACCTTGTGCATAGTCACCTCCCGATATGTACCGATGAGGCTTCGTCGGCGGGGCTATGTATAAGGTAGTTTGGCTTGCGTAAGGAAAATTATACCATTTTCGAAATTTCTTTTTTGAGACGGGACATGACCTTTTTTTCCAGACGCGATATGTAGGACTGGGATATGCCCATCAAATCGGCAATTTCTTTCTGCGTGCGCTTTTGCGTGCCGAGAATGCCGAAACGCATCTTGACGATCTGACGTTCGCGCGGCGCGAGTTTGTCAAACGACCGCAACAGAATGTCCTTCTCCACATCCGACTCCACGTCTTTGTAGATCATGTCGCTTTCCGTCCCGAGCACGTCGGAGAGCAACAAGACATTGCCTTCCCAATCCACGTTCAACGGCTCGTCCAACGACATGTCGTTGCGCGTGCGCACGACTTTGCGCAGGTGCATCAGAATTTCGTTTTCGATGCAGCGGCTGGCATACGTGGCGAGTTTGATTTGTTTGGAACCGTCAAACGAGTTGACCGCCTTGATCAATCCGATCGTGCCCACCGAAATCAAGTCTTCCATGTCCACGCCGGTATTTTCGAACTTCTTTGCGATGTAGACGACCAGTCGCAAATTGTGTTCGATCAACGTGCTGCGCGCTTGCTTGTCGTCCTGTCCGGAAAGACGCGAAATCCACTCCTTTTCCTGTTCAGGCGGCAAGGGCGTTGGCAACGCCTGCGAACTGCCGATAAAGTCCACCGTGTTGTCCGATCGCTTGAATTTGCTCTTAATCCACTGCCAAATCTGTCGTAACATATCTCCTCCTACATGTCGCAATGCAGTAACGCTCCGTATGCGCGCAACGGTCTGTCGCTGATCGCCGCCGTCACGTCGTACAACGTGGTATCGGGGTCTTGTCCGTCAAATACGACCGCATCGATGCGGACGAGCAAAAGACTTTTGCTGCCCGCGACGGTATCCACTTCGACTTTGCGTTTTATTTTATGTAACTGTTCAGGACAATATAACCGCTTCGCGACATTCTCGTCCAAGATCATGACGGGCATGTCCCGATAATACAGTTTGTTCCCGCTGTCGCGATAGCCTTTGCAAGCGACGCTGCGCTCGCCTGCGATCAAGCGCACCGCGCACGCATATCGTCGATCTCTCCGCAGACGAATCACAAGAGACACGCACCTGCGCGATAAAATAACGAGAACGAGCGCGCTGCCGCCCAAGATCGCCGGCAACAGATTGCTGTTCATCAGACGAAACTGTCCGATACCCGTCATCTCGGAAACGCCGTACAACACGCCGCCCAACAACATCGTCAATCCGAACAAAACGCCGAGCGCCGCAACAAATTGTTTGACTGCTCGATAGCGCGCCGTAACCGCCGTCATGATCGCCGCGCACGCAAATTTGAGCAACACGCCCCACCATCCGCGCATCCACGGCAGCGCCAGCGCAAACGCCGCGCCGATCGCATCCGCCAAAATAATCCGCCACGCGCGCGCCGGCAAACGCAACACGCTCAGCGTCGCGTATAACAGACAGGCATTGACAACCAGATTGTTTAGAAGGACGGTCTCGACGTATACATCCATACGCACAGCATACCCCGTCGACGACGCGCATGCTTTCCATCCGTGTCGAATACCAAGAAGAATTATGGAAAATTCGGGAATCACCGATTTGCGCTATGCTTAATACGCGCGCAATATGTGTATAACTTTTTTATAAATTTATAATATTATAGCGAAATATGGAAAAATCGGTCGAGTTATCCACAAACATTCCACGAAAACGCCGCTTGTCGGGGATAACTCGGAGCGCACAACGCGCGCCGCATCGAAAAGGATCGGAGCGGAATCTCTCCGCTCCGATCGCAATATCAGTTTTTGCGTTGCAATCTCCGGATAAAGGACGGCGTACGGTACTCTTCTTCCGTGTTGGGACGCGGCGATTGCGCGCCCTGCGCGGGAGCGGAAGCGTACGGATCCTTGCCGTAGGTCGGATAAACGGGCTGCGCGCCGGTCGACGGCTGCGCAACGGGATCGAACCCGCCGGTCATCCCGAACGTACCGAATTGATTGTTGTCGGATACGACGGACTTCAAAAACTCCGTGTTCTGCATCGCCTGCTGTTTGGTAAAATCAAATCCGGTCGCGATCAACGTCACGACGACTTCGTCGCCCAACGTCTCGTCGACGCCTGCGCCGAAGATAATATTCGCATCGTCGGATACGGCTTCGCGCACCTTTTCGCATGCAAGCGAGACTTCGGACAGCGTGATTTTCATGCCGCCGACGATATTGAGGATCACGCCGCTCGCGCCGCCGATATTGGTCTCCAACAGCGGACTCATGACCGCTTCGCGCACGGCGTTGATCGTCTTGTCGGTACCGCTACCGCGTCCGATGCCCATATGCGCGAAACCTTTGTTTTTCATAATCGAACGCACGTCGGCAAAATCGAGATTGATCATGCTCGGAATCACGATCAAGTCGGAAATGCCGCGGATCGCATTGCGCAAAACGTCGTCGGCGTGCATAAACGCCTCGACCATCGGCGTATCCGCCGGCAACACGTCTTTGAGCTTCTCGTTGGGAATGACGACGAGCGTATCGACATACTCTTTGAGACGTTCGATGCCCATCTCGGCATTCTGCTCGCGCGGACGACCTTCAAACGAAAACGGCTTGGTTACCACGGCAACCGTAAGGATACCCTTTTCCTGTGCGATCTTCGCGATGATCGGCGCGGCTCCGGTACCGGTTCCGCCGCCCATGCCCGCGGTGATAAACAGCATGTCCACATCGTTGAGTACGTCGCGGATCTCGTCGATGGATTCTTCCGCGGCCTCTTTGCCGACGTTGGGATTCGCACCCGCTCCGAGCCCGTGCGTCAACTTGGCGCCGATCTGAATCTTCGTGGGCGCTTTGGACAAACGCAACGCTTGCAGGTCGGTGTTGACCGCAACGAATTCCGCGCTCGTAATGTTGGCGTCAATCATGCGATTGACCGCGTTGTTTCCGCCGCCGCCGACGCCGATGACTTTGATTCTTGCAGTTCCGCTCTCGATATCCATAGTGTCCTCCGTACGTTATCCGAATAATTTGTTCCAAAAACTTTTGCTTGCTTTGATCTCCGACGCGACGTTGAGCAACGCCGTAAACGACGTATCCGCCGCCCGATCGTATCGGGGCACGTCCGCGACCAGCACGATGACCTGTCTGCCCAAATGCGTCTCGATCGATCCGACCGCGCCGCGTATCAACGGAATGCCGCCGCCGGTCAAAAAGATGCGTTCATTGCCGGCGGGCGCGTCTTTTGCCCGCGACTCGCGAATACAGCGCTCGAAGAATCCCGCCAGCTGGCGCAATCGATCCTGCACCAAAGCATTCACTTCTCCCGCGTCGTAACGGTACACGTTGGTGCCGTCCGCCACTTCGTACATATCGCCGTCGCGCAACTCTCTTGCCAGATTGATGCGCGGCAGAAACGCCAGCGCGCTCTCGATCGAAATATCGAGCGCGACGGACAAATCGTCCGCGATGCACCCGCACCCCAACGGCGCCGTCGTCAAATATTCCAATCCGTCTCCCTTGACGCGGAAGAACGACGTACTCAAAAATCCGACGTCCGCAACGCAACAACCGCTCTCTCGCAGATCGGAATCGAGCAATTGACTCCCCTGTGCCCAGCTCTGACTGATGAACTTGACGGTATCGAATCCGAACCGCGCCAACAGCTTGTCCGCCGTCTCGCAGAAATCTTTTCTGCACAGCACGTACGTCATGTCCGCGCGCAACACGCGCGCCCGCTCTCCCACGGGATACAACGTCCGCGTGCGCTCGTCCAACGTGTAGCCGCGCGCCGCCGACGAAATCGTCCGATAACCGCCCCGATCGGAAAAGCAATCTCCCTGCGTCTGGATCTCGTCGATGACTTCGTCCGTGATCAAACGCTCCCGATCGAATTTCAAGATCGGCGCGGAGCTCTCCAACTTGACGAACTCGCTCGGCACGCCGACGTATACGGTGCGGATCTTGCCGTTGTAACCGCTCTTGGCAACGACCTGTTCCAGATCCAGCGCGAGCGTCTCGACGTCGATCCACTGTCCCTGACAATAGACGGGGACTCTGCGGCAGGCATAGTTATCGACGATGTAAATCCCTTTGCCCGTCTTGCGACCGACGGCAAAGACGAGTTTTCCGGAGCCGATATCCAAAACCGCCACGTTTTTTTCCATGATTTCATTATAAAGCGAATCGGAGACGATGTCAATAATATTTATAAATATTTTAATTATTACGCGTATACGCACGCTCGCATGAGCGCAAAAAAATCAAACCAGCGCGGGCGTCCATTCCCATCCGGCGGCGCCCAAACGCCAATACCCGCCGTCGCGCCGATGCGCGGTCTCGCCCTGCGCGTTGAGATACGCGTTGTACGCGCCGCGCAACAATTGCGCCGCCTGCGCCGCGTCCGCGTTCTTGTACACGCACAGCGTCGCGCCCGTATTGGTCAGCAGATACGCCGTCGTCTCGTCCGTATGCAACTCGACGATAAACGCGCCGAACCGCTGCTTGGACAGCCCGACCTGCTCCGCCGCGCCCAACAGCGCTTTGAGCCAATCGTATTCCGCAATGAAAACCCCTTCCCGCGCATCCTGCAACGTGACGCCGTTCCAACGGCTGACCCAGTCTTGCGTCTGCGGCGCATCGACGATGCGAATGACTTTCAAATCCCGATCCAGCAACGCGTACACGCCTTCCCGCGTGAGCGCGCACAGCATGGGCGTGCGATAGGCGACGTTGATCTGTACGACGTTGGGCGCTTTGCGCTCGATGTCCAACACGCGGATGGACGGATTCGCCGATTCGATATTCGCGGTCGCCTTTTCTTCGCTCAGTCCGAATATAGACGAATATTTCGCAATTTTGCTGTCTTGGATGATCTTTTCGCGCAATTCGGGCGAAGATTCCATTCCCACGGAAAGCCGAACGGTGACGTCCCCGATGATGAATATCACGCAGGACAACACCACCAGCACCACCACCGCGGCAAGCGAAGCGAAAATTGCGATCAGTCTTTTGTTCATTCGTCCTTCCTTTGGATGTCCACTCCGACGGTGCGGAGCAATACGGACATGTCTTCGTATCCCCTGTCGATATGGCGGATTTCGCGCACTTCGCTTTTGCCGTGCGCCGCCATCGCCGCCAACACGAGCGATGCCCCGCCCCTGAGATCCGCAGCCGTCACGTTGGCGGCATGCAGAGATTCGACTCCGCGCACGACGGCGACTTTGTCGCGCACCGTGATGTCCGCGCCCATCTTGCGTAGCTCGCCGACGGGGCGAAAGCGCGTCTCGAATATGTTCTCCACGATCACGCACGTCCCGCGCGCAATCGTCTGCATCGTCAGCACCTGCGTCTGCAAGTCGGTCGGAAAGCCCGGATAAAACGTCGTTTCGATCCAATCCAGACTGTTGAGCCGACCTTTGGAGATCAAATTTATTTTACCATTGCCGGTCGTGATTTTGCAAGCGGTTTTCGACAGTTTTGCCAGAAGGGACGCAATATGCTCCGCGCGCACGCGTTCCAAGGTCAAATTTCCGCCGCACATCGCCGCGCCGATCAGATATGTACCCGCTACGATGCGGTCCGGAATCGGCGTATGCACCGTACCGTGCAACTCGTCTACGCCTTCGATCACGATGACGCTGCCGCCCGCGCCGCGCACGCTTGCGCCCATCGCGTTGAGGAAATCCTGCAAGTCTACGATCTCCGGCTCCTTGGCGCAGTTGCGCAATACGGTCTTGCCTTTGCAAAACACGCTCGCCATCATCAGATTTTCCGTCGCGCCCACGCTGGGCAGATCGAGCACGATGTCCGCGGTGCGCGCGTCGGACGCGACTTCGCACAGCAGATAACCGGCTTCTTCTTTGATTTGCACGCCCAACTCGCGAAGTCCGCGCAAATGAATGTCGATCGGGCGCATGCCGATATCGCATCCGCCCGGATACGCGACTTTCGCCCATTTGAGTCTGGACAACAACGCGCCCAACAAAAATATACTGGAACGCAACTCTCCCGCCAACGCCGAAGGAATCTCCCCGTTGGTCACGTCCGACGCGTCCACGAATATCGAATCGCCTTGCCAATGCGTGCGGCATCCCAATTCCCGCAAAATCCGCATCATGTTTTCCACGTCGGCGATGTGCGGACAATTCTGCAAAAGGATCGGCTCTTGTGTCAATATACTCGCCGCCAAAAGAGGCAGCACGCTGTTCTTCGCCCCTTTTACCGGTATGCTACCCTCCAAGGCATTGCCGCCTTGTATTATGTATTTGCTCATATTTCTCTCCGGTCAAAACATTGCCGTTTCGGCATTTCTCTTACAGTTTATGACCGGTCGGATAACCCTGTGCGCGCATATGGACGTTTTGCAACAATCCGATCGCCGCCAAGAACACGACCAGCGAACTGCCGCCCGCGCTGACAAACGGCAACGGCAATCCCGTCGGCGGAATGCTGCCGGTCACGACCGCGATGTTGAGCAACGTTTGCACGCCGATCACCGCGACGACGCCGCTCGCCAAATACGAGTCGAAGCGATTCTCCGCGCGCATCGCGATTCGCACGCCCTGCCACAGGATGAACGCGAACACGCTCAGCACGCAGACGCAACCGACCCAGCCCAGTTCTTCTCCGATGATCGAGAAAATAAAATCGCTTTCCGCAAACGGAAGAAACGCGTATTTTTGTCTGGATTGGAACAAGCCGACGCCGAACAGCCCGCCCCCGCCGAGCGCGTAGTACGACTGGATAAGTTGATACCCTTCTCCGAGCGGACTCGCCCACGGATCGATGAACGCCATCAGACGTTTGATCCGATACGGTTCGAGCAGAATCAGACCGACGACCGCCGCGATTGCCGGAAGCGCGAACACGGCAAACTGTTTGACCCGACATCCGCCGACGAACAGCATGATGACGACGACCAGCGCGACGCACATCGTGATCGACATGTTGGGTTCCAAAAGAATCAACACGCACATCGCGCCTGCGGCGCATAAAATCTTGAACATGTTGCGGAACGTATGCGCGCTCTTTTCGGACAGTTGCGCGGCAATATAAACGGCAAGACAGAACTTGGCGATTTCGCTCGGCTGAAACGTCGTAAAGCCGAGATTGATCCACCGCGTCGCGCCGTACTTTTCAATCCCCAATCCCGGGATAAACACCGCCGCCAGCAACGCGTACGAAACAAGCAGCCCGATCCAGGCAAAGCGTTTGAGCCACGCGGTCGGAACTTTGCTCGCGCCGTACACGGCGACCAACCCGACCACGAGCGCGATCGCCTGTTTTTTGACGTAAAAAAACGCGTCGCCCGTCTCTTTGAGCGCGGTGTAACTGCTCGCGCTGTACTGCATCACGATTCCGAATACCGCCAGCCCGACCGCCGCGATCAACAGCGAAACGTTATACTTCGGTTTTGCGAGCATCTTCCAATTCCTTTACGATCCGATCGAAATGCCGACCGCGTTCGACATAACCGCTGTAACGGTCGAAGCTCGACGTCGTCGGCGAAAACAGGATATTCTCCACGTCCTTGGCAGCGGCAAGATGCACGGCGCGTTCCAGATTTGAAGTGACCTCGTATGTATATGCGTGATAGGTGGGCAGAAACTGCATCATTTCGAACACGTTGTCTCCGCATCCGACGATGTGCGTGACCTGCGGCGGCAACGCCGCAAAGAATCCGGCGTACGATATTCCCTTGTCGTATCCGCCGACGATCAACGCGGTCTTGCCGCGCATCGTGCGACACGCCTGAATCGTACTGTCGATGTTGGTCGCTTTGGAATCGTTGTAATAGCGTTTGCCGTCCACGGTCGCGATCCACTGGTTGCGGTATTTCGGCGCGCGGAACTCGCGCAACGTGCGCGCGATGACATCGTTGCAGACGCCGAGCCGTTTGGCGACGATCACGCAAGCAAGCACGTTGGACAAATTGTATTCGCCCATCAACGAGACGTCGTCCACCGAACAGACGCATTCCCGCGTGCCCATGTCGTAATAAATATTCCCTTCGTATACGTATGCGCCGCGCACGCGTTGCTTGGTCGAAAACAAACACAACTGCCCCGCTACCGAGTCCATAAAACTGCGACAGATCGGATCGTCGTAATTGAGAATCGCATAGTCGCGCGCCGTCTGGTTGGTAAAGATCCGATACTTGGTCATCGCATAGCGGTTGAGCGAACCGTGCCGTTCGAAATGATCGGGCGTAATGTTCAGCAAAATCGCAAACGAAGGCTTAAAGCTCTGCACCGTTTCCAACTGAAAACTCGACACTTCGACGACGGCGACGGAATTCTCGTCGATATGTTTATCCGCCAATTCCGAACAGTACGATGTCCCGATATTGCCGACCGCGTGCGCGTCGATTCCGGCTTCGCACAAAATCTTGCACAGCAGCGTCGTCGTAGTCGTCTTGCCGTTGGTTCCGGTAATCGCGACGAGATCGCCCTTTTTCATACGAAACGCCAATTCCAACTCGCCGATCACGCCGATGTTGCATCGGCGCGCCGTCTCCAACAGCGGATGATCGTACGCGATTGCAGGATTGACGACGACCAGATCCGTCCCCTGCAAAATCGCGGTATAATCCGCGCCCGTCGCCTGTTCGTACGGTGCGCAATCGATCTGCGCGTCGTCGTACACCGATACCTGCCATCCGCTCCGCTCCAACAGCTTTGCGCTGCCTTGTCCGCTTTTGCCCCATCCTGCTACCAATGCCCGCTGCATGTTCCACCTATTCCGCCAACGACATCCAAGCCAGTACCGTACCGATCGCCGTAACCGCCGCGTACCAATACACGATCTTCCATTCTTTGACGCCTTTATATTCGAGATGATGATGGAACGGCGCCATTAAAAACACTCGTTTTCCCGTCGCCTTGAACCAGATCACCTGCACTATCACAGATATGCAGGATACCAGATACATTATGCCGGGCAGCAACATAAGCAGTGGATTTTTGACAAAAAGCGCCACGCACGCCGCCGCGCCGCCGAGCGCCAGCGCGCCCGTATCTCCCATAAATATTTTAGCCGGATTGAAATTGAACCAGCCGAACGCGCCCACGCCTCCGACGACCGCCGCGCAAAAACACGCGACGGACAACAGATGCCCGCTCTGCAACACGTCGCCCGCGCGTTGCGCCGCCGCAAACGCGGCGAACGCGATCCCCGCAAAACATGCAAAATACACCGCGCCCGTCGTTGCGACCAATCCGTCCAACCCGTCGGTCAGGTTGACCGCGTTGGACATCGCGATCGTCGCGATCAGACACAGCGGCACGTACCACCATCCCAAATCCGCTTGCACGTCGAAAAACGGAATCCGGATCGTCGTGCCGATCTGCGGATTGCGATAGCAGTACAGCGTCACGAAAATCGCAACGCCCAATTGCCCGATTACTTTCTGGTACGCTTTGAGACCGAGATTTTCTTTGTGCCAGATTTTGAGAAAGTCGTCCAAAAATCCCACGACCGCGTACGCCAGCATAAACAACGCCGCGACCATGCCGCCGCTGCGCCAAGACGGATAGTAAATCGCGGTCGTCACGGCAATCGCAATCAAAAAACCGATGCCGCCCATCGTCGGCGTTCCGCTCTTGCCCTCATGCTTGTCCACATAGTGCAGAATGGTTTGCCGCGCTTTGAGTTTGCGCATCGCGACGATGACGACGGGTTCCAACACTGCCGTCAACGCAAACGACGTCAATACGCACGCCAACAATCGAATCGTATCGTTCACTCGCATCTCCCCACGACCCGCAACAACTGCGCCATGTCGCTGTAAGGTATTTTGTGATGATTTTCGTCGATATAATTTTCACTGCCTTTGCCCGCGATCAACACGACGTCTCCGCTCGTCGCCAACTTTGCTCCGAGCGCGAGCGCCTGCGCGCGATCGAGTTCCACGTACAGTTTGCCTTTGAGCCGAATGCCCGCCACGATATCGGACGCGATCGCCTCTCTGCTTTCCGTGCGCGGATTGTCCGTCGTGACAATGACGATATCCGACATTTCTCCTGCGATCTTTCCCATAATCGGGCGTTTCGATACGTCCCGATCGCCGCCGCAACCGAAGATCGTAATCACTTTGCCGCGCGTCAAAGCTCGACTTTCTTTCAACAGATTGTACAGACCGTCCGGCGTGTGCGCAAAGTCGACGACGTACGTCACGCCCTTGTCGTGCACGACGTTGAAGCGACCCGCCGGCGGCACCGCGTTATCCAAACTGCGGCAAATGTCTTCCGCCGATACGCCGAGCGCCGAAGCCGCGCCGCAAGCCGCAAGCATGTTGGAGACGTTAAACTTGCCGTACAGATTGGATCGCACTTCGAAGATTTCGTCCGACAGATTGACGACGAATCGCGCGCCGTGCGCCGTCTGGCGGACGTCGACGGCAAACACGTCCGCCGGATTATCCAACCCGTACGACAAACTCGGCACTTTCGCATCCCGTAACAATTGTCTGCCGACTTCGTCGTCCGCGTTTACGACCGCTTTGCGCGTATGCTGCGGCGTAAAAAAGCTCGTCTTGCACCGTCGATACGCGTCCATCGTCTCGAAATAGTCCAAATGATCCTGCGAAAAATTGGTAAATACGCAACAATCCGCGACGATACCGTCCAACTTTTGAAGCGCGATCGCATGCGCGGACACTTCCATGACCACGTCTTGCACGCCGCTGCGCACCATATCGGCAAACAACTCGTGCAGCCGCACCGGATCCGGCGTCGTGAGTTCGGAAGGCAATCGTTTGTCCGCGTACTCGTAATACATCGTTCCGAGCAACGCGGCGTTGCGCCCCGCCGTCTGCAAGATGTTGCGGATCAGATACGCAACCGTGGATTTGCCGTTTGTTCCGACCACGCCGATGATGCGCAGACGATCCGCCGGATTGCCGTATCGACGCGCCGCCATGCGTCCGAGCGTTTTGCGCGTATCCGCGACTCGGACGACGGTCGCGTCGGGATTGGCGTATTCTCGCATGCAGACGACCGCCCGCGCGCCCGACGCAACGGCAAGATCCGCATACCGATGCCCGTCTTGGCGCTTGCCGATCAAACAGACAAAACAACACCCTTCCCGCACTTGATCGGTATCGAACACGATGTCCGTGATTTCGCAGGACAGATCGCCTTGCGCGTTTAAGATTTCTTGCGGTTGCAACAACTGTTCCAATATCATCGTTTTCCTTCCTCGGCACCGTAATTTCCTTAAATATATAATAAATATTTAAGGCTTTCAATGCCTTCGCATTCTTCGACACGATTGTCACATTTATTCTATTTTCCAACTTGTCCGAACATTCCGATCCGACGCGCGAAAAACAAAAAAGTCTCTTGCGGACAAGAGACTTTCGATTTTATTTTGCATCGAAGTAAACGACGCTTTTGTATTTGACGAGACTGCCCGCCGCCGGTATTTGATATCCCACCGTGCCGCTGTCTCCGGTAAATTCGTATTGCAACCCCAGCGCACGCAGCGCCGCCGTCGCCTCCGCGACCGTCATGCCGGACAAATCGGGCATCTCCACCGATCGATCCAGCTCCGCCAACGCTCCGTCGTAGACGGGCGCGACGTTTTTATACGCAAATATGTTGGAAAAAATCTGTCCGACATACGGCGCCGCGACCAAACTGCCGTAATACACGTAGCCTTGCGGTTCGTCCACGATCATCAGACATACCAGCGTATCGTCCCCCACGTCCGCATAGCCGATAAAAGACGAGATGTATTTGCCGGACGCGATCGCGCCGTTTTCATATTTTTGCGCGGTACCCGTCTTGCCGCCGATCCGATATCCGGGCACATACGCGTTTTTACCGCTGCCTTCGCTGACGACGCCGACCAAATAATCTTTCATCTGTCTGGACGTCTCTTCTCCGATCGTGCGGTTGCGGACAACCGACTGATTGCGGTACGCGACGTTGCCGTCCGCGTCCGTGATCTGGCGTACGATGCTGGGTTGATACAAATAGCCGCCGTTGACGACCGACGAGACGGCGCTGACCAATTGGATCGGCGTCAAAGCGATCGCCTGCCCGAATCCGATGCTCGCGATGTCGACCGTCTTGACCTGTTCGCGCGCCAACATGATGCCTTTCGCCTCGCCCGAAATGTCCACGCCGCTCTTGCTGCCCAATCCGAATTTGTCGAAATACGAATACATCGTCTCCGTGCCGACGCTGAGCGCGATGTCCATAAAGACGCAGTTGCAGGAATTCTGAATGCCTTGCCCGAAATTCTGCGAACCGTGTCCGATGCTGCGCCAGCATTTGATGCGTTGACCGTCTACGACCGCCGCGCCGCCGCAATAATACGACGATTTGATCTTGCCCGTTTCGATGCCGATTGCCGAAGTCAGGATCTTGAACGTCGATCCCGGTTCATACACGTCCGACACCAATCCGTTGCGCGATCCTTGCAACAACGCCTGCATGTCGTCGCGCGGAATGTCGTTCAAATCGAACGTCGGAGACGACGCCAACGCTTTGATCTCGCCCGTCTTGGCGCTCATGATCAGACAACTCGCCGACTTGGGCTGATACGTGCGATACGCATCCGCGGTCGCCTTTTCCGCGAACTACTGAATCATCGCGTCGATCGTCAACTGCATCGTCATCCCCTGTACCGGCGCGCGATACAGATTGACGCGATCGGGCAAACGCTTGCCGACGATATCGCTCTGCGTATAGATCGCGCCGTCCGTACCTTTGAGATAGCGGTCGTAATATTGCTCGACGCCGCTTTGTCCGACGCCGTCGATGTTGGTAAATCCGAGCACCTGCGTCAGAAAATTTCCCTTGGGATAGTAGCGCGTGCTGTCCGCGCTCAAATACATGCCCTGCAGATCCAGCCCGATGATTTGCACCATCTGATCGCGCGTCAGATTGCGCGCAACCGTCGCTTCCGAAACACCGGTGCGCGAAATCTTATCGAACAGCGCTTCGTACGACATGTTCAGGATGCCTTTGAGCGCATTCGTCGCGCGGACGGGATCCTGCATTTCGCTCGGTCGTACATACAACGTGTACACGGTATCCGAGACCGCAAGCTGCGTGCCGTTGCAATCTACGATGTTGCCGCGGTCGGCGCGCATCGGCAAATCTCTCGTCCATTGGTCGAACGCTCTGTACTGTAACGTCGACGCATGCACGATTTGCAGATAAAACAATCTGCCCAACAACAGGACAAATAAAAAAGTTATCAGCAACACCGTCGCCAATAACCTTTTTCGTATCGAAATATGGGATATTTTTTGCACGACCTACCTCCGATGATTCAAACGTCCGTCGTGCTTTATCGGTTCTTTGCGCTTAACCGAACAGGTCGGTCAGCTTGTCGCACATGCGATCGAACCAATTTGTCTCCGTCTCGTACGAGTAATCCACCACGGGAGCAAGCTGCTCCATCTCGACCGCATTGCCGTCGACGTCGACCGTGTAAGTTACCGCGTCCGGATTGTACTTCGCTTCGTTGTCTTCTGCGGAAACGCGTTGCGCGTTCGCCGTTGCGCCGTTGACCAACAACATCGTCGCGATCACCAATACGATAAAGAAATATACCGCGATCAGCATCTTGCTCTTCGTGTTGAGCTTGGTCTTCTTGGTCTTGGCGTTTTGCGTATAGTGCACTTGTCCGGCGTAATGCGTCGTCGGAGCGTAATGCCCGACTTCCTCGTAGCGTGCTTGTCCCGACTGCTGCATCTGCATGTTCGGATTCACGCATTCCTGCGCATAGTAATCCGGCATGAACGACTGCTGCATCTGCGGCTGTTGCGAACGGTACGCATCGTAAGGCGCGTATTCCTGCGGCGCGGCGTTGTTCCGATATTCGGCGTAATCCGCGCGCAGACGCATGCTCTCGTCATAAGCGTGATTCGGCGTTTGATAAGCGGCGTCCGAATACGGATTGCCGTACACATCTTGCCGAAATTCCATTCTTTCTCTTTCCCGTACATTATTCATATTCTTCTGCCCTCCTTGTTATGTCAGACGCGTTCCGCAATTCGCAACTTTGCGCTTTGGCTTCGAGTGTTATGCGTGAGTTCGCGTCCGCTTGCCGTAATCGGCTTTTTATTGATGATTTTGATTTCCTGTCGTTTGTTGCATATGCACACCGGTTGTCTTGGCGGACATATGCAGCTTTTTTCCAGTTCCGCAAACGTCGTCTTGACGATGCGATCTTCCAACGAGTGGAACGTGATGATACAGATTCTTCCGCCGACTTTGAGTCGCTTGCTCAGCTCCGATACCGCCGCATCCAGCTCGCTCAGTTCGGCATTGACTTCGATCCGGATCGCCTGAAAGGTTCTCTTGCACGGATTGCCGCCCTTCCACCGCAACGCCGCCGGATAACTCTTTTCGACGATGTCCGCCAGCTGTCCCGTCGTGATGATCGGTTCTGCGGCGCGGTATCGAACGATGTTTGCCGCGATTCGCCGCGATAATCGATCTTCTCCGTAGCGGTAAATGACGTCCGCCAGTTGTTTCTCGTCGTACTCGTTGACGACTTGTTTTGCCGTCAGCGCTTGGCTCGTGTCCATCCGCATGTCGAGCGGCGCGTCCTGTTGATACGAAAATCCTCTCGCCGCGTTATCCAGCTGATAGGACGATACGCCCAGATCCAACAGCACGCCGTCCAACCGATCGATACCCAGCCGATCCAAATGCGCCGGTGCGTTTTTGAAATCGTCGTGCACGTACTCGATGTTGTCGGCATACAGCGCCAGTTTCTTTTTCGCCGCCTCGATCGCCTGTTCGTCTTTGTCGAACGCGATCAGTTTGCCGCTCGTCAACCGTTTCGCGATTTGCAGGCTGTGCCCGCCGCCGCCCAACGTTCCGTCCAAATAGATTCCTTCCGGACGGATCTGCAACCCGTCGATGCACTCGTCGAGCATCACGGGAATGTGTTTGAATTCCATCATCGTTATACTCGCTCGTCGTCTTCGTCGTCGAAGGTCAGATCGCACAGTTCCGCAAAGGTTTCCTGCGGATCGATCTCTTCGCACTGCTTGTCCCAATCTTCCTTGTTCCACAATTCGATGTGACGACCCATGCCGATAAAGACGATCTCTTTGCCCAGTCCCATGCGCTGTTTGAGTTCGATCGGCAAAGTGAATCTTCCCTGATTGTCTTCTTTGATCTCCTCAATGCTTGCCATGACCTGACGGATTTTTCTCGTTTCCGGTTTTTCGAACAAGGTGACGCGCTTGGACAGTTTCGACGTGATCGCCATACAGTCCTTGTGCGAAATGATGGACAGATAGCAGTTCCCGTTCCGCATGTAATGCAGCGGACCTTCGCCGAATTTGGAGCGGTATTTTGCGGGAATGCGGTAACGGTTTTTTTCATCCGCTTGCAATATGACTTGTCCCGAAAAATCTACCATTCCAATGCGCCCTCCTTGTTTTTGTAATCTTATATTAACACCTGAAAATACGATTGTCAAACAGTTTTTTCCACTTTTTTCCACCACTAAATTGCGAACACCTGTTCGCAATCAATATTTTGCGATAATATGCATTGTTTAAGCACAATATATTGTGTTTTTGCGGTGGAAATACGATTTTATAACCCAAAAAAACTTTGAAAAAATTTTTCTAAATCACAAAAATCAGATTGTTTTTCCGCCATTTTCTTTGCCCGTTCCCTATTTTGTGGGTAAAATCCCAATCCATTTTGCGCCTGGTGGAAATTATAAAACATTTGTTCGCTTTTATTGCAAATGCGGAAAGAATACGCACAACCGACGAACCCAAAAACCGCCCCTATCCACATAAAACACCGTCGCCGCACATCCAAGCCGCGCCTCGTCCGTCGAAAGCAAACGCCTTCGGTGGTTAAAATCCCAAATCCGTCTGCAATGCCATACCGCGTCC